>Ga0209624_10001990_pt1 | contig 15453 bp, 11 predicted proteins | sample JacPinW_OM2H0_O1_FD_188565 | JGI IMG/M metagenome (GOLD analysis project Ga0209624, IMG submission 188565) | Forest soil microbial communities from Algoma, Ontario, Canada - Jack Pine, Ontario site 1_JW_OM2H0_O1 (SPAdes) (version 2) | ecosystem: Environmental > Terrestrial > Soil > Boreal...
CCGCGACAGCGGGTGACGTTTGAACAGATCGGCGAAGAGCTGCGCGCAAACGGATTTGAGGCCGAGCTGATGGGCGCGCGCACGGTCGCGATCCAGGCGGCGCCTGCCGGCATCGCGGGCGGTGACGCCGAGAAACTGCTGTTTGAAATTCTGGACGGGGTTGCCCGCGAGGACCAGTCCGTCTCAATCGATTCCCTGCAATCCAAGATCGCGGCTTCCACTTCCTGCCATGCGGCCATCAAGGTGAATACGCCGCTCGACACCACGAAAATGGAATGGCTGCTGGCCGAACTTGCTAAAACCGAGTATCCGATGAGCTGCCCGCACGGCCGCCCGGTGGTTCTGCGCTATTCCGTGCGTGAGATCGAGCGCGCATTCAAGCGTATCTGATGATGCGGTGAGCATCGGCATCCTGGGCCACGACAAGGATTCCTCCTCAAATGACTGCCCGCAAACTGATCATCGCCATTGACGGCCCGGTCGGATCGGGCAAGAGCACGCTTGCGCGGCGCGTGGCCGCTCTGATGGGTTACACCTACATCGACACCGGCGCAATGTACCGCTCGGTCGCACTCAAGGCGCAGCGGCGCGGAGTGGCGCTTGAGGCAAGCGGGGAGCTTGCGTCGCTTGCAAGCGAGACGCGTATCGATCTTCGCCAGCAGAACCCTGCAGCCGAAGGCCCGCAGCAGGTATTGCTCGATGGCGAGGACGTCACGGCCTTGATTCGCTCACCCGAGGTCGCGCAAGCGGCGTCCAGGGTCGCCATGGTTGCCGGAGTGCGCAAGGTCCTGGTGGCCGAGCAGCGTCGCGCAGGCGAGTCGGGCGGCGTCGTGATGGAAGGACGCGATATCGGCAGCGTCGTCTTCCCGGACGCCCAGCTGAAGATCTTTCTGACGGCGTCGCCCGAGATCCGGGCCCAGCGGCGCTGGCGCGAGCACCAGCAAAAAGGCGATGCGATTGATCTGGCCCGCACACTTGAGGAGGTTCACGAGCGCGACCAGCGCGACCGCGAACGCGCTTCCTCGCCGCTGGTTCGTGCAAAGGACGCAGTCGTCGTCGACAGCACAGCGATGGAGGCCGAAGAAGTCGCGCGGCTGGTCGTATTGCTCGCAAACAGGCTCGCGCACGGACAGGCGTCCTAGGATTCGCAGTCGCGACCGGTGACCGAGAGCTCGATTGGGGAGAAACTACGTCGGGCTGGACATCGACGACAGGAATTCGGCGTTGGTTTTCGTCTTCGACAGGCGGCCCAGCAGAAGTTCCATCGCTTCGACGGTCGAAAGCGGGCTGAGCACCTTGCGCAGCACCCAGATCCGGTTCAGTTCGTCGGGCGGGAGCAGCAGTTCGTCTTTTCGGGTTCCTGAACGGTTGATGTCAATGGTCGGGAAGACGCGCTTGTCCACAAGCCTGCGGTCGAGATTGATCTCCATGTTACCGGTGCCTTTGAACTCCTCGAAGATGACGTCATCCATGCGGCTACCAGTATCGATCAACGCCGTGGCCATGATCGTGAGTGAGCCGCCCTCTTCGATGTGGCGCGCGGCGGCGAAGAACCGCCGAGGGCGCTGCAAGGCATTGGCGTCAATACCGCCAGACAGGACCTTTCCTGATGGCGGCGTGACGGCGTTGTAGGCGCGTCCAAGACGGGTGAGAGAATCGAGCAGGATCACCACGTCGCGCTTGTGTTCGACCAGCCGCTTGGCCTTTTCGAGCACCATTTCCGCCACTTGAATGTGGCGCTGCGGCGGCTCATCAAAGGTGGAACTGATCACTTCGCCCTTCACGGTGCGCTGCATGTCGGTGACTTCTTCGGGCCGTTCGTCAATCAGCAACACGATCAGCGCAATTTCAGGATGATTGGTGGTGATCGAGTTGGCGATCGATTGCAGCATCATCGTCTTGCCGGTACGGGGCGGCGCGACGATCAGTCCGCGCTGGCCCTTGCCGACCGGGCACAGCATGTCCAGCACCCGACCGGTGAGATTTTCCTTGGTGGTCTCCAGGCGGATGCGCTCAGAAGGGTACAGCGGCGTCAGATTGTCGAAGAAAATCTTGTTCCGGGTGACCTCCGGGTCCTCGAAGTTGACCGCCTCGACCTTGATCAGCGCGAAGTAGCGCTCGCCGTCCTTGGGCGGGCGGACTTGCCCGGAAACGGTGTCGCCGGTGCGCAGGTCGAATTTGCGGATTTGCGACGGCGAGACGTAGATATCGTCGGGACCGGGCAGATAGTTGTACTCGGGGGCGCGAAGGAATCCGAAGCCGTCGGGCAGGCATTCCAGAACACCCTCGGAGAAAATCAGGCCGTTCTTTTCCGTCTGCGCGCGGAGGATTTGGAAGATCAACTCCTGCTTGCGCATGCCGGAGGAGCCGGGAATGTTGAGCTCCTTGGCGATTTTCGCAAGGTCGGTGATGTTTTTGTCTTTCAGTTCTGCAAGGCTAATACTCATCGATTTCTTTCCTTCTCAAGCCTGACGGTCAGGCGCGATGGTTGTTTGGTATCGGTCCGGGGCGGGCGCGTTCGATCCAGGCACTCAATCCCAGATTACGAAATGGGCTAACGTACAGAGAATCCTTGTGCTTCGGTCGCGGGCCGGACCTGCCGAGCAGCAGGATGTGGGAGGACCGAAGGCCTTAATTGGTTAATTCATTGTCCTGCGTGACATCCGCGCCAAACTTGGGTTCCACACCACCTACCGGGGGATGCCCAGAAATGGGCAGCGGCTTTTCGAGCGCAAACTCCAGCACCTGGTCCATCGACTCGACGAAATGGATCGACATCTGGGCCAGGATCTCCGGCGGGATATCCGCCAGATCTTTTTCATTGTCCTTCGGGAGAACGACGGTTCGCAGGCCCAAGCGATGGGCCGCGAGCAGCTTTTCCTTCACGCCGCCGATCGGCAGGACCTTGCCGCGGAGAGTTATTTCACCCGTCATGGCCAGATCGCAGCGGACCGGAATACGCGTAAGCGCGCTCACGATCGAGGTGCAGAGGGTGATGCCGGCCGAGGGGCCGTCCTTGGGGATCGCGCCTTCCGGCACGTGAATGTGGATATCGACGTGGCGATAGAAATCCTTGGGCAGGCCGAATAGGTGGCTGCGCGACCGGACGTAGCTCATTCCCGCTTGCGCCGATTCCTGCATGACGTCGCCAAGCTTACCGGTCAGAGTGAGGCGCCCCTTGCCCTGCATGAGCGTTGCTTCCGTTGAAAGAACCTGGCCTCCGACTTCGGTCCAGGCAAGGCCGGTGGTGAGTCCGATTTCATTTTTCTTCTCCGCCAGGAAGTCACGGTACTTCAGGATCCCGAGGTAGTCGTTGACGTTCGCAGCGGTAACCTCGGCCGTAACACTCTTTCCACCGGCGACAACCTTGCGGGCCATTTTCCGGCAGACATTGGCGATCTCGCGGTCCAGGTTGCGCACGCCTGCTTCATGCGTGTAGTGGCGGATGATGTGGGTGATCGATTCGTCGGTGAACTTCAGGTTGTCCTTGGTCAGGCCGGTCGCCTCCAGCTGGCGCGAAACCAGGAAACGCTGCGCGATCTGGTGCTTTTCCTGCTCGGTATAGCCGGGGAGCCGCAGGACTTCCATGCGGTCCTGCAAGGGCTGCGGAATGGTGTGCAGCACGTTCGCGGTGCAGATGAACATCACCTTCGACAGATCGTATTCAACGTCCAGATAGTGATCGGTAAACGAGTGATTCAGCTCCGGGTCCAGCACTTCCATCAGCGCAGCCGATGGATCGCCGCGGAAATCCATGGACATCTTGTCGACTTCGTCCAGCACGAAGACCGGGTTGGTCGTGCCGGCCTTGCGCATCATCTGAATAATCTGGCCGGGCAGGGCGCCGATATAGGTGCGCCGGTGGCCGCGGATTTCCGCTTCGTCCCGCACGCCGCCAAGCGACACGCGCACGAATTTCCTTCCCGTGGCGCGACCGATCGACGTCGCAAGCGAGGTCTTGCCCACGCCCGGAGGCCCGAGGAAGCAGAGAATCGAGCCCTTGGGGTTCTTCACCAGCTGTCGGACGGAAAGGTATTCCAGGATGCGTTCCTTGATTTTGTCCAGGCCGTAGTGATCTTCGTTCAGGATCTGTTCGGCGCGTTTGATGTCGCGGATTTCCTTGGACCGCTTCTTCCAGGGCACTGCCAGCAGCCAATCAAGATAGTTGCGCGAGACGGTGGATTCAGCCGACATCGGCGGCATCATCTCCAGGCGCTTCAGCTCCTGCATGGCCTTTTCCATCGGGCCGTCGGGCATCCCGGAGGTTTCAATCTTCTTCTTGAGCTGCTCGATTTCATTCGCTTCGCCGCGGCCGAGCTCTTTCTGAATGGCCTTGAGCTTCTCGTTGAGGTAGTACTCCTTCTGGGCGCGCTCCATCTGGCGCTTGACGCGCGTGTTGATCGAGCGATCGACGTTCAGCTTCTCGATTTCGACTTCCAGAATGTCCGCGATCCGGTTCAGGCGCTCAGCCGGCTCGAAGATCTCCAGCAGCTCCTGTTTCTCCTCGACCGGAATCTGCAGGTTGGCCGCAATGGCGTCGGAAAGCTTTCCGGGGTCTTCCACCCGCACCGCCGCGATCATGGTGTCGTAATTCAGGCTTTGCGAGAGCTTGACGTACTGCTCAAACAGCGTGGTTACCCGTGCGGAGGCTTGCTCGATCTGCGGACCGGGTTCGGCCTTGACCGGAACCAGACGGATGGAGGCGCGGAAAAAGCCCTCATCGCTGGTTACCTGCACGATCTTGGCGCGTTCGGTGCCTTCGACCAGGACCTTGATATTGCCGTCAGGCAGCTTGACGCTCTGCACGATATTGGCAAGCGTGCCGACCTGGTAGATTTCCTCAGGCTTGGGGTCATCCACCGAAGCGTCGTGCTGGGTGACCAGGAAAATCTTCTTGTCGCCCGCCAGCGCGTCTTCCAGCGCACGCACGGAGGCTTCGCGTCCGACGATGAACGGGTGCATCATCTCCGGAAAGATGACCATATCCCGCACCGGCATCATCGGTACGCGCTTCACGTCGGCCTTTTCCTTGGTGAACATTGAAAGTACTTTGACCTCGGGACCTTAGACTTCCACGGCGAACAAGAAGTCTGCCGCGGCTACCTGGAGGAACTAGCCGGCTTTTTCAAGCAGGCTCCAGTTGATTTCGCGGCCCTTGACCATATCCGCGGTGACCACAAAATCGCGAAGTTTACGCTGCGCCGGCAGGTGATACATCATCTCGAGCATCAAATCCTCGAGAATCATGCGCAGGCCGCGCGCTCCCACTTTGCGCTGCAGCGCGAGTTCTGCAACTGTTTCCAGGGCATCGTCGGTAAATCGAAGGCGGACGTTCTCAAACTCGAACAGTCTCTGGTATTGACGCACCAGCGCATTCTTCGGTTCCGTCAGGATGCGAACCAGTGCGCTCTTGTCCAGATCGCTCAGCACGCCCATCACCGGCAGACGCCCGACGAACTCCGGGATCAGGCCGTAGCGAATCAGATCGGTGGGCTGCGCCTGCTCGAGCACTTCGATGTTGCGGCGCGTGGCCGTGGTCGGCTGAGCATCGGCATGAAAGCCGAGTGACTTCTGTCCCACCCGGCGCTCGATAATCTTTTCCAGGCCGACGAAGGCCCCGCCGCAGATGAACAGGATGTTCGTCGTGTCCACCGGCGTGAATTCCTGGTGCGGATGCTTGCGTCCGCCTTGCGGAGGAACGTTTGCAACCGTACCCTCGAGAATCTTCAGCAGCGCTTGCTGCACGCCCTCGCCGGAAACGTCGCGCGTAATCGAGGGGTTTTCGTCCTTCTTCGAGATCTTGTCAATCTCGTCGATATAGATGATGCCCTGCTGCGCCTTCTGCACGTCCCCGTCGGCTGCCTGCAACAACTTCAAGATGATGTTTTCGACGTCTTCGCCGACGTAGCCGGCTTCGGTCAGGGTCGTGGCGTCAACGATTGCAAACGGCACCTCGAGCATGCGCGACAGGGTTTGCGCCAGAAGCGTCTTGCCGGTGCCGGTCGGCCCAATCAGCAGGATATTCGACTTCGTAAGTTCCACGTCGCCCGGCGTGCGGTTCAGGAAAATGCGCTTGTAGTGGTTGTACACCGCCACCGCCAGCTTCTTTTTCGTCTTGTCCTGCCCGATCACGTAGCCGTCCAGAAATGCCTTGATCTCCGGCGGGCGCGGCAGGCGGCGATTGGCGGGCGTTGCCTGTTCGCGCTTCTCATCCTCGAGAATCTGCTGGCAGACGCCGACGCACTCGTTGCAGATATAGGACCGCGGATATTCCGATGGAGAGCTGATGAGCTTCTCCACCTGCTCCTGCGTCTTATGGCAGAAGGAACAGCGCAACGGTTCTTCTGGTGTGAACCGCTTCACGATTGCCGGCCTCTCTCGTCGGAACCAGACCCACGATGAATGTGAGCCCTATTGTAAAACGGAAGACCCACGTCTTACCCGCACTCATCGCTTTCACTACTAACCATTAGGAACGCCACCCGTTCGGTTCCCAACGGCTTGACTCCATCCCCCGATTCAACTCCAGATAGAGCCGCTCCACACATCATACGGGAACGGACCTAGCGATGCTTGGTGATAATTTCATCCACGATACCATAGGCCTTGGCCTGGTCCGCGGTCATGATGAAATCCCGTTCGACATCCCGTTCGATTTTTTCCACCGGCTGACCGGTGTGGCCTGCGAGCAGGGCATTGAGTGACGCGCGCGTCCGGATAATTTCCTTGGCGTGGATATCAATATCGGTCGCCTGCCCGGAAAGCCCGGACATCCAGGGCTGGTGAATCAGGACGCGAGAGTTGGGCAGCGCGTAACGCTTCTTGGGCGTGCCGGAGGCCAGCAGTACCGCTGCAATGGACGCCGATTGGCCGATGCAGTAGGTGACCACGTCGGGGCGGACGAACTGCATCGTGTCGTAAATCGCCATTCCGGCCGAGATCGAGCCGCCAGGCGAGTTGATGTAGATGGAGATGTCCTTCTCGGGGTCTTCGGACTCAAGAAACAGCAACTGGGCTGTCACCAGGTTGGCCACATGATCGTCGATCGGCGTGCCGATAAAGATGATGTGGTCCTTCAGCAGCCGGGAATAAATGTCGTAGGCGCGTTCGCCACGGTTTGTCTGCTCGACAACCATGGGAACCAGCGTCGTGGCACGCGGAATCGCGTCGTCAGTTTTTGTCATTGGGAATATTTTGCGCGCTGAGGAAACCCGAACCAAACTTACTTTTCACTTTTGGCTGTCTTCTCGATTCGGGCGTTGCTGTAGAGCCAATCAATCGTTTTATTGCTACGCAACTTCGATTTCATCGTATCGAGCGTCCCCTGCTTTGTCAAGCGAGCACGCAACGCCGTTGCCGATTCGCCACCGTGTTCGGCGAGGTGGGCAAGTTCCTTGTCCACGTCTTCGTCGGTCGCATCGATCTTCTCGGCCGTCGCGATGCGGTCCAACAGCAGCTCGGCCTTCACGTCGGTGACTGAACGGTCGCGCTGTTGGCGCCGGAGTGCAGCCCAATCAACATTCATGCCCCGCGGGTCGACTCCCTGAGACGCCAGTGACCGCACCATGCGCTCCAGGCGGGTGTCCATCTGGCCTTCGATCAGCGCTTCGGGCACGGGGAAGTCGTGCTTGCTTACAAGTTGCTCGAGAATCCTGTCGCGGGCCTGCGAACCTTGTTGATGTTCCTTCGAAGCGATCAGGTTTTCCCGGATCTTCTTCCGGAGTTCATCGAGCGTCCCAACCTCGGCCTTTTCGCCCGCGGCTTCCTTCACGAATTCATCGTTGAGCTCGGGCAGCTTCTTTTCCTTGATGCCCTGAACGTCGACGGTGAAGTCGAAGGTCTTCCCCGCGAGCTTCTGATCGGGATAGTCGTCCGGATAGCGCGCCTGGAATTGCTTGGTTTCACCCGCCGATGCGCCGCGGAGATTTTCCGTAAAACTGGCGAGCGTCTCTTCTGCGCCCAGCGGAACCAGTATGTTGTCGGCCTCGACCGGCTCACCCCCGGCGGTGGGAATGCCCTTCAGTTTGATGAGAACGGAATCGCCATCGGCTGCCGGCCGGCCCTCGACGGGAACAAATGTCGCGGCGCGTTCCCGCATTTCTTCGATCGCCTTTTCGACTTCCGCGTCGCCCGCCTCGATCTCATCAACCTGCACTTGAAGACTCTTGTAGTCGCCCAGCTCGAATTCCGGAAGCACTTCAAAGATCGCTCGGAATTTCAGCGGTTCGCCTTCTTTGAACTCGACTTTGTCCACTTCCGGGCGCGTCACAGGGACGAGTTTTTTCTCGTCCAGGGCTTTTTCCAGATATTCAGGAACCAGCGATTGGACCACTTCTCCCTGAATGTCGTCTGCAAACCGGCGCCGCACCAGCGTGATCGGCGCCTTGCCGGGACGGAAACCCGGAATGCGGGCGATGCGCGCGATATCGCGCGCCACTTTCTCCGCCACCTTGGTCACGTTGTCGGCTGGAATCTCGAGCTCGATTTCCCGTTTGCAGGTCGTTTCATTGGTCATAAGGAAAAGTCTCTCAAGGGCGAACGTCCCGCAAGCCCCCGATTTCTACCCGCCGTTCAACGATTCGGAATCCGGGAAAGAGGACTGCAGGAATGAGCGGCAGCGTCCACCGCAACAGAAGTTCGAGTATAGGGAATCCGTCTGCGCGCGTCAACCGCGCTCCGCCGGTGACCGAAACACGCAGTTGCTCGGCACAACCGCCGCGAAATTTCGCTCCCGGGCATCAGTTTTGCGGACTTCTGGAGATGAAGTATCCGCGGGAAATTGCAAATGAGAGTCCGGGGTGGCCGCTCGGCCCGCTTGCGGGCCGGGTGTTTCAGAGACACGCCGGAAACGATCAGCACACTTGGCTCTTGGAGCCTTCTCAGGTTTGCGCTCGCTTGATCAAAGGCCAGCTCTCAAGCGTTGAGAAATGATTGTGCATCGTAAGGCCGATGGTTGCAAGCAAGCTGACCGCAACTCCGGTGCGGCCCCCCGGGAGATGGTCGACTCGCACCACTTCGCCGATGTAGTCTCGATTGATGGCACCAGGGACGACCGAATAGGGGACGGTGATAAAAAGCCGCAGTCGCTTCTTGTAACGAGCGGTGTCAGTAGCAAAATAACACCCGCTACGGCAAGAATTCGCAGTTTGGAGTAGGTCGTCGAACTCCTCCGTGGTTGGCTGCGACGGTCGCGCGCGCACCAGGCACGAAAGTCTGACGCGAGGCCATCGACGCTGTTCAAGGTTCGACGTTGTGGTGATCAATATTTCTCGCCCGCCTGTGCCGTACCCGCCGCGCACCGACGCATTAGCTGGCCACCATTCTGTTAAGCGTCTCCTCGTCCCGAGCCGTAACGGAGCTGCGCTTCATGCTCTTCAGAAATGAGGTGTGATTCCAGACCTCTAAGTATTTGGAGTAACCAAGAACAGCGACTTCACCTTTGATGTGCGCAGTTTGCCTTAGAACAACCGGTATCAAGACTCGTCCCTGCTTGTCCATCGTCACAGCTTGGCCGAAATACTTCGCCCGGGTGAGAAGTTTCTTGTTGTTGCTGTTCTCGACGCGCGTATCGGCCAATCGCTTCTCAACTTCGTTCCAAACGCTCAAGGGATAGACGCGTGCGGACTTTCCATTTTCGCTGGTGATGAAGAACTTGGTGCAGGCCCCCAGCGCCAATAGTGCATTTGCGGGAATTCTCATTCGCCCTTTCAGGTCAATCTTCACTGAACTGCTCATCTGATCTCCGCTTCAGTTACCTTCTCAATCTCAGGGACCTAAACCGAGCGCATCCAATGTCTTGTGCTGTCATTTTGGTCAACCTAGCGTTCTGTGTCTGTACTGTTTTGGACACAACTGGGGGGCGCAGGATCGTGCGCCGCAATTTCCCGGATCCGTGCCAGGTGCGGCTGGGAAATTGTCCGCCGCGTAAGGCCTCAGGTGGGATCGACCGAAGCAGGGAACACGAAGAGATCAGGGAACAGCAAGCTGTGCTTCGATGAAATCGGAGCCCGCATCGGTCATAATTGGATCCCCGAGCAAAGAATGGGGAATCGCGTTTTCGGAGGCCGAGCAGCCGAGCCCACCAAATGTGAGCCCGCACAGTCCGATCAAACCGGACCCCGTGACACCCGTGCTGGCCGATTCCAGCAAGCGACTGCTTCCCTGGTTGATCGCGGTCGCGTTTTTTATGGAGTCGCTCGATACGACGATTTTAAATACGGCCGTGCCCGCAATCGCGGCGGCATTGCATGTCGCTCCGCTTAGCATGAAGTCCGTGCTGGCAAGCTACACGCTGAGTCTTGCAGTTTTTATTCCTATCAGTGGCTGGATGGCAGACCGGTTCGGAACGCGCCTCGTCTTTGCGTCTGCGATCGGCATCTTCACCCTGGGCTCCTTTCTTTGCGGCATCTCGAGCAACATCCATGCGCTCGTCGCGTGCCGCATCCTTCAGGGCTGCGGTGGATCGATGATGGTGCCGGTCGGGCGTTTGACAATCGTGCGAACGTTCGCGAAATCAGAACTAATTCGCGCCATGAGCTTTGTCGCCATCCCCGGTTTGGTTGGACCCATGCTAGGGCCGATCGCCGGCGGACTGATCGTCGGGTACCTTCACTGGAGACTGATCTTCTTCGTAAACATACCGATTGGCCTCGCGGGTCTGTGCCTGGTCTACTTTCACCTGCCGGATTATCGCGAAGAGCACACCGATCCTCTCGATGTGGCCGGACTGATTCTGTTTGGTTCCGGCATCGGTCTGCTCTCCTACGTGCTTGAAGTGTTCGGCGAACACACGCTCAATGCATTTGAGATTCTGGGGCTTCTGGCCGTTTCCCTCGTCCTTCTGGCGGGTTATGGATTTCACGCCACCCGCAGCGCACATCCGATGCTGCGCCTGGCGCTGTTTCGGATTCGCACGTTCCGTGCGTCAGTCATCGGCAGTTTCGTGACCCGGCTTGGGATCGGCGGCATCCCGTTTTTGTTTCCTTTGTTGTATCAGGTGGGCATGGGATTCACGCCAATTCAATCCGGCCTGCTCATGATGCCGCAGGCGATCGCCGCCATAAGCCTGAAGCTGACGATGCCTCAAATATTGGCGCGCTTTGGCTACCGCGCCGTGCTGGTCTCGAATACCCTGATCATCGGCTTGCAGATCATGCTTTTCGCATCGATCGGGACCGGCTCGCGAGTGTGGCTGATCGTGGCCGAGGTGTTTTGCTACGGATTCTGCACGTCGCTGCAATATACGAGCATGAACACCCTCGTCTACGCCGACGTCAGTGAGGAACAAGCCAGCGGCGCGAGTTCGATTGCAAGCACGGCGCAGCAGCTGGCCATCAGTTTCGGCGTAGCTTCGGCATCGCTGGTGACTGCGTTTTTCATCCCCGATCGCCATAGCTCCAGCGCACCACAATTCATTCACGGCATCCACCGAGCGTTCTTTGTCCTTGGCGGGATGACCATCCTGTCCACGCTGGTTTTTCGCGAGCTGAAAAAGCAGGACGGTGACGCGGTGAGCCACGGAAAAGAATTGCACGCCGGGTAGGATCGAAACGCGAGGGGGACACTCCCGCAGGGCTAACCCTTCATGCTCTCCGGCCAGGTATGATCGAAGAGCGTCTCACAGGTGCTGAAGCCATGCGACCGGCTGGATCTGGATGGCCGTCTACAGGCTGTCCAATATCGGACATACTCCATCCGACAGGGCCTTTTATCCTTAGCTCGCCTCAGAATTCGGACCGGATGGAGACGCGGCGCATGAAACGATCGATACAGGTCGCGTTTATTGCCAGGTCATGAAACTGAACCGAAGGTGAGTTCGGGAACAGGATGCCGATGAACAAAGGAAAGTTGTCAAAACGGGAAGTTGCGGTTGGGCTCAGCAAACTCGATGGCTGGCGCTTGGTGTCGGGAAATTTACACCGTACTTTTAAATTTAAGGACTTCAAGCAAGCCTTTGGGTTCATGAAGCGGGTTGCCGTCTCGGCCGACAAGATGGGCCATCACCCCGATTGGTCGAACTCCTACAACAAGGTCATCATCGATTTATCAACGCATAGTGTCGGAGGGCTGTCGAGGAACGACTTCAAGCTGGCCGGTAAGATCCAGAAGATCCACGGAAATTAGTCCTCCGGACGGACGCGGTCAGAATCCGTGGGTCAATATCTCACCCGTAACGCGCGTATGCGCAGTCGGTCTCACGTCGTCAGATCGGGAACGCGCGAGCCGGCGGGAACCGAGCGAACTTTCTGCGGAGCTTGGCGACTTAGCTTTTTTCGCTCGGCTCGCTTGACCGAGCCTGCAACGCCATTCCAACCAGCGTCGCGATCAGGATTGCGGGGTACAGCTGCCCGATGAGCGCTTCTGCGGTGGCGAGCGACCGCGCGATCCGATGGACGGGATAGGCGTCACCGTACGTTACAGTCGTGAGTGTCGCAAAGCTGAAGTAAATCAAATGGGACGGTTCACCTGTGGGAGTGCCAGCGATCGTTGATGGGAAGTGGATGGCGTCAGGAATCTTCTCGAGGAGCAGCCTGTAACCCCAAGCCCAGGTCAAGCCAACGAGCAAGTAGGCTGCGATGCCGCCCATGACCCGGTGCACGCTGACCGGACCGGGACGAAAGGTCTGCTTCAGCGTCATCACCACGAGGATGGCCATGCAGAGCACCTTGAGCGCTGTATCCCAGTCCCACTGGATCAGCGAAGGCTTGAATTCGACGAGCAAGTCAGCTGTGAATTCCAGGATGGTAAGCCCGATGATGAAATACATGATAATCGGTTGGCCAATCGTCGCAATGGCGCCAGAGACGAACATGAGCGCGAAAGTGAGATCCAGTACAACCCGTTCTGGCCGTGACTGGCGAAACATGGGAACGAAAATCGTCATAATCACAAGAAGTCCAAGGAAGATACTCAGGCCCCGGTCGTGACTCCAGAAACCGTGGAGCGGCCGGTCGATCTGTTCGTCAGCCATTGAAAGTTCACCTTTCGCTTGTCAATCCAGTTCACATACTTCGCCCTAGGCACCTTTTTTGGCTGGAAGCTACACCCGCATCAAAGTATGCGTACAGCGCCAGGCATTCATAGACTGTAAACCCAGGGATGTAGCGATGTCATTCACGAGCAGAGTCATTTCAGACGGGGTACGTGCGGGACCCGGGGGTAAGTTCGGGGTTCGTCGGGTCCCGCACGCTTTATTGGTTCTATGTTCTGCAGCATGGCAAAAGCGTCATCCGCAGGTCTGTTTAATACGGCACACCTCTGACATGACAGGAGGCAAGACCTGTCGAGGCGGCGCTACGGATTCGGCTCGCGATTCGTCAGCATCTTGGAACGAATGGAGTTCACGCTAAAGAGCCAACCGTAGAAGCGCCAATCGCAGTCTTTACACCGGAACGGGAGCACAGGCAGCAGGCCCAGGAGGCCCAATTCGAGAAATCCTCGTCGCTTCGATCGACGAGTATCGTTACTCTGACATTTTGGGCAAAGCCGCGGTTTGAGACTCGATCGGATCCACGTCAGTTGCGCGCTTGCTGCCTGAACGTTGAGTTCGTCCCTACTTCGCGGCGCGCGCATCCAGGGCCCGGTCCTATGAGGAAAGAATTTGCGAGACGGCGAGGAGGAGAAGAAATCCGACCCCAGCCCTGAGTCCGGATGCTTGCATCCTCTCCCGCCGTCTTCCCGATCATGGTAATTGCTGGGAATTTCGGAAATCTGTTCAAAACAGCTCATTATTAGAATTGTGCCAAGTGAGACGTCTTTCGCAAATGTGATGCACGTGCGGGATCGGGCGTCGGCAATGCCGGGGAATTTCGAATATCGTATGCGGAAGAAGGGACTCGAACCCCTACGGCCTTTCGGCCACCAGCTCCTAAGGCTGGCGCGTCTGCCAATTCCGCCACTTCCGCTTCCGGCAAGTATAACACTGCCCTCACGCTCGATTGCGCTTGCCCGCACCGCGCCGTTTTGCTAGGCTCCGCCGCCAGTGGGGACTTCCACAGGGAGAAAAATTCATGGCACATTGCACCAAATGCGGGGCAGCAGTTGGGGACGGTGCGGGCTTTTGCCCGGCGTGTGGCGCGCCACAGGCGGCATCCGCGGCGGTGCAGAGCGCGCCGACCGCCGCGCCGGCCGCGTCGCAAATGGATGAGAAAGTCGCCGGCTTGCTTTGCTACGTTCTGGGTTGGATCACCGGCCTGATCTTCTACTTCATCGACAAGCGCCCGTACGTCCGCTTCCACGCCGCGCAGTCCATCGTGGTATTCGGCGGGCTGCACGTGATCAGCATTGTTCTCGCCATGTTTTTCGGATTCAGTTTGCTGGCGGGAGGTCTTGGTGGCTTTTCGCTGGGTTATGCCGTGTACGGACTTGTGAATCTGCTTGGCTTGATTCTCTGGATACTGCTGATGGTCAAGGCGTACCAGGGCGAGCGATTCCGCGTCCCCATCGCGGCCGATATCTCAGAGAAAATCTTTGGCAAGGCGTAGTTTCACCCGGCAGTTCGGGGCGGCCATCTGGCCGCTCCGCAATTTCCTGTTCTGTGATTTCCCCGCGGTACTGCATCGGCGATCGTTCGTGTTCTCGTGCGGTTGATGCTCTTGCCTTCGGCCAGCGCCGAGCGTAGGATTGGATTTTGGTTTTGCCGCATCAGCCCTCCTGTAACGTTTCGCGTCTCAACTGGGGCAGGCAAGGTGCGACTCGTGTGGTCGTGGAGCGGCGGTGGTGGCGGACAAAACGCGGACCAAGGCGATTGCGGTCGTCGGAGCCCAGTGGGGCGACGAAGGGAAAGGCAAGGTCGTTGATTGCCTGGCCCTCTCGTTTGACTACACCGCGCGCTACGCCGGCGGACACAATGCCGGCCACACCGTCATCTTCAACGGTCACCGCTTTGTGCTGCAGCTGATCCCCAGCGGAATCCTTCGCCCGGAAAAGAAAGCTGTCATCGGACCCGGCGCAGTGGTTGATCCGGCGGCGCTGGTGGCTGAAATTGAGAACCTCCGCAAGTCCGGAGTCGAGGTCCGCGGGCGGCTGTTCCTGAGCAATCGCGCTCACCTGATCTTTCCCTATCATCGCGAAATGGACAAGGCCGCGGAAGCGGCGCGCGGGGAAGCAAAGATTGGAACCACGTCGCGTGGAATCGGACCAGCCTATGAAGACAAAATGGCGCGTCGCGGAATCCGCGTGTGCGATGTGCTGGAACCCGAATGTTTTCGCCTAAAGCTTGAGCGAGTGATCGCGGAAAAAAATCTGATCAGCCAGGCAGCCTATGGCCATGCGCTGGAAACTGCCGGTTTGCTGGAACAATCGCTCGAGATTGCGGCGCACATTCGCGGCCTGGTTGCCGACACGGCCGTGCTCCTGAACGACGCACTCGATCGCGGCGAATCGGTGCTTTTTGAGGGCGCGCAGGGCACCATGCTCGATATCGACCACGGTACCTATCCTTTTGTAACGTCT
>Ga0209624_10001991_pt1 | contig 15448 bp, 14 predicted proteins | sample JacPinW_OM2H0_O1_FD_188565 | JGI IMG/M metagenome (GOLD analysis project Ga0209624, IMG submission 188565) | Forest soil microbial communities from Algoma, Ontario, Canada - Jack Pine, Ontario site 1_JW_OM2H0_O1 (SPAdes) (version 2) | ecosystem: Environmental > Terrestrial > Soil > Boreal...
CGACTGCTTGTAGGTCGCTCTATGCGCTTGCGTCCACATCCCGAATCAAAGCCTCCGAGCCATCTCGGAGGCGGTGAATCACGCGCAGCGAACCCGCGCTACAAACTTTTGGGTCAGGCTCTCACTCGGCGCCCAATTCGTTTCCCTTGCCTTCAACGCCTGGAGAACGCCTTCAGCTACGGCCCAAACGTCCGGCGGTAGGTCGTATTCAAGCTCGAGACGAGCGAGCACCTCAACAAACCCGTCAGCTATGGTCGATTTCTCGGGCCCGATTCCATCATCGAGGAGGTATGGGTGTAATATCAGATCCACCATGAGCCAATCTCGCCAAGATGCTTGCCAGACGCAGTTGGATGTCACACCAAGATTGACGCTACGATGAAATGACTGGACGTTTTTATCAAATAATTTCTATTTCTTATTAGTTATTAATATATTACTACTACACTATACATCACATCTCAATGATACATCTGGCACATTCCAAAAAACTCCCGCCACCGAACTTGAAATTTCCTATCTAAATACATTAGAATGCCGATGCGTTGCTGGCAATACACAAATATGCTTAGAACATAAAGTGATCAAAGCTCACTTCGCCGATGGACGCTATGCCGTGCCCTCGCAGGAACGACGATAATTGCGTTCGCGGATGCATTCGGCTACCGAATAAGGGCATCGGAGGGTGTTTTGGTGGGCCTCGGGCGCCGGACATTTGCGCTTGGGACGCGGCGCGGAAGGCGCCGCCTGACGGCGTTCCGCTCGCCGCTTGCGACCTTTCTCGTCGCCTTTTCGCTCATCGTTCAGCTTTTCGCCGCCGCAACGCCGCCTGCGATGGCCGCGCCCGCTTTCGCCGGCGCCGATGACGCGGCGATCGCCGCCCAGCTCAAGGCGCTCTTTGGCGACACCGCCCAACTCTGTGTCCAGGTCAACGACGACAAGGCGCCGGCCAAGCACGGGCCGTCCAGCCATTGCTGCGATCAATGTCCGCTTTGCCGCTTTGCCGCTCAGGCGGTAGCCTTTGTCTCGCCGGACCTGCCGGTCTTGCCCGGCCGAATCGATAGCGAGGCGCACTCGATCCGCGCGCCGCCCGTCCGGGACGTTCTTCCTCCCTATCCCGCCCAGCCAAATCCGGCCCGGGCCCCTCCCCTCGCAGTCTAACGGTCATTCGGCCCACGCGCGCCCTTTGGCGCTGCGTTCGCATTCCTTTAGACTCGAGAAATCCTCATGCCGACCCCTAAAATTCGCTCGACCGCGGGCGCCCTTGCGGGCGCGGCCGCAGCTCTGTGGCTCACGCCTGCCTATCCTCACGCCGTCTGCGGCGACCGCATCTTTCCGGCGACGCTGGCGATCGACGACCCCGGCGTCACCGACGAACTAGCCTTGCCGACCGTCAGTTATGTTCCCTTCAACTCCGACGCCGCCCACGAGTGGGACGCGAGTTTCAGCTGGACCAAGACGATCACCCCGGGCCTCAGCGTGGTGATCGGCTCCGGACCGACATGGGAGCACCCCGGTGGTTACGGATGGAACGCGCTCGACACCGAGCTGCAATACCAGGCCCTCTGCGTCCCCGACGCCGAGTTCATGTTCAAGGTCGGCTTCGACATATCCTGGGCCGGAACCGGCACAGGAATCCTTGCGGGCTCCGGCGGGCAGAACACTTACTCTCCACTGGTGGACGGAGGTCTCGGCTTCGGGTGGTTGCCGCCCGCTCTCAAAGACTTGCGCCCGTTCGCCATCACCGCCGAATTCAGCGCGACCTCCCCGGGCGAGGCCGTTACGGCGAGCGTCCCGAATGTTTCGACGTTCAACTGGGGGTTCACCCTCCAATACAGCCTGCCGTACTTCAGCTCGCACGTGGCTGCGATCGACAACGACTTCCTCAAGCATCTGATCCCGGTCGCCGAGTTCGCTTTTCAGACGCCGATCCACAACGGGGGCGCCGCCGGGCAGCCGCAGACGGGATTTTTCCAGCCCGGCGCCGTCTATATAACCGACAAATGGCAGCTCGCCTTCGAGGCCATGGTCCCGATGACGGGCGCGAGCGGTCACGGCGTCGGCGTGATCGGCCAGATTGATTTCTATCTCGACGACATCTTCCCCGACAGTCTCGGCAGGCCGATCTTCCCCCACGGACTTGGCATAGCGCCAGGAATCTGACCCAAAGGAGTATGACCCATGCGCAGTTTCTCTCTAAGAATCCCCGCATCTCTTGCCTTCGCGCTCATCGCCACACCGGGATTTGCCCACGCCCAGCTCGAGAAGGCGACGCCAGCCGTCGGCGGCACGGTCGCCTCAGCGAGCGAAATCCGGCTCGAGTTCAGCGAGGGCGTCGAACCGAAATTCACCAAGGTCACGCTCAGTGGTCCTGGCGGCGCCGCGGTGCCCTTGGGATCGGCGACGACGGCAGCCGGCAACCAGGCTGTGCTGATCGTGCCGATCTCCAAGGCGCTGGCGGCTGGCGCCTACACTGTGCACTGGCATGCGGTCTCGGTCGACACCCACCACACCCAGGGAACCTTCGAATTCACGGTGAAGCCGTGACCGGCCACCTCAAAGGCCGACGGCAATAAAGGACAGACAATGAGACATTCTCTTTTTACCCTGGCGCTGGCTCTCGCCCTCAGCGCGGCGCCTGCGCTGGCGCAGGAGTTCAAGGCCGGGGACATCGTGGTCGAGAAGCCCTGGGCGCGCGCGACGCCAAAAGGGGCCCAGGTGGGAAGCGGTTATTTGGCGATCCAAAACAAGGGCGCGGCGCCGGACCGGCTGACCGGAGGCACGGCGGACTTCGCCACTGTCGAAATCCATCAGATGTCGTCGGAGAATGGCGTCTCGCAGATGCGCGAACTGAAGGACGGGCTGAACATTCCCGCCAAGGGCTCGGTCAGCTTCTCGCCCGGCGGGTATCACTTGATGTTCACCCATCTGACCCACCCCTTGACCAAGGGCGAGAGCATCAAAGCGACGCTCAATTTCGAACATGCTGGCCCCGTCGAAGTCGAGTTCAGCGTGACGGGAATCGGCGCGACGGGGACTGGCGAGACCGGAGGGGCCATGAAGGGCATGAAGATGTGAAGCCGCGTGCGGCTGCCCAGCTCGAGCCACCCGGGGGACGGGCGCGCAGATTTGGCCCGCCCATGACCGCGCTCGCCCTCTGCCGCTTCGCCCATTTTCTGGCGGCGATGCTGGCGTTCGGCATGAGCGCCTATCTTTGGACGTATGCGCCGGAACGGCTGAGGCTTGCTCTGTCGCCGGTCGCACGCCGCCTCGCGCTGATCGCCAGCGTCGTCGCGCTCATCACCGCGGTTGCTTGGCTTGCGCTCGAGTCCGCCTCGATGGCCGACGACTGGAGCGCCGCGAGCGATCCGGGCGCGATCGGCGCGGTGCTGACCGACACCGCCTTTGGTCATGCTTGGGCGTTGCGGCTCGCGCTGGCGGTGGCGCTGGTCGCGGTCGTCGCCTTCGGCCCGCGCGCGCGATGGGCGGCGACCTCGCTCGTGTCGGCCGCGCTGCTGACGAGCCTCGGCCTCGTCGGCCACGCCGCGATGCAGACCGGCGCCGAGGGCGTCTTACACCGCGCCGACCACGCCGTGCATCTCATGGCCGCGGGGGCGTGGATCGGCGGCCTCGTTCCGTTCGTGATGTGCCTTCGCGCCTATGAGCGCGACGATCTGCGCAAAGACGCGGTGCGGGCGATGACCGGCTTTTCCTTCTGGGGCCAATTCGTCGTCGCGGCGATCGTTCTCACCGGCGTCGTCAATATCGCGTTGACGTCTCATCATCCCCCGGTCCCGCCGATAACGCCCTATCGCGCGCTTCTGATCGCGAAACTGGTCATCGTCGCGAGCATGATTCTGCTCGCGCTCTTCAATCGCTTTGTTCTCGCGCCGCGACTCAAGGCGAGTGCAAATGCGCTGACGACTTTACGCGCGACCAGCGCAGCAGAAGTGGCGCTCGGCTGCGTCGTCATCGCGCTCGTCAGCGTGTTTGCGCTGCTCGATCCGGCGTGAAGGCAAACGCCGGCGCCGCCTCGCTGGGCGCGTTATCTGGAAGGCGATAGGTGGTAACCCCCATTGTGCGGCGAAAGTTTGCAGCCTCACAATTCTAGGTTCGCCTGAACTCTTTTATTCCCACAACTCTGATGTTGTGTGACCGCGATCACTGTTCCCGCTGCGCTAATCGCATAGTGCTGAATTTGGGGCTAAACGCACTGGCGCTTGAGCTGGGGGAGACGACAGGCGCGGACTTCGCGGGTGCGGACTGGAGGGGCGGATGAAGGCGCATATTGTTGGCGGCGGGTTTGCCGGACTGGCGGCGGCGGCGCTGCTCATCCGCAACGCGAACATGTCCGGCACGGACATCACGATCTATGAGGCGCAGGACAAGCTCGGCGGCGGGTTCTTTTTGGATGGCGACGCGGAGCATGGCTACAACCTGCCCGGCTCCATCTTCGACAAGGAGTTCCGCTGCGCGTTGGATCTGCTCGGGACGATCCCCACCCTTGGCTACCCAAACATCAATGTCGCAGAGCAATTCCTCACGTTCAATAGCGAGCATCCGTTCGACGACCGAACGCACATTATCGACCGCGACCTCCGCCCGGTGCATAGGCCGCGATATGGGTTGAGCCTTGGCGACGGTCTCGCCCTTGCCAAGCTTTCGCTTACGCCCGAAGCGTCGTTGCAGGGTCAGCTCATCGGAGACTTATTCTCTCCTAAGTTCTTCGAGACGGAGTTTTGGCTGCTCTGGTCGACGTTGATGGGTTCGCTGCCGCAGCACAGCGTCATCGAGTTTCGGCGTTACCTGAACCGCTTCGTCTATTTGTTTCCCGACCTCTCGACGATGGCGCATGTTTTCCGTTCGCAATTCAACCAGCACGAGGCCTTCGTCCAACCGTTGGTTGCCTGGCTCGAACAGAAGCAGGTGAATTTCGTCAAGGGCGCCGTCGTGAAGGACGTCGGCTTCGCCGAGTCGTCTGGCCGGCTGACCGCCGACCGGCTGGACATCCAGTTGGGTAGCGGCCAGACCACGATCGCGGTCGCCTCCGACGACATCGTGCTCGTGACGACGGGGTCCCAGGCGGCGGACATGGCGCCTGGCAAGATGGATGAACCTCCGGGTCCGCCTCCGCATCCCGGACAATCATGGGCGTTATGGAAGACGCTGGCCGGGAAGCACAAAGGCTTCGGCAATCCGGACGCGTTCTTCGGCGATCCACGCATAGCCGACTCGCGCTGGGTGACATTCACGGTCACCACGACCGGCACAGAATTTCTCGACGAGATCACCAACCTGACCCACAGCGGCACGGGAAGCGGCGGCCTCCTGACCTTGCAAGACTCGAACTGGATAATCTCTTTGTCGATCTTCGAACAGCCGGAAGTCCTCAGCCAACCGCCGGGGACATCGGTCTGGTGGGGCTATGGGCTCTATCCGGAGCGCATAGGCAATTGGGTGAAGAAACCCATGTATGAATGCACCGGCAGGGAGATCCTGACGGAATTGCTGGCGCATCTTCGTTTCGACAGGACTGCGGCGGCGACGATGACAAACTCGATCTGCATCCCCTGCAACATGCCCTACGTGAACAACATCTGGTTGCCGCGCAAGAGCGGCGACAGGCCACCCGTGGTTCCCGAGGGCGTGACCAATCTTGGACTCCTTGGCCAGTACGTCGAACTTGAGAAGGACATCGCGTTCACCTTCGAATACTCCACCCGTTCGGCTTGGGAAGCGGTCCATCGCCTGACGAAGCGCGGCCCGCCGCCGCCCTCCGTCTATCAGGGCCAGTTCGATCCGAAGGGCGTGTGGGCGGCTTTGACGGTCTTTCTAGGTCCGACGCCCTAAGAGAGCGCCATAAGACCTACAGACGACGGATATCACCCCGCGCCTCAGCGATGTCCGATGCCCCCTTGTCCGAACGCCGCGCCGCCGCCCTGGAAAGCTCCGGCGCCTCCAACGCCATGAAACCCTCCGCCGGCAAAGCCTGGCGCGGCTGACCCGCCGATGTGTGGGGATCCCATCCCGCCGCCGGCATGGAAACCCCCGACGCCCGCAAAACTTGGGGAGGCAGGCGCGCCGATGTGGACTCCTGTGGCCCCGCCAAGCCCATGCAAACCGCCGCTGCCAGCAAAGCCGGGCGAGACAGGCGCGCCGATGTGGGGAAGTCCGGAGCCGTGAAACTGATGAAAATTGCCGCCGCCAAGGCCGCCGTGGAATCCGCCGCCGGCAAACCCGGGGGAGACGGTCGCGGCGCCGGCGCGGAAATTAGGCGAGGCGGGAACGCCGCCAGCGCCTACCCGCCGAGGCGGCTCCAGGCCGGGGTAAACGGGGTTCATCGCCCGGGGATGGGAAACGACCACGCCATGGCGATGGCGCCGGCCGCCAAAGGTGTTGAGGTTGAAGGGGCCGATCCAACCAAAACCATCGTTCCACTCGTTGCCGCACTGATACCAGCCGCGGCCGTTCCACCCATCGGCGTAGTAGCAATTGCTGCCGCTGAACTGGACGGTTTGCACCGGCGATAAACGCCCGAACGAGGCGAAATCGCTTCCGATCATGCCCGCCTCGGCGCCGTCCGGGACGGCGAAAGCCGACAAGGCCAGCGCCACATAGCCAAGAATGCGCAAAGTCGATGAGGACATGACAGATGGTCCAAGAAAGCAAAGATATGGTCCGCCAATGACGCCGCATATCGGGAAGTGGCAATTATCCCTTAGGTTGGGTGCGTCATCCTAAGGGATCAAGGCCGCTTTAACGCCCATCACGCTTTCTTGTGCCGGTTCCGGAATGCCTTCCCCCATCCGGGCCTGACCTCCTGGCGGCCGCGCGCGACTGCGAGCGCGTCGGCCTCGACCGACTTGGTGATCACCGAACCCGAGCCGATATAGGCGCCGTCCCCGATCGTCACCGGCGCGACGAGGGCGGAGTTCGCGCCGATGAAGGCGCCGGCGCCGATGTCGGTTCTGTTCTTGGCGAAGCCGTCGTAATTGCAGGTGATGGTTCCGGCGCCGATGTTCGCCGTCGCGCCGACGCGCGCATCGCCAATATAAGTCAGATGGTTGACCTTGGCGCCCGCCTCGATCGTCGACTGCTTGATCTCAACGAAATTGCCGATTCTGGCGTTGACCGCAATGTCCGCTCCCGACCTCAGCCGGGCGAACGGCCCGATGATCGCGCCGCCCGCGACCCGGGCGCCCTCGAGATGCGAGAAGGCTCGGATCACCGCGCCATCCTCGATGCTGCATCCCGGCCCGATCACGACATGGGGCTCGATGAGAACGTCGCGGCCAATCCGGGCGTCAAACGACAGAAACACGGTTTCGGGGGCGGTCAGCGTCGCACCCGCGGCCATGGCGCGCCGGCGGAGGCGATCCTGCAGCGCCGCCTCCGCGGCGGCAAGCTGCGCCCGGTCGTTGACGCCCATGAGCTCCTTCTCTTTTGCGAGCAGGGCCTTGGCCGTCAGCCCCCGAGCATTGGCGATTTCAACGATGTCGGTGAGATAATATTCGTTCTGGGCGTTGACCGGCTTGACCGCGGTGAGAAGGCTCACAGCTTCGGCGCCGCTGAAGGCGATCGGCCCGGCGTTGCATAAACATGAGGCGCGCTCTTCGGCGCTCGCATCCTTGTGCTCCCGGATCGCGATCAAGCGTCCGTTGCGCTCAATGAGGCGGCCGTAGCCGGTTGGGTCGGCGGCCTCGAACCCCAGCGCCACGACTCCCACGCCCGAAGCGAGTTCCGTACGCATCGCCGCCAGCGTCGAGGCCTCCATCAGCGGGGTGTCGGCATAGAGGACGAGAATGTCGTCATAACCGCGCTCAATCTGGTCGCGCGCCGCCAAAACTGCGTCGGCGGTCCCACGACGCTCACGCTGGACGGCGATTTTCGCCTCCGGCGCGGCTCTCAAGGCTTCCGCTGCGACGCTGTCGCTGTCCGATCCGACGACGACCGCGATGTCGCCCGTCGCCCCCTCACGGATGGTCGAGAGGACATGCGCAAGCATCGAGCGGCCCCCAAGCTCGTGCAGGACTTTGGGCCGGGCCGAGCGCATGCGCACGCCCTCGCCGGCGGCAAGCACGATGGTCAGACAGCGGCGGGCGTTGGCGCTCATGGGACCTTTGCTCTCTCGACGACGGGCGTTGGCGAAAGGAGGCTCGGCCGCTCCGAATCCCCTTGAGCTCGCTCGGAGCGCCACTATCGCCGTGGGCGAGCCCGGTTTCCAGCCCCAACGCCGCCTGCATCAACGCGATTTTATGGCAGCGACAAAAAGCGTCTCGCTGCGCCGCAAAAAACCATATACAACCGGCGGGCCCGGAACGGAACGTGCTTGATTGCGACGCGTTATTTTCCTTGCGGGCTGATTTTTCATTTTGGCTGGGGAGCAACGTCGTGTCGGGTCGTGCTTGCACGGCTCGGTTCCGGCGAACGAATGACGAATACGATGGCGGACAGGCAGCGTCGCGAATTCCTACAGCTTGCCGTCGGGGGCGCGCTTGCGGCGTCGCTGGCGCCGGCGAACTCGACGCCGGCCGCCGCCGAGCCGCTGGGCCAGCCAGTTCCCTTCTCCACCGACACGGTGCTGAGAATGGCGACGGAACTGGCGTCGAAGCCGTTCAAGGCGCCCGAGACGCCGCCGCTGCCAAGCGTCTTTTCAGGCCTCACCTTCGAGCAATATGCGGCGATCCGACGGGTTCCGGGGACCGCGATCTGGAGCGATCAGAAGCTTGGCTTTTCCCTCGAGCCGCTGCATCGTGGTTTCGTTTACACGACGCCGATCGGGATCAACATTGTCGAGAACGGCATGGCGGAGAAGGTAATTTACGACGCCGCTAATTTCGACTTCGGGCCGTTGAAGCCTCCGGCTCCACTCGGCGACCTCGGCTTTTCCGGTTTGCGCATTCTCAAGTCCGCGGACCAAGGCTTCGAAGATGTGGCGATCTTCCAGGGCGCGACCTTTTACCGCGCGAGAGCCCACGCGCAGCCCTTCGGCCTTACCGCACGCGGCCTTGCAATTCGGACCGGCGACGACCCGGGCGAAGAATTTCCGCTGTTCCGCGAGTTCTGGATCGAAAAGCCTAATCCGGCGGCGAATACGCTCACCGTTCAGGCCTTGCTCGATTCCGCAAGCGTCACTGGCGCCTTTCGCTTCACGATCCGTCCTGCGGACACCACGATCATCGACACCGAGATGACGCTGATCGCACGGTCGGCGGTCGACAGACTGGGGCTCGGGGCTATGGCCGCGGCCTATCTTTTCAGCCCGCTCGATCATCGGCGTCCCGACGACGTGCGCGCGGCAGCCTATGAGTCGACCGGATTGCAAATCCTGACCGGAAAAGGCGAGTGGCTGTGGCGGCCGGTCTCCAACCGGGAGACCTTGCAGATCTCGGCCTTTACCGACGTGAACCCGCGCGGCTTCGGTCTCTTGCAGCGCAGCCGCTCCTTCGACGCGTTCTACGACGACGAGACGCATTGGGAAGTGAGGCCTTCGTTGTGGATTGAGCCGATCGGCGATTGGGCGGAGGGCGATCTCCGCCTTCTCGAAATCCCGGCCGACTCGGAGGCCAATGAAAACGTGATCGCCCAGTGGCGCCCGAAATCGGGCATGAACGCCGGCACGAACCTGTCGATCGCCTTCCGGCAGTTCTGGTGCTGGTCGCCGCCATCGAAGCCGCCGCTTGCCTCCTGCGTGTCGTCGCGGCGCGGCAAGGTCGGCAACCACCAGCGCTTCGCGGTCGAGATGGCCGGGGACATGTTCGCCGACCCGGCCAAGGCGGCGGCGGTAACTGCGGACGTTCAAGCTTCTCCTGGCAAGATCCTATTTGTGTTGATTTTTCCCTATAAGGACAGGCATTCCGTGCGCGTGCTGTTCGATCTTGACCCGGGATCGGAAACTGCTTCGGAGCTGCGGCTGACGCTCAGGGTCGACAACCAACCGGCGAGCGAGACATGGCTCTACCGTTGGACAGCCTGACGCTCACGGCCTCCGACGTCGGGCCAGAGGACACCGGCTCGTCGCTTGGCGCCTCGATGCCGGGCTTTGCGCCGCTCGCCATGCCGGCACAGTCGTTCAGACGATTCTCACGCCGCGACCGCCGCGCGCTGGTCGCGCCGCGCCTCGCGCGGTCGCCGATCTTGACCCGTCTCGCCGTGTTCGGCGGCGCCATCGCGCTCACCGCCTATGGCGCCTATGAGATGTTCAAGGTGGTTTCGATCGGCCCGGTCACGCCGCTTGAAGGGGTGATCGCGGCGTTATTCGTGATCACCTTCTCCTGGATAACCCTCTCATTCACCTCGAGCGTTGTCGGCTTTGTCTGGCTCCTCGCTCATCGCCGGCCCCCCGAACCCCCGCCAACCTTGCGTGAGCGAACGGCGGTCGTGATGCCGATCTACAACGAGGCGCCGTCGCGCGTGTTCGGCGCCATGCAGGCCATCTTCGAGGACGTCGAACGCACCGGCCAGGCGCATGCGTTCGACTTTTTCTTCGTCTCCGACACCACTGACGCCAACGTCTGGATCGCCGAGGAGCGCGCGTTTCTGTCGATGTGCACGCGACTGCCGCAGGCCCGCCTCTATTATCGGCGACGGCGCAAGAACTGGAGCCGCAAGGCCGGCAACATCGCCGATTTCATCACCCATTGGGGCGGCCATTACCCGCACATGGTCGTGCTTGACGCCGATAGCTTGATGACGGGGGAAGCGATCGTCGGCCTGGCGGGGGCGATGGAGGCGGACCCCGACGCCGGCATCATCCAAAGCCTGCCGCTCATCGTCAACCGCAACACGATGTTCGCGCGCCTGCAGCAATTCGCCGCCCGGATCACTGGCCCCGTCATTGCCGCAGGCTTGAGCGCCTGGATGGGACATGAGGGCAATTACTGGGGCCATAACGCGATCATCCGCACGCGCGCGTTCGCCGATCATTGCGGGTTGCCGGATCTGCGCGGCAGACCGCCGTTCGGCGGCCACATTCTCAGCCACGATTTCGTCGAGGCGGGGCTCATGCTTCGCTCCGGGTACACCGTCTACATGCTGCCCAAGCTCGGCGGCTCCTACGAAGAGAGCCCGCCCTCGCTTATCGATCTTGCGGCGCGCGACCGGCGGTGGTGCCAAGGCAATCTCCAGCACGCGCGCATCATCGGCGCCAGGGGCTTCACGCTGGCGACGCGGCAGCATCTCGCCAACGGCATCATGGGCTACCTCGCCTCGCCGCTCTGGATGGCGCAATTGCTGGTCGGCATCGTGCTGGTGCTGCAGTCCCACTACATTCGGCCCGAATATTTCACCAGGGACTTCTCCCTGTTTCCCGCTTGGCCGCGCTTCGATTATGAGCGCGCTCTGCAGCTGTTCGAGGTGACGATCGCCGTCCTTCTTGCGCCCAAGTTTCTCGGTCTCCTAATTGCGCTCATCGAGCCGAAGACACGCCGCGGCTCCGGCGGCGCGCTCGCGCTCATCGCCTCGACGATCGTCGAGATCATCTTCTCCGCCGCGTTCGCCGCGATCATGATGCTGATCCAGTCCGGGTCGGTGGCGCAGATTCTGTCTGGACGCGATACGGGCTGGAATCCGCAGCGGCGGGACGACGGCTCGATCCCGTTCAGAAGCATCGCGCGCCGCCATCGTGCGCACACCGCATTGGGCGTCATCACCTTGTTCGCGGCGATGCTGATCTCGCCCTCCCTCATCGTCTGGATGTCGCCGACGATCTTCGGACTCATCTTTTCCATTCCGCTTTCCTGGGCGAGCGGGAATTTGTCGCTCGGCCTCGGGATGCGCCGGATCGGACTTCTGCGCACGCCGGAGGAGACTTCGCCGCCCATAGTGGTCGGCCGCGCCAACGCGCTCGCAGCCGAACTCGCCTTGACCGGGGGCGATCATGACGACGCGCTGCAGGCGATATGGGGGGACGCGGCGCTGCGGGCCGCTCACGAATCCTTCCTTGCCGAGACGCCTCGCCGGCGCCGCGGCGACGTCGATGTCGAAACCGCAGTCGCGGCGGCGAAGCTCAATGACGCTCAGACCCTCGAAGACGCCCGCGCGTGGCTGAACTCCCGCGAACGGCTCGCCGTCCTCAACGACCGGGCGCTGATCGCGATGCTCGCTCGCCTGCCGAACGCGGCGGCGGCCCAGGCGAACGCAGCGGCGCAGCCGAACGCGGCCTGAGCGTTCGTTTCGCCGCGGCTTGGGCGGCCGGCCGACCCGGCTGCCATTTCCGAGTCCGTTTTCAGCGATTCCAGCGCGTTGCGGCGCCATTTCCGAGTCGCTCGCGCCGGAAGGCTGATCGTGCGGAAGGCGTCGCGGCGGCGAAGCTCAATGACGCCCAGACGGTCGAATACGCCCGCGCGCACGGCTCGCCGTCCTCAGGGCTCGGATCGCGATTGCTGGCCCGAGCGCACGCTAGCGGCGGGATCCTGAATGATTACAAGATGATCCGCGATCCTTTGGCGCCGACGGCGCTTATTGCGGAATATTTCGACAAGTATATTCGCTATTTCTTCTCAACTAATTCCAATCTCTAGCAGATAAATTTTAACTCAACTGTCGAAAATGTTTCACGCCTAAACATTACAGTGCAGTCCTGCAGTCTTGGCAAAGACTATGGAACATTCATCCAGGAGATTTAGATGAAAATCACGAGCAGATATACCATAACGGTCTGTGCCATCGTGGGTTTCGCATCGGCGACGTCGGCGAGCGCAACGACCATCGGCGTGTTGGCCTTTTCGCCCAATTTGTCGGCGTCGACCTCGCCACGGCCAAGATCCTCAGTGATGCCGACAGCAATGTCGTCAACACCAGCGTCGCCTTCATCGAGCGTATCGATTTGACGGCGCCGGGCATCGGCTTCACAACCACGCCGCCCTCGGGTCCGCTCGAAACCACTTCGCAGACTACGAGCCAGTTTCTTCAGTCGACCGGCGCTCAGATTGCGATCAACGCCAACTTCTTCTCGGAGGTGGCCGCCACGCCGTCTCCCGAAGAACTGATCGGATTGGCGGTCTCGAACGGGACAGTTGTGGCGCCTCAGACCTTTGGCTCGGACGACGCGGCGGCCTCGCTGCTGGTTACGAAGACCAACACGGCGACAATCTCTCCCGCCGGGTCGACCCCGATCGATCTGAGCAACATCTTCAACGCGGTTTCGGGCAATCAGATTGTCACCGACGGACTGGACAGCTCGGCCACGACGCCGACCGGCGCGCCGCACGATCCCTTCGGGCTCGACCCGCGGAGCGCGATTGGCCTTTCGGAGGACGGACGCTTTTTGTATCTGATCGCGATCGACGGCCGCCAGCCCGGATATAGCGTTGGCGTCACCACCTCGGATGAAGCGGCCCTGATGATCGATCTCGGTGTCTTCGACGGCCTCAATCTGGACGGCGGCGGCTCGACGGCGCTGGTCCAGGCCGGTGCGGGCGGCAGTCCCGATCTGATCGACAGTCCAAGCGGCAGCTTCGGCGTGGTCGAACGGCTGGACGGCAACAATCTGGGCGTGTTCGCATCCGCGTTGCCGACTCCCGAGGCCTCGACGTGGTTGATGATGCTGGCTGGATTCGGCGGCATGGCGCTCCTGGCCCGACGCAAGGCGCTGCTGTCGGCGAACTGACCAAGGAGAGGTCAACTCGCAGCGATGCGCTGCCCGATCTCGGGCGGCTCACCGCGCTTCGGTCATGGGCGCCGCAGCGGCTGGGTGTGATTGAGCGCGGTGATCGAGAGGAAGCCGCCGATCCAGGAGCCGATCGCCGCGAACAGCACATAGACCCAGTTCGACGTGTAGCTGATGATTGCGAATGCGGCGAGGAGGTACCAGAGGCTGCTCCACGACGCCGCCGCGATCCGGCGCCGGGCCGCGACGGCGGCGGTGAATTGGACATAGATGGCGTCGGTAAACGCCGTGGTGACGACAACGCCCCCGGCGATCAAGGGATCGATGGTCGGCAGAATCATTGTGCCCCCGGTGTGAGCGCCGCTCCCACTGAACTCAAAGCAGGCTTAGCGAAGCGCGGATGTAAATGTGGTCAAGCCTCCATGGACCGCGGGTCCGGCGCAAGCTCTCCGGCCATCGGCGGCGCGCGGAACGGGCGATCGAACAGCGGAAACAGGACGAGCCCGGCGATAAAGCCGCCGAGATGAGCGATCCAGGCCACCGGCATATCGGAAAAGCCCAGGGTTTGAGCTCCGGCGCCGAAAATCAAATTCGTTCCAAACCAGATCACAATGAAGATGAGCGACCGACGCTCCGTAAAGACGCCGCTCAGGCTCGCAGCCGGAACCGTCTCGATTTGGGGACGACTGGTCGAGCCGAACGCCCCAAGCGGCGCTCCCGGTTGAAACATGAACCGGGTCGCCGCGCCCATGAGGCCGGAATCCGCTCCCGACGCGCCAATGAGCGGGGAGAAATCCATCGGCGAGATGATCCAGTGGGCGAGCGCGCTCGCGATTGCGGTCGCCGCCATGAACAGAAGGAACCTCGTAGAGCCGAACCGGCGGGCGATCGGCGGTCCGAACGCGACCAGCCAGATAGAATTCAGCAACACATGAGTCCACGACCCGTGCATGAAGGCATAGGTCAGCACCGTCCATGGCTTGGCGCCGCCATCCAGCACTTGCAATTCCCGGATCTGCCGCGCCTGTTGGAGCGCCGCCGGGTCGGTGTTCACCCGCTTGAGCAGATCGATCAACCGATCCGGCCAGATGGCGATGGTCAGCCGGCCCGGAATGAATGCGTAATCCCGGATGATCCGATCCTGGATCGCCACCGGAGCCCAGTTGAAGGCCGCATAGATGCCGATGAGAACGGCGACGAGGCCGAGGACCACAATGGGCGCATTCAACATCGGTTCGCGGCGGCGCGCGATCCGCCGCGGTTCGTTTGCGCTCATACCCGTCTCAGCCTTTCGGTCGCCAACTCCGACGCCCCGCTTGCCGAAGCCGGGACCGACGCAGGAGCAGGATGCTCCGCTCCTGGATACCCGCCTGAAAGACAAGTCTAAACCGGCGCCGTGGCTTTGGCGAATTTTGGTCCCTCCGATCCGTGGAAGGACGCCATCAGGGGGCGAACGAAGGGTGTTGCCGGTCGAAAGGAATGCGCTTAATCGCGCTCGCCATGACGATTCACATTCCCCCCGACCCGTTAACCGACTTCTGCGCCGAGATTTTCGCTCGCGCCGGCTGTGAACCTGAAGAGGCGGGCCGCGTCTCCGCCTCGCTGGTCGACGCCAATCTCACCGGCCACGACAGCCACGGCGTCATCCGCGTTCCGCGTTATGTCGATTGGGTGCGCACGGGCGATCTCGTTCCCAACCAGTCGATGGAACGGCTTGTTGACACTCCAGTCATCGGCGTCGTCGACGGCCGCTTCGGCTTCGGTCAGACGATGGCGCCGATGGCCGTCGACATCGGCGTGGAGAAGGCGAGGGCGACCGGCCTTTCCGCAATCTCGCTG
>Ga0209624_10001992_pt1 | contig 15447 bp, 17 predicted proteins | sample JacPinW_OM2H0_O1_FD_188565 | JGI IMG/M metagenome (GOLD analysis project Ga0209624, IMG submission 188565) | Forest soil microbial communities from Algoma, Ontario, Canada - Jack Pine, Ontario site 1_JW_OM2H0_O1 (SPAdes) (version 2) | ecosystem: Environmental > Terrestrial > Soil > Boreal...
GCCGTGCTCGCCATTCTCGCTCGCGCGCCGCCCTATCGATGTCCCCATTGCAGGCGAACCCTCCGAAGACACCTCAAATAAATCTGCCAAAGTAGTGCTAGCCCGGGTTCGCAATGAATGATTCGGCGCGCTCCGTGCTCCGCCACCCTTCCTTGAGTTAGGCCGAGCTCAGCAGCGGGTTCCGGATCGATAGACATCCGAGTCAAGGCGACGCGTTCATGGCCGCAAAGTTCCACTACTCCACCGATAATCGAGGCAGCTTCCTCAACCTCATGGTTCAGCAGCGTGATCGGGAGGGGGATCTCGCTGCTGCGAATGATCTTGCAGATCGCCTCGATCAGTTGTGCGGTGTTGGCCATATGTGCTGCCCTGCTTGTGCGACCGCTTCTCTGCGATGCTGAAGGCCAATCCCGAACGTCCCTTCACAGCGGCCGGGCGAGGCGAAGTGCTGCGTGAGTACATCGCCAGCGGGCTCCAGTTGGGATTTGAGCCCGAGCATACGGAAGTGTTTTGGCGCTATAGCGCCCGAAATGTTGACCGCTAAGGGCAAGAACACACACCTCCCTAATAATTTCGTCCCGCAGGGACCTCTGCTCGTGAAAGCGCCTTTTCTTTAACTGCTCCTCCGTAGCAAAATCTCCCGCAAGCGTCCTCCGTGTATTGTCTCCCTGGTGCGCCGGAAGCTTGCCGAGGTCGCGTCTCTCATTGGTTTGAGCTTTTTCGGAGCGTTTTCTGGCTTAGCCCACGAGGCGCGAGAGATAGGATTGCGCCATTGTATCCCCTGGTCGGCCGCGAGCTTGTAAAGACGCGTCGCCTCACGATAGTCCTTCTGCAGGCCGCCGCGCCCCTCCTCATAGAAAGACGCAAGCCAGTATAGCGCGTCCGCATGTCCCTGGTCGGCGGCAAGCTTGTAAAGGCGAGCAGCCGCGCTCTCGCCGTCCGGGACGCTGCCGCGGCGATCCGCGTAGAAGAACGCAAGGCCGCGTTGCGCGCCGGCACGTCCCTGGTCCGCGGCGAGTCTGTATAGGCGGACGGCCTCACGCTCGTCCTTTGGCAAACCGCAGCGACCACATTCGTAAAACAGCGCTCGAATGAAGTGCGCCTGGGCGTCTTCTCGGTTTGCTGCCAGCCTGAAAAGCCGAGCCGCCTCGCGATCGTCTTTGGGCAAACTTTCGGGGACCAGATGGCGATACGTCTTGACCTGAGGTTGCCTCATAGTCCGGCCCAATCTTGAGTGTTTCGATGGCGTCCCCCGGTTCGCCGCCCTCAGGACGTGGCAATCCCAGACCGCGGAGCCTGATCGGTGCTCCGTCCTTAACTCCAGCTGGAATGGCACCCTCGAACTTTCGGCCGGTCGGCAATTTGACGGCAGCGCTCCCGCCTAACTCCGCCGTCCTGCGCCTCACCGTGAGGATCGCTGTCACGTCTTCGCCACGCCGCGGCTTCGGATGCTCACCCGACAGTCGGCTACCGGCTCGACTAGCCGGTGGGCCGATTGCGTTCACGGAATCAGGCCGCATTAGAACATCTTGTTCAAGACCGGGGCGGCGATCTTGTCGATGAAGGCTTTGCGCGCCCGCTGCGGATCGTCACGTAGGAAGTTGATCGCCATCTTTTCTTTTTCCGACGGCGGCTGCCCTTTCATAGCCTTTAGCTCGTCGCAGTTCGCTGACTCGTACTTCTTGATCACCTTGTCGGCGGCGAAATCGAGCAACATGCCTTGGGCGGCGGCCCGCTGGCGAACAGCACAGCCGTCATGACTGTCGCTACGCGAATTGACCTTGTCATTGATTTCACTCCTCGATGCATGGGCTTGCGCAGTTAGAGTCTTGAGCGGGTCTCGGGAAACCGCAACGCGCGCTTCAGTCGTTCGCTACCGCGTATGCTTCCTGAATCGTCCGTTCCTCGAACTCGGTCAGTTGCGTCGGCCCGAGCTTGAACGTCACACCGTGGATCGCGCCGTTGAATGGGTACGGGGGCTTGTAGTCCTGGTCGTTAACCCCGGTGCGCGTATCGACGCCAAGGTCGAAAGTCTCGTCAGGCGGAATGAGGAACGGGATCGTCTTCGGCATCTTCAGGTGGGCGACTTCCTGGACATCCACTTTGAGCACGCCTGTTCCACCTTTGGCGACACCGGGGCGTCGTAGGCGAAGTTGAAGACGATCGTGTGCTTGCCCGCGGTGAGCGGCTGTTCGCCTGCCCATCAGATCGTCGACCCGGCGATCGCCGTCATCGTCAACACAATGCCTCAGCTTTGTGGTCCGATGTGGCGGCCGAACCGAGTCCGCCTGACCCGCGATCCGCCGCGCGACAGATCCCCGTTTACGCGGTTCTTCAAGGTTCCAGTCGAGTTCGGCGTGTTGACTGCGGGCGTGGTCTTCGACGCCTCAGCGCTCGACTGGCCGGTACGCGATCGAAATCCGGACTATGCGAAAATCCTGACCCCGCTGCTCGATGACGCGGTCGCCGACGCAAAAGGAGACTTTGTCTCAGCCGTCAAATCGGTCATCCGAGTGAGGATCGGGGCCGGCGCGCTCACCCGCGAAAGCGTCTGCCGCGCGCTTGGCGTTAATGCTCGCACGCTCAGCCATCGGCTCGAGGTGTTCGGCGTCGCGTTCTCCGACCTCGCGGACGAAGAGAGGTTCGACGCGGCGAAGAGCCTGCTGCTCAAAGGCCGACGGATCCCCGAGATCGTCGCTGTTCTCGGCTTCGCGGGCGCCCAGCGCCTTCATACGCGCCTTCAAGGCCTGGTCGTGGACGACACCTGGGCGATGGCGCGCAAAGCACCTCGACGGCAGAATCTGATGGTCGAATCACCGCTCAACGCATTGCCCTGTGTGAGACAAGCGACGACGCGGGGCTCTTCAACGACAGGCGCCTGTCGACCACGAGACGATCATCGCCTGGGTTGCAGGCCCCGGAGAACGGTCAAGTCAGTCCGTTCGGACGAGCCGCAACACGCGGTGCTGCGGATCGTGGTCAGATGTTTTGCTCAAAATCGCAAGCGCTATAACCGTTTTTGTTCTCACTGAGGATATAGCGATCGTGCTCGCGAGCCGCAATATGGGCACCGGTTCACGCACCCGAAACCTGTTTCAATCGACAAACAGAGGGATTGCCTGTCGGTGAGCTGTCAGTCAGGCAATCAGCTTTACCAATCCGATGCGATCTGACCGCTTAAGGTAAGTTTTACCATCCAGCTGGGCAAGTCACCCGCGAAGGCGTAGCCGAGCGCCGCAATATGAAACCTTGTTTCGCCGGTCATGTCGGCTCCCCTCGGAACCGCGACTTACAGGAATTGCCCCGTTTGACTCCGGAGCGGCGACCTCTTCATCAAGGCTTCGTCAGCGGCGCGCGAAGCGCGGCAGATAAGTCTGTTCCAGCTAGCCAGTGACTTTCACAAGAACCTCATCCAAATGCCAGGGTGGCAAGGTCGCGGCGACGGCTGAGCGCCGCAATGTCGCCACGAGGCGACGAGATGATTGAGCGTCGTCGACGCAACGGGGCCCGGCGTCTGAGCCGCCTGCGCTTGTTGATCATGGCGACCGGGATTGAAGGGACGCAAAGCGATGCCGACATTCGGCGCTCCCGCCCAGCGCTTCCTTTGCGGCTGGCGCCGCGACAAGGAGGCGGCCGCTCTCGTTGCTCTTGCTTTGCTCGCGGCGCAACAGCCGACGATCGCCGCGACTCGCAGTCCCGCAGAATTACCCTGGCGATCGGCTCAAGCGACGCCTTCGCCGCAGCCGGCCACGGCCCCGCAGCCAGCCGCCGCCCCGCCGGCCCCGCAGAATGACGAGAACACCAAGGAAGAGAAGAGCGGCGTTCCGGCCACGGTCGTCGACGGGGAGCAGCTTGAGAGCGTTCTGGGCATTGAAGCGTTTGGCTCGACCGGCGACGACATGGGGCGCATTGTCGACATCATCGTTGATCGCACTGGCCAAATCAGAGCCGCGATCATCGATTTTGGCGGTTTTCTGGGTGTCGGCTCCCGCAAGATCGCCGTTGACTGGCGATCGTTGCATTTCGACCCCAAGAAGGCGGGTGCGGTCGTCGTCAATCTGACGAAGGATCAACTGCGGGTGACGCCGGTCTACAAGGCGGCGGAGCCGGTCGTCATGGTCGGCGGCCCAGGCGCGAAGCCTTAAAGCAGCCGCGTTCGAGCGCTCGTTTCGACGCGATGACCATCTTTCGGACGGACGAGGCCGCGCCAGAGAATTCATGTCCGATTTCTTAGGAGCCCGACTGCCGAGAAGGGAATCGCCTCGCGAGGGTGCCAGAACGCCGGCCGCGCCTTCGCGCCGCGATCCGCCGAGGAGCGCTTCTCCTGTTCCGTCCCTCGCGAGCCTCCGCGCTCTCGATTGGTTCGTCTTCTTCCTGGCGGACGTGCAGACGGGATTTGGCGCTTTCGTGTCCGTTTATCTCACCACGCAAAAATGGACACAAACCGATATCGGCCTCGTCCTGACGGTCGGCGCGTTCGTCGGCCTGGTCGGTCAAATCCCGGGCGGCGCGATCGTCGACACGGCGCGCTCGCAGCGCTGGGTGGCGGCCGTGGCCGTTGCGGCCGTCGGGATCAGCGCGTTCGCGCTCGCCGCGTCGCCGATCTTTCTGGTCGTCTTCGCCTCTCGGATTTTGCAGGCGGGCGCGAGTTGCGTGCTGGGCCCGGCGATCGTAGCGATCAGCCTTGGCCTCGTTGGCCACAGGATGATCAGCGCGCGCCTGGGCCGCAACGCGGCTTTCGCTTCAGTCGGCTCAGGCCTAGCCGCCGCGGGCATGGGCGCTAGCGCATATTATATTTCCGATCGCGCGGCCTTTTTCCTCGTCGCGAGCATGACCGTGCCGGCGCTATTCGCCCTCCTCCACATGCGAACTCACGAAATCGATCCGACGAGGGCGCATGGCGGCGTTGCGAAACCCGAGCATAGCAACGCGCTGGCTGGTCTGCTCAGCCTGTTTGAGATCCGTCCACTTCTGATCTTCGCCGGCTGCATCGCGCTGTTCCAACTCGCCAACGCCGCCATGCTGCCGTTGGCTGCGAGCATGATGACATTGCGCTCGAGCAAGTTCGCCACCATCCTCGTCGCAACCTCCATTGTCGCGCCTCAACTCATCGTCGCCGTGCTTTCGCCTTGGGTCGGGCACAAGGCTGAGCAATGGGGACGCCGCCCCTTGCTGATTGTCTGCTTCGTCGCCTTGGCGGTTCGCGGCCTGCTGTTTGCGTTTCTAGTCAATCCTTATTTGCTGATGACGGCTCAGCTCCTCGATGGGGTCTCAGGCGCCGTGCTCGCGGTATTGGTCCCCCTGATCATCGCCGACGTTTCTGGGAACACGGGTCATTTCAATCTGGCACAAGGCGCAGTCGGCTGCGCAGTCGGCGTCGGCGCATCGATCAGCACCACCCTCGCGGGATATGTCAGCGATCGCTTCGACAGCTCGACGGCATTTCTGATGATGGCGGGATTCGGCCTGCTGGGTCTGGCGGCCGTGTCGCTGGCAATGCCCGAGACACGGCCGCATGCAGACGGCCAGTCAGCCGGAGACTGACGCGATTCTCGGGCGGCGCGCCGCCGCGCCGAGTAAGTCCCGGTAAATCTCGAGATAGTCTCTCGCCATACGGCGGGCCGTGAACCGCTCTTCGAAGCGCTTTCTGATCATTGTCCGTGACAATCGCGAGATGTGGCGCACGGCTCCAACGGCGCCCATTTCGTCTTCGACGACGAAACCCGTGACGCCGTCATCGATCAATTCAGGGACCGCCCCGCGGTTGAATGCGATGACCGGGGCGCCGCACGCCATAGCCTCAATCACCACCAGTCCAAAAGGCTCTGGCCAGTCGATCGGCACCAGCAGCGCGAAGGCGTTACTCAAAAACTCGGACTTCTGCGCGTCGGCGATCTCGCCAATGAATTCGACATGCGGTTTGGCGAGCAGCGGCCGGATCATTTCCTCGAAATAATCATGATCGACCGGATCGACTTTCGCGGCGATCTTGAGCGGCAGGCCGCAGCGTTCCGCGATGTTGATGGCGCGATCAACCCGCTTCTCCGGCGAAATGCGCCCCAAAAAAGCGAGATAGGACGGGCTAGCCGGTACAGGCCTCAGGAGATCCACCGGCATCCCGTGGTGAACCGTGCCGACCCAATTCACATTCGGCGCAGGCCGCCGCTGAGCATTTGAAATCGACACCCGCGGAATGCTCGGGAAGGTCGAGAAGACGGGTTCATGCTCAGGCAGGTCGAGACGACCGTGCAGCGTCGTCAGAAAGGGCGTCGACTGCCGCGACATCACGGAAAAAGGGTAATAGTCAAGATGGAAATGCAGTAGGTCGAACTCATTTGCCCGTCGGGCGACCTGTTCGATCATGCTCACTTGAAGAGCGTTGGGATCGCGCACCGATCCGTCGAGCCTGACAGCGGTGGGCCACATCGCTTCGAGTCGCGCGCTCGTGACAGAATCCCCGCTTGCAAACAGCGTGACTTCGTGCCCGAGCGCGACCAGCTCTTCGGTCAGCCAGGAGATGACGCGTTCGGTTCCGCCATAAAGTTTCGGCGGCACGGCCTCAGTCAACGGCGATATCTGTGCAATACGCAATTTTGCCTCCAGTCGGCGCAACAACACTGGCGCCTCTGCGATGAACGTTGATTTGAGAAGTTGGCGCAAGCACGCCAAACGATCACAAACGCTTTATGACGGAACAAGTTCCCGCGATAATTTCTTTTTCCGAGTGCCGTTGATACAAGCTTTGGACATCGGCGTGCTTCGCCAAACTTTGACCCAATTTTGCCCAAACATTTGTTTGCAGATGACCGAAGGCGACGACCTCACCAGATATGGACATCGGACGCTCGCGTTTCTCGGCCACTATGTCCGGGCGCGCGGGGCGCCTCATGCAGCGATTGCCCTTGCCGTGCTGACGGCGGTGACCTGTTCAGTCAGCACGCAATACGGGGTCAAGCGGCTTGTCGACGCCCTGTCAGCGCCATCGAGAGGCGGAGGCCCCTGGTTCGCCTTTGGCGTCGTATTGTTCTTCATTGCGGCGGACAACTTATTCTGGCGCGTGGCGGGGCTCATCGGCAGCTTCACATTTGTGCGCGTCACCGGCGACATCCGCGCCGATCTTTTCAGACATTTGACGGGCCACGCTCCAGGCTACTTCGCAAAGCGGATGCCCGGCATGTTGACGAGCCGGGTTACGGCGACCTCAAACGCCGTCTTCACGATCGAGAACATGTTCGTCTGGAATGTGGCGCCGCCGTGCCTGGCGACCATCGGCGCGATCGGGTTTCTCGCCACAGTGAACGGATGGATGGCTGGCTTACTCGCTGTCGTCTCCTGCGGCATGATCGTTGTTATTTTCCACATCGCCGCCGCCGGCAAACCGTTGCACCACGAGTTCGCCGACAAAGCTGCGGCGGTCGACGGGGAAATGGTGGACGTCATCGGCAACATCTCGCTGGTGAAAGCGTTCGGCGGTCTGTCCCGTGAGCAGCGTCGCTTCGACGCGACCGTGGCGCAAGAGCTAACAGCCCGCCGCCGCAGCCTGCTTTATCTGGAGAGGCTGAGACTGACGCACGCCGTCGTCACCGTCGTTTTGATTGTCGGTTTGCTGGCCTGGGCGATCCACCTCTGGCAACGCCACGAGGCGAGCGTTGGCGACGTCGTGCTGGTTTGTACGCTGGGCATCTCGGTGCTCAGCGCCACCCGCGATTTCGCCGTCGCTCTGGTCGACGTCACGCAACACTTCGCTCGTCTGTCGGAGGCGCTCCTCACGTTGCTTTCTCCGCACGAACTCACGGATCATCCGCAAGCGGCCGCGCTCGCGCCGAAGGGCGGGGCGCGCATCGTCTTCAATCGGATCAGCTTCGCCTATCCCGGGGATCGGCAAGTTTTCGAACAATTCACTCTCGCCGTCGAACCCGGTCAGAAGGTCGGCCTGGTCGGAGCCTCAGGAGCCGGAAAGTCCACCCTCATCGCGCTCCTGCAGAGATTTTACGATTTGCCGAGCGGTCAGATCTTGATCGATGGGCACGACATTTCGCGAGCGACGCAGGAGAGCCTCAGGCAAGCCATCGCCGTCGTGCCGCAAGACGCTGCGCTTCTCAACCGTTCGCTGATGGAGAACATCCGCTATGGGCGCCCTGAAGCGACCGATGCAGAAGTCTGGGAAGCCGCGCTCGCCGCTCGATGCGGCGAATTCATCGAAAACCTGCCGGCGAGCCTGGATACGATCGTCGGTGACCGCGGCGCGCAATTGTCCGGCGGTCAGCGTCAACGCGTCGCGATCGCACGAGCCTTCTTGAAAAACTCACCCATCCTTCTGCTCGACGAAGCGACCTCGGCACTCGACAGCGAAGCCGAGGAGGCGATCCGCGATGCGCTGTCGCGCCTGATGCAAGGACGGACCGTCATCGCTGCCGCGCACCGGCTGTCAACGCTGCGGAATTTCGATCGGGTCGCCCTCTTGAAAGGGGGAAAGGTCGTGCAGGACGGCGAACCCGAGCGCCTACTGCAGGTGGACGGCCCGTACAGAACGCTTGTCACGCAGGAAGTCAAACGTCTCTCTCGGCGAGCGGCGTAAGCGCCCTCGCGCTGCGCCAATTGAACGGAGGACGACGTTATTGGCTACGTCGCGTGATATCGCAGAAGCCGTGCCTGCTGCCCGTCAGTTCGAGCGACTTGATTGGATCGAGGCGAGCGTTACGTTCGACGAGCGCCCACGAGCGAACGGATAATCCAAGACTTTCTCGCCATTGCAGGAACTTGCCGCGCCACCGTGGCGTCGCGCGATTCGGGGATGAGGGCGGCGATTTGCCGCGACTGTCTGACACGCAGAGGATCCGACAATGCAAAGGGCAGGAGCCAAACCGATCGCCGATGCGCCCACAAGGTTGGGCGCGCCCCAGGCGCAGTTCTCGGTTCCGGCCGCCGCTTCCCTACAGGAACGGCGGCCGCGAACGCTCAAGCACGGCGACAGCTTCGCTGTCTTCGACCATAGCGGCGACGTGCTGTCTGGGCCGGGCGCGCCCGATGGCTTGTTCCATCGCGATACGCGCTACCTGTCTCACCTTTATCTGACTGTCGACGGCCAACGGCCCCTGCTGCTGTCGTCCACCGTGGGCGACGACAATGCGACGTTCACCAGCGACCTCACAAATCCCGATCTCTTCGACTCAGGGGGCGTGTTGGTTCTGGAGCACGACCTCTTGCATCTGCGCCGCTCGCGCTTCCTGTGGAACGGCGCATGCTATGAGCGGCTGGCGGTTCGCAATTTCGACGAGAAGCCGCGAGAAGTCAGGATAGATGTCACTTTCGCTGCGGATTTCGCCGACCTCTTTGAGGTGCGCGGCGCGCGGCGGCTTCGACGCGGAACCATGCAGGAGCCTGATGTCGGCGCGGCCTGCGTTACGCTCGCATATCTCGGGCTTGATGATCGGCGCCGAGCAACGACGCTGCGCTTCGAACCGGCGCCCGACCGGTTGAGCTCAAATCTGGCGACCTTTGTGTTTGACCTCGGCCCCAAGCGCCAAAAGACTCTCTTGCTCGAGATCAGCTGCGACAGCGCGGACGCCGGCGAAGCGACGCACCGCGCCATCTTTCGCGCGCTTCGCCAGGCGCGGCGGGCGCTGCGGACGTCGTCTTCCCGAGCCGCTGCGATGATCACCTCCAATGACATCTTCAACGAGACCCTTCGCCGTTCGATATCGGACCTTTACACACTGATCACGGAGACGCCCGAGGGACCTTTCCCTTACGCTGGAATTCCGTGGTTCAGCACGGTGTTTGGCCGCGACGCGCTGATCACCTCGCTTGAGACTCTTTGGCTCGATCCCGCAATTTCACGCGGCGTGTTGCTCCATCTCGCGGCCAACCAAGCGACGACCTTCGATCCCGCGAGCGATGCCGAACCAGGCAAGATCCTCCATGAGGTCCGCTGCGGTGAGATGGCGGAATTGAGGGAAGTGCCGTTTCGCCGATACTACGGCAGCGTCGACTCGACGCCGCTCTTCGTCATGCTGGCGGGCGCCTATTTGGAGCGCACGGGGGATGTCGCAACGCTTCGGCGACTGTGGCCCAACATCGAAGCAGCGCTCTCCTGGCTCGAGAAGTATGGCGATCGCGACGGCGACGGCTTTGTCGAGTACGGCCGTCGAAGCAACGAGGGGCTGGCCAATCAGGGTTGGAAGGACAGTCACGATTCTATCTTCCACTCGGACGGCTCGTTGGCGAAAGGGCCGATCGCGCTCGTTGAGGTTCAGGCCTACGCCTTCGGCGCCTGGTGTGCGGCCGCCGCGATTGCTCGGGGTATAGGTCGCCCGGAGCGCGCCGTTGCGTTCGACGAGCGCGCGCAAACGCTGCGCACGGCGTTCGACGCGGCGTTCTTCGACCCGACCCTGAACGTTTATGTGCTCGCGCTGGACGGCGAAAAGCGCGCTTGCCGGGTGCGCACCTCCAACGCGGGGCATGCGCTTCTAACTGGCCTAGCCCTGCCGGAGCGCGCCGAGGCGGTCGTGAACACGCTTATGGGGCCCGCTTCCTTTTGCGGCTGGGGCGTGCGCACGGTCGCCGCGACCGAGGCGCGTTACAATCCAATGAGCTATCACAACGGCTCGGTCTGGCCGCACGACAACGCGCTGATCGCCGCCGGCTTCGCTCGCTACGGCTTCAAACGCGAGGCCGCGCGCATCTTTGAGGGGATTTTCGCCGCTTCAACTTATATCGACTTGCGGCGATTGCCCGAACTGTTCTGCGGCTTCGTGCGCCGGCGGACCCGGGGTCCGACCTTCTATCCGGTCGCCTGCATGCCTCAGGCCTGGGCGGCGGCAGCGCCGCTCTTCATGCTCCAGTCCTGTCTCGGGGTCGGCTTCGATCTCCACAGGTCTCACATCACTTTCGAGGGGCCCGTGCTGCCTGACTTCGTTGGCGAGGTTACGCTGCTCAATCTCGCCCTCGACGAAGCGACCGTCGATGTCGCCTTGCGCCGCTCGGGGTTGCAAGTCGTGGTCGATGTTCTTGACCGGCGCGGCTCCGTGCGGGTCGTGACAACAAGCTAAGAGAAGCCGGCCGTGTTTCCCTTTATCGTGCGGCTCAATCCGCAATTGCCGGGGCATGTGGCAGGGTGGGCCTCGAGCTAAACTTGACCGCCCAGGGGCAGTCGCAGGGCGCCTTGCTCAGAGGGCCGGCACGGGTAGCGCGGCTCGTTTTGTCGGGAGGACGGCGGACTACACTTGTTTCATCCGTAGCGATTGTGACGTTGAATCTTATCTGGCACTGTGAAAGGTAGAAAAACGCGAGTGGTACGACATCCTCGGTTCGTCTGACGTGACTCTTGTTGAGGGCACGCGACAATCTGAACCCTGGCGCGTAGTGAGGGGCAGGGGCCGAAACTATACTTATACTGTGGGAGACCAATGGTTCCCATTCGCCGTCCATGACACTGTGATGACCTCTATCGGACAACCAACAACATCACCACGATCAACTGCGATCAGTCATGGGGGTATTACGACGACACCTAGATCTATTATCGTTGTTTGTGGCTCAACAGCGTGAACCACGCGATCCACTTCGGGTATAGAGACGGGAGCCGGCGTTCGCGCGCAGAGTCCTTGCTTAAAACGAACCAAGTGCTTGCCCAGGTCGCCGCCATTGGGCCCGCGACCGGGTGCTCGATGCCGGGTGCGGAATAGCCAGCAGCGGCATATGGCTCGCTGAACAGAGGGGTGCGACTGTCGTGGGAGTTACGCCAGTGCGCACGCAAGTGGAGCGTGCACGGCGCACCATCGCGAAGCGCGAACTAGCGCATGCGGTTTCCGTCGAGCAGGCCGATTACACCGCCACACACTTCCCGAATGCCAGCTTCGACATAATCTGGGCGCTTGAAAGCGTTTGCCACACGCCGGCAAAAGCGGCTTTCTAATCGCGAGACCGCGCGACTGCTGCGACCTGGCGGCCGCCTCGTCGTTGCGGAGTACATGCGGGCGCGGCGCCTACTCGCCGTGTTGTTTTGTGATCTGGTCGGTTCGACCGAGCTGTCCGAGCGCCATGGCCCGGAGGAGTATGCCTATATCCTCAAGGAATATCGGGCGCTGGCAATCGGGGTGATCGAGCCTTCGAAGCCCACGTACCGGAGTACTTGGTAGACGGTATCCCGGTCTTCTTCGGCTTTCCCATAGCCCACGAGGATGATACGCGCCGGGCAATTCTGCCGGCTAGGGCGATCCAGGATGCAATCAAGCGACGCAACGCCAGGCTTGACGTTGTGCAACGCCCTAGCCGCGCGCAATCGTGGGGCGAGGACGTGGGCCGGGCCGGGTAGACACGCGCCCCGCTTGCCGCTCTCGTCGCACGCTATCCCGCGGCGGCGACCACGCCGGACCGTTTCGAGCGATCAAGATCATCGGCGCGGCAAGAGCTTGGGTGAACCGATTTTGATCAACCCGCTTTCCGTTAGTCGGGGCTAGGGCCAGGCTCGTTTAGTGCTGGCTCCTTCACCATGCGGTCCTGTCGGCGAGCTATCAGTCTCAGGCGCTGTTCCGCGTCCATACGCAGGAATAGGTTGAACGCGTGGTCGACGAGATCAAAGTCTGGTTTGGCTGACGTGACCCACTTGGGTCACATCGGGGCCGTGTGAATAGTGCGTCATCCTCCTGAGCATGTCCCACCACGGGTTGAGCTTACCCTTTCTCGCCTCGGAGAGCGCCAGATAAAACTCTTCTGTCGAATGCCCGAGATCGTTGGAGCAACCAACGCACTCACTCACAACACCCGACTTTAAATGTCTGATCTTTGCTGTGAACCGGTGGCCGCAGTGTGGACACCGAATGGGCCAAACGTCCTCGTCCTCATACATCACGCATCGCTCCCATCTAAACGGGCTGAGTAACCAACTGAAATCGATAACTTCTGCCCTTTCATGTGCGGCGCCAGTCCCGGATTTTGTGTCTGTCGTCCCGTTGGACTAAGATGTATCTTGCGGAATTATCGGTGCACCGGAGTAGTCGCCGCCGATTTGCACGATTGCCAATGGTCAAATGTGTGGAGGAGGCGTTGTCACCTCGTCTGCGGCTTGGCAGCCGAACAGTGATCTTGGGGGCGACGAGTTGGCCGATACAAACCAGGCGGCCCTAAGCATCAGCGGGAGGTCCGGGGCGTCTCGATGCGCAAGAGTGCGCAAGCCAAGATCGAAAAGAGTGAGACCGGTAAGAGTCCCGATCGACTGGGCTACCGTTTTTTTCCACTGAGCATCAAAGTGCTGGCGGACATCGTTAGGGTTCGCTTGGGTGCTGAACACAGCGAAGACGTGCGATTTCCCGCGCGGCCTGACGCTCGGTGGTGCCCTTAATCTTCAGGAAAAGTTGCACATTTTGTAAAAGTATGTATTGATCTTAAGGGGCGCAATGGCGGGCGAAGAGGCCGCAGCTCAGCGCCAAAGCCCAAGGAATCCAAAGAGACATCCTCGGCCCTCAGCCAGAGATCATAAGAAATGGAAGAAAAAGAACCCAAGCCGAAATCTTCTATACAGTATACCTTGGAGCGCCTTTCCGAAATTATTCTACAGGATGAGAACGTGTACGCTGATACAAGCTTTCTGAGTACGCCAACGGAAACTGACGCATCGCCTGAAGAGGGCGCACGCCTTATCCGCGCGTTTATCCGTATCAAGCAGCCAGAGTTGCGCGCAGCTATTATCAAACTTACAACGCAAATGGCCGAAGTTAAAACATTGAAGTAGCCAGTTCAGAGCAAGACCGATGAAGATGTTTAGATCCGGAACGGCTTAGCTGTTTTGTTTTCGTTCATTAAATTTTTGACACCTTATGGATGCGAGGTTTGTAATTGATTGCAGTCGGTGGATTTTTCCTTCTCGTTTCCAAAATCGCCATATCGATAAAATACAAGACAACAGCCTCGCCAAGCTCCTCTGCTATTTCACGGGCCCGCGACAGAGTCGTTGCTAGAGATTCAGAATCCGCAGATTGTTTTGCCAATAGTCTTCCTTGGGTAGGCCCACTGCACTTTGACGAATCAAAGTGCAGAGCACGTAAACACTAATCCTTGTGATGGAAAACCTTCAATCCTATTTGCCACCGCTTTTGCTCTTGAGCGTCAATGTGGCTTAGCCCTTATAGAAAGTGGCCGCAATTTGACAAAGCTGTGGGAGGCCAGAAGGTGAACGGCGGCACGTCAATCCTCTGCGCCACCGCGAATGCATCTAATGCCCCAAGCCTTGACGGCGATGGGCCCCCATTGCGGCACCAAAGGGACTCGCCAATTCGACCACCTCCGCAGCGGTCTGTGCAAGCACCTTCCCGCGCCAGCATGCGACTGTGGCTTTCGCTAGTTTTTGGAGCGACATCAGATCATCGACGCCATGACCGGCTTGAAGCTTTACGGCATGCGCGCCAGTTTCGACGAGATCGCTGGCAAGGGGCTGGCGCGGCGCGATGAACTCTATCCGCTCCTCGGCGGTCTGATCCGCGCGGAATTGGCTCATCGCCAGTCCCGTTCGATCAACTATCGCATCAGCGGCGCGAGATTCCCAGTGCTGAAGGACCTCGAGGCTTTCATCTTCGAGGGCTCGCCGGTCGACGAAGGGCAGATTCGCGAACTCGCCGCCGGCGACTTCATCGATGCCAAGCGCAATCTCATCCTGATCGGCGGGACCGGTACGGGAAAGACCCACCTGGCGATCGCGACCGCCGCCGCGGTCATCCGCGCCAGAGCGCGCGGCCGCTTCTTCAATCTCGTCGATCTCGTCAATCAACTCGAACAGGAAAAGGCCGCCGGAAGGAGCGGCCGCATCGTCGAGGCCTTGCTGCGTCATGACCTCATCGTCATCGACGAACTCGGCTATCTGCCGTTCAGCCAGTCCGGCGGGCAATTGCTGTTCCATCTCATCAGCAAGCTCTACGAGAACACCTCGATCGTCATAACGACGAACCTCGCCTTCGCCGATTGGCCGCAGATCTTCGGTGACGCCAAAATGACCACCGCCATGCTCGATCGACTGACCCATCACTGCGAGATCATCGAGACCGGCAACGAAAGCTGGCGCTTCAAAAACCGCGCCTGAGCCAACCTAAAAAACGTTCCCTCTGAACGCCAAAACCACCTCGGCTGCGCAAACCCGACCAGCTCCGCCGGGGTGGTTCCCGCCCGCCTGCGCCCGTCATCCAACGGGGCTAACCTTCAACGCGAAAATAGGGACACGTTTCAAAGCGATTTGACACCGGGACGGTCCTGCAACGTCTGGGAGGCCCGCTCCGAGCGTCCTCTGGCAAAGGGCGTCGGGAAGGACGCCCGTCTCTCGACGGGCTATGCGTGAGAAAGCCCCGATAGGCTCGACCCCGAGCTGCTCCAGCGCCCTTGCCACCTGGGTCGGTGAGCCGCGGTCGATCTCGCCGGCCTTGGTGGTTTCGGAAATAGTGGCTGCCCCGGTCGGTGTAG
>Ga0209624_10001993_pt1 | contig 15440 bp, 9 predicted proteins | sample JacPinW_OM2H0_O1_FD_188565 | JGI IMG/M metagenome (GOLD analysis project Ga0209624, IMG submission 188565) | Forest soil microbial communities from Algoma, Ontario, Canada - Jack Pine, Ontario site 1_JW_OM2H0_O1 (SPAdes) (version 2) | ecosystem: Environmental > Terrestrial > Soil > Boreal...
GTAAGCAGGCAATCGCGTTTTGCCAACGTATCTGCGCCACAGCGCTACACGCCGACCAACACCTCACTCTGCTCATACTCCACAATGTACCCCGCCACCGCGCTAGCCGCGACCGTCAACGGCGAAGCCAGATACATCTGTCCCGGACCGCTGCGCCCCGGAAAGTTGCGATTCTGCGCGCTGATTACCACCTGATCGGGACGCGTCGAAACTCCAGGCCCAGCATTGATGCAAGCCCCGCAACTCGGTTCGATCACAATCGCTCCAGCCCTCTGAAACACGTCCAGGTACCCCTTGCGCAAGCAATACTCCCGAGTTTCCTGCGATCCAAACTGGATGTAGAACTTCACCGAATCAGCCACGCGCTTGCCCTGTTTCAGAGCATCGGCCAGCACGGCCGCATACATGTCCATGTCTTCGTTCTTTCCCGCGGTGCAAGTGCCGCCATAAGCAATCTCAACCGGCACTGGTGTATTCAGTTCGCGAACGTATTTCCCATTGCCTGGATCGCCGGGAGTCGCGACCATCGGTGTAATCTCCGCCGCATCGAGCTCGATCACATGCGCGTACTGAGCGCCCGCATCGCTATACAAGCCTTCGATCATGGCTTCGGCCTTCTTTCTGTCTATCGCTCGACGCTCAACCAGAAAATCCACAGCCTTCTTGTCCGGCGCCACAATGCCGGTGAATCCACCAATCTCGGCCGCCATGTTAGTCATGGTCGCACGCTCATCCACGCTGAGTTCCTCGATAGCTTCGCCCGCGTACTCCATCACCTTCGCCAGCGCCTTGCCGCTGCGCACGTAGTCGAGACTAAGAATCTTCAGGATGAAATCCTTCGCCGTGGCGTTCGCATGTCTTTTGCCGCGGATCACAATCCTCACCGACTCTGGCGCCTTTACCCGTACATCCTTCGTAATCCAGCTATTGAAAACGTCGGTGGTGCCAATTCCGAAAGCGACACAGCCGATCGCGCCCACATGCGGCGTGTGCGAGTCGGAGCCGATGTTCAACTGCCCCGGCAGCGCGTAACTTTCCAGTACGATCGAATGGCAAATGCCCTCGGACCCTTTGCGGTCCTTCAATTCTCCATGCAGCTTGATTCCCTGCTTCGCGGAAAAGTCCTGCTGTTTCAGTTTGAGTTGCGTCGCCAAGTCGAGCAGTCCAAGCTTCTTTTTCTCTTCCGAAATCACCTCATCGAGAAAAGTCAGGTGGTCGCGGAAAAAGATGATGCTCGAGGCATCGTTCACCTTCGCATCCTTGCCCACGTAACGTTCGAAAAAGATCGCCGCCATCGGCGTGACGTATTCATGGCTAAAACGCAAGTCGGCCTGGGCAAACCCAGTGTCCCCAGGCTTCACGCAAGCAACTCCAACTCCGCCTGTTTCGTTCACCATGTGCCGCGCAAAGATCTTCTCAGCCAGCGTCATGGGGCGGCTGCCGGTTTTGATCGGCGGCAAGAACACTTTCCCCTGCATGCGCGCCACGTTGAACGGAAACAGGCCGCCGTACTCAATCACCTGCCGCGTGATTTCATCTTCCCCGGCGGTGAACTCAGCCAGCGCAATCTCCTCCCCGCCACGAATCCGGTCGATCAACGAAAAGTCAGTCGAAGTCAGCACTCCCAGGTTCTGGCAATTCTGCTTGTAGATGCGCTCAATGTTTTCCGCGATCACGACGCGGATGCCGGCGCACATCTCGGCATAAGGCGACTGCTCGCGGCTCGATCCTTTGCCGCGCCGCTTCCCGCTCACCGCGCATACAAAGCCACCACGCTTCACCTCTCCCCGCCCGATCGGCGTCACGTTCCCGCACTTAAGCCCCAGGTAAGGAATCTCGCCCAGCGTCTCGTCGAAATAAAAACAGTAGTGCGCCGGAGTGATCTCATCAGTCGAGATATCGTCGCGCAGCGTGGGATTATTCCCCGGATTCTTCGTGTCCCAAGGCAGGTCTTCGCCCGCAAGCTGCCGCTTGATAAGCTCCGGGTCTTCCGTAAGGAAAAGAATGCGCCCTTGCAGCCGAACTCGGTCGGGCCGCCTTTCAATCTTGCGTTCCAGAAGAGAGTTGATCACGTTAGGCCTGTAGGAATTAGGAAATCAAGGGACAGCTGGATGGAGCAGCCCGTCCCCAGTTATTGTAACGCGCCAGGGGGACTGAGGAACGTCGATCTGAGGGCGGCTAGTGGTGCGCGTGCGCCGCCTTGTCGAACTTCTCGCCCGCAGGAATTGCCACGGCCAGCCGGTTCTCCTTCGGCGCCAGCGGACAAGTGGCATAAGGAGTCACTGCGCATGGCGGGTTGTAGGCACGGTTGAAGTCCAGGGTCACGGTTCCGTTCGTCACAGGTTCGCTATCGAGAAAGCGTCCACCAGGATAGGTATCGCTCTTCGCCGTCAGATCGTTGAACACAAACGACAGTCCCGTCGCTGGATTTCCACCCAATGCAGTCAACCTCTGCTCCTGGCCGTTGATCTTGAAAACCACCGTCCCCGCCACCGGCACCGCGGTCACGTCGCCCAGAACATTGGGCACGTCAATCGTCTTTTTGCCATCGGACGGTTCCCACGTGGCCGTCACGCGATAGTTGAGATCGAGCGGATAAAATATCAGTCCCTTGAAGTTGGCGACTGATGGGCTCTCCAGATCCTTCACGCGAATCCCCACCCGTTCTCCCCGCATGATCACATGAAAGCGCAACGTACTCATTTCCACCAGCGAAGCGTGCCCCGAAATGTCGGGAGCCAGCTTCGCAGTTGTCAGCGGCGCGCCCGCCAGGGTAGCGTGCGCGTCAGGAAGCAGCCTAATGGTTACGTCCTTTCCCTCAAGATCGAACTCGCCAGCGTGCGCCGGACCTTTGGGAAAAACGACTGCATTCTCTGGCGCAGTGCCAAAGTTGTTCACTCCCTGCTTCAGCCAGTACAGTCCAGCCAGTGGCAGCCAGTTCTGCTTCAAGTCGTCAATCTGTTCCGCCTTCCACTTCTCAAACGACTGCACATAAGCTGCATCGGGAGCGGCCGGTAAAGAACCGGACACACTTACTACGAGAACCGCCGATCCCAACAGGATGATGAACAATGCAATTCGCAGCATAGATTTCCTAAACATAGCTTGCGTCCCTCCGTTTCCTCGGCGTCAAGGGGTTTCGGTTCATCTCTCGTATACGCGCGGGTCTGGCAAAGGCTCCAACCCTCGCCCCGCAAAGACATCCTCAAACTCTCGCAGCAGCGCCTGGTGAACCAGTCCGTTCGAGGCTACGGTCTCGTGGCTGTTAATTTCAAACGGCGACCCGTTGAAGCGCGTCACTTTGCCACCTGCTTCTTCCACGATCAGCACGCCCGCTGCGGTGTCCCATGGATTGAGGTTGAATTCCCAGAAGCCGTCGAAGCGTCCGGCAGCCACATTGCACAAATCGAGCGCGGCGGATCCTGCCCGCCGCACTCCATGAGAGTGCAGCGTGATCTGGTGATAAAAGTAAATGTTCGGATTCTTATGGCGCTTCCGGCTGGGAAAGCCGGTAGCCAGAAGGCTCTCCTTCAGCGTAGCCGTTTTCGAAACCTGGATCACCTCGCCGTTCAGCCATGCTCCTCTTCCCTGCTCCGCGGAAAACAACTCATCGCGTGTCGGGTCGTAAATCACCGCGGCAATGCGCTCGCCTTTCCGTTCGAGTGGCTTGTGTTCCAAAGCGATCGAGACGCAAAAGACCGGGAATCCGTGCGCAAAGTTTGTCGTGCCGTCCAACGGATCGACATACCAGCGATACTCGCTGCCCTGATCACTGAGTCCCTGCTCTTCCCCTAGGACGTCATGCGTAGGCCACTGTTGGCGGATCCTTTCGCGAATCAGCACCTCGGCTGCGCGATCCGCCGCCGTTACCAGGTCGGCTTCCCCCTTGTACTCGATCTTCAAGTGCTGATGAAAGTGATGCATCAGCAAAGTGCCCGCCTCGCGAGCGATGCCAGACATGGCTGGGAGAAAACTTTCGGGATGGTCTGACCCTGGTATTGTCATCCTGAGCGAAGCGAAAGACCTGTGGACCTGGCAGCGCCACCGGTCCGCGCTACCCCTTCTTACGTTAGGCGCCGACGGGATCGTCCGCGAAACGCCTCTTACTTCTTCTTCCCACCATCTTCCGCGATGTACATGATTTCATGCTTAAAGATAAAAAGGTTGGGAGCGCCCTCGCGTGTCAGGCGTACCATGTGCTTGTCGTAGTACTCAATCCAGCCGCTTACCATCTGCCCGTCCATCAGTTTGACGCTCACTGGCTTCTGCTTCTCCCCCAGCGCCTTGAGGAAGCTGGCTTCTTCGAAGGTCTCTTCAGGGGGCGGAGTTCGGCTGCGCTTGGCCGCGTTGGCGTTTCCTTGAGCGCGGAAAGGCATGATTGGCATTGTACACAAGCGCAAGGGCGTTAGCGGCTACGGCCACATTCTTTTGCCCGATGGATCGCGCCGTGCGCTCTTCCGGATCCGGTTTTCGCAACAACTCTGCGGCACGATCAGGAGTAGAATTCCGAAAGTTCTCGCTTCCGGTAGTTTGCTGTTCCGCTAGGAGGTTCCTGTGATTCGTTTGATTGTTTGTTTGGGAATCCTCTTCTGCGCGCCCGCCTTGTTTGCGCAGAGTCGCCCAATCCCGCCTGGCATTCGCCAAGCAGACCAAGCCGATGCCCAAAGCCAAAGAGACATGCCACCTCCGCTGAATCAGCGAGCCACCATCGATCCGGCCAAGCTCAGGCACGACGCCGATGAACTCGCTGCCTTGGCGCAATCAGTCCCACTCGAGGTCGATCAGACTGCGAAAGGCGTTCTGCCCAAAGACCTGAGCGAGAAGCTCAAGAGGATTGAGAAGCTCGCCAAACAATTGCGGAGTCAACTGGCTCCTTAGGCGCAAGGAAAAAGCCATCAGCCCAAAAGGGGCTGATGGCTCAAACAGCGGAAATCCTAGAAAATAAATTTCAGCTGGAACTCAATGGCGCGAGGCGCACCGAGCGCGTTTACGCCTGAGCCAAGCCCCAGACGCAGGAAGTTTCCGGCCTCACCGTGCTCAAGCGCGCTGGTCGTACCATTTGGAGAGCCTACCTGCCCGTTCAGAATGTTGCTGAAAGGGACGGCAGCGCCGTCGAAATTGGAGAAATTGAACAGATTGAAGAAAGAAATACCGGGTCGTACTTCCAATCTTTCCCTAATCTTGTAATGCCAGTTCAGGCTGACGTCGGCGGTCCTCAGCCACGCTTGGCCAATTGCACCGGGAGGTGCAGGCTGCAACGGTCCGAAGGCTGCCGTGGCCGTAGGCGTGCTTCCCCCGATGACGCCGCCCAAGGCTTGCAGCTGGGCTAACGTGAACAAGTTATTCGAAATCAGCACCTGGCCGGCCGGCGTTGCCTGACCCACCATAGTAGTGTTGAAGTTGTTGATCAGCTTGTTAAGCCCGTTGACGCCAAAACTGCGCCCGAATCCGCCAATATTGGTTCCGGGAAGAAGATCGCCGATACCTCGGTTGTTGGCCACTGCCCCGTCCCCAGTACCATCTCCCGTAATGTCGGTCTGGTAGATGCCGCCGGGAAGTCCGCTTACAGGCAGTGTGATATTGTCCGCCAGCGGGCTATCGAAATGTGCCGTAAATCCGAACTGAAAGCCCTTCGGCAAATCCATATACCCGCCAAACGAAAGCTGGTGGGTACGGTCCAGGGCGCTCGGCCCGATGTATTTCGTTGGATTTTCGAAGTCGGTCGCGACTGTGCTGAAATCGTTGTCCCTCGCTGTGGCAATGTATCGAGAGAAAGAATAGGAAACCTGCAGATTTAAGTGCTTAACCCCGGGGAACGGATTGGTCTTATTCTGCTTCAAGCTCACCTGTAATCCGTTGTAGACCGACCGCCCGATGGGGAAAAGCATCTCATTGGAGCCGACTGCACTGCTGACCCCGGGAAAAGCAGCAGCTGGACAGGGACCGCCGCCGCAGAGCTGGTACCCGGAATCAAGGCCATTGCGAGCGAAGTCGGCGATGCCGGCGGGCCGCGCCGGGTTCCCCGAAGTCCCATACGTCCCGCCATCATTTGTTCCATTCGAGGGATCGTTTAGGCAGGCCCCCGAATACGTCGAGCTAATCGTGTTGCCCAACCCACAGTTAGCCTCAACTGCCGCGATAGCATTGTTTGCGATCGATATCAGGTTGGCACTTGGAAAGTGCGCATCGCCGACGCGATTCGTATCCACGATCAGGAAGTTATGGGTGGATACGTTGCGCAGATAGTCCACGCTGATCACCATTCCCGGCCGGATCTGCTGCTCAACGCCTACGTTTATCTGGACCGACCGAGGCGAAACATAGTCCGGAGCGAGAAGGGTCGTGCTCGTCGTCTGGTTGTCGGTAAGGATGTTGCCAATATAAGTACCGTTGGTCGCCGGACCAGCTGCCACTACTGCCGCTTGGTACTGTTGCTGCAGTTGGGCAATTTGGGGCGCGACGCTTCCGATTGGCTGCCCGCAGAAAGTGGGTGTTACGCTGGTACCGTCGGGGAAAGTAACTGTCTGGGCTGCTCCGCCGCTGCAAGCCCCTGCAAAGCCCAGGAAAAACCCCTGCTGCAGTCGAGCACCGGGGTCGAACAGGATGTTGTTCCAGATCGAGTTCTCATAGAACAGTCCAATACCCGCGCGAATTACGGTCTTACCATTCTTGTTCGGGTCCCATGCGACGCCCAACTGCGGAGCGAAGTTGAGATTGGGCTGGTTTATGCGGTTGCCCAGGCCGCTGTAGAACTGATTGTTGAATTGGTTCAAGACAGGGAGGGGACCGAGGTCGGTATCCGTGCGGCCGGTGTCCCGCACGTAGCGCAGACCCGCGGTTACTGTGATGTTCGAGGCTACCTTCCAGGAATCCCCAAAATACCAGGAGAAGCGGTTATCCGGACCAATTCCTCCGCCAGGCAATCCAAACCCAGGTTTTGCTGAAAAGAACCCTTGCCCGTTGCCCAGGGTGACGTTGTCAGCCGGGTAATTCAGCGGGTTGTTTGGACCTCCCGGAAATACATTAGCCGCCGTGGCGTTCGCGGGAGCATTTACCGCTGGAGCTAGCCCTAAGAACTTGGCGTCTCCACCGCCTAAGATTCGGTTATATCCGACGCCAAAGCGAAAGATGTGATTCTTGTAGATCTTGCTGCCGTCGTACTTGATCTGGTGATCAGACTGCATGGTCGCTTGCGGGGCCAGGAAGTTTGGCCCGGAGCAAAATGGATCTGCACCCGCGGTAAGGCAGAATGGGTCCTGACCGATGGCCAGCTCAATACCCGGCGCCGGATTGAAAATACTGGAGCCGGTGACGGCATCCTTAATCCCGTTTTCAAACTTGGTATAGCCAAAGCGCACGCTGTTGGTGAAGGAACCGAGGTTGAAATCGACACCCACAACCTCGTCTCGTGCGTGGTCCTCATTGGCAAAGGGCTGAAAGGAGTTGGGAATGAACGGAAGAACACTCTTGTTCTGGTTGTAGGTGAAACGATAGAAGGCCTTGTACCGGTTAGCCTGCCAATCCACGCGCCCGACTGTCTCGGTCTCGCGGAAAGGTGAGTCGAAGCTTCCTGTGCTCCCCGTAAATTGACCTCCGGGAAGAACCGGATCAAGCAAATCCTGCTTAGTCCGCTCGGCATCGATGAAAAAGAAAAGTTTGTTCTTGATAACCGGGCCGCCAACATTTCCACCAAATTGGTTCCTCTGGAAAGGATTGTCTGAACCACTTGGGAGGTTGGCGTTGAGACTCTGGTCCCGGAAGTAATAGAAGCCCTCACCGTGCACGCCGTTCGTACCCGACTTGGTGGTTATGTTCACAGACCCGGATGAAGTCAACTCGGTCGAGAGGTCGAGCGAGGACTGTTGCAGCGCGAATTCCTGGATCGCGCCACTTGGAACATTTTGGGTCGTAGTGCCCACGTTCTCGTCGCTGATATCGATACCATCCACCTCGATGCGGGCGGTCCGGCCGAACCGGCCGCCAAATGAGACGGAAGAGAAACCGTTCTTCGTGGGATCGAAAGTGCCGCCATCCTGAATCTGGACACCGGGCTCCAATTGAGCCATGTCGAGAAAGTTGCGGCCATTGATGGGCAGGTTCTCGATCTGCTCCGACGTAAGAACCCCTTGCACTGTGGCCTGCTCGGTATTCACGGAGACTTCGGCTGCTTGCACTTCAACCACTTGTGAGCTCTGCCCAACGGCGAGTTTCACGTTGGTGGACGCGGTAGTGTTCACCTGCACCACCACCGACACTTCAGCGGTTGTAAATCCCGCCCCCTCAACCCGCACTAAATACTCTCCGGGAATAAGGGCGCCTGACGCATAGGTGCCGGATGACGTAGTCGTCGTCGCAATGGTTTGGTTAGTTCCCTTATTCGTGATTACGACCTTGGCTCCGTTCACCACAGCACCGCTGGGGTCTGTCACGGTTCCGACGATGCTGCCGGTGCTAATCGTGGTCTGTGCGACCATCATGGACGACAGCACAACTATAGCGGCCAAAGCCAGCAGGCCAAACCGCACGCCAAAACGCAGGGGGGAGTTGAAATTCGACATCGTAAACCGTCCTTTCGGAATTGCTCTCATCAATGAGTTCTGATCTATTGCAGAGTTATCAATTGGGCACGTGCTGACAATCGGATCTCACCGCAAAATCACCAAACAAAACAAACGGTCCATTATTCGCACGAACAACAATGTTCTGGACACAAACAACATTCTTCTGGACACGAACAACATACTTCTGGCATTGAAAGCAATTAGTCAGCCAGCATTGCGACCATGGGGCAGCATCCAGACATTTTCTGTATTGTCATGTGTTTACATCGACGCACGGCCGGCAATTACGCGGACGCCTTAAATCTTGAAGTGCCTTGGAATTCCGAAAATCGTATTTCACTTCCGAAAATCGGATGGCCTATGGTGCGACCCGGTAAAACAGGTTTCGATAACACTTGTCTGTTAGTTATGTTCTGTGTGGAAATGCTTTAGTGGCTCGTAGTTGCAGACGTCGGCGCCGGTCCCTTTGCGAAGTGAAAACAGCCGAAGCGATGGATCGCGCGGGATGTGGATTCAACCCCCCTAGAAGCCGATTCGCAGTCCGAATTCGAAACGGCGAGGAGCCCCCAGTGCGTAGGTTCCTGACTGAAAGCCTGCCCGGAATGATGTAAGGCTCGAGCCCGGAGCAACACCGCCCGCCACATTCGGCGCCAAAAGCCCGTTCTGCCCCGGCAATAAGGACGCACTCGGAGAGTTGCCGGGCAGAAATTCATTGGCGAAGTTGAACACGTTGAAGACGCTGGCGCTCGGCTCAATGGTCACACGATCTTTAAGCTTAAGTGGCCAGGATGCCCTCAAATCCAATGACTTCAACCACGGACTGGACGCGGCATGCGGGGCCACCGACCCCAGCGTAGGCATGACCCACCCCAAAGAGGCCATGTCGGCGCTGGTCATAACCTGCGTTCCAGCGATTTGACCCGGGCACTGCGCGTTATTGCCTACGAGGCAATCTCCCGCAGGGGTGAGTAATCCGGCGAAGGTATGGTTGTAGGTGTTGATCACACGCTGAAGGTTTTCGATGTCGGTCCTGTGCTGGAACTGGCCGATTTCAGTTCCCGGCACAGGCTCGGGCGCCCCCGCAGCTCCCAACCCAGCACCCAGCCAGTCCGTGGCGAATATTTCGCCTCCATTCGTCAGTTCCGGAAGCTCCAGGTTTTCCGGAAGCGGACTGTAGAAGTGTCCGACCATACTGAGCTTCGCATGCAACGGCAGATCGAATATCCCACTAAACGACACCTGGTGTTTGCGGTCCAGGGCGTTCGGCCCAGTGAAGCGCAGAGGGTCATCATTGTCGGTTGCGAGGTTGGCAAAATCCTGGTCCTGCGCCTGGCTAACGAAGCGCGAGAGCGAGTAGGCAATCTGGATGTATCCAGTCTTCACCCCGCGCACCGGATTGTCGATTCGCGTCGACAGTTTCACCTGCACTCCGCTGTAGACCGAGCGCCCATCAGGAAACATCATATCGACCCCACCCACTGCACCGAGGTTGCCCGTGATTGGGTTGGTGCCTGGAAATGCACAGTAGGAACAAGGTCCACCGCCCGCCGCCTGCAGGTTCGAATCCAATCCCGCCCGCGAGTATGCCGCTTGAGCGCCCGAAACTCCTAACGGCGCTCCAGTCAGGAAGGTCGAGTTAATCATGCACGTAGCCTGACCAAACCCAACCGGGCAACCGTTGGCCACCTGCGCCGCGTCCCTCGCCGCAACCGCATTGGCTTGATTGAAGCTGCGCGCCGCTCCGCTGTGGTTGATGTCCTGGCCGATCAGGTAGTGCTCGCCGATGTTCCGGACATAATCAATACTCAACAGCGTTCCGGGACGAATCTCCTTCTGCGCGCCAAGGTTCATCTGCCACGAACGCGGCGTGCGGTAGCCCGGATAGAAAAGGTCATAGTTGGGATTCAGCGCCGACAGCGTCGTTGCCACAGAATTGCTATTGGGCAGCCCCGTCGCGGTCGTTGCCGCCGCCTGAAAGGCGTTGCTGAGCGCTAGAATTTGAGGCGCAGCACTCGAAATCGTCAGGCCGCAAAAGTTCGGCAGCACCTGCAAAGCCCCGGTAGTAGGGTTGGTCACGACGGTAGCGGCACCCGCAATCGGCGTCCCTGCGGCTCCAGGATTAGTTGGCCAATTGAACGCATTCGCCACGCCTCCCTGGCAAACCTCCGGAGCGTCAGTGAAGATTCCTTTGCTAAGCCGCGCCGGGCTGTCCAATAAACTGTTGTTCCAGAGCGAGTTCTCATAGAACAACCCGCCCCCGCCACGGACTACCGTCTTGCCGTTGCCTCCTGCATCCCAAACAAATCCGAATTGAGGCGCGAAGTCAGTATTCGGATTGCGAATCTTCTCGCCTAATCCCGCGCCCCACTGGTTCAAGTCCGGCAACGGACCCAGGCCGCTATCGCTGCGCCCGGTATCACGCACATAATGCAAACCGTAATTCAGCGTCAATCTCGGCCGGGCCTTCCACGCATCTCCAACATACGCCTCTACCCGGTTGTCCGGACCCAGTCCTCCACCCGGAAAACCAAACGAAGACTTGGCGGTGGAAAACGCCACGCCGTTCCCCAGGCTAACCCAATCCGCGGGATAGGAAGTTGGATCGGACGATGTCGATCCCACCAGCGACGTCGTGCCCACTTGAGGAAACACCGACAAGGCCGCAAGTCGCGCCCCGTCGATGCGATTGAAGGCAATCCCGTACCGAACAATGTGCTTTCCCATCACCCGGCTACCGTCGTACCTGCCCTCTTTGTCGGATTGAATCGTTTGCTGCGGCCCCAGCCAACTCGGCCCGCCGCAATAGCTCCCTCCGCTGCTGAGAACACAATTCCCTGCGGTGGACGCGCCAATATTGATGCCCAGCCCGGGAATGGGATTATCGACCCCACTGAGACTGCTCGTGGCATTCTCCACTTCATTCCGGAGCTTGAGATATTCAAAACGCAGGCTGTGCGTGTACGCGCCGGTATTGAAGTCGACGCCCACAGCGTTCGTCAAAGTGTTGTTGGTGTCACGGAATTGCTGGGTGGAACTGGCGCTGCCAAACGGCCGCAGATCGCTGTTCTGAAAGAAATTGAAACGATAAAACGCCCGCGTGCTGCCTCGCATGTTCCAGTCCACACGTTCATCCGTGGCGAACTCGCGGTAGGGCTCGCTGAGAGCCGCGTTCAGCCCATCAAAGGGAGCCGTAAAAGGCTCGGCCGCCGTCAGATTCTGTTGCGCGCGTTCCGCGTCAGCGAACCAGAAGACCTTATTCTTGATGATCGCTCCTCCGACATCTCCACCAAACAGCTCCCGCTGTAAAGAAGACGAAGACCCTGTGGAACCCGGCAGCGCCGCCGCGCCCTGATCACCGCCGTACACTCCGAATGCGCCTCCGTGGATCTGATTGCCTCCAGAACGCGTAATGATGTTCACCGCTCCCGATGACGTCAGTCCCGTCGAGAGATCGAGCAACGACTGGGCTACCTGATATTCCTGGATGGCGCTCGCCGGAATGTTTTGCGTCGCGGATCCGACCGTCTCGTCGCTGATGTCTACTCCATCCACTGCAATCCGCTCTGGACGGCCAAACCTGTCCAGAAACGAAATCGTCGTGAGCCCATCCTTGCCTTGAAAGTTGCCCCCATCTTGCATCTGTATCCCAGGTTCAAGCTGGGCCAAGTCAAAAACATTCCGCCCGCTGATCGGCAGTTTCTCAATCTCGTCTCCGTTGATCACACCTTGCACGGTGGCTTGTTCGAGGTTTAGAACCACTTCACTCTGAAGCTGACCCTGCGGCTTCTCGAGCCCCACCAGCATCACCACATTTCCATTCGCCATGTTGCCGACCTGAACTACTATCGGTAGCTCTGTCCGGTTGAAACCCTTGGCTGTGACCCGCACGATGTAGGTTCCAGGCTGAATCGGTCCCGATGAGTACCATCCTTCCGACGAGGTCGTCACATGGATCACCGCAGCCGTAGCCTTGTTCGTGATCTCTACCTTGGTGTCGCCGAGCACCTTCCCCTGCGGATCGCTGACCTTACCCACGATGCTGCCCGTACCCACGGTCTGAGCCAGCAGCAGTGGCGCACAGAGAACGAGGCCTATGGCCGCGAAGAGCGGGATTCGCGCAGCCCAACGACCAAGACAATTGAAGCGCAAGATTGCGAACCTCGAATTCGGAATATTCACAGAACCTTTCTTAGTCCACAAACTCAAGCGTTGGACGGTCAATCGTTATTGGACGGTCACTCGTTATTTCGATGGAATCTTCGAGGATATCAAACCTGCCATCAATCTTCCCGACGATCGCACGCCACCTCGGTTTTACTGATCACTGGCCACTGACCACTGGCCACTGCCTCTAGAAGTCCGACTTCGTTGTGTAATAACCAACTCGATGTCTCACGTGGTAAGCCGCCGCATCCGCGGGCCCGGAAACTCCCACCTGAATGCGGCGGAACTGCGAGCTCGACGTACGTTGCGACGGATAATAGGCGAGCAGGTACTGGTTGCGGAGTTCGTCGCTGATCTGGCGGAAGACGTCATCGAGCTGCGACATCGAAGTCGCGTAGTAGTACTTGCCTCCAGTGTCTTCCGAGAGCTGGATCAACGCATGCTCGCCACCGATTTCGCGTCCCGCGCTATTCTCGATGGGCACCACGATAATGCTGTACACCAGCGCTTCGGCCTCTTCCGCGGCACGTGCTGCTCCTTTGTAATCAACTCTGCTGATGGTGTCTCCGCCGTCGGTGATCAAGACCAGCACTTTCCGTCCCTGGCGGCGGTCGAGCGAGCGCGAAGCCAGATAGACCGCGTCGAACAGCGCCGTGGCCGCACCCAGTCGTATGTGATCAATGCCCTCATCAATGCGCTTCAGATCAGCCGTGTAACCAAAGGGCGACTGCGACACAGCCTCGCTAAACGCAAACACGGACAGCGCGTCGACCGGCCGCAGGATGGCATGGGCAAAGCGTTTGGCCGAAGCCTGCTCCAGCGGCAGGTCGTGACGTGTGCTCAGGCTGGTATCGATGGCCAGCGCAATCGAAATCGGTAGCGCCGACTCCTTGTCGAAAACAGAGATCTTCTGCTCGCGGCCATCTTCCTGCAGCAGGAAATTATCCTTTCGCAGCCCGGCGACCGGCGCCCCATGAGAATCGGTCACGGTGACGTAAACGCTCACCAGTTTGACGTCAACTTTAAGCGTGGTCTCCGGTTCCGTGGGCGGCTGGCTTTGGGTCGCGGGCCGCTGCGCATACAACACGGCGCAGGCCAGCAGCAGCAGACTCACGGTGACGAATTTTCTCATTCAGTATAAAGAAGTATACCTGCGCAGGTTGGCCTCTGTGGTGCAGCCGCCTCGGCTATCCCGCCGAGCGGAGCGAGGGCGCTGGCAGGCTCGGTCACTTAGATGCGAGGTTGGCTCCGGGGCTGCCTTGACCAGTGAATTTCAACGCGGAATTTCCTCAGGAAACGCCTGTCCGTCAGCCCACACCGCTCCGTCCTCAAAGTATTCTTTCTTCCAGATGGGAACCGTGCGCTTGAGCGTATCGATCAGCCAGCGGCAAGCCTCGAAAGCTGCAGCCCGGTGAGCCGAAGCGACCACGATCAGCACGCTGGTTTCGCCGATCTCCAACCGCCCCAACCGGTGCACGACCGCAACGTCGCGCACTTGAAATTGTTTTAGCGCCTGCTCGGCCAGACCTTCCATCTGCCGCAGCGCCATCTCCTCATAAGCCTCGTAATTGAGATGAAGAGTCCGACGCCCGCGCGTCTGGTTGCGCACCACACCCTCGAAGACAACAGCAGCCCCGTCCTCGTCCCGCTTAATGCGCTGCAGCACGCCAGACGTGTCAATCGGATCTCGAACAATCGAAGCGGAACCCGAACCGTAGCGCCGGCGCCCCGCCGGCTGTCCAGAGGGCGTCTCGCCCTCCAACCCGCCACTCACCGGCGGCAACAACGCCACTTCGTCGCCCGATTTCAGCCTGGTTTTCGCCCCGGCGTATTCCTGATTCACGGCTACCGCCAGCGAAGCCAGAGATTCCTTCATGCGTGGAACTTCCGACAAGTAGTGCTCCAGCACATCGCCCACTAACGCCCCCTCAGGCAGATCCAGCAAATCGTCGGATTTGCCCGCCAGATCTTTCAACCCGCCGAAAAAGAGAACGCGCACGCGCATAGGGACAGTCGCCAGTAGCCAACCGCCAGAACAAGTTCTCATATTTGATTGCACGAGGGAAGGGCCGCGCGATGCAACAGCCCGGGATAGATAGGCTCAGGGATAAATCCGGGCTTTGGCCCCGGTTCTCAACTAGCACTCTGGCGCGACCGCTGCCAGTCTCGAGAGGCCATTTTCCTTCTCGTAAACCGGATTCTAGCGTCCCTTTTTGACCACACTAGCTGCCGACATATCGGCACTTATCCCTAATCTCCGGGCTCTACAAGGGTTGAAGGCGTGTACGAAAAACAGGCCTTTTCCACAGTGTTCCAACTGGAACATAAAGCAAAATCGCTTGAATGTTCCGACTGGAACACTCAAGCGATTCTGGGACTGAATAGTTCGCGACTGATCACTGGCCACTGCTTCAAGACTGCCAGGTGACAACCTTGTCGTGAGCCACCACCGGCGCCGGGATGTTCTTGCCAGGCTGAGATTCCGGTTTGGAATCTTTCGCATCCGACTCCAGGAACACCTTCGCGGCCAGCGCCTCCGCTACCACTGGCAGCGAGACGCGCAACGCTTCCTCAATGGTTTTCACGTAGTGAATGCTGAGGTTCTCGACTTGCTCAGGCGTGAGGTCCTCCTCAACATTCATCTTGTTTTCCGCAGGCAGAATCACAGTCGTGACTCCAGCCCGCTTGGCGGCCAGCACCTTTTCCTTAATGCCT
>Ga0209624_10001994_pt1 | contig 15436 bp, 10 predicted proteins | sample JacPinW_OM2H0_O1_FD_188565 | JGI IMG/M metagenome (GOLD analysis project Ga0209624, IMG submission 188565) | Forest soil microbial communities from Algoma, Ontario, Canada - Jack Pine, Ontario site 1_JW_OM2H0_O1 (SPAdes) (version 2) | ecosystem: Environmental > Terrestrial > Soil > Boreal...
AGCTTGGCTGTGCGGATGAAATCCAAAACGATCTTCACGGCACCGCAAATGCCGATGATCCTTTCGGAGTCATGGAGACAATTGTGGTTTCCCCGGAGCTTGGCGCGCGGTTGCAGTCGCTCTGCGCCAGGATGCGAACTCTGGCGGACCAAATCGAGGTTTCCTGCACCCTGGTGATCATCCCGAACAACCACCGCTTGTGTCGCCATAAGCCCGAGCTCCCTGTTCCTGAACGGCCTGTTTTGAGGTTAATCTGCCTCGTCCTGCGCCATTCTCAGAGAGAGGCCCCCGGGAAGTCCTTCAGAAAAGTCTGAAAAAAGATGAAAAACTCTGAAGGGCCCTATAGACTGGCCACGTTTCTATGAGCAACTTGTACCGTTTCGGGGAGTTTGTGCTAGATCCAGGCAGGCGCACCCTCTCTCGCGCGGATTCACCCGTTTCTCTGACCCCTAGAGCTTTCGACGTCCTGCTCTTCCTGACGCAAAACCCCAACCGTCTGGTCACCAAAGAGGAATTGCTCGAAGCCGTGTGGGGCGACACATTCGTAGAAGAGGGGAACCTTACACAATACATCTCCCATTTGCGCAAGGCGCTGGGTGACAACTCGGAAGACGCCCGCTTGATCGCGACCATCACTCGGAAGGGATACCAGTTCACGGCGGTTGTCACCGTCGTCGCCAAGACAGCAGATATCGCAAAACATGCCACGCTTCAGGCTAATCTGACCGAAACCTCAAAAACCGATTCGCGACCGGTGGAGTTTCCAACCGAAGAAAAAGTTACCCAATCACCTCCACCTCGTCTCCGCTTGCGCAAATGGTTTGCGGCGGCCGCGCTGTTGGGAGTTATCGCGGCGGCCTTCTGGTTGTACTGGAACCACCGCCGCAGGGTAACACTCGCCGCCACGGACACGATTGTTCTCGCCGATGTCAATAACGAGACCAGCGATCCGGTATTCGACGACGCATTGGACACCGCTCTGCGCTACGAGCTGGCGCAGACGCCCTACCTGAACCTTCTGGGCACCGATAAAGTCGTCGGGACGCTGGCGCAAATCGAGCTCCCGCAGACTACAAAGTTAACGCCCGAGATCGCCCGCCAGGTCTGCCTTCGCACCAACAGCAAGCTGGTGGTCTCTCAATCGATCGGCGATGCCGGCAATGGCTACCATTTGCAGATGCGGGCGCTCGACTGCGGGTCGGGAGCAACGTTGGCCAAAGAGCAGGCAGACATCGGTAACCGGAATGAGGTCGTACACGAATTGGGAGTCGCAGCCGCACGCCTTCGCGCGAAGGTCGGAGAGCCAGCAGACTCGCTTGCGCGCTTCAATCAGCCGCTGGAAAGGGCGCTCAGCTATTCGCTCGAGGCTTTGCAAGCCGGCACCCAAGGGCACAGACTCTCCCTCGCCGGCGACGTTGAGGGAGGGCTCAAACTCTATCAGCGAGCCGTCGAACTGGATCCAAACCTTGCCGTCATGTACGGGCGCATGGGCGCGTCCTACCTCATCCTCGGTGACACGCAGTTGTCGATGGCTGCGTACACGCGTGCGTACCAGCTCCGCGACCGATTGACCGAAAAAGACCGGTTGGACTTCGAAATCACCTATTACAGCAATGTGATCGGCGACTGGGAGAAGGAATATTCTTCCGTGCTTCGTTTCTTGGAGATATTTCCTCGGGATGTGTTCGCTCATGCCAACCTCAGGGAAGCATTTGTCCATCTCGGCCAGCCCGACCGGGCCGCTGACGAAGCGGCCGAGGTAGCACGGTTGCGCCCAAGCTCCTATTATTTCGGCTTCGCGATACAGTCCATCAGGTTCGCTAGCAGATTCAACGAGGCAAAATCATGGATCGCCAGAGCGGACGCCCTTAAATTCGACGATTTACTAATCCGGCGGGAACGACTCATTGTGGCATTCGCTACAGGTGACGGGGCGAACGTCGCAAAGATCCTCAAGGAGGAGGAGCAAGGCAAAAATCGAGAAGACTTCCTGCATGAACATTCCTTGATCGAGATTCAGCGGGGTCGCTTTCACTCCGCCGAGCGTCTGCGACTGCAAGATTTTGGGGATAGCTCGAAAGCTAGCTATCCCGACTGGTGGGTGCTCCTCTCGGCTCTGGAGGACGGCGAAGTCGGAAAGGACGTGGAAGCTCGACGCATTGAAAGCAAAGCAACTGGAACCACACTAGATCGCAATAGCAAGCTCGTCGTGGCGCTTGCGCTTGCGCGATCAGGAGGAACAGAGCAAGCCGGTAAACTCGCAGACGAGGTCAGCGCGGAACGGCCCGAGGACACGCTCGTGCAGCATTACTTGGTTCCCACCATCCGGGCCGCGATCAAGCTGCGGCAACACGATCCGGCGGGAGCCATCGATTTGCTTCGCGGCACCGCCAAATACGATCTGGCGTTTACGGGATTGTTCGACTATGTGTACCCCGCTTACATCCGCGGACTGGCGTATCTGGAGCTCGGCGATGGCCGATCGGCTGCGGCCCAGTTCCAAAAGCTGATCGACAATCCCGGTTTTACCGTGAGACACGTCACGGGACCCTTGGCCTGGCTCCAGCTTGGCCGCGCGCAGAAGGTGATGGGCGATGAAGCCGCTACGCGGAAGTCTTACGAGACTTTCTTAAATTTGTGGAAGAGCGCCGATCCCGACATTCCTATCTACCAGCAGGCCAAAGTCGAGTACGCCAACCTTCGAAAATGAATTCTGCTGGGGAAGCAGTCCGGGACTTTAGGAGACGGGAACCCTCAAGCCCCTGGATTGACCCTGAAGCGATTCTTATCGATTTTCAGTGAGCGGATTTTCGATTCCAGGGTGGACCGCGGGATCCCCAATTTCGCCGCGGCTCCTGCGGGTCCAAAGACCTGCCCGCGACTTTCTTTCAGTGCAGCCTCGATCATGCTCTTCTCTTGTGCCACGAGTTTTAGAGGCAGCTGAATTTGGTCCCTCGGCTCTGCTGGAGATGGCTGCTGTGGCAACCAGCTTTCGTCGATCGAGAAACTCTCTGTCTCGCAAAGCAGCACTGAACGCTCGATGACGTTCTGTAGTTCGCGTATGTTCCCGGGCCAAGGATAGGACTGAAGCAGTTCGAGCGTCTTCTTGCTGATATCCCGTATGTTCTTGCCGACTTTTCGGGCGTAGCGATCGATAAAGTATTCAACCAAGAGAGCAATGTCCTCTCCTCGTTCTCGAAGCGGGGGAATCTCGATCGGGAAAACATGCAGGCGGTAAAACAAATCGCTACGGAACGAGCCGACACGGATGGCAGCCTGTAAGTCGCGGTTGGTGGCTGCGATTACCCGAACGTCAGCACGGATTCGTCGATTTCCGCCGACACGCTCGAATTCGTGCTCCTGCAAGACACGCAGAAGGGCAACCTGAGTTTCCGGTGGAAGTTCTCCGACTTCGTCGAGAAAGATCGTGCCTCCACTTGCCAGTTCGAATCGACCCAACCGCTGCTGAATGGCACCTGTGAAGGCCCCCTTCTCGTGGCCGAACAACTCCGAGGCGATCAAATCTCGCGGGATAGCTGCACAGTTCACACTCACGAATGCGCGCGAGGCTCGGTTCGATCTTCGGTGGATGGCGCGTGCGACGAGCTCCTTTCCCGTTCCCGTTTCACCCGTAATCAGGACTGTAGAGTCGCTCCGCGCAACCTTGGAGACGCGTGAGAGTACCGCTTGCAAAGCAGGGGACGTTCCAACAATCTCTTCGAACATGGAGGCTTTGTCGATTTCCTCACGAAGAGCGACGTTTTCCTGCCGAAGCCTGTCTTCGGCCTGCTTTCGATCGTCGATGTCCGACCCGGTGTAATACCAACGTGTGATCTGTCCCTGTTCGTCCCGTAATGGAATAAAGCGAGCCAAGAACCAGCGATAATTTCCATCCCGTTTGCGTAGTCGCAGCTCCAACTCGTCAGCCGCGCCACTGGATATAGCACGATCCGTACAGGCTTTGAGCCGTTCCGCATCGTCAGGATGAGCATCAGCCGCAAAACTCTGGCGCCGCCATTCGTCGAGACTGATGCCGAGGTAATCGAGCGCAGTGCGGTTTGCATAAAGGCGTTCACGGTTAGGCCCGTATACTGCAATAAGCTGAGGCGCCAGGTCCAGAATCAGCCGGAGTTCCCTTTCTCTCTCTCGGATCACCGCTTCTGCCTGGCGGTGCTCGCTGACGTCGGTGACGGCTCCTACGAACTCGAGGTTGCCCTCGCTATCCTGTGACGGACGGGCTGTCACACGAACATGCTTCATGGAGCCGTCGGGCATTTGTAGCCGGTGCTCGAAATCAAAAGCCTGCCCCTCGCGCCATGCTCGCTCGATTTGTTGCTGCACCAGTTCGCGGTCCCTCGGATGAACTCGGGCCAGGGCCAATTCGAGCGTCGGTTTCGAGTCCGGACCGCACTGAAAGATTCGGAAGGTCTCCTCCGACCAAAGTGTCTCCCTGCTCGCCACCTTCCAGCCGAAGCTGCCGGTGTGGCTGAGTTTTTGCGCTTCGGCCAAGTAGGCTTCGCGCCGTCGGAGCTCCTGGGTCAGGAGCTCGTGCTCGGTGACGTCGATGGCGCTTCCAACATACTTTTTGATACTTTGGCCGTCGACAAGAGGGACCCCGACGCAACGAATGTAGCGGACCTCGCCATCGGGTCGCACGATGCGCTTGGTGGCGTCAAAGGGCGTGTCTTCCGTAACGAGCCGGTTGATCAGATGTGCCATGGATTCGTGGTCGTGTGGGTGGATGAAACCCAAATATTCCAGAACACTCGGCGCTTTGCCCGCCGGATTCAGACCGTGCATTCGAAATAATTCAGGAGACCAGTAGTCGAACCCATCGGGTTCGAAGGTCCAGCTGCCCATGTGGCCAAGACGCTGCCCTTCGGCGAGGTAGTACTCATTCCGCCGCCAGGCCTGCTCAGCTCGCTTGCGTTCCTCGATATCCATGCTCGATCCGTACCACTTCACGATGCTGCCGCGCTCATCCCGGAGCGGCACCTTGCGATGAAACATCCAGCGGTACTCTCCGTCTGCCCGGCGGACGCGAGTCTCGTATTCGAAGACCTCTCCGGACGCGAGGCAGGCTCGCCATTCAGCCACAATTCCGTCAACGTCCTCCGGATGAATGAAAGCCTTCCAATTCCAGCCGCTCACTTGCTCCAGCGTGGCGCCCAGGTATTCCAGCCAAGGCCTATTGAAGTAATCGAGGTGGCCGTCGGGTCTAGCGGTGTGTATCAGCGAGGGGATCGAATCGACGAGGAGCTGAATATTCAACGACTCGGGTTGCTGTCCTGCTGAGGCCATGCCGCGCATTATATTCCTGTTCGAGGTTTTCCAATCCTCCCTGTCGGCATCTTTGCAAATGACGATATGTTAGCACCTGCGCTTGGAACCGCTTCCCCCCTCGGGACTGTAAGTAGCTTTCTTTCATGAGGATCCAAGTCAAGCTGGCTCGGCACTGGAAGTGCTTTTGCCGTACCGGCAAGTGCAACGAGGTACATCGACCATGTCCACAGGCAGTACACCAGCCTCGACGACGGTACCAGCGCAAAAGCCCGAGCCTGAGCACTCTTCGGCCGGTTCCAGCATGAATCTGCGGAAGTATGGGACACCCGCGCTGGTGGTGCTGGTCGCAGTTGTGATTCTCGCTACGATTACTTGGAACTGGAACTCATGGGAAGGCGGTCGCGTGGAACAGGTTACTGACGACGCTGATGTCCGCGGCGATATCACTCCGCTCAGTACAAAGGTCGCCGGCCTGGTGAAGGAAGTTCGCGTTTCCGACTATCAATCGGTTCACACGGGTGACCTGCTGGTTCAGCTTGATGATGACGATTTCAGCGCTCAAGTCGCCCAAGCAAGCGCTGCAGTTGAAGCCGCAAAGGCAGGCATAGAGGACAATCGGCGGCAACGTGACCTCGAAGACGCGCGGATTGACCGTGCTATAGCGGGAGTTGACGAAGCGAATGCTCAAATCGCCGCGGCCCAGGCCGGAAAAGAGGCCGTGCAAGCGGATGTCGTGCGCACGGGATTGGAACGCAAGCGGCAAGAAGCACTCATCCAAACGGGTTCGACCACCCAGCGGACGGTCGAGCAGGCAGTCGCAGACGAGCAGCGATTCAGTTCTCAGTTAGCGAGCCGTGACGCTGATTTGGCACAAGCGAAATCCTTGTTACGGAGCAACGAACTAGCGGTTGAGGCTGAACGCCGGACCAAACGCGTATTGGAGTCGCAGGAGACCCAACTCACGGCGGACTTGCACGCCAAGGACGCCGCACTCGTCGTTGCGAAAGTAAATCTGGGATACACGCGGATCACAGCACCTGAGGATGGCACAGTCGGCGAGAGGCAGGTCCGGCGCGGGCAATTGGTATCTCCAGGAACACAAGTGATCTCTTTTGTCAGCCGGATCAAATGGGTGGTGGCGAATTATCGTGAAACGCAGCTCACGAACATGAAGATCGGAGACCCTACGGAGATTCGCATCGACGAATACCCTGGGAAAACCTTGAAGGGCAAGGTCCTGGAGATCGCTCCAGCAAGCGGTTCGCAGTTCGCTTTGCTGCCACCAGACAATGCAACAGGCAACTTCACAAAAGTAGTCCAGCGTATTCCCGTAAAGATCACCCTCGACGACGAAAATGTCGCCGCAACGTTGCAGCCTGGGCTCTCTGTGATTGCCACTGTCCGGACCAGACGCTGATCGGAGCTTTCGATGTCCGCCTCAACGCTTGCCTTATCTCAACCCACCCCAGCCCAGCTCGCGCGTGGAATTGCGGGAGCAGTGCCAGCTGAGCTGTCTAAGAGCCCATTGCTCGGCATCCTCGGCGTGATCACCGGTGCAGGAGTCGTGACGCTCACGAGCCGGATGATTTCGCTCGGTCTCCCCGATTTCAAAGGCGCCCAGGGGTTTGGGTATGACGACAGCGCTTGGATCGGCACGGCATATGACGTCGGGTTGATGTTCATCGGGCCGTTCACGGTGTACCTCGGCGGTTTGATCGGCCCACGGCGAATCCTGTTAACGGCCGCAGGGATATTTACGCTGCTCTTGCTTTTGCTGCCATTTCTTCACGATTACACCCTCGTCATTCTGGCCGTGGGCTTGGCCGGTTTGACTTCAGGCACTTTCTACCCACTCACCCTCACCTTTGCTTTGCGCAACATTCCTCTTCGCTACCTACCTTTCACAATTGCTCTTTACGCCTCGTTCGTCGACGGCGCTGTGAACATCGCGCCGTCGCTTTACGGCTGGTACAGAAATCATCTGTCTTGGCACTGGATTTTTTGGAATTCGGCAGTGATCACGCCAGTGATGATGTTATGCATCTACTTCGGAATACCGAAGTCTGCTCCGACGAAAGAACACGGCGAGGCGCCCAGCTTCGCAGGCTTTCTATACGCAAGTGCTGGCTTTGCATTGATTTTAGCGGCGTGCGAGCAGGGCGAAAGACTCGATTGGTGGCGGTCTGGGGTTTTCACTGCGCTATGCGCGAGCGGTTCATTCCTGCTGTTGTGCGCTCTGATGCGTCGCCTGCGCGGCCCCAATCCGCTGGTTGATATGCCGTACCTGCGGCAGTGGAATACCACGCTATTGGGCATTGGCCTTTTCTTTTTTCGCTTCTTTCTAGTGACAACAATCATCTTGGTCCCGCAGTCTCTAGCAATCCACGGATTTGAATCGGATCAGATCGGACCGGCAGTCGTTTGGACGGCTGCTTCGTTCGTACCGCTCTCACTGGTGGCTGGTTTCCTGTTGCTTTCAAACGTGGATCCTCGCCTACTCCTCGCGGCAGGTTTCGCGAGCATGGCTTTCGCATCCTTGATCAATGCCGAAATGACCAGCGCCTGGGCAGCAGAAAACTACTATCGCACCGAATTTCTGATGGGATTTGGTCAATGCTTCGCGTTCATCGGGCTCGTGGCAACGATCATCCTGCAAGGCCTTTTCTCAGGTGGACTGATGAAGCCCCAGCGCATCCTCACCTTTTCCGCCTTTTTTCACACCGTGCGACTGTTCGGGGGAACTGTGGGAGCGGTGCTCATGGGACGCTTCATCGCCGAGCGGGAGAAATTCCACTCGAACTTGCTTGGTCTGCACGTACAGCGGGGAAACTGGATCACCGACGGAAGCGTGTGGCAAATGACGGCAGGCGCCTTTGCCAAATCCTCGGGCCTGGCTCAAGCGGCGGGCCGCGCCACAGATATCGTGGGCGGACGCCTTCGTCTGCAAGCCTACACGCTGAGTCTAAACGACGGATTCTACCTAGTCGCATGGACCTGCGTGATCGCTTTGCTCTTCGTCGCCTGCTTGCGAGAATCGCCGCTGAAATACGGCGACCTCACCGCTATTCAGCAACATCCCGATACGGCCCGGGGAGCGAAGCAATGAATCTACGGGGCAGGCCTTTGGCAGTTCTAATACTTCTATTTGGTCTCGCGTTGTCCGTTCGAGCGCAAACCACTGAAACGGCGACACGACACATAACGCTTGCTGAGGCGGTTCAGTTGGCGCTGAAACAAAATCACGTGGTGCGCATCGCCGAGCTTCAAGTGGAAGAAAAGCAGAAGGCGAAGGACGTGGCCCGCAGCGGCTATTTTCCCAGCGTCACGAACGAGAGCCGGATTCTCACTTTGACGGATACCCAGTTCATTCATATTCCAGAGGGCCAATTTGGAACTGTGGACGGCAATCCGATTCCGACACAGCCAGTGACGATCAATCAGGGTGGCAAGACTTTTGTAACAAGCGGTACGACGGTGTCGCAACCTCTTACAGACTTGTTTACCAGGGTCAAACCCGCGAACGACGCTGCTCGGGCGGATGTGAACGCTTCTCGCGCTGGCGCCCGCGAAACACAGAATGAAGTGGCTCTGAAAGTGCATCAGATCTACTACCAGCTGTTGATTTCCCAACTCCGCCGCAGCGCAACTGCGGCCAAAATTCGGGCTGATCAGGACCTTGAAAACGAACGGGTTGAGCAAGTGAAGTACGGAAGCGAGCTGAATGAAGCGCTGATCGAAACCAAAGCTCAGTTGCTCGAAGCCAAGCAGGACTTGCTGACTACGGAGCTGCAAATTTCAGACCTGACCATGCAGCTCGATGACGTGATGGGGCTGCCAGTGACGACCCAACTCGCGCTCGATTCGGAAGTTCCTGCGGTTCAGGAAACGTGCGAGAGGCAGGAATGCGTAAAGGTCGCCTTGGAGTCGCATCCCGAAGTTGTGGCCGCCCGTGAGGAAGTGACAAAAGCTTCCGCCGGAGTGCGTTTGGCGAAGGCCGACTATTTCCCCGACATTGTAGCCTTCGCGCGATACAGCTATCAGAGCGACGTCCCGTTTCTGGCACGGAACTTCGGGACCTTCGGAGCCTCATTCAACTATGACCTTTTCGACGGAGGCAAGAGGGGCGCGGCCCTGGGGGAGAGCAAATCCAAGCTCGCGCAGGCCAAGGAAAATCTCGCGCGCGTTACTGACGATGTGGAACTCGGGGTCGAGACGGCCTTGAACAAGCTCGACCGCACCAAAGAAATGGTAAGTGTTTCCGAACAAGTGGTGGCTTTGCGAGACGAATCCAGTCGCGTAACTGCTCAGAAACTCTTAAGGGGTGAAGCGCTCCAGTCAGAAGCCGATGCCGCAGCCTCTCAGGATCTCAGTGCCAAGGCGCTGCTTCTCCAATCACAACTTGGTTTCGCCCAGGCGCACGACGAACTGCTTCAGGCGATGGGGGTCGTACCTCAGTAATCCGGAGGAGGAGAGCAGCCACGCGGGCGCACTCCCTAGGAGGCACGTTTGAGTTATCAACTTCAAATCGTGGCTGGTTCGTCTGGTTGGCAGGATTCATTCGCCCGCATCGAGGACGCGATCGCGGCGATACGTGCTGGCAAAATGGTCATCGTTGCCGACGATATGGAGCGGGAAAACGAAGGCGATCTAACGATCGCCGCCGAAAAAGTCACGCCCGAAGCCATCAACTTCATGGCACGGTATGGCCGCGGACTTATTTGCCTTGCGATGACTCCCGAGCGACTCGATGCGCTTGAGATTCCGCTGATGGTGTCGCAGAACGACTCCCGTTTCGAGACTGCATTTTGTGTGAGCATCGAGGCGAGAGCCGACACGACTGCCGGTATCTCGGCTGCCGATCGGGCGGCAACGGTACTTGCAGCAATTGACCCGGCAACAAAGCCTTCAGATCTGAGTCGTCCCGGCCACATCTTTCCATTGCGTGCCCGCGCTGCCGGAGTGCTGGCGCGAGCTGGGCAAACAGAGGCCGCTGTGGATCTGGCGCGCATGGCCGGTCTGCGTCCTGCCGGCGTAATCTGTGAAATCATGAATGCGGATGGCACAATGGCGCGCGTGCCGGAACTCCGTCGCTTCGCGCGCCGCAACGAAATCCCGCTGATTACTGTGGCGGATTTGATTGCCCATCGCATGCGCACCGAATCTATCGTCAGTAAAGTCGCCTTTGCAAAGCTGCCAACCGAGTACGGTGAGTTTAGTGTGCACGCGTTCGAAAACCCAATCGACAAACAGGAGCATATCGCTCTTGTATGTGGAGAGATTGGTGATGGCGAGGATGTACTGGTTCGGGTGCATTCGCAATGCCTTACCGGGGACGTCCTTCATTCAGTTCGATGCGACTGCGGCCGCCAGCTTGACAAGGCGTTGCGTCGCATCGCTGCCGAAGGACGAGGTGTTTTGCTGTACCTGAACCAGGAAGGCCGCGGCATCGGCTTGGCGAACAAGATTCGCGCGTACGCCCTTCAGGATCAAGGGCTCGACACCGTGGAAGCCAACGAGCGGCTCGGGTTCAAGGCGGATCAGCGAGATTATGGCGTTGGCGTACAAATCTTGCGGGAACTCGGAATCGTTTCGATGAGACTTCTCAGCAACAATCCCCGAAAACTCGTCGGCATTGAAGGCTACGGTCTTTCCGTAACGCAATGGTTGCCGCTTGAAGTCCCAGCGTCGCCGTCGAACCTTCGCTATTTGACCACAAAGCGAAACAAGCTCGGCCACACGTTGCGGGCATTATAGTTTTCACCTTTCTCGGTATGGCTCGATTCCAGCCAGCCTGGTGGTCCCAAGACGGCGACTCCGGATTCCATCCCAACCGAAATTCGCCCTGAAAAACCCGGTGTCAGTATCTGCGCAGCTGCGAGGATGCTATCACCGCAGCAACCGCTATGAGTAAGGTCGAGTGCCGTAAAACGCATGCTTTCAATGTCCTAGGCTTTGGTTCCGCAAATGCCTCTTGGTCCTTGAACGGACCCGCGAGGTCGTAATTCGTGCCGGCCGGACGTCGAGCCTCACTCCACGCGCTCCAGCGCCCGTACCGCCGACCTTGATCGTGATGCCGCGGAGTTCATCGACCGGGGCTGGGCGTGAGCGCTCGAAGCAAGCGTGACCGATGAGATGCAGCGAGCAAACTCGGATTCTGGTCAGCAAGGCAACGGGCGTCGTCGTGTTGCTCGCGGGATTCATGCTCGCCGCACGATTGTGCTTCGGCGCGCCGGCAGATATCCCTCACAGTCCCAATATCTTCAAACCTGAGTCGACGCCCGCGGACTCGATTTTCCATTTGTCATTATTGGTGCTCACAATCACCGGCCTGATCTTCTTGGTCGTTTTTGGCCTGATCGTGTACTCCATTGTGAAATACCGCAGGCGTGACGGCGGGGACGACCGCGAACCTCCCCAAGTCTACGGCAGCAATCAGGTGGAGCTAGCCTGGACGGTGATTCCGGTGCTGATCGTTCTGGTACTGTTCCTGGCCACCGCCCGTGTCATTCAGTCCGTTCAAGACGCCCCCGAGCCTCCCACATCCACGCGAGTCATTGCTGTCGGCCATCAGTTCTGGTGGGAGTTTCGGTACCCAAGTCTAGGAATTGTCACGGCGAATGAGCTTCATGTTCCTGTTAGCGATCCGTTACATCCGACGCCGACATTTCTCACTTTGCTCTCAACTGATACCGATCACAGCTTCTGGGTGCCGAGATTGGCGGGAAAAACGGACTTAATTCCCAACCGCGTTAATAACACTTGGATTGACCCGCGCGCGACCGGAATTTATCTGGGTCAGTGCGCCCAGTACTGCGGCGTGGAGCACGCGAAGATGTTGTTGCGCGTGTATGTCGACTCGCAGGAGCAGTTCAATCAATGGGCCAAGGAACAAAAAGCGGAGGCTTCTAGCGATACCGCTGCCCAGGCTGGCCGCCGTGTCTTTGAATCGACCGGTTGTATTGACTGCCACACCGTAAGAGGAACTGTGGCTAACGGGCGATTTGGCCCTGATCTCACTCACCTGATGAGTCGGGATACGATCGCCTCGGGAATCGCACTCAATACATCCGACAACCTCCGCAAGTGGATCGAGGATCCCGATTCAATGAAACAGGGGTCACTGATGCCGGCAATGAAACTGAACGATCAGGATCTCGACGCCCTAGTCGGCTATCTCGGGACTCTCCGATGAAACAAGGTCTTAGACATGGCCTCTGACTCAATCGCGATAAATTCCACTGGCGTATCCACCAGACCCGTCGGCGAAAGGCTGCACGACTGGGTAGTGACCGTGGACCACAAGAAGCTCGGCATCCTGTACATCGTCTACGCGCTCGGCTTTCTCGTGATCGGTGGCATCGAAGCGACGGTGATGCGGATACAGCTGATGGTGCCGAACAATCATTTCGTGTCTCCGGAAGTTTTCAACCGTCTGTTCACGATGCACGGCACGACCATGATTTTTTTCGTGGCGATGCCCGTCCTGTTCGGCTTTGGCACATACCTGATTCCTTTGATGATTGGCACGCGGGATATGGCCTTTCCCCGGCTCAACGCTCTGAGCTTTTGGCTCACAGCGTTTGGGGGTCTGCTTCTCTACTTCAGTTTCATCGGCGGAAGCGGACTCTACGGCGCCGGCAATGCCCCGGACGTCGGATGGTTCGCCTATGCCCCGCTTACATCGCGCCCGTTCTCGCTAGGTCACAGCACTGATTTCTGGACACTGGGTCTGCTGGTCTCCGGCATCGGCAGTATCGGTACGGCGGTGAACTTTATCACCACGATCCTCTGTATGCGTTGCCCAGGAATGAAGCTCGGCAAGATGCCGTTGCTGGCATGGTTAAACCTCGTCATGGCCGGCATGGTGATCCTCGCGGTTTCCCCGCTCACGGCAGCCCAGATCATGCTGTGCGTCGATCGTTACCTGGGGGGACATTTCTTCGACACTCAGGCGGGAGGGTCGGCAGTCCTCTGGATGCATTTTTTCTGGATATTCGGCCACCCAGAGGTGTACGTGCTGATCATACCGGCCTTCGCCTTTGTGTCTGAAATTGTCCCCGTTTTCTCGCGGAAGCCGATTTTCGGGTATCCGGTGATGGTCGCGGCGACTGTCTGCATCGGTTTCGTAAGCCTCAGCGTTTGGGCGCACCACATGTTTACGGTCGGCATGAGTTCATACGCGAACAGTTTCTTCACAATCACGACGATGGCCGTCGGAGTTCCGACAGGAATCAAGATATTCAACTGGATTGGAACAATGTGGGGCGGAAAGATTCAGTTCAAAGCCCCCATGCTGTTCTGCATTGGCTTTTTGTTCCAGTTCCTGATTGCGGGTCTAACCGGGATCATGCTGGCAACCTCACCGTTTGATTGGCAGCTCGGCAATTCCTATTTTGTCGTAGCGCATTTTCACTATGTGATCGTCGGCGGGATTCTGTTTGCGCTCTTTGGAGCCTTCTACTACTGGTTTCCGAAAATGAGCGGACGGATGTACGGCGAGACGCTTGCGAAATGGCACTTCTGGCTGTTCTTAATCGGTTTTCATCTCACGTTTGACTTCATGCACATTCCAGGAATGCTGGGCATGCCCCGCCGTATCTATACCTATGAGCCAGGCCGCGGATGGGAAATCTGGAACCTGATCGTGACTGTCGGGGTCCTGTTCCAAATTGCGGGCGTCCTTGCTTTTGTCGGAAACCTCTTGCGGTCGCTGGCCAAAGGAGAACTTGCGGGAAACGATCCGTGGGATGCGTGGACACTGGAGTGGTCCACGACGTCTCCCCCTCCGGAATATAACTTCGCCAGAATTCCCGTGGTCGAGAGCCGTCGACCGCTCTGGGATGTGAAGCATCCGGAAGACCCGGACTGGAAATACGAGTAAACAGGAGCACTCGTTTGAGCAACGCGGGCGTATCACACTCGACGTTTGAACCGCAGTGGGCCCTCCCTTCCCGGGGACGCGTCGGCATGGTTTCCCTCATTGCTGCGGAGTCGGCGATCTTTACGATTTTCGTTGTGGCCTACCTTTTCTACGTCGGTAAGAGCCTATCAGGACCGACTCCGAGGGAGGTGCTAACGATCCCGATTTTCAGCACCATCTGCTTGCTCTCAAGCAGTCTGACGATTCACCTGGCCGTGAGAGCACTGCGAAACGCAAAGACCGGTTCATTCGGATTCTGGTGGCTTCTAACGCTCGTGTTGGGCACGATTTTTCTAATCGGAACAGGCCGCGAATGGCACCGGCTCATTTTTCATGACGGACTAACCGTCAACACCAATCTTTTTGGAACTACGTATTACTCGCTTGTCGGCCTGCACGCATTTCATGTCACGGTCGGCCTGATCGTAATCGCGATCGTCATGACGTTCGCTTTTCTGGGCAAGGTGGGGGCGAAATACAGTGAGCGCCTGGACGTGTTTTCGCTGTATTGGCATTTCGTGGATGCCGTGTGGGTAGTCGTATTCACCGTAGTCTACGTCATCGGACGCTGAGGAATAGCGCATCTCATGAATCCCACAACTTCAAATCCGGAACGAACCAACGCTGCTGCAAGGATCGTGTACCTCCCGGCACCTACTGCTTGGCCAATCGTCCTGGCATTTGGCATCACCCTTATGTTCGCAGGACTGGTTACGAGCGCTCCAATCGGCATCGTGGGAGCCGCCTTGGCCGTTACCGCCGGAGTCGGTTGGTTCGGCAACGTGCTGCCTCAGGAGAAGGAGGAGGCGGTCGAAGCAAGCGACCTGCCCGCCGCGGCAAAGAGTACTCGACGCGAAGTCGAAAGGCTGGCGGTGGCACCGGACCTCCCCCGTGCCCTACTGCCACTGGAGACCTATCCGGTCTCGGCGGGGATCAAAGGCGGACTGGCCGGCGGCGTGGCCATGGCGGTGCTCGCTTGCCTCTATGGTGTTATCGGGCACGGAAGCATTTGGTACCCGATCAATCTGCTCGCCGCAACGGCTTACTCTCAGTCCCTCATGTTGGGCAGCGCCTCCCTCACGGCATTTCATCTGGGAAGTCTTCTGGTCGCTATCGTCATCCATGTCCTTACCTCTCTGCTGGTTGGATTGCTCTATGGGGCGATGTTACCAATGACTTCTCGCCGTCCAATTCTTCTGGGCGGCCTGGTCGCTCCGATTCTCTGGACAGGAT
>Ga0209624_10001995_pt1 | contig 15432 bp, 9 predicted proteins | sample JacPinW_OM2H0_O1_FD_188565 | JGI IMG/M metagenome (GOLD analysis project Ga0209624, IMG submission 188565) | Forest soil microbial communities from Algoma, Ontario, Canada - Jack Pine, Ontario site 1_JW_OM2H0_O1 (SPAdes) (version 2) | ecosystem: Environmental > Terrestrial > Soil > Boreal...
AGGCGCCGAAGGCCGATCCGTTTCCGCAGCCGAATCCGAAGTACTTTACTGCCGATTCGCCGTCGGTGGATACGGTGAATGCGTTTTTAAAGGCGTTGTGGGGATATGACTCGAACCGCATTTGGCGGGTTGAGGCGATTCAGAAGACGATGGCTCCGAATACGGCCAAAGTGGTGATATTCGTTTCGGATAAGAGCCCGAACGCGAAGGTGCAGCCTTCGGCTTTCTTTGTGACTCCGGATGGAAAGCACGCGATTGCGGGCGATGCGGTGATTCCGTTTGGCGCGACACCATTTGCGGATCTGCGGAAGACGCTGGAGGCTCGCGCGGATGGAGCTACGCGTGGTGCGAGTGGAAAAGACTTCATGCTGGTGGAGTTCGCCGATATGCAGTGCCCGCACTGCAAGGAAGCTCAAGGCACGATGGACAACCTGGTGAAGGACTTCCCGAATGCTCGCGTGGTGTACCAGAGCTATCCGCTGGTGGAACTGCATCCGTATGCGTACAAGGCTGCGGCCTATGGGTATTGCGTACAGAAGCAGAAGAACGACGCATTCTTTGCGTATTCGGCAGCGGTATTTGATACGCAGGATGCTTTGACGGCTGAGACGGGCGATCAGACGCTAAAGGATGCGGTGACGAAGGCGGGGCTGGATCCGGCGGCTGTGGATGCTTGTGCGGCGACTCCTGCGACTAAAGCTGAAGTGGATGCTTCGATCAAGCTGGCAGAGGACGTCGGCGTGGAACAGACTCCAATGCTGGCGGTGAACGGCCATCTTTTGCCTTTGACCGGGCTTCCGTATGAGACGTTGAAGACGATTGTTTCTTACCAGGCTTCGCTTGATGGCGTGAGCACGGGCGCTACGGCAGGTGCGGCTCCGTCTAAGTAAGACAGGTTGGGGTTAGCCGCTTCTGTTTTTGGATTTATCGATTAATAAGACAAGCCAGCCTGAGTGATTTCGGGCTGGCTTGTTTTTATTGTGGAGCGGGTTCAGTTTGAGATGGGGAAGGATTGAATTTGACTGCCGTGGTAGTAAAACTGCCGGGCGGAGGATGCGACCTTCTCGTAGACGATTGAATCTCGCGAGATTCCAGCGGTGGTGCCGTCGATGCCGACATAGTGGCCAGGGGGCAGACGCCAGACGACGGCGAGAGTTGTGGCCTGGGCTGGCGGCGCGATGATCTCGGTGACGGGCTGGCCCTTCTTTGTGGTGACAAGAACCAGTTGTTCGAGGTGATTTTTGGGGTCGTCTCCCTGGATAAGGGCTACTACCCATGAGCCGGTTTTGGAGCTGGCTTTGGGGGAGAAATTGCCTACGGTTACTCCGGGGCATTGACCCTGATGGGCGTTCTTCCAGAGCTTCCAGTCTTCGGAGGGGAGATCGAACGGGGAGAGAATCTTCCAGTTTTCCTGTTCGACGGCAGATTTCAGGGCGTCCGGTAGATTGCTCAGGCAGTCCGCGGCTCGGGCGTGCGTGGAGATGCCGAGGCAGAGTGCAGCCAGGAGGAGTTTGGGGAGGTTTGTGAGTTTCATTTCTTCCTGAGGGTGATGATGGGATTTTTCGCCGACAGCCTTGCCGCTAGTTTCGCAACTGATGATCAGAAGCGGTATACCACTTTCGATTGATCTGAAAGATGCGATCCGACGCAACCCGTCGTGACGGCTATTTGCGGACGATGTAGATAAAGCGGAGGAGGAAGAGGGCGGCGAGTAGGTAGAGCATCCAGTCTTTGCGGCGGACTCGGCCGGTAAGGAGTTGGAGGAGGGCGTAGCTGGTGAGGCCGAAGCTGAGGCCGTCGGCGATGGACCAGGTGAGAGGGATGGTGGCTACGGTGAGGAAGGCGGGGATGGCGTATTGGGGGTCTTCCCACTCGATGTGGGCGAGACCGGTGGCCATGAGGGAGCCGACGAGGATGAGCGCCGGGGCCGTGGCGAACGTGGGGATGGCTCCGACTAGTGGGGCGATGAAGAGGGCGAGGAAGAAGAGGATTCCGGTGACGATGGCGGTGACGCCAGTTCGGCCTCCGGCAGCGACTCCGGCGGAGGATTCGATGTAACTGGTGACGGTGCTGGTGCCGGCGAGCGAGCCGAGGATGGTGGAGGTGGCGTCGGCGAAGAAGATTCGGTTGAGGCGGGGGATGGTGTGGTCTTCGGAGATTAGGCCGGCGCGTTGGGTGACGGCGACGAGGGTGCCGATGTTGTCGAAGAGATCGACGAAGAGAAAGACGAAGACGATTTCGAAGAAGCCGACATGGAGGGCAGCTGGGATATCGAGATGGAAGGCTGTGGCTTTGATGGCGGCGAGGTTGTACGGAGCGGGTTGCCAGTGGACTTGATGGAAGACGACTCCGAGGAGTGTTGTGGTGAGGACGCCGATGAGAATCGAGGCTCGAACACGGAGGACTTGCAGGATGGCGATGATAAGGAGGCCGACGATGGCTAGGATGGTTGCGGGGGAGTGAAGGTTTCCGAGAGTGACGGTGGTTGCGGGGCTGGGGACGATGATGCCGGCGTTGCGGAATCCTATGAAGGCGATGAAGAGGCCGATGCCTCCGCCGACGGCTGCATGGAGTTGGTGCGGGATGGCTGCGACGAGGCGCTGGCGGATGCCTCCTATAGTGAGAATGAGGAAGATGATGCCGGAGAGAAAGACGGCTCCGAGGGCGGTTTGCCAGGGGACGCCCATGCCTTTGACGACGGTGTAGGTGAAGTAGGCATTGAGGCCCATGCCGGGAGCGAGGGCGAGTGGGTAGTTGGCGGCTGCTCCCATGAGGATGCTGCCGAAGGCCGCGCAGAGACAGGTTGCGGAGGTGACGGCGGCGAGTGGCATGCCGGTTTCGGAGAGGATGGCCGGGTTGACGAAGATGATGTAGGCCATCGTGATGAAGGTGGTGAAGCCGGCGAGGATTTCGGTGCGCCAGTTGGTGGCGTGGGCGGCGAAGGCGAAGTATTGCTCGAGATTGTGGATGAAGGAGCGATTTGGCGCTTCGATGGTTGGGTTGTTCATGGAATATGTAATGGAGGATATTGAAGCTGGGGCTTTATGCAAAGGAGTTTTGATGAAGAGTGTTGATTTGTCTGCTCAAGAAGTGAAGAAGTTGTTGGGCTTGAAGCCGCATCCTCGTGAGGGTGGATGGTATGTGCGGACCTATGAGGCTGGCGAGCTGGTCGCGGCGGAGGCGTTTGCGGACGGGCGGTACGCGAGTGCTAGGAGGACGGGGACGGCGATCTATTATCTGCTGGAGCCGGATACTTTCAGTGAGATGCACCGGCTGAAGTCGGATGAGGTATTTCATTTCTATGCGGGAGATGCTGTGGAGATGTTGCAGTTGCGCGAGGGTGGGCGCGGTGCGATGGTTGTGATTGGAAATGATTTGGTGCGTGGAGAGCGGCCTCAGGTGGTGGTGGAGCGTGGTGTTTGGCAGGGGTCTCGGTTGGTGGCGGGAGGGAAGTGGGCGCTGCTGGGATGTACGGTGAGTCCGGGGTTTGAGTTTGAGGATTATGAGACGGGTGTGAGGGAAGAGTTGAGTGCGCGGTGGCCGGAGTTTGCGCGGGAGATTGCGGGACTGATACGACAGTGAAGCGGTCGACCGCGGATTCTACGGATAAGAACGGATTAAACGCTTCCAGTCTTGGTCTTGTTATTTCGTTCCAATCCGTTCTTATCCGCGTGATCCGTGGTCGATTGTTTATTTGGAGGGTGGTGCGGGTGTGTCGAGGTTTTTGTAGTTGAGGATGGTGTTGAACATCATGCGGAACTCGCCGATGTTCTGCCAGCGCCAGACGGGATTGGTAGTGAACATGATGACTTCGCCTTTGCCGACTGCGGTTTTGACTACGGCGGCTCGGCCTTTGATTTCGTCTGCTCCATTCATGAGGCCGCTCAGGACGGCTTTGTCTCCGCCGGGGTAACGCATGAGGACGTCAGATTTGTTTTGGTCGGGATCCATGCGGAAGAGCGGGCCGTTAGCGTAGCGGACTGGGATGGTGGTGCTGGTGTAGCCGTAGAAGATGGGGTTTGTGGGCTGAATGATTTCGGCTTCGACGATAGGGCCGGGGGCGTAGAAACGTGCTGTGGTGGTGCTGGAGTCGATGCGAGGGGTGATGCCGAAGTCCGGCGGGAAGAAACTGGAGGTGCCGAGGGTGACGAGGAGTCCGCCTAGCTCGGTGAATTTCTGCAGCTCGGCTACGCCTTGCGCGCCCATGCCTCCGGTGATGTCATCGGAAGAGCCGTAGCCTCCGAGGAATTTGAACTTGTCGGTCTTGGTGTAGGCGAGAGGGATCTTGCCTTTGGGGATGTCAGTGACGAGCGCCTTGGCGTTACGGGCCTGATTTGGAATGAGGATGAGGTCGTAGTCGGAGTGGAGATCTCCTTTGAGGACACGCTCTTTGAAGATGAGATCGTAGGGGACTTTGTACTGGTCGAAGGTGTAACGGACCCAGCCTACGTCTTGCGTTCCTCCCCAGGTGCTGAAGATGGCAACGCGGGGGAGTCCGGCAGTGTGGGTGGCGACGGATGGTTGAGCGGAGAGTGCGACGGCATCAAGGCCCAGTGCTGTGGCTGAGGATTTGAGTTGATCGAGCGCTGAAGCGGGGATGATGAAGGATCCCGCGGGCATGGAGACGGAGCCGGCTTTGAAGGGCGCCTCCGCGATCTGGATGTTGGCGTCTTTGAGTTGATAGCGGAGGGTGATGAGGTTGGGCGAGCCGTGGTCAGCTATAGCGTAGGCGACGGCGCTGGCTTGCGTGTCAATCTTTGCGGGCGGCGTGTATTCGTTGACGGGCTCCACGGCTGCTTTGAGAATGGTGTCGTCGGCGATGGGTTTGATGGTGGTTCGGGTCATCAGGCCCATGGTCCAGGCGCTGTCGTCGTAGGTTGGGAGTTCGGGGTCGGGGTCGACCTGTTTGCCAAGGAGGGTTTTGGCGAGGCGGCCGTAGGGTTGATTGCACTTCACGACGAGTGAGCCGGCGGGATAGGTGGCGTCCTTGAGCTTGATTTCGCTGATGGCGCGGCCTACTTCGATGCCCTGCATGCGGAGGATTTTGATGACGAAGGCTACGCGCGTCATATCTTCCTGATCGCTGGGGATGATGAATGCGTAGGGGGCTTGTGATTCGCCGGCGTGGATGGAGTTTTTGCTTTTGGTGTAGAAGTTTTCGAGGATGGTTTGCGGAAAGGCCGAGGTCATCTGGAGCGCGGTGAGGACGCCGGTTTCGGCGTAGTTGGTGTTGTTGCGCATGGACCACATGACATCTTTGTAGGGAGGATTGGGGCGATACCATTGGCGCTTGGTGACGTCGCCACCGGCACCCCCGCCTCCGCCCTTGAGTTCAGGCTTGGATTCGGGGATGAAGCGGTGCATGGTGGTGGCGCCGCCGTTGCCCATGATCTCGTACATGCGCATCATGCCGTTGTGGTTGGCGGACATGATTGCGACGTAGCCGGGTGACCAGCCGTCGACGTAGCCGTGCGTCCAGACGCCGGGCATGCCGTATTTGGTGAGCTGCGCCATTTCGAAGTTGGAAAACCAAGGGAGCTCGGCCCAGAGGATGGGGTCGAAGAGGGTGTTTTGCGGGGCCTGGCCGCTGTAGGTGTAGAGGAACCAGACGGACTCGTGCAGGTCGTGCATGATGGGCGGATGCCAGTCGAGGTACCACTTGAGGAGGTTCTGGTTGGCGAGTCCGGCGTAGTTGATGTCGCGGTTGTCGTCGTGCTTCGTGTACTTGCCCCAGTAAGGAACCCCGCCTTCGAAGGCTGCGTTGTTGTCGGTGACGTCGATGAGGTAGCGGTTGTACCAGTCGATGCTGCGGTCGCGTCCGTCGGGATCGGCTACGGGCATGATGGCGACCACGACTTCATCACGGATTTTCCTGATTAGTGGCGAGTCTTCTGTCGCGAGACGGTAGGCGAGTTCCATGAGCATCTCGGGCGGGCCGAGTTCTGCGCTGTGAAGGCCGCCGGAGAGAGTGTAGATGGGTTTGGTTTCGGAGATGATCTGTTTGGCTTGCTCGTCGGTCAGGCCTCGGGGATCGGCGAGGCGAGCGAGATTTTTCTTATAGGTGTCGAGATTTTTGATGGCGTCTTCAGAGCCGATGAAGACCATGATGGAGTCGCGTCCCTCTTCGGTTTTGCCGATGTCGATAACTTTGACGCGAGGGGATTTCTCCGCGAGTGTGCGGTAGTAGCGCAGGACGTCGGCGTAGTAAGTGAGCTTTTTGGGTTCGCCAATGTAGTAACCGAGGAGGTCTTTCGGAGACGGGACGGTGGATGATTTGGGGAGGTGGTCCACGAGGGGGCTCATGAATTCAGGCTTGGTGGTCCACTCTTTTACCTTGGCCGCGTAGTCCGGGTCCATGGTTTGTGCTTTGGCAGACGGGAGGAGGGCGAGGACGGGAAGAAAAAGCAAGGGCAGGTACTTCTTGGGCATGAAAACGGGCTCCTGGTATTACGCACTTGGATCGCGTCGCCTCGTTCGGAGACGTGAGAAGTTTTTTGACAGGGACTGATCGTAAAGTTACCACACGCAGATCGTGATAAGTCCACTAGAATCGCTAGGACCGGGACGGGCCTGGGACCACCCCGGGCCGGGGAGAATCCTGATGAAAGAAAGTTTCCCGAAGCGCATCTTAGCGATCGTAAATAGATGGCGAAATCCCGCAGCTCAGGTATCCTTTCTGCCTCCCGCAGAGAATCCGAGGCCAAAGGTAAAACCGCCCAATTCAACGAGCGGATCGGAGCCAGAGCTTGTACCCGGGAACTTCTTCGCGTTCGAATTCTTCATCGAACTGAAGCTTGGAGACTCTGTGCACATCGGTTATCCTTCGGTTCCCACCCGCGATATGACAACAAAATTGGTTCGGTGGGGCTCAAAGCTTGAATGGTCGTGGCCGGATCCTTCCAAAGCTCGAGCACCCTGGATTGACGATGTTCAGCTAGGTCTCGCAAAACGAACGCTCGTAAACGTCGAAGATGCACTCGGTGCAGAAGGCATGATTGGCGATAAGCCGATGCGTTTCGAAAGGATTCTATTTCTCGGGCGAAATCAGGTTGTATACGCGTTGCATTGCCCCACGCAGAATTTCCGCATCGCTTATGGCTTCGACCGAGTCATCTTCGAACCAAACTATATTCGCCCCGAAGCTCCCGGGTTGCAGGGAGACGGAAAACTGAAAAGCTAAAAGGCCCGACAGCCAGCGCGAAGGAGGTGTCGTAACTGCTAGGAAGCTTACCCGGCGCGGGAAGGTAGCTGTTGAAGCCGCAGGACTGTCCAGCCTTCAGTGGTAGCGAAAAACGGAATCTCGGATGGTATCCCTTTTCGACATTTTGGACATCAAAGTTGTGCCCCTAGCGGGTAATTGCGGAGCAGGCCGGTTTGCGATGCAAAACCAGTTTAAAGGAGGAGAAGACAGTGAGCGCAATGAGTTCGTCGTCTTCAAGGAAGGGGCGGATACTCATTTCATACCGGAGCCTGCATAAAGCTTTATGAATCAGAATCGGGATAACAGCACCATGACGTCGGAGTACTGTGCCGACCTTGTCCTCGCCGTTGCGCGGGTTCAATACGTCAATGGCCAATCTACTGACCAGGTTGTGGCTTCGGCGGAGCGCCTCGGACACACTCTCGGACTGCGTGCTGAAATCATGCCGCGGTGGGGAGAACTGCAGCTTAAGGCCGAGGATAACGCCAGCGGCAACAGACTGATCTCCGCAGTCGCGGCCGATCCCACCGGCGTGGCCATGAGTCGCGTGGCTTCTGCGATGCGCATAATTGAGGACCTCGCCGGCGGTCGACTTGCGCCCGCTGCCGCAAAGGAGGCAATCCGCGCGACCTCACAAGCGCCTTTGGCACCGACCTGGCTGTTCACACTCGCCGCGGCGGCGGGCGCCGTGGCCTTAGCGGTGATCTTCGGTGTCCAACATGTACGCACGGCAGGTCTCATATTCGTGAGTGCGGCAGCCGGCGCCGTTCTTCGCCGTGGCTTGGCGCACTACAGCGCAAACGTCTTTCTGCAACCATTCGCAGCGGCGTTGCTAGCTGGCGTTATCGGGGCGCTGGCGGTTCGATACCAGTTGAGCTCGTCGCTGCGCCTGGTCGCAGTCTGCCCATGCATGATCCTGGTGCCCGGACCACCCGTCCTTAATGGGGCGCTGGATCTCATCTACGGCCGTATACATCTCGGCGCCGCCCGCATAGTCTTTGCGGGGCTTGTCGTTATGGCGATCTCGACTGGGCTACTGCTTGGACTCACGCTTCTGGGTGTTTCCCTACCTGTAGATCAGGCCAGCAGAGCCGTGCCCCTATGGCTCGATACGATCGCTGCTGGCATCGCTGTCGCCGCCTACAGCGTCTTCTTTTCCACGCCGCTGCACATGTTTGCCTGGCCGGTGGCGGTTGGCATGCTAGCCCATGCTCTGAGGTGGTGCTTACTTGCCGGGCTTGGCTCCAGCGCCGCGATCGGCGCCCTGGTCGCTTGTGTCGTCGTCGCTCTGATCCTCACTCCAGTCGCGCGCCGCTGGCACATGCCGTTCGCGGCCATCGGTTTCGCTTCCGTAGTTTCGATGATTCCGGGCGTCTTCCTGTTCAGGATGGCGAGCGGGCTTGTACAACTTGCCGACGGCTCGCATACGACATTGGCATTGATAAGCGCTACCATCTCCGATGGTCTGACCGCCATGACTATCATTTTAGCGATGAGCCTCGGTCTCATCCTTCCGAAGATAGCCATTGATCGCTTTAGCGACAGATCGATGCAGACGAAATCTTAATTGCGAGAGGACATGCCGATGTCCATTTCAGATTTCTCTGCAACGCATCCTTGCAACCCCCAAATCGGAGGGCAACTGTGCAATCGCGATTGGGAAAAGCGAGTTTTCGGATTCTTGTACAAAGATGGAGTTCCTAGTCCACTGATAGTCCACCGAGCAACAGCTTCGTAATTCGTTCGACCCTATTACTATTGCCAGTAGCGGCCACTCCAAGACCAGGTCTAGCGTAGTTTTGGAGAGAGACCTTGGGGCAGAATGTCGATAACAGCGTGCAGGTGAGCGAGCAATTCTTCCGCTCGATCTTCGAGAATGCCCAGATCGGGATTAGCTTCTTCAACATCGATGGCAGCACAGTTTTTTCTAACCGCGCATTGCATGAGATGTTGGGTTATACCGCGGAAGAGTTGAGCCACTTCGAAAAATGGGACGAGATCATTCACCCAGATGAACGTGCTTTCGGGGCGGAACGATATGCACAGCTCGTCCAGGGAAAGCGTGACAATGACGAATGGGAGCAACGGTTCATTCGCAAAGACAGCAGCATGTTGGTTGCGAACGGGCGGTTCTCGCTGCTCAGGGATGCAGCGGGAAAGCCTCAGTACGTCGCCTCGTTTACCGAAGACATCACGGAGAGCAAGCACGCGCAAGAAGAGCGAGACCGCATCGCGAGACGAATGGAGATGTTGTTGGAGTCTACCGGTCAGGGCATTTACGGTATCGATCTGGAAGGAAACTGCACGTTCGTCAACCGGGCTGCCTGTGAATTAATCGGCTACCGACCCGAGGAAGTTTTGGGCCGGAAAACGCACGATTTGATCCATCACCATAAGCCGGACGGCTCGGTTTACCCGGTGGAGGAATGTCCTCTGTACCGTGCATTCAAGAGGGGAGAGGGCTGTTCCACAGACTCGGAACTGATCTGGCGACAGGATGGCACTCCCGTACCTGTCGAATATTCCTCATTTCCAATTCTTGAGGGCGGAGTGATCACTGGTGCCGTCGTCACGCTAGTTGATATTACAGAGCGTAAACGGGCTGAGGAAAAGCTGCGGTCGAGCGAACAACTCTTCCGTTCGATTTTTGAGAATGCCCAGATCGGAATCGCTTATTTCAACATCGAAAACCAGGAACACATCTCTAACCGCGCGCTCCACGAGATGCTGGGTTACAGCGGAGAAGAACTAAACAGCCTGGGACAATGGGACGAGATTGTAACTCCGGAGGAACGAGTTTCAGGGGCGGAACGATACGCCGAACTCGTTCAGGGAAAGCGGGACAGTGACGAATATGAACAGCGCTTCATTCGACGTGACGGCCGCATTCTCGTTGCTAACGACAGGTTTCAGTTGGTCAGGGATGCAGCCGGCAAGCCGCAATATATTGTCGGCCTAACGGAAGACATCACGGAACGAAAGCGTGCCCAGGATGCATTGAAGGAGAGCGAGCAGCTCTTCCGTTCCATATTTGAGAATTCTCAGATCGGAATCAGCATATTTGCGATAGATACTCAGGCGCATATCACCAACCGCGCATTGCAACAGATGCTTGGCTGCTCCGAAGAGGAGTTGAGGAGGCTGGAGCAATGGGACGGGATTGTTCACCCGGACGACCGCGCCTCGGGCGCAGAAAGATATGCGGAACTCCTCGCGGGTAAGCGTGACACCGACGAATACGGACACCGGTACATTCGTCGCGGCGGCAGTATCGTCGTTGGCAACGGAAGATACCAGTTACTTCGGGACGCTACAGGCAAGCCACAATACCTCGTTGGCTTGACGGAAGATGTCACGGAACGCAAGCGTTCCGAGGAGGCCCTGCAGGCGAGGGAGCAACTCTTCCGCACCATCTTCGAGAACGCCCCTGTAGGCATTGGTCTATACAACATTCCTAAAGCACAATACTTTACCAATCGCGCCTTGCACGAGATGCTTGGCTACAGTCACGAAGATTTGAGCACCGTAGGGAAGTGGGATCGGATCGTCCACCCGGACCAACGCGCCGACGGTGCAAGACGCTACCAGGAACTCCTCGAAGGCAAGTTCGACTATGACGAGTGGGAACAGCACTTCATTCGCAGCGATGGCCGCCTTGTTATAGCAGACGGCGCCTTTACGATGATCAGGGACGCTGCTGGAAATCCGGAGTATCTACTCAATACGACTAAAGACATCACCGATCGCAAGCAAGCCGAAGCGGATCTCCTGGCCGCCAAAGAAGAAGCCGTGGCCGCCACCAAGGCAAAGTCCGACTTCCTCGCCAATATGAGCCATGAGATTCGCACGCCTATGAATGCGGTACTCGGAATGACCCATCTGGCCCTGAAGACCGAGTTAACAGCGAAGCAGCGCGACTATCTGACAAAGGCAAAGGTTGCTGCTCAGGCTCTCCTTGGCATCATCAACGACATCCTCGATTTTTCAAAGATCGAGGCTGGCAAGTTGGAGATGGAGAATACAGAGTTTCACCTCGATCAAGTGCTTGAGAGCCTCTCCGCAGTGGTCTGCCAAAAGGCCCGCGACAAGGACCTGGAATTATTGATCGCCTCGCCAAGCAATCTGCCGCCGAATCTTGTTGGTGACCCCTTACGCCTTGGTCAAATCCTGATCAATCTGGTAAACAACGCGATAAAGTTCACGGAACGCGGCGAGGTCGTAGTAACCGTTGCACTGGAGGAGCAGTTAGCGGAGCGGGTAAAGGTAAGGTTCTCGGTCCGGGACAGTGGTATTGGTATGACACCTGAACAGCGCGCCAAATTGTTCCAGGCATTCTCGCAGGCGGACACCTCGACGACGCGAAAGTATGGGGGAACCGGGCTCGGGCTCTCGATCTCCAAGCGCCTGGTTGAGATGATGGAGGGTGCCATCTGGGCCGAAAGTGAGATCGGAGTAGGCAGCACCTTCCAGTTCACTGCATGGTTCGGGATTGGATCAGAGGACAAACGCAAACGCTTCATCCCTGATCTGGCGGGGATCCGCGCGCTGGTGGTGGACGACAACGCGCAGGGGCGCGAGGTCCTCACTGAAACACTCCGGGTATTTGCGCTTCGAGCCGATTCGGTCTCGTCAGGAGAAGACGCAGTGCGCGAGATAGCCGCGGCAGATTCGCTGGATCCTTATCGTCTGGTGTTGATGGATTGGCACATGCCGGGAATGGACGGACTGCAGGCCGCCCGCATCATCAAGCGCAATGATCGTCTGCAGCATATTCCTAAAGTCGTGTTGGTTACCTCCTTCGGGCAGGGAGATGTCAGGACGCAGGCTGACGAGATTGGCATCGATAGCTATTTGCTGAAGCCTGTCAATCAATCGCTGCTCTACGACACTCTGGTGGAACTGTTCGGATTTGCGGGACTCGAGAGCTCCGGTCCCTATGAGAGGAAGGATGAGGGTTCCGTGCACGATGCCACAGGAATCCGTGTCCTGCTGGTCGAAGACAACGAGATAAACCAGCAGGTTGCGACAGAACTGCTGGAGAGCGCCGGAGCAATCGTGACCGTGGCCAACAATGGTGGTGAAGCGGTGAAAATACTGACCGAAGGAAACCGCGCCACAACTTTCGATGTAGTGTTCATGGACTTGCAGATGCCCGAGATGGACGGGTTCACGGCAGCCAGGATACTGCGCAATGACCCGCGTTTGCAGAAGTTTCCGATTATTGCGATGACGGCGCATGCCCTCGTTGAAGAGCGGCAGCGCTGCCTCGACGCAGGTATGAACGATCATGTGTCCAAGCCGATTGACCCCGATAACCTATTTTCGACTTTGATGCGATGGGCGAAGCCCCGGTCTAAAGATGTGATCGAGCCCAAAACATTATTCGTTCCCGTAGAGGCGTCCGACGATGTGGTTCTGCCGGAGATCGGAGGGATCAACACTGCGGATGGGCTGAAGCGCGTTGCCGGTAAGAGGCGGCTCTACCGTGACCTGCTAAGGCAGTTTGCTGCCACAGAGAGCAGCGCAGCTGCGCAGATTTCAACCGCACTCGAAGGTGGCGACCTCAAACTGGCTGAACGCATTGCCCATACTGTGAAGGGCACTGCCGGCAATCTTGGAATCACTGAAGTGGAGTCCCTCGCTAGAAGGCTGGAGATCGCAATCCGTGACGGAGAGGGCAGGATCCAAGCGTTGCTTGGTCAGTTTGCAAGCCTGATGAGCGCTCAAGTTCATTCTATTGAGGACGCACTTTGCGACTCAGGAAATACCCGGCAGGAGGAAGTCGGGACCTTGCCTTTCAATGCAGAGGTAGCGGCCGACGCGATTGCCGGGCTCAGAACCTTGCTCGAAGCGAGTGACGGCGGTGCCGAAGAGTCATTTCGTAGTTTGCAGGACGCCGTATTAGGCGTTGTTGAGAAGCAGCACCTGGACGGTCTGAGTGCATCGATCAACAGCTTCGATTTTGACTCAGCGCTAGTGAAACTCGACGAGATTGCCAAACGGTGCACCCAAAAATGGGGTAACTCATGAACCAGCCTGATCAGAAGAAGACTGTGCTCGTCGTAGATGACGCACCTGCCAACATTCAAATAGTGAATTCGATTCTGAAGGATCTCCACAGAGTCCGCATCGCGACCAGCGGTGCGAAAGCATTGGAATTGGCGAAGGCTACTCCTCCGCCTGACTTGATTCTGCTGGACGTTATGATGCCAGACATGGATGGGTATGAAGTGTGTTCAAAGTTGAAACTGTGCTCGGAGACGCGAGACATACCTGTCATATTTCTGACCGGGCAGACCCAAGTCGAGGAGGAGACAAGGGGGTTCGATGTTGGTGCCGTGGACTACATTCATAAGCCATTTTCCCCTGCGGTGGTCAGGGCGCGGGTGCAAACCCACCTCACGCTTCGCGGGATTCGAGAGCAACTCGCACAACAGCTGCTTACGATCCAAGAGGAGTTAGAGACAGCGCGGCAAATTCAATTGTCGATTCTTCCATCCGAAATTCCGAAGATCGAAGGCCTGGACATTGCCGCACGCTACGTCCCAATGACTGCGGTCGCTGGCGATTTTTACGACTTCATTGTTGTGGATGAGAAACACATTGGGATTCTGGTGGCCGATGTGTCCGGACACGGAATGCCTGCCGCGTTGATCGCCTCGATGCTAAAGGTTGCGCTCTCAGCTCAGGTGGCACATGCTTCCGATCCGGCGCAAGTTTTGTTAGGCCTCAATCAAACGCTGTGCGGAAAGTTCGAGCACCATTACGTTACGGCTTCGTATCTGTTCTTAGACATGCAAAAGCGAACGCTGACTTACGCGGGTGCGGGCCACCCTCCCTTGCTGCTGTGGGGTCTATCAGCCAGAGGAGTGCGCGATGTGTTGGAAAATGGGATGTTTCTGGGAAGATTCCCTTTTGCAACCTATACTTCCGTGGAATTGCAGTTCAAGGCCGGTGATCGAGCTCTGCTCTACACCGACGGAATTCCGGAAACGACGAACCCGGAGGAAGTCCAGTTTGGCGCAGACCGTTTCAGGCAGTTTCTGGAGACTGAGCAAAGCACCTCGGCGGATCAATTTGCCGGTCGCCTGCTTGAAGAGGTGTCCCGCTGGTCCGCTAGAGCGCCCGCCGAAGACTTGGATGACGATATTACGATGGTGGCAATCCAGGTAACATCCTGAAAACGCAGCGCGGTATCTGTGAGTCGGCCAAGACATCGCCAATGCACTCAGCGAACACCGCGGCCTGGAAATTGATCAGTAGGCTTTGGAGATAGACGTTGCCAGCATTGATGATGCCAAGCTGAGGATCTCTTTCGCCGGACTGGCTGCGTCTTGGCCTCAGGCCGAGATAGCAGCCCACATCACGAGTTCGTCCGAAGCATTCCTTGTTGCCGAGCGTGAGAACGAAGGTCAGAGCGGTGATGTGCCCGTGCAGTAATGGCTCCAGACATCTCCAAGGGTCATCTCAACTCTGGATCGTCTGTGTGGAACTTCCGCAATGCGGTGCTGCGACGAGTTTTTGATGGGATTAGTCTCTCTCCGGTTCGAAAGACCTGCTCATCCCATTTCTCGGAACTTATTTAGTTTCGGGCGCGATGATTGAGTTCAGTGAGTGAATCGCCTGCTGTTACCAACCGGGAATCACCTCCAACAAGCCGAATCATTACTGCCAATCGGGCCCTCCTCTGAATAACGTTGCGCCGGAGATCAGCGTGTGGGCCGCTTCATCAGAGCAGCAATCGGCTGTTTACAGGAACGGAGGGCAACGCCGGCGTTAGGCTAAGCGTGAGGACGGTAATGTCGTCTTCCTGACCGAAGCTCTGCCCGATGTCGGCGATTTGTTGAGCGGTGAGGAGAGTAAGGCCGGGAAGACGCTCGAAACCATAGATCTCCCCGTCAGGTCCGCGCGCCTCGAGCACGCCGTCTGAAAGAAGAACAAGGCGCTCGGTTGGAGCCAGTTTGCCATGAACCGATGGGTATACCTGATCGGGAAGGAGGCCGAGGGGCAATGCCGGTAGTGTGTTTAGTTCGCGGCCTGAGAGATAGGGAGAAATGTGGCCTGCGTTCGCAATCGTGTACTCGCCGGAGAGCGCGATTTGGACACAGCACGCGGTGGTAAAGCCAAGCTGGCCCTGCGCGATGAGAACGTTGTTGAGCCCGGAAAGAACGTCGCCGGGATCGTAGGAGGTTTCTCGACGCAGAGCGCCGAGAATCATAGCGACACGCATC
>Ga0209624_10001997_pt1 | contig 15398 bp, 17 predicted proteins | sample JacPinW_OM2H0_O1_FD_188565 | JGI IMG/M metagenome (GOLD analysis project Ga0209624, IMG submission 188565) | Forest soil microbial communities from Algoma, Ontario, Canada - Jack Pine, Ontario site 1_JW_OM2H0_O1 (SPAdes) (version 2) | ecosystem: Environmental > Terrestrial > Soil > Boreal...
CTGAACTTCACGACAGAGTGGGCAAGCAAGGTGAACACGACCACGAATATGGCTGCCGTGACCGCAAGTACGAACATAGATAATCCGAAGATTGACTTCGCTGGCGTCGAAACGGGCGCGAAGATGTTTGTGGGACTCATAGACGGATCTGCGTTGTCAGTCGCGGCCGCCGCAACTGCGGACCAAAAGACCAGCAAGGACATCTGGAGTACGCGCAATGCGTTCGAGCGTTTTGTCCCTCGCATTTGCATTGTGTCGCTGGCTTCGAGCCTCGGGTCTCTTCCGCAGTTGCTACAGAGTCGATGGCAATCCTCTTGCCGAGCGACAAGAGGCTGCTCCTCACCCGCAAGTGCTTGAACAGGAATACGGATACATCAAACGATACCGTCAAGCGTGCCAAGGTCGCGGTGTTAGCTGGCTAGCTGGTGCTAGCCAGTTGGCACTTCAGCGATTTCACAAGTTCTCTCCTCGTATGGATTCCATCTCGGCAAGTACAAGAGCATCAACGACGGCGAGCTCTTGCCATTCGACGGAAGGTGCTTGAGCGTTTGGCCGTCGGTTTGCATTTACCGGGAAGCGACCGATCCAAATGCATATCCAGTCGGGCAATCACGCTGTTGCTGATAAAGATCGAGCCTTTCAGGCCTTCAAAGACGGTGAAGGAGAGAGGCACTTCGAGCACGTCGTGAAGTTTGAGGAGCCCTTCGAAGAAATCCCAAACATTCTGGTCGCGCTCAGCCACCTGGACATCGCGTCCTATACCGCTTTGAGGTTGACAGTTACGGCGGAAAAGATCAGCGCTAAGGGATTTACTCTGCGCTACTCCACGTGGGCAAACACCCAGATCTTAGGTGTCGGCGCCCAGTGGATGGCGTTCCACGCAGCTCTGTCTGATTTCAGGCTAACCGGGAGAATTCTATGAGCACGGCAGTAGCCGGACTGACACTCGAGAACGTTTTGTATGAGAAAAAGAATGCCATTGCATGTGTGACCTTTAATCGTCCCAAGGTGCTCAACGCGCTGAACAAGGCAATCGTTGCGGAACTGAAGGCGACCTTTGAGGACGCCCGAGACGACTCCGCTGTGCGTGGCGTCATTTTAACTGGTGCCGGCGACAAAGCGTTTGCCGCGGGCGCGGATATCAGCGAAATCCTCAGCGATACCCCGCTTGAGGCCGAAGAGAAAACGCGTTTTGGGCAAGCACTCACGATCCTCATCGAAAACCTTGGGAAGCCGGTCATCGCCGCCGTGAACGGCTTTGCCCTCGGTGGCGGCTGCGAGCTGTCGCTTGCTTGCACGATTCGCCTAGCTGCAGAAAGCGCGATGTTTGGATTGCCCGAAGTAAAACTCGGGATCATGCCAGGCTATGGCGGCACGCAACGCCTCTCCCGGTTAGTGGGGAAGGGATTGGCCCTGCAACTTATCCTATCCGGCGGCATGATCACCGCGCAGGAGGCCTATCGCATCGGGCTGGTCAATGAAGTTGTTCCTAAAGCGGAACTAATCGGGCGCGCCGAAGCAATCTTGAATCAGATCGGCGCCAACGCTCCGCAATCCGTGAAGTTCGTCCTCGACGCTGTGAACAAAGGATTGGAAACGAGTCTAGCGGAAGGCTTGCTCATTGAGGCATCCCTGTTTGGCATCCTCGCCGCAACCGAAGACAAGAAAGAAGGGGCCTCGGCCTTCCTGGCCAAACGTGCTCCCAAGTTCCAAGGCCGATAAAGGCAATGGCGGATGCGGCCGAGAGGCAGCAATGTCCTCTCGCTTGCATGTTGAAGTTCGAAGCAATTCATGACTCAGGAGGAGCTATGGCTACGGAAAACATATTCTCAGGCTTGAAGGTCGTGGACTTGGCCAGTTTCATCGCAGGTCCAGGCGCTGCAACGGTGCTGTCGGACTTTGGCGCGGAAGTCATCAAGGTCGAACCCCCGGGGACCGGCGACCCGCATCGGATGACGTACAAGATACCGCCGCAGCCCCGCGCCAACGACAACTATGCGTGGCATCTGGACAATCGCAACAAGCGGGGAATGGCCGTCGATCTGAAGTCGCCGCGCGCAGCTGAGATTCTCGAACGGCTCGTCAAGTGGGCGGACGTGCTCGTCATCAACTTCCCACACCCGGTGCGAAAGCGGCTCAAACTCGCGTACGAGGATGTCGCGCCGTGGAACCCGCGACTGATTTATGCCGACATTACGGGTTATGGGGATGATGGCCCGGAAGCCGATCTTCCGGGATTTGATATCACTGCCTACTGGGCGCGAAGCGGACTGCTGGCTCTGACGCGAGACGCGGGGGCTCCACCCACGCTTCCAGTACCTGGCAGCGGAGATCATGCCACCGCGATTGGGCTGTACGCGGCGATCGTCACTGGCTTGTACCGGCGAGAGCGAACCGGAAAAGGCTCATACGTAACAACGTCGCTTATCGCGGAAGGCGTCTGGTCGTGCGCGATGTCGGTTCAAGCTGCCCTGTGCGACGCCAAATTCTTCCCCCTGCATGATCGGAAGAATCCGCCGAACGCAATCCTCAACGTGTATCCGACTTCTGATGACCACTGGTTTCTGATCGTAGTCCAAGGCAAAGATTGGCCGGCACTTGCAACGGGGATTGGCCGCCCGGACCTCCTGGTGGATGCTCGATTCACTGATGATGCGACACGAGCGGCGAATTCGGCGAAGCTAACGGAAATCTTAGACGAGGTGTTTGCCTCACAGCCGTGGGAACACTGGCGCGCAGCCTTGGATCATGCCCACATTACGTACGGAGTTGTGCGAAGCCCCGGCGAAGTCGTCAATGATCCGCAGTTACTGGCGAACGACATCATTGTTCCGCTCGAGGGGGCCGGCGAGCGTTTAAAACTCACCATCAGCAGCCCACTGAAGATACACGATATTCCGAAGGTGCCGGCACGGCGCGCCCCCGAACTGGGCGAGCACAACGAAGAGGTGTTGAAGCTGCTTGGCTTCACCGGTTCTGAAATCGACGAGTTCCGGGCGAGCGGTACGATCCCGCACGCCGGGCACTTGGAAGCGGCACCCGCGGGCAGGCAGTGAATGAGAATTGCCGGACAGCACCGTCGCCTAAGGGTGCAGGGCGCTCCTGAATCATCCGCAAAGCCCGGCTGCATTCGAATGCGAACGACACTCGCACCTGTCGTGCGATTCATCATGGGAGCTATTCTTTCCGCGGTGCTCATAGCAGCGGGCAAGAAGTTAGCGAATGCACAGACTCCCGGATTGGCTACTGATCCGTGGGGACCTGTTCCGACGAAAGATGCATCTTTGGCCAATCTGGCGCCTTTGCTTCTGCCGTACTTAAACAACGGATTGGTTTTCGGAATGCCGGGTACTGACGTCGGGGACTTCTGGCATCGCACACAACTGACTGGTGACTGGGGTGGAAGTCGCACATATCTGGCCCGCCATGGATTCTTTTTTGATCTCTATTCCATCAGCGCCTACCAGAATGTGACAGCGGGCGGTCTCAAAACCGGCGGTTCCTTCGTGCAGAACACTCAGCTTTCCATAAGTGTAGACACAGGGCGGGCTGGGCTGTGGCCTGGCGGCCTGTTGCACGTCGCCTTGGAATCCCGATTTGGAGACTCGCCGCAAAGTACTTTTACGGTCGGCACCGTCTTACCTCAGTACTACGGACTCAGCCTGCCTGGTCCTCTCCTCACCCACAAAGTTCTTCCGACAGAATACTTTCTGGTCCAATCGTTGAGCACACAGTTCAGCGTTATCTTGGGGAAGATCGATGTCCTTAACGCTTTTGATCAAACGTTATTTGGCGATAGCTACAAGTACTACTTCGCGAACTTCAACTTCAATAAGACTCCACAGGCCCCCAATATTTCTAATACCACCTCGCTGGCGGCGGTTGGAATCTGGAGGCCGACTCATTGGGTAACCGTTGTCGCCAGCGTGCTCGACCCCAACAGCCAGGCAGATAACCTGGCCACCCATGCCTTCGACAAGGTAAACATTTATACCGCGTCAATTTTTTCATATAAGGTTGGCCACCTGCCGGGGCAAGCCTGGGCACAAGGCGTTTGGACCAACAAACCGAAGATCGATTTGGGTTCACCGTTCGGAGCGCTGCCGCCGGGGACGGGTTCGCAAGCATTGGGTGTCCTGCTGGGTAGTGCTTCACCCCAGGGCCTGCCGGTCAACTTCAAACCCAATACCTGGGTTACGGTCGGGAATTTCTCGCAATATTTGTGGGTAAAGGAAGACTCTACGACGATCGCTGAGAAGCTCGGGAGCGAAAAAGCCGCTCCGCGCGGAGTCGGCGTATTCGGAAGGGCGGGGTATGCGCCTCAGGAAACAAATCCGATCACCCGTGATGCCAGCATCGCGCTGTTTGCCGGTGGTCTTTCCGACCACAGGAAATATGACAGTTTCGGAGTGGGATTCTATTACGACGGGATAAGTGGGCCATTGAAGGACGATATCGCGCAACTCACAGGAAACCAGGCAGCTGTAAAGAACGAGAAAGGTACCGAGATTTCTTACGATTTCGCAATCACTCCGGCGATCAGGCTGATTCCGAGTTATCAGCACATCTGGAACCCACTCACTGCTGAAGCGGTCACAAACCAACGCGGTGCGGATGTATTCAACATTCGGTTAGGTACGACGTGGTGAGCAGACCCTGGAGCTGCCGGCTAAAGAACATCGTTTAAGGTATGTCACAAACGAAGATCATCATCGTCGGCGGGGGCTTCGGCGGTTTGGCAACCGCCAAAGCTCTGCGCAACACGCCCGCTCAGATCGTCTTGATTGATCGAGCCAACCATCATCTGTTTCAACCTTTGCTGTACCAGGTGGCGACGTCAGTGCTGACACCCGGCCAGATTGGGTCCCCAATCCGCGGAATCTTGAGGAACCAAAAAAATACAGCCGTGATCCTGGGAGAAGTCACGGGCGTGGACAAGGATCAAAAGAGCGTCACTGTTCGAAATGCGGACCGCGAGGCGGTGAGTCTTTCCTACGATTATCTCATTCTGGCGACCGGCGTCACTCACAGTTACTTCGGCCACAACGAATTTGAAAAGTTCGCGCCGGGGTTGAAGAGCCTCGCGGATGCGGTGGTGATCCGAAACAAAATCTTGCAGGCGTTTGAACAAGCGGAAGCCGAAGAAGATCCGAGCCGTCATCGGGACCTGCTGACTTTTGTTCTGGTCGGGGCTGGCCCAACCGGGGTGGAGATGGCCAGCGCCATTGCTGTGCTAGTCCGCAGGACGCTGAAATCGGATTTTCGACGGATCGACCCGGCCTCGGCGCGAATTGTACTCGTCGATATGGCCCCCCGGGTCCTGCCGCCGTTTTCGGAAGGCCTGTCCAACGCCGCGAAGCAACGGCTGGAGAATTTGGGCGTCGAGGTCCGGCTCGGACACAGCGTCGATCAGATCGACGCAGACGGCATCGTGGTGGCGGGAGAGCGCATCGGGAGCAAAACCGTGATCTGGACCGCGGGTGTGTCGCCCTCGCCGGCAGGCAAGTGGCTGAAGGTGGAGACAGATCGCGCCGGGCGGGTGCGCATCCAGAATGACCTTACTGTACCCGGGCACCCTGACATATTTGTGATCGGCGATACCGCCTCTCTCGATCAAAACGGCAAGCCGCTGCCAGGTGTTGCGCAGGTGGCGATCCAACAAGGGCGATATGCGGGGAAGCTGATTCACAACCGCCTCGCTGGAAATCCCGCTCCCGGCCCATTTAGTTATTTCGACAAAGGCAGCATGGCCGTGGTGGGCAAGGGCTTTGCTGTGCTGCAAAGCGGCAAGGTCCAACTAAGCGGGTTTGTGCCGTGGCTCGCATGGGCGGCCGTACACCTGCAGTTCCTCGCGCAATCGAACCTCCGTGTGAGTGTCTTCCTGCAATGGGTCTGGACCTATTTGACCGGGCAGAGGGGTTCCCGACTAATCGTGAATCACCACGGGGCAGAACCTGTGAAGACAGCGGCGGAGACGGAAGTCATAGCAAGCGCTTCGAGCAAGTGAGAGTTTCAAGGAAACGCAATTGAGCTTGAGTGCAAGGCTCCTTCTGATCATGAAACGAGTTGCCAAGTCCCGGATGTTTCGGCGAGTTGCATGGACTCGATTACCCACCAGGTGGGGAATGTTTCAAACTATCGGGTTCCAGTGGGAGACTTACAAAGGCGTTCGAGGAATCGAGACTGCGGTCGCGCTTGTTTTGGGCGAGCTGACCGGGAATGCGCCGCTACTGCGTATTCATTCGCAGTGCCTCACGGGTGATGTACTGGGTTCGCTGCGCTGTGACTGCGGAGAGCAGCTGGAATTGGCGATGCGTGCGATCGCTCGTGAAGGATGCGGCCTGCTGATCTACGAGCGCCAGGAGGGACGTGGTATCGGACTCATGGCAAAGCTACAGGCATATGCATTGCAGGACAACGGCCTCGACACGATTGAAGCAAATCATGCACTTGGCTTCTCTGGAGATTGTCGGGATTTCGGCTTGCCGGTCGCCATCCTTCACGACTTCAGTATCAGCAGGGTTCGGCTTCTTTCAAATAATCCGCAGAAGTATCTCGCCCTGGTCGACGGCGGGATTGAAGTTGTCGAACGAATTCCATGTCAGGTCGCTCCGAACCCGCATGCTCTTCCTTATCTTCGAATCATGAAAGAAAAGATGGGGCACGCACTCACGCTGTTGTAGAGCGAAGGAGGATCGAGTTCCGGGGGCAAACGCAACTCGGTTTTCGTAAAGCCGATGACCGTCACAACATGCCAGCAGCTAATTGATGCGGCGCTGGCCTATACAGACGCATGGCGGGCAAGAAAGGCATTCCGTAAGCAGTTTCGGCAAGAGCCGGGTGTTGACCAAGTCTTTCTCAAGGCGACGGCCGCGCAGCTCGACAAAAACGCGACCGACAGCCGACGGAATCTCGAAAGGACGGCCATAAGATTGCAAAACGATCTGTCCGAACAAAAGTAAGCATATGAGTGTCATTGGTGCCAGGATTTAATCACGCGCACATTACTCAATCAGGGAGGAAGCATGAACATGAAGTGGGTGCTCTTCGCGGCAATCGTTGGAGTGTGTCTCTTAGGTCGTGGGAAGGCGGTCGCCCAAGATCCCGCGTCGCAGTCCACTAAACAAAATGTACCTGGGGGCTCCGCCAAGGGCAGCGTTTCTCAAGGGCCTCTCGATCAAGACTTGCAATTGTTAAGGAAAGACCTGAGGTCCCAAAAGAAGCAAATCGTCGCCGCGAACATGGACCTCACTGACGCGCAAGCAGAAAGATTCTGGCCAGTCTACGATCAGTACGCGGCGGAGTTGATAAAGATAAACGACACGAAGGCCGCACTGATCCAGGCATACGCGCAGAATTATGACACCATGACCGGCGATCAGGCGGAAAGCTATCTGAGACAACGTGCAGCCGTCGAAGAGTCAATCATGCAGTTGAGAGTCAAGTACATCCCGATGTTTCGCAAGGTGCTCTCCGGCAGAGAAACGGCATTGTTCTTTCAAATCGACTGGCGACTCGGCCTAATGATTGACCTGCAACTGGCACAAATGCCCCTGATCAATCCTTAGTGCCGCGGGATTTATCAGCTGACGTTTGCCACGGCCACGGCGTGCTGTCAGCGAGGAAATCGAGCGTCTCGATCGCGGCCACGATCCGAGACTAATCAAGGCCTCGGGGAAGCGAGCCCGCGAGCCGCAAATCGACTGACAAACTGAGAGAATGGCTTGAGATGCAATATCCACAGGCCACGATAATTGAGCGAGATCTTGTGAAGGACAAACTTCCCCACCTGGATCCGTTGAAGCGCTCGTGATTTGAAGAGGAGAACGATGCTCGACCACATCATTCTGACTGTCAGCGATGTCGAACGTTCGCTGGCGTTCTATAAGGCGGCCCTGGAGCCGCTTAATATTCAATTCTTCATGCCGTACAAGGGCAAAGACGGTCATCCCGATCTGTGGGGATTTGGTGACGGCAAAAGGGCGTTCTTCTGGATAAAGCAAGGAAAACCTGATCCAGCGGCCATTCACTGGGGTTTTATGGCCGAAAATGAGGACAAGGTCGATGAATTCTACAAGGCCGCAATCTCAGCTGGCGCCAGGGACAATATTTCACCCCGCGCACGGCTGGAATACTATCCTGGATACTACGCCGCTGATGTATTCGACCCGGACGGGTATTCGTTCGAGGTTGTCCATAAAAGCTAATCATGGAACGGCACATTACTACGGTGAGCACCGCTCGAGGATGACGCCCAAACGAGCCTTCCATTGCTCCTCGTAACTTCCTCCACGATTTTCGTGAATAACCGATCTTTCATTAAGCTTCGGCTTGTGTAGTCGACGACATAACTCAGCGTGAATTCCAAGGATCCGCTATTCACGACCAAGGTCACGGTGGGTTCCAAACTCAGGTTTTCTAGCAGAAAAGTTTCGGCGACTTTCCTCCAGGAGCGCTCCGCCTCAGCCAAATAGTCGGCTACAGTCTCCTTTCCGACCCCCAAGAGCACCTCTCGCGCAAGATGCTGATCGCTGTTCGTCGTAAGAGGAACCTTGATCTCATCCCATACAAATCGAAAGCCCTGTGAATAGTTGAAAACTAATCCCTTTAAGACGTAGCTGTTTGGGATTCGTACAGCCCGGCCACTATACAAGTCTCCGCTCACCCAGCTTCCGGTTTCCATCACAGTGGTTCTCATGATCGAGATGTCGATCACATCGCCTTTTGTTTCGCCGACCTGAATTCTGTGCCCCACCATGTAGAGGTTTGACAGATCGATCGCAATCCAGCCAGCAAAACTGGCGATCACGTCCTGCAGGGCTACGACCACACCCGCGCCAGCGACTCCCAATGCAAAGCTGATCCGACCCAGCCGGTCTTCAAAGAGGACGGTGATAAAGAGGATGACTACAGCATATCCAACGTAGACAACGAACTTTCGAACTCGATAGCGCGCATCACGCTCGCGAAACTGGCGGGGAAGGATTCGCTCCAGCAGGCGAAACGTCGCATGAACGACGAGAATTCCGAAAACCGCACACACAAGCTTGGTGCCAAGCGGTAGTGAAACAAGTCGTTGCAAGAGGGTTTCCATTGAAGGCTAACTAGCGTGCATTCGCAATCGCGGAATTGGGAAAGGATGAAAGCAGCTTCTCAATGGCATGATCCATCGCCTTACTCATTTCGTTTACAACCGTGGGAATGTTTCGCTGGGAAACATCCTCAATATCGGACGCGCTGTTGGACCAGACCGTTGTACCCGTATGGACGTTTGTCATCTGTGCGGAAAGCGCGACTTCAACCTTGACTCCACCCGCGAAATCTACCTCCTCGAGCTTCTCCAGACGCCCGCTGATTATGTAGTCGGCATGTGACCGTCCGTCATACACCGTTAGTTCCGCGAATTTTCCGCTAGCGCGTAGACGCTCCACGATCGCAGTGGTCACGAACTGACGCGGGTCAGCTGCCCAGCGATGGTAGTCGTAGAAGCCGATCTGTTCTGGCGACGACCGGTACACGAGTGGGCCCTGGCGTAAATAAGCCGGCGACTTGAATTCGCGGACCGCCACGGATGCGCGGCCCTCTGGCCCAGGCGGAGGATAGGGCGGTGCAGGCAGCTGCAGCTCGTAGTAGGTCGGATATCTTATCTTGCCCATGCACCCGGCGAGAATGGTCGAGATCGCGAGTGTGATAACGAGAAGTGTCGTGTGCTGGATTCTCATGCTTCTCTTCGTCCCTATTCCGGGACTTTGCGTTCCTTAGGTTGCTTGATTCGAATCAAGCTCCAGGGCTGCTGCTTCAGCTGGTCCGTCAGTTGGCCTAGATTGTCCGTCGCTTCGCGAAGGTTTTCCATCGTGTCGTCGATCTTGAAGTCGTTCGCCCGCACGATACCCTGCACATCCGCCAGAACACTCTTGGCTTGCTGCAGCGTGCTTTGGACTTCAGCGAGGTCCACACGTATCGGCTCTCGCACATCCCCGATCGCGCCGTTCGCATTCTGAATGGCGGAATCGGCATGATCAACAACCGGACCGACCTTTGCGATCACGTCATCAGCATGCTGACTCAGCGCCAGCAATCGGTCTGCAATGTGGTCAAGTTTCGGCCGCTCGTCGGTGGTCAGGGAGTTCAAATTGGCGAGGAGCGTCCTCGCGTCACTACTGATGCCGCCCAGTTCGCCCTGTACCTGGACAATCAGGTCGTTAGCATTGCCGGCCACAGTTGCCATTTTGGCTGCGATCTCATCTAGGGTGACGGCTTCCTGTGATGGGATTGGTTGACCAGGTGCGATCCGGGCTGCGTCGTTGGTGCCGGTGCTAACCAAAAGGGCCGGTTCGCTCATGACGCTCACTGAACCGAGCTTCGCTATGCTCTTCTGGTTCACAGGCGTTCCTTCTTTGAGCTCTACCAGAATCTCGATGCGAGTAGGGTCGGACTTCCACGGCCGCACGCCAGTGACGCTGCCGGCTTTGATCCCGCCAAAGAGAACAGGGGCACCGGCTTCAAGTCCGCCGGCATAGTGTAAGTAGGTTCGGTAGGCCACTTTGCCGCTGCGGAACTGTGCGTTTGCGAGGTAGAGGATCGTGGATGTCAGTATCAGGAGCGACGTGAGGACGAAAATCCCGACTTTTGCTTCCGTTGTCACAGAGTTGTCTCCTGCGTTTGCAGGTATTTTTCGAAAGAGGCTGCCACCCCAGAGGCGTCGCCCATTTTGTCCGGAACCCGATCAAGGAATTGCCGGATGCGTGGATGCTGAGTGTTTTTGATCTCATCTTTGGTTCCGACCGCAAGGAACGTTCCGTTGTACAGCATGGCGATGCGATCGGCGATGCGGAAGGCGCTCGGCAGTTCGTGGGTCACGACGATCACGGTCATCTGGAAAGCCTTCTTAAGAAGGAGAATCAATTCATCCAGTTCTGCCGCAACGATTGGATCGAGCCCAGCGGACGGCTCGTCGAACACAAGAATCTCAGGATCGAGGGCAAGGGCACGTGCCACTGCAGCCCGCTTCTTCATGCCCCCAGATAGTTCCTGAGGATGTAGATGGCCGAATTCTGCCAGCCCGACGGCAGCCAGATTCAGCCAGACCATGAGGTCGATGATGGATGGGGCAAGCGAGGTATGTTCGCGCAGGGCGAGCGCGACGTTGTCCGTTACTGAAAGGGAATTGAACAAGGCAGCGCTCTGGAACGCGACCCCGATGGAACGCCGTACTGCTCTCAGTTCCGTTTCCGAGCAGCGCGTGATGTCAATCCCTTTCACGAAGACGCTACCGGAGTGCGCGCGTTCAAGCCCAAGAATCTGGCGCAACAGCGTGCTCTTTCCCGACCCGCTCCCACCTAGCAAGACCATCGTCTCTCCCGGTTCGACATCGAGACTGAGGCCGTCGAGCACGCGCCGACCGTCGTACTCAACGATGAGGTCGCGAATCGAGATGATCGCCATCAGTGCTTCCCCGTGAAGTAGAAAATGGCGGTGAAAAGGACATCGGCAACAATGACGAGGAAAGTGGACTTGACCACGGCGGTCGTCGTGGATCTGCCGACAGCATCCGGTCCCCCGTGAACGCGGAACCCTTCGAGGCAGCCTACGTGGACGATAATGGTAGCGAAAGCCAGACTCTTGATCAGCCCGCTTATCACATCTCGCAACTGGATAGAACTCAACACGTAATGCAAATAGAGGCCTAGACCAAGGCGGGTGCTGAAAAACATGAAGATTCCGCCTGCAAAAATGCCGCAGACGTTCGACGCGATGCTAAGACAAGGAAGCATGATCAACGCAGCCAGATACTTTGGTGCCAGCACGAATTCAACCGGCTCGAAAGCCATGACTCGGAGCGCGTCAATCTCCTCCGTCACCTTCATAGTTCCAATTTCCGCAGCGAATGCGGAACCCGAGCGGCCACTCACGGCTATGGCCGTCAGAAGCGGCCCCAGTTCACGCGTGAAGCCAACAGCCACGAGGTCGATTACGTAATGCATTGCCCCCAAACGGCGTAGTTCGGAAGCTCCCTGCATGGCGAGAATGAATCCGCTGCAAATCGCCATCAACCCAACCATCGGTAGAGCTGATACGCCAATTTGAAGCATCTGGCCGACAGATGCTTTCCAGCGATAGCGGTTCCCCACGATGGGAAGCGATGCGCCCATCGCACGGAGTGCCTCCCACAGCTGAATGCTAAGACCTCCCACGTAGTCGAGGTGGTTGAGGGTTTTTCTTCCGAGGCTCTCGGTTAGAGTTGGCATCAATGCGCCTTCTAGATGGAGGGAGCACTTATGTGGCCGCGAGTCTCGAACAAAGACAGCAAACCTGTTACTTCAAGCAAGTACCGCGGCCGATCATGCAAGCCCGTCAATTTCAGTCCAGTCTTGCGAGCACGCGCTATTTTGAGCGCTTCAAGGAGCGTCGCAACGCCGGAAACGTCCATATACGGGACATCCGACAAGTCGAGAGTCAGCTTTTCCAACGTCTCCCCGTGCAGGAGCGCAAGAAGTCGATCGCGAAGCAGTGGTGATGATTCGATGGTGAGACGACCATCCAAGCTCACCAGAGCGGCTCCTTCATTGCGAGTGACGCTAATCGTAAGCAAGCTGCCGGCATTTGTGGCTTGAGTAATCGTTCCAGCCCCTCTTCTCCGCGGTCTGCTGTGATCAAATGCCAGGCCGTCGAAGGCCCCTGGCTACTGGTCGTCAGGAAGTTCCACGTACGCGATACCGGTGAGGTTGCCCTGGGCGACGAGCAGTGTCTTCTTGTTCGATCCATCCAAGCTCGCGCTGTAGACCGAACCTCCGAAATCGGTCAGAAATATGCGCCCACCCTTCAGGTCCAACGACAGACCGATTCCTTCCATCAGGTGGGTGAAAATGATTTCCGGGTCTTGGCCATTCCCGGGCTCTGGATCCATAGGTGCTCGGTTCACGGTGTTGCCGCGCGGCGGGTCGCCACGATCCGTCCAGTACATCATTCGCTTGGTAAGGTCGAGGTCCAGATCGATAGGCTCGGGGAGACGATCGAAAAGGAGTTCGATGTCTTTTCGATGTGCCGGAGTTTGACCTTTCGGAATTTCCAGATTTGCGCGAAAGATACGGCCCTGACCAGCATCGTCAGGGCCTTTCTGGGTCCAGTAGAGCTGTCCGCGTTCAACATCGAGGGCGATACCTACGCACCAGTTTGTGGCGTCACGCCGGTCAGCGTCGCCGCGGCCTGTCTCTACGAGCGTTTCGATACCTGAACCATCGAGATTCGAACGCATCACTCGCATGCCTTCGCGATCCGACCAGTAAAGCTTGCCGTTCTTCTTGTCGAGTTGCAGCTGCTTGGGAGTAAACGTGCCACCTGCTGGAACAATGGTTGTGACGTTCCCACCGTCGAGATCAGAGCGGTCGATGGAGCCGTCATTTGCACTGGGGGTACCCATGTTCGTCCAGTAGATGTGACCCGCCGCGACGTCAACAACAACGCCGTCCGGAAGTTTGCGACCCTCGCTGACGATGGTTTTCAAATCGGTGCCGTCAGGGTTCGCAGACATCACTCGGCCGTCACTCAGATCCAAGAAGAATAGGCGTCCCGAAGTGGCCTTGGAGCCGGGTTTCGTAGGCTTTGGCTTGGTAACAGAAGATGACATTGAATTCTCTTGCTCCTTTAAGAATGAGGGATTCGACCTTCATCTCCATCTGAAGACGAAGGCCTTGCTTCGTGATCTATATGAAGGCGCTGATGCCCGTGATGGCTTTGCCCACGATCAGGTTCTGCATCTGGTATGTGCCTTCGTACGAGTACAGCGCTTCTGCATCCGCGAAAAAGCGTGCCACGTTGTAATCGGCTGCGATGCCGTTTCCGCCCAACAACTCCCGCGCCCATGCGACTGTCTCGCGGCACTTAGCAGTGGTGAACGCTTTCGCGAGTGCGGCGTGGGCGTCCGTTAGTTTGCCTTCGGTTTGGAGCTGAGCCATTCGAACCACCAGGCATTGCGAAGCGGTGAGGTTGGCGAGCATTTTGGCCAGGAGGTCCTGCACGAGTTGGAATGAGCCGATCGGCTTTCCGAACTGTGAACGCTCCTGGCAATATTTCAGCGCGTTCTCGTAGGCGCCCATCTGGCACCCGGTGGCCATCCAGCCGACGCCGTACCGTGTCATTTTCAGAACCCGAGCTGTGTCCCGGAATGATTTGTCTCCTTGCAGACGGTTCTCTTCCGGTATCCGGCAGTTCTCCATCGTGATCAAGCCGTTCTGGACCACCTTGAGCGCGATCTTGTTCTGGATCTTTTCCACCTTAAAGCCCGGCGTGCTTTTGTTCTCTACGATGAATCCCTTCACCTGGTTGTCCGCCAGATCGCGCGCCCAAATGATGGAGATGTCGCACCACGGGGAGTTGCCGATCCACTTCTTCTGGCCGTTGATGACCCAGGTGTCGCCCTCCCGCTGCGCCGTCGTCGTTAAGCCACCGGAGGCTCCGGAACCGACCAGCGGCTCGGTAAGCCCGAAGCATGCGATCTTTTCCCAACGGGCCAGCGGCGGAAGCCACTTCTGTTTTTGCTCCTCCGATCCGCCAAGATAAATGGAACCCATCGCCAGCCCATTGTGAACACCAAAGAACGTCGAGAATGATACGTCGATGCGCGCCATCTCCATTGCTACCAGGCCAAATAGCAGCGCGCTTCCGCCTCTACATCCATACCCCGTCATTCCCAGGCCGCCGATGTTGAGACCCTTCACCGCCGGCAATACTTCAAAGGGAAAAGCATCGTCGATCCAGTACTTCGTGATGATGGGAGCGACCTTGCTCTCCATGAACGTGCGTACCTGTTTCACAACCGCAAGGTCCTCGGCGGGTAACGTCTCGACTAGTTCGTAGAAGTCACTGTTCGGAGACGGGGGTGGTGCGGTCTTGCCACCAACTTTCGCTGGGTTGATTTCCTTTGTTGCAGTAACCACGAAATCCTCCTATGTGAGTTCGTCAAGAATGGATCAACTCGCTTTCAACATAGCGCTGTTTCTCATTTAGCCTTCGCCACCTTCGTAACGGCTGTAGATGGTTCAGCCTGTTTCGCGCGCAGAGCCAGCAATCCCAACAGCACTTCATCTCGTTCCTTAGCAAGCTGGTCGATTGAGCGACCTGCGGCCTCCTGTAGGACGCCATCGATGATCGTCTGCTTGACTTGCGGAGTGAATTCGGTAAGCGGCCCGAGATCTTTCCACAAAGCTGCCAATGGGCCGGAGAGGTGCTCCATGAAATGCTGAATCCCGCCTTGACCACCGCCGAGATGAAACAGCAGATTGGGTCCCATCACTCCCCAGCGCGGGCCCGGTCCCCAGCACACTGCAGCATCCGCGTCAGCTACGTCCAGCACACCCTGCTCAATGAGGTACACAACCTCGCGATAGAGCGCGGCCTGG
>Ga0209624_10001998_pt1 | contig 15396 bp, 14 predicted proteins | sample JacPinW_OM2H0_O1_FD_188565 | JGI IMG/M metagenome (GOLD analysis project Ga0209624, IMG submission 188565) | Forest soil microbial communities from Algoma, Ontario, Canada - Jack Pine, Ontario site 1_JW_OM2H0_O1 (SPAdes) (version 2) | ecosystem: Environmental > Terrestrial > Soil > Boreal...
GCGCAGTACATGGAAGAAATTTGCAGGCGTCGTGCAATAGACGACCTGCATGTTGTCCTCGGCGCAAAGCTGCAGATAACGCTCGAGGCGGGCGGAGGAATGTTCCGGTCCCTGCCCCTCGTAGCCGTGCGGCAACAAGCAGACGAGGCCCGACATGCGCAGCCATTTGCGCTCACCGGCGGAGATGAACTGATCGAACACCACCTGGGCGCCGTTGGCGAAGTCGCCGAATTGCGCCTCCCATAGAACGAGCGCGTTCGGCTCGGCGAGCGAATAGCCGTATTCGAAGCCAAGCACCGCCTCTTCCGACAGCATCGAATTGATCACTTCGTAACGCGCCTGGCCGTCGCGAACATGATTCAACGGGAGGTAGCGCGCTTCGGTCTGCTGGTCGATCAGCACCGAATGGCGCTGCGAGAACGTGCCGCGCTCGCTGTCCTGGCCGGACAGGCGAACCGGAAAACCGTCGTCCAACAGCGTGCCAAAGGCGAGCGCCTCAGCGGTCGACCAGTCAATCCCATCGCCGCTCCGGATCGCCGCGCGCCGGTTCTCGAGGAAACGCAGGACGGTCTTATGAACGTTAAAGCCCTCCGGCGCGGCGGTGATGCGCTCGCCGATTAGGCTGAGGCGTTCGAGTTCGACGCCAGTCTTGCCCCTGCGCTCGTCATCGGAAATGTCCCGCGCCGCCTTCACGCCCGCCCAGCGGCCGTCGAGCCAGTCGGCTTTGTTGGCCGAGTAGGACTGGCCGGCCTCGAATTCCGCTTCGAGCCGTTGGCGCCAGTCCGCGCGGATTTTGTCGACCTCGCCCTGGGTCACGACGCCTTCGGCGATGAGCTTGTTGGCGTAGATCTGAAGCGTGGTCGGGTGCGAGCGGATAAGCCGGTACATGATCGGCTGGGTGAACGAGGGCTCGTCGCCTTCGTTGTGGCCGAATCTCCGATAGCAGAACATGTCGATGACGACAGGCTTGTGGAACTTCTGCCGGTATTCGATCGCCACCTTGGCGCAGAAAACGACAGCCTCCGGGTCATCGCCGTTGACGTGAAAGATCGGCGCCTCGACCAGCTTGGCGACGTCGGAGGGATAGGGCGAGGAGCGCGAATAGCGCGGGTAGGTGGTGAAGCCGATCTGATTGTTGACGATAAAATGCAGCGAGCCGCCGGTCCTATGGCCGCGCAGGCCCGAGAGGCCGAAGCATTCGGCCACCACCCCTTGTCCGGCGAATGCAGCGTCACCGTGGATCAGGAGCGGCAGCGCCTTCGAACGCTCGATCAGGTCGTTGAGCTGATCCTGCTTGGCGCGAACCTTGCCGAGAACGACCGGGTCGACGATCTCCAGATGCGACGGATTGGCGGTCAGCGAGAGATGAACGGTGTTGCCGTCGAATTCGCGGTCCGAGGAAGCACCGAGGTGATATTTGACGTCGCCCGAGCCGTCGAGCTGATCAGGCGAATCGGAGCCGCCCTTGAACTCATGGAAGATGACGCGGTGCGGCTTGCCCATCACCTGGCTCAGCACATTAAGCCTGCCGCGATGGGCCATGCCGAGAGCGATGTCTTTCAACCCAAGCTGGCCGCCGCGCTTAATGATCTGCTCAAGCGCTGGAATCATCGCCTCGGCGCCGTCGAGGCCGAAGCGCTTCGCGCCAGGATATTTGACGTCGAAGAAATTCTCGAAACCCTCGGCCTCGGCCAGCTTGCCGAGGATTGCGCGCTTGCCTTCCCTCGTGAACTGGATTTCCTTGTCGGGCCCCTCGACGCGCTCCTGAATCCAGGCCTTCTCCGCCGGATCGGAAATGTGGACGAACTCGAAGCCGATCGCGCCGCAATAGGTCCGCCGCAGGATCGCGAGCATTTCGCGCACGGTCGCATATTCGAGCCCGAGCACATGATCGATGAAGATCTTGCGGTCGTAGTCGGACTCCTGGAAACCATAGGTCGAGGGATGCAGCTCCTCGTGGTCCCTTTGCGGCTCGAGACCGAGCGGATCGAGGTTGGCGTACAGATGGCCTCGCATGCGGTAAGCGCGGATCATCATCAGCGCGCGCACTGAATCGCGGGTCGCCCGGCGAATCTCGTCCTCGCTGGGCGCCGCTTTCGGCCCGGCTTCCTCTGCCTTGGCGCGCAGCTTGTCGGCGACCGCCTTTTCCGTCGCCGGCCAATCGCCCTCGAGCGCGCTGATCAGATCGCCCTTTGGCGTCGCCGGCCAACTGGGCTTGCGCCATGACGCTCCACGCGCAGTCTTGACCACGCTCGCAGGATCATCGCCGAGCGCGTCGAAGAATTCGCGCCAACCGGGTTCGACCGAGAGCGGGTCCTTCTCGTATTGCGCCTGCAAGGCTTCGATGTAGGCGCCGTTGGCGCCGTACAGAAACGAGGTTTGCAAAAGCGCTTGATTCACGTCCTGACGAGCCACCGAGCGGACTCCCTTACTTGCCGTGCAACAGATCGACCAATGTCTTGCCGAGCCGGGCTGGAGAGGGCGAGACGCGGACGCCGGCCGACTCCATCGCCGCAATCTTGTCCTCGGCGCCTCCCTTGCCCCCGGCGATGATCGCGCCTGCGTGGCCCATGCGACGCCCGGAAGGAGCGGTGCGCCCAGCGATGAAGCCAACGACCGGTTTGGCGCGGCCGCGCTTGGCTTCGTCCTTCAAAAACTCGGCGGCGTCCTCTTCCGCCTGGCCGCCAATTTCCCCGATCATCACGATCGACTGGGTCTTGGGATCGGCAAGAAACATGGCGAGCACATCGACGAATTCCAAGCCCTTGATTGGATCGCCGCCGATCCCGACCGCCGTCGTCTGCCCGAGACCTTCGCGCGTCGTCTGAAACACTGCCTCGTAGGTCAGAGTGCCCGAGCGGGAGACGACCCCGACGGTGCCACGCGCAAAGATGTTGCCCGGCATGATGCCGATCTTGCATTCGCCCGCCGTCATGACCCCAGGGCAATTGGGGCCGATCAGGGTCGACTTCGAGCCCTGCAGCGCCCGCTTGACCCGCGCCATGTCGAGGACCGGAATGCCCTCTGTGATGCAGACGATGAGTGGCGTCTCGGCGTCGATCGCCTCGCAGATCGCGTCCGCCGCGCCAGCCGGCGGCACATAGATCACGCTGGCCTCGGCCCCGGTTTTCTCCCGCGCTTCCGCAACCGTGTCGAAGACTGGCAGCCCGAGATGGATCGAGCCCCCCTTGCTCGGCGAGACGCCGCCAACGAGCCTGGTGCCATAGGCGATCGCCTGCTCGGAATGGAACGTGCCGTTCTTGCCTGTGAAGCCTTGGGTGACGACCTTTGTGTCGGCGTTGACGAGGATGGACATGAGAGCTTTCGGCCAGTGACGGTTCAGTTCGATCGAAACGGATTTTCGCAGCGAACGGAGCCATAAGTCTGGCCGTGACTCAAATCTTCGCTGTAGAGGACGTCCGCGCCGAGGCGCTCTGCGGCGGCGACGATCTGGCTGTCCCAGTAACTCAGCTGATACCGCTGCTGCACGATCAGCGCGCTCAAAACGATCTGCCGATCGACTTCGACCAGCGGAAGCTGAAGGAGCGCGTCAACCCAGATCGCAGTTTCGGCGGGACTCAGCGGCCGCCTCATCCTCTTTGGCTTCTGCACATTGTGGACGAACTCGCCGATCACCTGGGTCGAGATTCCGATTTCATCGCCCACGACAATCTCTTTGGCGCGATGAAACTTCGCCGGATAGGAGTCTTGCGCCGTCGCCGCGTAGATCAGGATGTTCGAGTCGAGAAACGCCTTACCGCTCATGGGTTTCCTCGCGGTCGAACTTCCAATCCGGCGCCATGCGGCCCTTCGACGTCTCCATGAGACGCAGGAGTTGTTTCCGCGCCTCGGCCTGCTTCTCGTCGCGCCCCGCAACTTCGACCAAATATTCCCGCACCATGGCGTTCACCGTCGTACGCTTGTGGGCAGCCACGACCCGCACTTTGTCCAAAATCTCGTCATCGATCGCGAGCGTGATATTTTTCATTTCGGTCTCCAGTACACAGTATATGTGGAACTGTGTGCTGTTTCCAACCCCTTCTCATGGATCTTAAAGCCGGTCGAGTTGCCGCACTGTCAACGCGCTTGTCGCGTCGCCAGTATTGAGCGTCGTGCTCGGCTCGAACATCAAAACGACAGGCTCCGGGGAAAGCGCGCGGGGGCGGTGTTCGACCCCGCGCGGAACGACGATAAAATCACCTTCGCCCATTTCTGAGACGCCATCGCGAAAGTCGATCGCAATGCGTCCGCGCAGCACGAAGAAGGCCTCGTCCTCGCGTTCGTGCGCGTGCCAGTCGAACTCAACGCCGAATTTCGCCACCTTGACCTGGCTGTCGTTGACATCGCCGACAATGAACGGATGAAAAACTTCCTTAACCTTCCGGTCGACCGCCTCGAGAACGTTGACCTTAGATGGGGGCATCGGCCTTTCCCTCGTTGCTTATGTTTGCGTCAGGCTGCAGCCCTCACCGCGCTCACGATCTTGTGCGCCGCGTCGTCGAGGTCGTCCGCCGCAATCACGTTGAGGCCAGAGTCCCGGAGGATTTTCTTGCCGAGGTCGACGTTGGTGCCCTCGAGGCGCACGACCAGTGGAACTTGCAGGCCCAGTTCCTTCACCGCGGCGATGACGCCCTCCGCGATAATGTCGCAGCGCATGATGCCGCCGAAAATGTTGACCAAAATGCCTTTCACGTTTGGATCGGCGGTGATGATCTTGAAGGCTGCGGCGACTTTGTCCTTAGAAGCGCCCCCGCCAACATCGAGAAAGTTAGCCGGACTTTCCCCGTAGAGTTTGATGATGTCCATCGTCGCCATGGCGAGTCCCGCCCCATTGACCATGCAGCCGATCGAGCCCTCGAGCGTGACATAATTGAGCTCGTGCTTGGAGGCCTCGATCTCCTTGGCGTCCTCTTCGCTTTCGTCGCGCAAGATGGCGATGTCGGGATGCCGGTAGAGCGCGTTGTCGTCAAACGACAGTTTGGCGTCGAGCACACGCAATTGGCCGTTCGACAGAACGACCAACGGGTTGATCTCCAGCATGGACATGTCCTTGGCCAGGAAGGCGGCATAGAGCTTGGCGACAAGGCTCTCCATCTGCTTGGCGAGCTCGCCGGTAAGCCCCAGCGCGCGGGCGGCGACGCGGCCATGATGGGCCATGATCCCGGTCGCCGGATCGACAGTGAAGCTATGAATCTTTTCCGGCGTGCTGTGTGCGACATCCTCGATGTTGACGCCGCCCTCGGTCGAGAGGACGAAAGCCACCCGGCTCTTCTGCCGGTCGACGAGCGCGGAAAGATAGAGCTCCTTATCGATCGTGGCGCCGTCCTCAATGTACAAGCGGTTGACCTGCTTGCCGTTTGGGCCGGTCTGAACTGTCACCAGCGTCGCGCCAAGCATCTGCGTTGCGAACGTCTTGACCTCGTCGACCGAGCGGGCGAGTCTTACGCCGCCTTTGTCCCCGGCCGAGGCCTCCTTGAAGCGGCCCTTGCCCCGACCGCCGGCGTGGATCTGGCTCTTGACCACCCACATCGGCCCGCCAAGCTTCCTGGCCTCCTGGACCGCCTCTTCGGCCGTGAAGGCGGGATAGCCGTCGGCGATCGGGACGCCGAACGCCCTGAGCAGCGCCTTGGCCTGATATTCGTGGATGTTCATCGCGGCGAAGACCTCAAGAACGAACGCCCGCCAGCGGCGGGCGCTTAAGACGAAAATCAGGCGGCGAGAGCGGGATTGATCGCCTTGCAGGCCTCCATGAGGGTGCGGACGGAGGCGACCGATTTTGCGAACATCGCTTTTTCGCTCTCGTCGAACCCGATCTCGATGACGCGCTCAACTCCGTTCGCGCCGATCACCACCGGAACCCCGACATAGGCGTCGTTGACCCCATATTGGCCGGTCAAGAGCGCCGCGCAGGGCAGCACGCGGCGTTGATTCTTAAGGTACGATTCCGCCATCGCGATCGCCGAAGAGGCTGGGGCATAGAAGGCCGAGCCGGTTTTGAGCAGGTTGACGATCTCGCCCCCGCCCTTGCGCGTCCGCTCAACAATGGCGTCAAGCTTGGCCTGCGTCGTCCAGCCCATTTTAACTAGATCCGGCAGCGGAATGCCGGCCACGGTCGAATACCGAACCGACGGCACCATGTCGTCGCCGTGCCCGCCCAGCACGAAGGCGGTCACGTCCTCCACCGACACCTGGAACTCCTCGGCCAGAAAGTAACGAAAGCGGGCCGAATCGAGCACGCCAGCCATGCCGACGACCTTGTTGGCGGGCAGACTGCAGAATTTCTGGAGCGCCCACACCATGGCGTCGAGCGGGTTGGTGATGCAGATGACGAACGCGTCCGGGGCATGCGTCTTGATGCCTGCGGCGACCGCGTCCATGACCTTGAGGTTGATGCCGAGCAAGTCGTCGCGGCTCATGCCCGGTTTGCGGGGAACGCCCGCGGTGACGATGACGACGTCGGCGCCGGCGATCGCGGAATAGTCGCTCGCCCCCTCCAATCGCGCGTTAACGCCTTCGACAGGGGTCGATTCCGCCAAATCGAGCGCCTTGCCTTGGGGCACTCCATCGATGATATCGAAAAGGACGATGTCGCCCAGTTCCTTGATCGCCGCCAGATGCGCCAAAGTCCCGCCGATGTGGCCGGCCCCGATCAATGCAATCTTCTTGTGCGCCATAGGACTTCTTTTTTCCGCGGTTCGAGACCGTCTCGCTTCTTCCCCGCGTGCGGTCTCATGGGCTTCGCCGGTGCTATCGACCTATCGACGCACGCGATCAAGCCAAACTTTGGGCGCGAACCGGCGTAGGTCGGGCGTCCAGGCCACCCGCCGCGCAATATATCCTTTTAACTCAAAGATTTACCCGGGAGATTCCCGCTCCACTTCACACTCAGTTGAAGTTCAACCGCCAAACTGGGCCGGCGTGCGCGCGGCCGGATAGACTTGGCGCCCGAAGAGGCTCGCAGTCAGGTCGACGAGAAGGAGCGCACTTTTGGCCCGCTCGTCCAGGAACGGATTGAGCTCGACCAGATCGAGCGAGGGCGAAAGACCGGATTCGTACAACAGCTCCATGACAAGATGCGCCTCGCGGTAGGTCGCCCCGCCCGGGACGGCGGTGCCGACGCCCGGCGCAATCACCGGATCAAGAAAGTCGACATCCAGGCTGACATGCAAAAGTCCGTTGCGCGCGCGAACCCGATCGATGATGCGACGGATCGAGACCGCGAAGCCGTTCTCGTCCAGCATCCGCATATCGACGACGTCGACGCCACGGTCCCGCAACAGCCGCCGTTCGCCTGAGTCGATCGACCGGATGCCGAACAGATGCAGCCGCCCGGGATCAACGAAGCCGTGCGGCTCGTCGCCGAACACGCCCTCGAGACCGGGCTCCCGGCATAGCATCGCAAGCGACATGCCGTGCATATTGCCAGAGGGCGAGGTCAGCGGCGTATTGAAGTCCGAATGGGCGTCCAGCCACAAGACGAACAGCTCGCGCCCCGCCTCGGCCGCGTGGCGGGCGACGCCGCCGATCGAACCCATCGCGATGCTGTGATCGCCGCCGAGCACGATCGGCGTCCGCCCGGAGCGCGCGACCCCATAGGTCTCGCGCGCCAGCAGTCGCGCCCAGGCCGCGACATCGGCGAACCGATGCGCTTTGCCTTCCGGCGCGGCCACGTGAACCAATGGAGGCGGAGGAGCGAGGTCGCCGCGGTCCTCGACGTCATGGCCCAGGTCGCGCAACGATTTCGCGATATCCGCCGTGCGTAACATAGCCGGCCCCATCGCCGCGCCGGGCACGTGTGTCCCCGCTTCGACCGGGGCGCCGAGAATGGTGAACGCCTGTGGGCGCGCCGGGGCCCCCTCGCCCGCAGGATAGTCATCGCTGCTTCTCTGTCTGCTCAAGGTCGCCCCCTCCCGGGATCTTACTCGATTCCGCGGCATGCGCCCGCCGCCATGGCTTGACAAAAGCGTAAGGGTGGAGACATGGATGCGCGCCATGACGCCCGCGCTCCGCATTATCCGGATTTGCATCATTAGCCGCTAGCTCCAAGCTGGCTGGTTCGCGTCTCCTTTTTCATCAAAGCCATCGAGAAGCGATCATCCGGCCAGACCCGGGCGGCGCGTGTTCACGCCGTTCGCCTCCAAGAGATGACGCCGACGAGAATTGCCGATGAACTCGCCGCCCCGACCCCAAGATGAGACACCCGCGAAGGCGAAGCCGGCGCGGCTGCGTCTCTACAACACCTTGACCCGCCGCAAAGAGGACTTCGCGCCGATCGACCCGAACGCGGTGCGTCTCTATGTCTGCGGTCCTACGGTCTACGATTTCGCCCATATCGGCAACGCCCGGCCGGTCATCGTGTTCGATGTTTTGTTCCGACTCCTGCGGCACGTCTATGGCGCCGATCATGTCACTTACGTCCGCAACATCACCGACGTCGAAGACAAGATCAATGCCCGGGCCGCACGCGACTATCCCGGCCTGCCGCTCAACGAGGCGATCGCCAAAGTGACGGAAGCGACCGAGCGGCAATTTCACGAGGACGTGGCCGCCCTCGGCGCGCTCCCGCCGAGCATCGAGCCGCGCGCCACCGAATATATCGACACGATGCGGGTGATGATCGAGCGGCTCATCGCCCGCGGCGTCGCCTATGTCGCCGAGGATCACGTGCTGTTCTCGCCGAATGCGATGGATGCCCTTCCCTGGGCGCCGCGCTATGGGACGCTCGCCCACCGGTCGCTCGACGAGATGCTCGCCGGCGCGCGGGTCGATGTCGCGCCTTACAAGCGCGATCCGATGGACTTCGTCTTGTGGAAGCCGTCCAAGCCCAACGAGCCGGGCTGGCCAAGCCCAGCCGGCGTCGCGGCGCTGGGGCGCCCAGGGTGGCATATCGAGTGCTCGGCGATGTCGATGGCGACGCTGCTCGAACCGTTCGGCGGCGGCCTTTCCTGCGACGACCCGAGCCGCAACATCTTCGACGTCCACGGCGGCGGAATCGATCTCGTCTTTCCCCACCACGAGAACGAAATCGCGCAGTCGTGCTCAGCCTTTCATTCCGCCCGCATGGCCAATGTCTGGATGCACAACGGCTTCCTGCAGGTCGAAGGCGAGAAGATGTCGAAGAGCCTCGGCAACTTCGTCACCATCCACGAACTGCTCCGCACGACGAAGTTCGGCGGACGCTCATGGCCGGGCGAGGTCCTAAGGCTGGCGATGCTGCGGACCCACTACCGTCAGCCGATCGACTGGACGGTGAAGGAGTTGGAGCGTGCGCAAGAAAACCTAAGAGAGTGGTACGTCGTCGCGAATAGCGGGGCCTATTCGAGCACCGCCGCTAGTCCCGATCCGAAAGTAGTCCACGCCCTCTCAGACGACTTGAACACGCACGAAGTGATTGAGCGGTTGCGCAAGCTGGCGCAAAAGAAAGACGGGGCCGCGCTCAGAGCCTCGATGATTTTCCTTGGCTTTAGTTGCGAGCCTGCCAAGCTTTCTCAAACCTTCGCCCAACTGCACAGCACGGACCAACCAGACAGCACGGCGTTTGTTGTTGACAACAAACTAGTCAATCGCGGCCCCTCCTTTTGGCCCAACGCTGATGGAACGTACTCGGCGGATGAGGTGACCGAGAAGCAGATCAATGAAATCATCCCCCTGCGCTCCGCCGCGCGCGCAGCGAAAAACTGGGCCGAGTCCGATCGACTGCGCGATGAGCTGGCCGCGCTCGGCGTCGCCATCAAGGACAACAAGGACGGGACCACCAGCTGGGAGCCGAAGCGATGAGCGCCGTCTCGCTTCGCCCCTATCTGCCGGCCGACGCGCGACGCTGCGCCGAGATCTTTCGCTCCAGCATCGAGGAGCTGGCGGCCGAAGATTATGACGATGAGCAGCGCGAGGCCTGGGCGTCGCGCGCCGACGACGAAGAGGCTTTCGGTGCACGGCTCGCCGAGGCCTTGACCCTGCTCGCCGTGATCGACGGCGCGATCACCGGCTTCGCCAGCCTCAAAGGCGCCGAAGAGATCGACATGCTGTTCGTCGATCCTGGGTTCGCCCGACAGGGCGTCGGCCGAACGCTGGTCAACGCCTTGACGAGGCTAGCGCAGGCGCGCGGCGCAAAGCGCCTCACCACAGAGGCAAGCGATGTCGCCAAGCCGCTGTTCGAGCGCCAGGGCTTCACTGCGCAGAAGCGCAATCTCGTGCGCATGGGCGAACAATGGCTCGCCAACACCACGATGAGCAAGACGCTCGGCGCCGAGCCTGCTCCTCCGACTCGACACTGAGAACCCGATGGAAAAAGAACATCCCCTCGTCCTGAGGAGCGGCGCCGCAGGCGAAGCGTCTCGAAGGACGCTCCAGAGCGGGCATAAGGCGCCCACTGGAGCATCCTTCGAGACGCTAGGCTCCGCCTTGCTCCTCAGCACGAGGGAAGCAACGCCGCGCCTCCCACTTGAACAGTGATTCCCATGCCCAAGGAACGCCTTTATCTGTTCGACACGACGATGCGCGACGGCGCGCTGACCACCGGCGTCGACTTCTCGCTCGATGACAAGCGCCGCATCGCGGCGATGCTTGACCGGCTCGGCGTCGATTATGTCGAGGGGGGCTATCCGGGCGCTAACCCGCTCGACACGGAATTCTTCAAAAAGAAGCCCACCAACCGCTCACGCTTCTGCGCCTTCGGCATGACCAAGCGTCCGGGCCGTTCGGCCGCCAATGATCCAGGCCTTGCTGGTCTTCTCGCCGCCGACGCCGACGTGATCGTCTATGTCGCCAAGTCGTGGGACTATCACGTCCATGTCGCGCTGGGCTGCACGCTCGACGAGAACCTCGAGGCCATCGCCGACAGCGTGAAGGCTGCGGTCGCCGCGGGCCGCGAGGCGATGGTCGATTGCGAACACTTCTTCGACGGCTACAAGGCCAATCCGAAATATGCGCTCGCCTGCGCTCGCGCTACGATCGACGCCGGCGCGCGCTGGGCTGTGCTGTGCGACACCAACGGCGGAACGCTGCCCGGCGAGATCGAACGCATCGTGGGCGAGGTCTCGCGTATCATTCCGGGCGAGAGCCTCGGCATCCATGCTCATAACGACACCGGCAACGCGGTCGCCAATTCGCTCGCCGCTATCCGCGCCGGCGCGCGGCAGGTGCAAGGCACGCTGAATGGCCTGGGCGAGCGCTGCGGCAACGCCAATCTCGTCAGTCTCATCCCAACCTTGGCTTTGAAGCCGGAGCTCGCCGAGCGTTTCGAGACCGGCGTGACGGCGGAGGCTTTGCGCGAGATCACTCACGTCTCGCGCGCCTTCGACGAATTGCTCAACCGCGCGCCGAACCGGCACGCGCCCTACGTCGGCGCGTCGGCCTTCGCCACCAAGGCTGGCATTCACGCGTCCGCTCTCGCCAAAGACCCGCGCACTTACGAGCACGTGCCGCCGGACAGCGTTGGCAACCAGCGCGCCGTGCTGATCTCGGACCAGGCCGGACGCTCGAATCTCCTGAGCGAGCTTGCCCGGCTTGGCGTCGAAGCGAGAGCCGACGATCCGCGCCTTTCGCGCCTGCTCGACGAGGTGAAGGCGCGCGAAGCGCAGGGCTTCGCCTACGAAGCGGCAGACGCCTCATTCGAGCTTCTGGCGCGCAGCGTGCTCGGCGGCGTGCCAGAGTACTTCGCGGTTGACAGCTTTCATGTCGGTGTCGAGCGCAAGGTGGTCGCGCCCGGCGTCACTTATTCGGCTTCGCAAGCGGTGGTGAAGATCCGCATTGGCGAGGAGCGGCTCATTTCCGCAGCCGAGGGCAACGGCCCAGTCAATGCGCTCGATCTCGCTTTGCGCAAGGATCTCGGCGTCTATCAGAAATATATCGAGAACCTCGAATTGCGCGATTATCGCGTGCGCGTCTTCCAGGGCGGCACGGATGCGGTGACGCGCGTTCTGATCGAGTTTGGCGACGGCAATGGAGACACCTGGTCGACGGTCGGAGTGTCGGGCAATATCATCGACGCCTCCTTCCAGGCGCTGGTCGACGCGATCACCTACCGGCTGCTCAAGGTCGGCGTCGCAGCGCAATAGACGCGTTGTTGAGGGCAATGTCGCTGCCGCGTCGTGATTAACGTTCCATGAACCACGATGTCCCAAGATCGTGGTCAAGTTCAAGGCTTATGCTAGCCGAGAGCTTGACTGGTGAGGGAACAACCACCGGCGAGATGCGCCTTAGCTTACGCCACGTTAACGGTCCAAACCTTAGTCTCAGGCGGCGCCAGGGAGTTGGCGCCAAACCCAGACCCTTCTCGAATGGCGCACGGCGGCCTGCTGGTCCTCATCATTTTCGTTCTCCTGCTCAGCGCTTCAGGCCTGGGCATGTACTTGCACGGCCGGCTCGGAGAGCGGCATCGCACAAGCGAGACGGTGGATCATGTCCGGCTGGTCGTGTCGATTCTCGTCACGTTCACCGCCTTGGTGTTGAGCCTTCTGCTCTCGGAAGTGAAAGGCACTTTCGATACGTTCGACGCTCGCCTTCGCTCGTTTGCCGGCGACCTCTCAAACCTCGATATCCATCTGCGGGAATATGGCGCGGACGCAGAGCCAATCCGCGCGACGCTGCGAAAGTACGTCGCCGCAGCGATCGCAGACAGTTGGCGAGATGAGGCCGCGCCAACCGGCGATTACCCGCGATTCAAGGATGAGGTAGGGGCCGAGCGCGAGCAGCTCGGAGCCCTTCTCATCTCGGTCGACGCCGCGATCCACAAACTGGACCCGCCGGATCGTTTCAGGCAGCGGCTCACGGATTCCCTCGCCAGCCAGATCGACGAGGCGTTACGCGCTCGGCGTCAGTTGCTGGAGACGTCGCACGACACGATCTCGTGGCCGCTGATGCTCGCAATGTGCGCGTGGTTGGCCGTTGTGTTCGGGGTTTTCGGCCTGCTCTCGCCGCGCAACGCGGTGGTGTATCTATCGATCACCACGTGCGCGATCTGCGTCGCCTCCGCCATTTTCCTCATCGACGATTTCGATTCGCCCCTCGATGGCGTGTTGCGCGCGCCAAGCGATTCCCTGCGGACGACGCTGAGCCGCATCGACGCGCCCTAAAAAGAAGTCCTCCATTTTTTGAGCGCGCCGCGGGAATAAAGCGCGCACCCCTTGAGTCACCTCCTTTGAACGGCGCTTTTCGCCGACGAAGAGGAAACTCAAGTGTCGCACGATCACGAAGGCGGGTTCGACCGCCGGCAAACGTTGAAATGCATGCTGTGGGCCGGAACTGGCGTCGTCTGGACGGTCGCCGGCGGCGTGCCCGCATCGCGGCTGATCGGCTCGGCGAAAGCGGCGGAAGGCGGCTTTTCCTTCATTCAGATCTCCGACAGCCACATCGGATTCGCCAAGCCCGCCAACCCGGACGCGCGCGTTACCCTCGACGCCGCGATCGACAAGATTGCAGCGATGCCGGACAGGCCGGCGTTCATGATCCATACCGGCGACATCAGCCACGCGGCGAAGGCGAACGAATTCGACGACGCACAGCAAATGATCGGCCGCGCCAAGCTCGACATCCATTACGCGCCAGGCGAACATGACATCCTCGATCCCAAAACCCGAGACGTCTATCTCGAGCGCTTCGGCAAGGGAGCGACCGGCGGCGGCTGGTATGCCTTCGATCAGGGCGGCGTGCATTTCGTATCGCTCAACAATGTCGTCGACCTTAAGAAGAACGGCCTCGGCTCGCTCGGCGCAGAACAGCTCGAGTGGCTGGAAGGTGATCTCAAGGGCAAATCCGCTTCGACGCCTATCGTCATCTTCTCCCACATCCCGCTCTGGATGATCGCGCCCGAATGGGGTTGGGGCACCGAGGATTCGGCGCAGGCGCTCGGCTATCTCTCGCGCTTCGGCTCGGTCACTGTGCTCAACGGCCATATCCATCAGCTCATGCAGAAGGTGGAAGGAAACGTCACGTTCCACACCGCCCGCTCGACCGCGTTTCCGCAGCCGGCTCCGGGGACGGCGCCGGCGCCCGGACCCAAGCTCGTGCCCGCAGGCGAATTGCACAAATGGCTCGGCGTTCGTGAGGTCGTCTATTCGCCCACACCCACCAACCTTGCGGTCACCGATTCTGACCTTGTATGAGACACTTCCAATGAGCCTGTTTCGCTTTCTCGAACCCCTCTCCCGCGAAGCCCGTCGAGAGACAGGCGTCCGCCCACCCCGCCCGTCGCGGGAGAGGGACCTTTTGACGCCTTCCTGCGCGCGAACGCGCATCGACGACCCGCACGAAAGGTCCGCTGACGCCGCTCTCCGGCGGAGAGAAAAATACGCCGCCGCCGTGGTCCTCTCCGGCGCAATCTCGGCAGCCCTTACAGGGACGGTATGGGCTGGCGGGCAGAGCGGCGACGCCAGCCATGGCGAAGCCCTTTACGAGGCCTGCCAGGACTGCCACTCGCTCGACAAGAACGATGTCGGGCCGCGTCATCGGGGCGTATTCGGGCGCAAGGCAGCCTCCCTGCCCGATTACGACTATTCCGACGCGCTCAAATCGGCCAATATTGTGTGGAACGAGGAGACACTCGACAAGTGGCTGACCGATCCTCAGGCCGTCGCGCCCGGCGCCAAGATGTTTTTCCACCTGGACAATCCTCAGGACCGGGCGGATGTGATCGCTTACCTCAAGGAGCGCGCCAAATAAGGCTTACGCCCGCGTGGCGCACGGCTTGAGCAGCCCCATTGCCGAGCAGCGCTTCCGCGAAATCGTGCCGCCCCTGCTCGATGATGCTTACTCACTTGCCAAATGGTTGTCGCAAAGCCCGACCGACGCCGAGGACATCGTGCAAGACGCTGCGCTGCGCGCACTCCAGGCTCTCTCCACCGTTTCGGTCGATCGACCGAAACCCTGGTTTCTCGCCATCGTTCGCAACGCCGCCATGACCTTCATGGCTCGCAATCGGCGCAAGACCGTGGCTTACGTCGGCGACATGGCGGACCTCGACACGCTCGATTTGCCCCAGGGCGGGGATGCGTCGCCCAATCCCGAACAAGAGCTTATCGCCCTTGAAGACGGCGAGCGCTTGCGCCAGGCGATCGCGGGCTTGCCCTCGCCCTTTCTGGAAACGCTGGTGATGCGCGACATCAACGGCCTCTCTTATCGCGAGATCGCCGAAGCGACCGACACACCGGTGGGCACGGTGATGTCGCGGCTCGCCCGCGCGCGCGCCATGCTCGCCAAGACTCTGAGGGCCGAGGCATGATCGACCGGGATGATCGGCTTCTCAGGCTCAACGCCGCCCTGGACGGCGAGCTCGACGCCATGGGCTCGCTCGCGTTCGAGCGCGAGCTGCGCGACGATCCCGCCATCGCCGCCGAGTACCAGCGCCTCACAGCACTGCGTGACGCAGTCCGTCGTCACGCGCCGCATGAAGCGGCTCCG
>Ga0209624_10001999_pt1 | contig 15395 bp, 14 predicted proteins | sample JacPinW_OM2H0_O1_FD_188565 | JGI IMG/M metagenome (GOLD analysis project Ga0209624, IMG submission 188565) | Forest soil microbial communities from Algoma, Ontario, Canada - Jack Pine, Ontario site 1_JW_OM2H0_O1 (SPAdes) (version 2) | ecosystem: Environmental > Terrestrial > Soil > Boreal...
ATCCGAAACGCATCTACGACACCGAGGACCTCGCGCCCGGAAAGCGAATCATCTTCGCCTGCACAGGCGTCACCGAAGGAAGCCTGCTGCGCGGCGTCCGGTTCTTCGGCGAAGGCACGCGCACGCAGTCGCTGATCCTAACCCTCGACGAGCGCCAAGTCCGGTTTATTGACACCGTGCATCTCGAGAAGCGCCCCGACGTAAAAGTTCGCTTCTCCTGATCCAGCGTGACCGAGCAGCCTCAGAGGGAACATTCCGCTCCGTTCGCGCGTACAATACTCAGGAACCAGAGTCAGGGAGAGGTGTCGAATGTCAGCTACGCCCAGTCCTCCTCCAGTGCCACGCCAGAACGTTCCCGCGAGCGCTCCCGCGCAAAACAACGCCGCCATGTGGTGGATACTCGGGATTGTGGCCGGCGGGATCGCTATCCTGTTCATCGGTGGCCTAATGGTCGTCGCCTTCGTCGTCCACAAGGTCCACATCAACCAGAGTGCTGATCGCGTGGAGATTGAAACTCCCGTCGGCGCGATCAAAGTCAATTCCGACCAGGCCCATTCGACCGGCTTGCCGGTATATCCCGGCGCCACCCCTCAAAAATCAGAGGGGGCCAACTTCGAAATATCCTCAAATGACACACGTGCCGGTCTGGCTATCGAGAAATATCATTCCACCGACACGCGCGACGTTGTCAAAAACTGGTACGCCAAGCATCTTGGCTCTTCTTATCGAATCGAGACGCCGGATACAAACCGCGACAATAAAATTGGTGGCGTCCAGACGAATCTTTCCCCCGGTGACTTCGCGTTTGTGGACGATCACGGCAGTGGCGCGCGCGTCATCGCCATAAAGGCTGCCGGCGATGGCACCGACATCGTTCTGATTCGCGTAGGTAAGAAGGAACCGCAGTAGGCCGGGTAACTTCCATAAAAAACAAAGGAGGCCCGGGAGCCGATTGCGGCTCGCCGGGCCTTCCCTTTTGAAATCCCAAATAACTACCTGAGAGCTTACCGGTGTATTGCGGTCGCCGAACTTCCCGGATGCCGCCTCTGCAAGTGCGATAGGCGGTCCGTCTGGTGCGTCGGCGGCCGAACAGGAGCCGTGGTCACGTTGGACGTGCTCACATGCTCGCTGATGGCTTGCAGCCTCTTCAAGATGGACTGCCACTGTGCCCAATCCAGCTGGCGCAAGTACGGGCGCAAGCCCTGAATGAACGGGTCCTCGAGTACTGTTTCGCCGTTCGATTCCGGCACGAAGAAGCGGTTCAGCCCCACTCCAAGTGCCTCGGCAATCTTTTCGAGCGTGCCGAGGCTCGGCGTCATCTGCCCACTCTCAATTCGCGAGAGATAGGATCTGGAGACGCGCGAACGTGCCTGGAGCTGGCTCTGCGTCATGCCACGCGATTCTCGCAATTGGCGGATCCGCTGGCCGATGTTCTCGACTGTCTCGCGGTTCGGCCAATTTTCGAATAGCTGGCGGTCGTCACCTGGCAGATCCTGCGGCGAAGGCGTCGGAATTACAAACGTCACCTTCGGCGGCAGGAGCCGCAGACAACGGCGGCAGTTACCCGTACGCGTGCGGTACTGCACCAATCCGCAGACTTGGCAGCGGATCACTTCTCGGTCCATATCTACATGGGTGGATGCAATGACACTCTTATCGGACACCTATCTCCTCGCAGACTATTCAGACGCTGCGGAAGGGGGGAACTCATCAAGGGGGAAGGCAGAGTACCGGCGCGACCGAGACTTTTTCATATGTGACACTTTCTGTCAAGCTAATTCTTATTTTGAGCCAAATCCCCGAAAGGGCGATTCTAGACGTTGTAGGACTCGCCCATTTTGAATGCCACATTTTGAGACAATGAGCACGCGCCGTCGTTGTACCGCCGCATTTGAAAAGGCCTCGCTCATTTTGCTAGATTCAATCCGCTTATAAACGAGCGGAGAAAAAATGCCAACCCGCGACGACGCCTGGAAGCTTCTGTGCGAATACACATCCGGAGAGAGCTTGCGCAAGCACGCGCTAGCAGTGGAAGCGTGCGTAAGAGCCTACGCACGAAAAAATGGCGCGGATGAGGAGCTCTGGGGCAACACCGCCTTGCTCCACGATTTCGATTACGAGCGCTGGCCAAATTTAGAGCATCACGCGACCGAGGGCCACCCCTACGTAGGCTCCTCAATTCTCCGCGAGCACGGCTACCCCGAAGAAATGATTCGCGCCATACTGAGCCATGCCGATTATTCAGGTGTTGCGCGCGTCTCGCCTCTCGAGCACACCCTCTTCGCCTGCGACGAGCTCTCCGGATTCCTCACCGCCTGCGCTCTCATCAAGCCCTCGAAGAAAATCGCTGACGTCGAAACCGCATCCGTGAAAAAGAAGCTGAAAGACAAAGCATTTGCCCGCGGCGTGAGTCGCGACGATGTCGTAAACGGCGCCGCCGAACTCGGCATCCCCCTCGACAATCACATCGCCTTCTGCATCGAAGCTCTACGCAGCGCCGCTGATACCCTCGGGCTGTAAATTAGCTCTGGCCGGTCAGAGCTTGGCCCCCGCATCCGCTGAAACTGGACCGCAGCGGCCCCGCATGCCTGCGCGCATTTTTTCGCGCTCCTCAGGCGTCATCTGTTCCCAGCGCTCCTGCATCCGGCACCCCAATGGGCCTCGTGAGCCCCAGCCTCGTCCGCCAAAACCGCGCCACCCGCCGAACAACAGCCAGCTCAAGGCCAACAGGCCCACGGCCTGCCAAAAAGTGATCGCTGGCAAATGGAATAGATTGGGTATCAGCTGGTTCCACAAGTAATGGACTGCTTGGCCAAATCCAGCGATCGCGATGATGAGAAAAAGTATCACCTTTATAATCATGCCGATCACACGTCGAATCATTTTGCCCTCCTCATTCCTGCTTACATACGGTCAAATTCGTCGTAAATACTGTGAAGCCGCTCGCGCAAATGCATCACCGCGTAATGCTTGCGCGATATCAGCGTGTTCACCCCGACGCCGGTCTCAGCGGCCAGGTCCTTGAAGCTGCGGCCCTCGATTTCATGCGCGATAAACACCTCGCGCTGTTCATCAGGGAGCTCATCCAAAGCGTTTTCGAGTTCATCGAGCAACACACCTCGGGTATAAGCGGCCGCCGGCCCGCCGTCGGGCGACGGAAGCAGCTCTTCGAACCTAGACATCTCCGAGTCCACTAATGACATCGGTTGATCCTGCAATGACTCTGGCCTTTTCTTCCTGAATAAGTCCGTGATCCGGTTGCGCGCCACCCGAAACATCCACGCTCCCACCTGCTCGATCGGCTTCATCAGCCGGTACGCCTCGACGAGCTCGTAAAAGACGTCCTGTAGAATGTCCTCAGCGTCGCTTCGGTCTGGCACGCGACTGCGAATAAAATTCCGCAGCCGCGCTTGTTCATGCGTGATGGCTTCCGAGATCCGCTGATCCTGTTCGTCCACCATCTCGCTTATGCTCAATTCTTGATTCATCTACCTATGTAGACGAATGAGCCGCGCCGATATTTTAGAGGATAAAGAAGGATTCACAGTTGAATCGGGCCGCGATCATGCGCTCGTCTTCGCAGGGCCGGCTCGTAAGGGGTTTCCTTGATTCAGCGCTCCTCGACCGACCTCACTGCCCCGCACGCCGAGCCTCTGTGTTAGAATCGCAAATTCCATGAAGAGAATTGGGGAATTTATGGCACCCGCGCTGCGTCGCGCGACGCCGCAGCGTTCTTCCTTCGCCTGGCTCGCAGGAACGTGGCCCGCCATCGTCGGCAAGCGCCTCGCCGAGCACACGCGGCCGAGCGATCTCGCCGGCGGCGTTCTTCACATCGCCGTCAGCGGCAAGGACTGGCGCGTCGAACTCGAAGGAGTCGCGGACGAATTTCGTACTCGCGTGAACCAGGCCTGGGGCAGCGCCGTAGTACGCGAAATTCGCTTCTCAGACGATCGAAAGGGCAAGCCGCGGATTCGCCACGAATTCGACAACGACTACACGCCCTTCGTTCGCGGCACGCGCTCGACGACTCCACCCGGCGCGGATAAGTCGCGACGCGAGCCGATCTCGCCTACCTCCGGCACAGACGGATCAAAGCGCCGATGAAAATCAGCCGAGAAGAAGTCCAACGCGTCGCCGAACTCGCTCACCTGGAACTCTCCGAGGCCGAATCGGAAACCTATCGCGGCCAACTTGATTCCATCCTCGAGTACATCGACAAACTAAACGAGGTCGATCTCTCCGGCGTCGAGCCCATGGCGCAAGTCCTCTTTTCCTCCGGCGACGCCGCCCAATCGGCCTTGCGCGATGATGTCGAGCGCCCGTGCAACACAGGGTCGGAGCTCCTGAATCAAGCTCCCGAAGCGCGCAAGCCATATTTTCGCGTCCCGAAAGTTATTGACCGATGAGCGCGAGCGCAAACTGGACAATTTCGTCCGTCCGCGATGCGTTAATCGCAAAGAAAATCTCCGCTCGCGAATTAACAGACGATTACTTCGCCCGCATCGAGCAAAAGAACTCCGAGCTAAATGCCTTCCTAACGCTCTCTAAGGACAGGGCTTACAAGCAAACCGCCAATGTAGATGACCTGATCGCAAAGGGCGATCCCTTGCCGCGCCTCGCTGGGGTTCCGCTCGCCGTGAAAGACGTACTCAGCACCGAAGGAATACGCACCACGTGCGGCTCAAAGATCCTCGAGAATTACATTGGCCTCTACGACGCCACTGCCGTCGCGCGTCTCGAATCTGCCGGCGCAATTCTTTTAGGAAAGACGAACTGCGATGAATTCGCAATGGGCAGCTCGAATGAAAATTCCGCATACGGGCCCGTTCAAAATCCCGCCGCGCCGGGTCGCGTTCCCGGAGGCTCGAGCGGAGGTTCGGCCGCTGCCGTAGCCGCAAATCTCGCGGTTGTCTCTCTCGGAACTGACACAGGCGGCTCGATCCGCCAGCCCGGCGCTTACTGCGGAATTCCGGCAATGATGCCCACTTACGGCCGCGTCTCTCGTTACGGTCTCGTCGCGTTCGCATCCTCACTGGATCGCATCGGTCCATTCGCGCAAACCATCCGTGACATTGCTGAAGTTTTTTCCGTGATCGCCGGATGGGATCCGAATGACTCCACATCCGCGAACGTCCCGCGTCCCGATTACGTCGCGGACATTGACAAGCCTGTTTCCGGCATGCGCATCGGAGTTCCGGATGAGTATTTCGCGGCGGGACTCGATCCTGAAGTGCGAACCAAAGTTGAGGCTGGTATCGCGCTTCTCGAGAAGATCGGATGCAAGCGCGTTTCGATTCGCCTGCCGCACACCGATTACGCGATTGCCACCTACTACATCATCGCCACGGCTGAGGCGAGCTCGAATCTCGCGCGCTACGACGGCGTCCGCTATGGTCTGCGCACCAAAGCCGCGACGCTCAGCGAAATGTACCGCAGGACTCGCCAAAATGGGTTCGGCGCCGAAGTGAAGCGGAGGATTATGCTGGGCACGTACGCGCTTTCTTCCGGATACTACGACGCGTACTACCTTCGCGCGCAAAAAGTTCGGTCGCTGATAGCGCGTGATTTTGCGGAAGCTTTCGCCAAGGTGGACGCCATCATCACGCCGACTTCGCCGGTTCCACCATTCAAGCTCGGCGAACGCACGGCCGACCCGCTCCAGATGTATCTCGCTGATATATATACGGTTACAGGGTCGTTAGCCGGGCTCCCGGCCATCAGTGTCCCTTGCGGTAACACTTCGGACAAGCTTCCAGTCGGCATGCAAATCGTCGGCCCTCATTTCAGCGAAGGCCAAGTGCTGCAAATTGCGAACGCGTTTGAACAGGCCGGCGGCTTCACGATCTAAGTCCCGTCCGATTCAATGCCTGACATCGCTCCCATCTTGAAACACCTCCATGCGACCCGGCAGCGATTCCTCGCCGAGATAGCGTCGGTGCCCGATAATCGCTGGCAGGAGTCTCCGCGCCCTGGCGCCTGGTCCGCGGCAGAAGTCGTGGCGCACGTCACGCTCGTTGAACGAGCGATTAACAAGAATGCAAATCGAATACTCAGCGCTCCGCCGGCCTCAATTCCTCTGCGTAAACGCCTGCGTCTTCCGATTTGGATTTCTACCTGGCGCTTGTTCCGTGTCAAAACTTCAGTTCGCTTGAAGCCGGAACTAATCGGCGACAAGAATGAGCTAAGTGCCTCTCTCACAGCCGCGCGCAAATTGACGACTGACTTTTTGGAAGCGAATCGCGATCGAGATCTCAGCGACTACTGCGCACCTCATCCGTTTCTCGGCAATTTGAGTCTTTACAAGTGGTATCGTTTCATTTCCTATCACGAAGAACGGCATCGAAAACAGATCCGTGAAATTGTAGAAACGTTCCAACTCTAGACAATCTTTTCCATTTCGTTACAAACTTTTCACTCACCCGTATTTTGCCCCGCTGAAAAATATGCGAAAAAGGGCCGATTTTCGCTGATTGTGTTTGTTTTGATAGCCGATTAGTTTCACGCGCGTAGAACGGAAGGACTATTGCAGGGAAATAGTTGCGCAACTTAATGTGGATCTAGCATCAAACGTACCTGAGAGGCGCAGACATGCTGACCATCAAATCGAGTCAGAAGCTTTTCACGGAAGATGAGGTCGCGGGCTTGACGGGAATTTGCCTCGATCACCTGCGCAATTTTGCCCGTAGCCGCCATCTCGGATTCATCGCGCGCGCCGCGGAAGCCGCTGGCGTGGAAGCGGATAAGTGGCTTTTTACCAACTCGGACTTGCTCGTTCTGGCTGTTCTGGTGGAACGCTGCGACCACTGAAACGGCCCTATCTCGCCTGAAATCCTACAACTGCGCATGGCCGCCGTCTGGCGGCCATTTTGTTTTGTGCCGGATTTGTAGAAATCTCCCCACAAGAGCTATCCTTTCGTTTGCGGCCACTCTCGGCCGCGTAATCGCATCCCAATCAGTTGCGTTCGGACCGCGATCTTCGCGGCTTGTAGCATCCGGGGGATTTCCCGAAAATGATTCGGCATCCAGGCCTAGGATTCGCGCTCGCAAATCGTTTTTCGTGCCTGATTGTTGCCTTTTCTGCGCTGATTATTGCCATTTCCGCGCCGCGCTTTTCCGTTTCTTTGCAAGCGCAGGCGCCTGAATCCAACAAGACAGCCGCGCCGCAATCAGCCCAGCCGCAATCCTCGCCAAAAGGCGCGCGCGGGAAGAAGCTAGTGCTGAAAGATGGCTCGTTTCACTTGGTGCGCGAGTATGAGATTCAAGGCGATCGCGTCCGCTACTACAGCGTGGAGCGCTCATCCTGGGAAGAAATGCCAGCTGATCTGGTGGACTGGGACGCAACGAAACAGGCTGAACTCGCCGAAAGCAAAGAAAACGCGGCGCTTCTCGAGAAAGTTCATAAGGACGAGGTACAACGAAAAACGATCCCGGTGGACATTGACGCGAGCGTCGAAGTCGCGCCCAATCTGTTTCTTCCCGAAGGTGAAGGGCTCTTTCTCCTAGATCATTCGGCCATCACCGAACTGAAGCAGTCAGATACGGACATCGCCTTCGACAAAAAGCAATTTCTCAAACAAGTCCTGATCCCGGTTCCTGTCGTTCCTACGCGCCATACGGTCTCCATCCTGGGCACCCGCGCCTCTCTGCGCATCACCAACACGCAGCCGGAGTTTTACCGCCGAACCAAAGATCAGCACGAGCCCGAAATCTATCTAATTCGGGCCCGCGTTCGCGGCGGCAAACGCGAAGTTGAAAATATAGACACACTTTTCGACGTCGAGATGGCCAAGCGAAAGCCCATCTCAGTTCAAACCTGGGAGTTGGAGAAGGGCCTGTACCGGTTGACCCTCTCGGAGCCTCTGACACCTGGCGAATTCGCCCTCGTCGAGGTGGCACATGCGCAGAGTGATGCGATCTATGTCTGGGATTTTGGCGTGGATCCCAGCCCGGCCTCAAAATAACGGCAACTTCGCATCGAAATTGGTGTTAGCTAAACGGTAGGGCGAGTGCCTATAATAGTAGTCGGCGAACGGCTTCGTAGTGCGTCCCCCACTTCAAGTGCGAGGCTGCCGGCAGGAATGATCGGATTAACCGCAGCAAATTGAAACGAAGCGTCGCCACAGGCAATACAACTTAAGCCGTAGTTCTGAACTCAGATGAACGGGGAAACGGACAAGAAAATGCATATCTGCCCACAATGCGGCAGCGGAACGGTTCGGCGGTCTGTACGCCAGGGATTCATGGAAAGGGTCGTTTACCGGCTGATGTCGTTGGGACCTTACCGGTGCTCGGCCTGCGACAGCCGATTTTTAGATAAAAGCACTGGAACAAGTAAGGCGGGCACGGAGCCAGTTGGGACCCCGTAATTGCTTCTCCGGCAACCAGCCCGGTAATCCCAGATGACTGCCACGTCCGAAGGCGATTGCGGCGCCCCGATTGTGATTCAAGCCATCCTGACGGGCTGCGCTTCAAGAACTTCCGTCAAAACTGTGGCAAGACCCGAAAGCTGGAACGGCTTCTGTATCGCGCGAGCGCCAAGCGCTCGATAGCTATCGATGGCCGAAGCATCGAGCATGTCGCCGGTCATGAAGACAAAGCGCGCGGGCGTCGAGCCGATCCCGCTTAGCCGCTGAAACAGCTCCTCGCCGTTCATTCCCGGCAGGTTATAATCGCAGAGAATCACGTCGAACTGACGGATGGCGAGAATCACCAGAGCTTCCTCGCACGATGAGACTGTTTCGACAGCCATCCCGCGTGCCCCTAATCCCTCCGAAACCAGTTCGCGTATTCCATCTTCATCATCCACTACAAGAACCGAGTGCCCTTGCAGGCTTGGCACTACTTGCCGCGCTTGAGCGGAGAGCGCAGAGCTGTCTGTCGTTCCCGTCACGAACGCTATGGAATTCGCTACCGGCAAAACCATTTTGATCGAGGCGCCGCGGCCCGGCGCGGAACTCGCTTCGATCGTGCCGCCGTGTTCGCGAATGATTGCCATCGAAATCGTCAGGCCCAATCCCGTTCCGCCTCCCGGACGCTTGGTGGTGAAGAAGGGATCGAAGATGCGGCTCAGAATTTCGGGCGGGATTCCCGGGCCGTCGTCATCGAATGTCACCACGACGTTGCCTTCGAGGCGAATCGCCGTGATCTGAATTTTGCCGCTGTCGCGGACGGCTGAAATCGCCTGCTCGGAATTAATCACCAAATTCATGAAAACTTGCAGTAGAAGGCTGGCGTCGCCTTGAACTGGTGGCAAACCCGGCGTCGGCTTGAACTCGAAGGCGATGTGCTTCTTATTGAGAGTGCTGCCGTGAAGCTGCAAGACTCTCTCAATGATCTGCTCGACCTGCACGGGCGTGCGGCCCGGTGCGGCGCGGCGCGAGAATGCCAGCAAGCTCTGCACAATATCCGCTGCCCGGCGCGCCTGCTGCCGGACGAGATCAGCCTGACGGCGCATGGACTCGTCGGCGGCGCGCTCGCGGAGTAGATCGGAGACTCCGAGAATGGCCGTGAGCGGGTTATTCAACTCGTGCGCCACGCCCGCGAGCATCTGCCCCATCGCGGCAAACTTTTCAGTCTGCTGGAGCTGCTGTTCAAGATGCTTCTCTTCGGTGACGTCGCGCGCCGATGCGACTGCGCCGATGATTTTGCCATCGCCGGCCATCAGCGGGCTGGCGGTGACGCGAGCCGTCCGCCAACTGCCATCCGCGTGCTTGAGGCGGTATTCGAAGCGCACCGACGGCTTCTGGCCGCGTATCACGCTGTGAAATTCTTCCTGCACGCGCGCGACATCTTCAGGATGGGCGAGCTGGCCGACGGTATTGCTCAGGAGCTTCGAGGGCGGAAGGCCGACAAACTGCTCGCTCCGCGGGCTGATAAAAGTGAATTTGCCATCGGCGTCGAGCGCGATGATCAAGTCTGGGAAACATTCCACGAGCCGGCGGCCGAATTCCTGCTCCCGCTGAAGGCGCCGCTCGATTTCCACGCGCTCGGTGATGTCCACGAGCGTGCCTTGAATCCGCGAGATCTTGCCTGCGCCGTCGCGAATCGCCGAGCAGGAATCGAGACAACGAATCTTCTGGCCGTGTTTGCCGACCAGTGTGACTTCGAAATTTCGGATGGAGCCGGTTTTCTCGAGCTCGGAGACCTTCCAGGCGCGATGCGTCGGATCTTCGTAGAGCGCCGCCTTGTTGACCAGCATCAATTCTTCTTTGTTATCGTATCCCAGCATTTTTACGAGCGCGGGATTGGCTTCGAGCATCTTGCCTTCCGCGGTGCTGAAGTAAACGCCTTCCTGGAGGGATTCGAATAGCTCTGTGAAGCGAAGCTCGGTCTGGCGCTGCGCGGTGACGTCGCGGGCCACACCGCTGATCGCCACAACCTCGTCGCCCTTCAGAATCGGCTGAAGGACGGCATCGAAATAGCGGATATCGCCGGTCTTTCGAATCCTGGCCTTGATGATTCCAGTCCAGGAGCGCTTCTCGCGAAAGAGCGGCATGATGGTTTGCGCCAGCTCTTTCGTTGGCTCGCTGAAAAATTCGCCGATGGAGTGGCGAACCACGTCGTTGAACGACAAATTCAGCATATCCGTGAAGCGCCGGTTGACGACTTTCAGTTCGCCGTCGAGCGAAGAGTTGAAGACAATGTGGTCGAGGCTGTCGATCAGTTCGCGATAGCCATGCTGCGAGCGCGCGACCACGTCGAGAAGCTTTTCGATCTGTTCTTCCGACGGAGGCTTCGATGCGCTTTCCTGCATGCCGCGCTGGTACCCGCGCAGCTCGCTGACTTCCCGGCGCTGGTGCCAGACGTAGAAGCCGAATAAGCCCACAAGAACCACGAGGCCGATAGGCAAGGCTTCGAGGCGTTGCGGTAGTGCTCGAATCGAGCTCCACGAGGTGATACCGAGGCCGATGGATAGCAGGGCGATGATGATGAAGCTCGAGCGCCACAGATTGCGCTCGCGGCGCTCGGCCTGCTCCCAATGAGCGCGCTCCGCTGGCGTCTGCGATTTGTCGTGTTGCCCGCCCATGTTTGGCGACTAGCTCCCAAGCGCGAGGTGGGGTGGTTCTAGTACCCCGCTTTCTTGAATTCTACGGGGCGCTGGAGGCGCTAGCAAACTGAAACGGAGAGGTGATTTCCATTTACGCAACCCCGGTCTGGGAGGTGCGAGTGAATACCGCGGCGGCCGACGCTAACTGTTAAAACGGCTTTGCAAGGGGGTGCAATTTTGTCTCGATTAGAAATGGCCTCCGTGTTTTGTTTTGTGTAGTTTGCAGCGATTTCTAATCGTTTGGGTGTCTCGATTAGAATTGGGTAAATTCGACGTTGCAGTCGGCGTGGAAACTGCAACGTTTGATCCTCGGCGGCCAAAGCCGGCCTGAGTTGCGACGGTTTATCGGCACGACTGAAGTCGTGCCCTGACGAAAATCGATGTTTCACACACACCCTTTCGCCGTCACGATTCCACCATGAGTATAACTATTTCTATATATTATAGATGTGATTATTATAGCACATCGATAGCGGAAAATCAAGTGGTGGGACGCGTCCCAGTTGACGCGGTAGTCAAAACTATTGGGGGATAACAATCGCTCTCATATCGAGTGATATGAGGACCGGCAACTTTAGAAGTACGATTTCGGGGATTTGAAAACTGCGGGTATTATTCGTGGCGCAGCGCGACCATCGGGTCCACGCGCATCGCGCGTCGAGCGGGCAGGTACGACGCGGCAACTGAGACAGCGCCGAGTAGCACGCCTACCGCTGCAAACGTCAGCGGATCCGCCGGCTTCACATCGAATAGCACGCTGGTCATCCAACGCGTGGCGACCAGCGAGCAGGCAATTCCGATACCTACACCCAAGAGGGCGAGCCACGTTCCGTGCCCAACGATCACGCGCAATACATCCGCCCGCTGCGCACCGAGGGACATGCGCAATCCAATTTCGCGCGTCTGTTGGGTGACGAGATAGGACAGCACGCCAAAAATTCCCGCCGCCGTCAGCAGCAAAGCAATCGCGCCAAATGCACCGAGCAACAGCACGTTGAAGCGATCGCCAGCAGCCGAGCTCGATACTACATCGTCCATGGTGCGAAACGCCGCGGGGGCTTCCTCGGGATCGATTTTCTGAAGCGCTTCACGCACCACCGAGGCAAGCATCGCCGGATCGGCCGTGCCGCGCACGACCACGTTCATCTTTGATGAAGCTACAGGCATGAACATTTCGGCACGCAAATCTTCCTGCAACGCGAAATGCTTTACGCCGCCAACGACGCCAATAATTTCGCGCGAGGCCAGTTCCGGGGAGGATTCGAATATTTTCAGGTGCTTGCCGAGCGGATTTTCGTGGGGAAAGAATTTTCTGGCGAAGGGCTCATTCACGATCACCACCTGCCGCATTTCCATCGCATCTTCCCGCGTGAATTCGCGCCCGGCGAGAAGAGGAATCTGCATGGCGCCGAAATAATCGCCGTACACGCCGCGGAAATCGGCGTCACTGTAGTCTTTGGGGTCGGCCGGCGGATTTTCTGCCGTGGTAAAAAATGTGTCGTTCGCCTGGCCCGAAAGCGGCAATTCAGAGACGAATCCTACGCTGGCCACGGCCGGCGACGAACGGATTCCTTCTTCCAATTCGTGACAGAAGGCCTCCCGGCGCACTGCTGGGTCATATTTAGGCGAGACAAGTTCGACCTGAGTGGTGAGAACGTGCGCGGGATTGAAACCCAATCGCACGCGCATCAGATGCCAGAAACTATTGAGCAGCAGTCCCGACGCGATCAAAACGACCATTGACAGGGCGACTTCGGCCACTACAAGCACGCCGTGAACGCGATGTCGCGATCGGGAATTGCCCGAGGCGCCACCTTCCTTGAGCCGCTGCGTCAAATCCACGCGGCTGGCACTCAACGCCGGACCGAGGCCAAAGACGATGGCCGCAAGAACCGCCACACACAAGGTGAAAAGCAGGACGCCGCCGCTCACGTTCACTTCATCAAGGCGGGGAAGGCTCTGCGGCCCGAGGCGCTTTAGAGAATCGACGCAAGCTTGAGCGAGCAAAACTCCGGCAGCACCTCCAGCGAGTGCGAGGAGTAATGCTTCCGTGAGCAATTGGGCGATGAGGCGAGCGCGCCCTGCACCAAGCGCGACGCGAATGGCGATCTCGCGCCGCCGCGCCGTATTGCGGGCGAGCAAAAGGCTGGCCACATTCGCGCAGGCAATCAGCAGAACGAGTCCTACCAAGCCGACGATCACGAAGAGCGCCTGACGCACATTTCCGACAAACATGCTTTGCAGCGGCGCGATGGCGATGCCCCAGTGGGAGTCGGTCTTCGGATATTCGCGCTCGAGCTGTTTGGCAATGGTATCCAGTTCGGATTGCGCTTTGGAAATCGATACGCCGGGCTGGAGCCGCGCCACCACACGCAGAAAATGGGCGCCGCGAGATTGCATTCCCTGCGCGAGATACGGCGCGGGATACCAGAAATCAGCTGTGGTAAGAACAGGATAATCAATGGCGAGGACGCCTACAACGGTGCGCGATTGGCCGTCGAGCGTGATCGCTGTGCCGACAATGCCGGGATCGAGGGCGTAACGCTCCTGCCACAAATGGTGGCTAAGGATGACGACCTGAGGTTCGGCGGTTTTCTCGTCCGCCAAGTTGAACACGCGGCCGTAGCGCGGCACGATGTTCAAGGCTTCGAAAAATCCCGCGGTGACCATTTTGCCATTCACTTGAATCGGCTTGTCGTTGCCAGCGAGATTAAAGAGTGAATCCTCGATAGACATCGCTGCAAAATGCGTGAACGAGCGGTTGCGCGCACGATAATCAACGAAATCGACGGGTGAAATCGCAGCGCCATCGCACAGCGGGCACGTGCCCCAAGCCCAAATCAGGCGCGAGGGATTGGCGAAGGGCAATGGCCGGAGGAGGACCGCGTTGACTACGGAGAAAATTGCGGTGTTCGCGCCGATGCCCAAGGCAAGCGTCAAGATAGCGATTGCGGCGAAGCTCGGGGCATTTGCGATCATGCGAAGGGAGTAGCGGACGTCTTGGAGGAATGAGGTCATGGATGCGATTCCGAAGGATTAGAGCACGTGGTTGCCCCATTTGGGAGGGGTGCAAGTGATTGGTGGCGCGACATTTAGCGGGTGTGCGTTTGGCTGAAATGTGGGTTGATGTTCGCTTGTGGGACTGGCTTTAAGCGGGATCGAACGGACGAGGCGAAGAACGCCGGCAGGATGCCGGCGCTACGATTGCATTATCGCCTTCGATGTAAACGGTGGTGGGTCGTGCCTGATTCCTTTTCAACGCGAGTTTCAAACGACGGCTTTAGAATTCGAGGGAGCCTTGGAGGTAGAGGCGGGCCTTGCCCGCTATTTTTACGCGATCACCGCTGATTGTGGATTGCATGAAGCCGCCGCGGGCGCTGAGTTGTTGAGCGCGCAGCGTGTTCTTGCCGAGGCGAGCTGCCCAATAGGGAGCCAGGGTGCAGTGGATTGAGCCGGTTGCGGGATCTTCATCTATGCCGGCTGATGGGGCGAATAGTCGGCAGACGTAGTCGACAGCACGTATGCCCTCCACATCACTATCACCGGGTGCGGTGACGATGGCTCCGCCGCCGATGCCCATGTCCAGTTTGGCGAGAGCGGGAACATCGGGGGAGAGCGAGCGCACTTGCTCGGCGTGATCGAGCACCACGAGGTAATCGCGCGGAGATTTCATTACTTGCGCGGTTTTCAATCCCAGGGCGGGTAAGAGCCCGGGCAGCGGTTCGCATGGCTGGGGTGGCCTGGCGGGAAAGTCCATTTCAAAGCCGTCGTCGTTACGTGCGATGGTCAAGATGCCGCTGCGGGTATGGAAGCGGACTGGCCACTCGTTGTAATTTCGCAGCGCGAGGACGTAGGCGGATGCCAGGGTCGCGTGGCCGCATAGGTCGTCCTCGATTTTGGGAGTAAACCAGCGCAGGTCGAAATCACCATCCGCGCGTGCGACGACGAAGGCGGTGTCGCTGTGTCTGTTCTCAGCGGCAATTTTCAGCATGATGTTATCAGGGAGAAAAGCGGGGAGGATGCAGACTCCTGCTGGATTTCCTGCGAAGAGGTCGCTCGTGAATGAATCAACGTGGTAATAGGGGATGGCCATTTTGTGCTCCGCTAAGTTTCGCGATCGTGCGCATCGCGTGAATGATGGCACGAGTTGTTCATTCCAGAGGTTTCGGTGCAGGTTCAGCGTGGATTCGTGGTCGCCGGTGGCGGAGAAGCAAAGGCGGCCGGTCTTATGTGTTCGGTGACATGACATCCGTTACACATTGTGACAGGACATCCGTTACACCTGGATTAGGTAAAGTTCCGGGCCGTGGAGGCTCGGGACGATGCCGTGGGCGAGGACGGATGTGGG
>Ga0209624_10002000_pt1 | contig 15390 bp, 15 predicted proteins | sample JacPinW_OM2H0_O1_FD_188565 | JGI IMG/M metagenome (GOLD analysis project Ga0209624, IMG submission 188565) | Forest soil microbial communities from Algoma, Ontario, Canada - Jack Pine, Ontario site 1_JW_OM2H0_O1 (SPAdes) (version 2) | ecosystem: Environmental > Terrestrial > Soil > Boreal...
CGCCAGCCGCTACACGTACTGCTGCTGCGCACCTACCGCATCCCGCGGCCCGTCACAGTGAAGGTCAAGGACGACTACACCGGCCCCAACGCCTGGATCGAACTCGCCCGCGAACTCCCCTTCGAGGGCACCCCCGTGCTCTCAGACGCCGAGTTCGAGCGCGCTTCCGAGGAGATCCGATCGATCACTTCAGAAGCCGGTCAGCCCGTCCTCGTCTAGGCCGGCCGCTCCCACTCGAGCGCTTCACGGGCGGCGTCGGCTCCTGACTCGGGGACCATCACGTCGCACCGATTGATGGTCGGCGAATAGCCGGCAATCGAGTTGCGCAGCAGGCACGGAATACCCTCCTCGAGTAGCAGTCCCGCGATGAACTCGGCTTCTGGCTGACCCTTGGCGAGAGCGACCTTCACGAGCGGCCCTTCGGCGTACTGGGGCTTGATCTTGCGCGCCTTGCGCTGGCGCTCGCTCGCGTCTATCTCAGCTCCGGGGGTGTGCACCAGCGGCATGCCACACGCCTCACAGAAGCGCTCGCTGGGCGCGTGCGCGCGCCCGCATTTGGGGCAGACGATGGACTCTTCCCTCATCAGCGCACCTCGAGCGGGACCTCCCTGACGGTGGCCCCGTCGATGAAGTAGCAGCGGACCTCGGGCTGATCGCCGCCGAGCCCGACGATCACCCACTCGAGACCCGGCCAATTGGCGGCGAAGTTGATGTCCGTCTGGGAGGGATAGGGGTCGGTGTGGGTGTGGGAGTGGTAGATCGCGCCGAGCTCCCAGCCCTGCTCGTCGAACTCGCCCAGCATTCCCAGAAGCTCCTTGCCGTCGATCTCAAAGCGCTTAGGCGAGGCGAAGATGTTGGTGGCGCGGCGGACCGCCACCGCGCTCGAAGCAGCCTCGTCCGCAGGGCCGCTATAGGCGATCGTGCCGCAGCACTCGGCGTCGAACTCCTCGCGCGCGTGCGCAATCACATCGTCGAGCAGCTCTTTGCTGATCACCATGGCGATGACTCCTGCTGGCGGTACCCGGCGCGCTCGGCGAGCGCGCCTACCACCACACGGTTGACTCGAGGTTCTCGATCTCGTCAACCGGCAGCGTGTAGATGCCGCTGGAGAGGTACTTCCAGCCATCGTCAGCCACTACGAACACGACGTTGCCCTCGTCCAGCTCGCCGGCGATCCGCACGGCGATACTCGCGATCGCCCCACTGGAGACCCCCGCGAACACCCCCTCCTCGTCGAGCAGCTTGCGTGTCCACACGATCGCGTCGCTGTTGGTCACGAAGATCTTGCGATCGAGCAGCGAGATGTCGATGATCGGCGGGATGAAGCCATCATCGAGCGAGCGCAAACCCTGCACCGGCTCGCCCTGCATCGGCTCGGCGGCCACAATCTTGACGGCATCGCCCAACTCCTCCTTCAACCGCCTGCCGTTGCCCATCAGCGTGCCCCCTGTGCCCAGACCGGCGACGAATGCGGTGACCTCGTCGAGCTCTTCCAGGATCTCGAGCGCCGTGCCGTTGTAGTGGGCGTTGGGGTTGGCAAGGTTCCCGTACTGGTAGGGCATGTAGTAGGAGGAGTCTTCGGCGGCCATCTCGAGCGCCATCGCAACCGCCCCGTTGGAGCCTTGGTCGCCGGGCGAGTACACGATCTCAGCGCCGTACATGCGCAGCAGCTGGGTGCGCTCTTTGGTGACGTTCTCCGGCATCACCACCTTCAGGCGATAGCCCTTGCGCGAGCAGATCATCGCCAAGGAGATGCCCGTGTTGCCGGAGGTCGGTTCGAGGATCGTCTGCCCAGGGCCGATCGCGTCCTTCTCCTCAGCGTCCTCGATCAGCGCGCGGGCGACCCGGTCCTTGACCGATCCCGTCGGGTTGTGCGACTCGAGCTTGGCCCAGATCCGCACTCCCGGCTTGGGCGACAGGTTCGGCAGCTCGACCAGCGGCGTGTGCCCGATCGACTGCACGATATCTCCGTACCGACCCCCACAGGGCCTGTTCCTGAGCCGCTCCGCCGCCATTACTTCACGGAATATAGCGAGGTCTGGGAGGACCGGGGCGCTTCGAATATCGATCGCCTCGCCGACACTCAGCCGCCGGTTTGGCTGTTCAGCCAGTCGCGCACTAATATTCAGCGCGGAATGGCGGGCGCCCACAACAGCTTCGACTTCGACTGGCTGGTCATCGGCTCGGGCTTCGGTGGCAGCGTCTCAGCACTGCGCCTCAGCGAGAAGGGCTACTCGGTTGGCGTGCTGGAGTGCGGCAGGCGCTTCGCGGACCACGAGTTCCCCAAGGCCACCGCCGACCTGAAGCGCTACTTCTGGAACCCGCGCCTGGGCATGAAGGGGATCTTCCGGCTGACCACGTTCAAAGATGTCTCAGTTGTCTCCGGCTGCGGCGTCGGCGGCGGCAGCCTCGGCTATGCAAACACGCTGTATGTCCCGCCCGACGCGTTCTTCGAGGATCGTCAGTGGGCGGACATGACCGACTGGAGCAGTGCGCTCGCTCCCCACTACGCCGAAGCTCAGCGGATGCTGGGCGTCGTCGAAAACCCATACGAGGATCCGGCCGACCAGCTGCTTCGCGAGCTTGGCGAGGAGCTGGGCGTCGGCGACACCTACAAACGCACGCCCGTTGGCATCTTCTTCGGCGCCGAGGGCGAGGAGGGCAAGACGGTGCCGGACCCGTTCTTCGACGGCGAGGGTCCCGAGCGGACCGGCTGTCGGCTATGCGGACGCTGCATGGTCGGCTGCCCGCACGGCGCTAAGAACACGCTCGTCAAGAACTACCTGTATTTCGCGGAGAAGCGCGGCGCGCAGGTGACGCCGGAACGCACCGTCGTCGATATCCGCCCGCTGGGCGCGGCCGACGGGAGCGATGGCTATGAAGTTGAAAGTGTCCGCTCGGGCGCATGGCTGCGCAAGGATCGTCGTGTGCAGCGCGCGCGTGGCGTGGTCGTCTCAGCGGGACCGCTGGGGACCAACCGGCTGCTGCAGCTGTGCCGCACGAAAGGCTCATTGCCGCGTATCTCCGCGCGCCTGGGCGAGCTCGTGCGCACGAACTCCGAGTCAATCCTTGCGGTGACCGTCCCGGAGGACTACCCGGACGATCTGATCAAACGCGTGGCGATCACCTCCTCGATCTACCCCGACCCACATACTCACATCGAGACGGTCACCTACGGCAACGACGGCGACTCGATGCATCGCCTGAACACGCTGCTGGTCGGCGACGGCACGCGCCTCACCCGCCCTTTGAAGCTGCTTGCGCAGATCCTGTTGCACCCCAAGCGCCTCGCGCAGGTGATGTTCCCCAAACACTGGTCACGCCGCACGATCATCATCCTCGTGATGCAGACGCTCGACAATGCGATCTCGCTACGTCCCCACAAAGGCCCGTTTGGAACGTTCTGGCTAAGGACCGAACAGGACCCCGAGCGGCCGATGCCCACGTTCATCCCGATCGCCAACCAGGCCGCTGAATGGTTCGCCAAGCGCACCGGCGGGATCGCCCAGAGCGCTGTCAGCGAGGCGCTGTTCAACATCCCCACCACCGCGCACATCCTCGGCGGCGCCGTTATCGCCGCGGACCCCGCCCGGGGCGTCGTGGACGCACACCAGCGGGTGTTCGGCTACGAGAACCTGCTCGTGTGCGACGGCTCGGCCGTGCCCGCCAATGTCGGCGTGAATCCCTCGCTGACGATCACCGCGCTGGCTGAGCATGCGATGAGCCATGTTCCGGGGGTTAACGCTGGCACGAGCGTCGGCGACGCCGGGCCAGTTGAGAGCACGATCGCAGCCCCGTAACGACCATCTCCGTTTGCCGTGCTGAGAAAGCGCTCGACATCCGGCGCGGTGCCTTCGCGTGCGCTCCATCAGCCCCAGCGGGAGACCATTGGCTCAGGCGCCCACTTCGGCCAGGTGGCTGCCCCGATTGGCAGTCCCCCGAAGAACTCCGCGATCTTGACTGGACCAGAGGACCGCGAGTTGTCATACGCAACGGCCCTGTCCGCCAGCGAGATAGCGTGAGCAACGAGTCGCCACAACCGGTGGTAGCGCTCACGAATCTTGTGCTCCGGTACGTCGTGCCCGCCCGCGTGCACACGGTACGCAACGCGCCTGACCGCCAGCTCCTCTGGCACGAGCATCACATGGAGGACAACGTGGTAGTGCGCCGCTTGCGCAGAACGAATTTCCTCGAGCTTCGACGGATGTGAGAAAACGGTCTCGGCGATAAACGACCGGCCGCTGGCGATGAGGTGCGCGCGCGTCTCGGCAGCTACCTGAGCGGCCTCATAGGCGTGCGCATCGGAGTCGGCAGGCCACCTGGCCTTGGCGATTTCGTCCGCGTTGACATACACGTAGCCCGGCAGCTCGAGCGCGAGAAACTCTATGACGAACGTGGTCTTGCCCGAGCCATTCGGTCCAACGACCACATGCAGCTGCTTCAAACGGACGCGCTCGTTCCGTCAGGCCGATACTCCGTCAGTTCGCCTTGCTCGTTCAGCGCCACGGTCGCGACCCCGCGCGCGGCAAGGACCGCACCAAGGTTTGTCATTCGCAGACGCGTGTCTAGCCGGGACTGCACCTCAGAATCGAACACGATTCCCTCCTCATCGGAGAGATGCTCGACTGGGAGAACCCCTGCCAAAGCCGCTTCTACCCGATGCCTGGAAGCTGTCTGTCGCGCGCAAACCGACCTCCCTACGCGCGCCCAATACTCGAGCTGCTGCTTGGCTGAACGATTCTCCTTGGCAGCCTCAACGACTGCGCTGTCGAATAGGTCCGATGCAACTCGCGTTGGCCGGTCGGCGGTGGCAGCCATGAGAAACTCCTTGGTAGAAGACTGCTACGCAGCGTAGCATAATGATACGGGACCCGGTCGATGCAGCGAGATCTTCCAGGTCGACAGGCCTGGCGCTAGCGCGCTTCATGCTGATGAGATCGTCAAGGCTTCCGCGTATGACGAGCGTCAAAGCCGACTTCGAGAAGCAGAGATCGACGCGACCGCAGAGTCGAGCCCACCACTCCGCAAACGCAGCCGAAGCGCCCCCCGCAGTGAGACAAGCGCGTTGAGCACGCCGTAGCGATTGGCGTGAAGGCTTGCCGCCGTCCGCCAGGTGCCACCAGCATGTCGCTCGCGCAGGAGCAGCACGGCCTGACGCGGATGCGTCAGCAACGCCCAAACACGCACGGTCTTGGCGTTCACGCGTAGAGGGTCGAAGGGGAAGCTGAAGCCCCGTAGGAATGGCTTTGGCTGGGCGCTTTCGGGGTTGCCGCCGGTGCCGGCGCTGTAGAGACCGGCGGGCCGTGGGTATTCGACGGTGCCACCGGTGGGGGTCTCGGCGCGCACCCCCGGATATGGGTCGACCAAAAACTGCCATGCGACGAGGCTCACGCCGGCCACCCACAGCCGGTGTAGCGCCCGCGATACCCACTTCGCCTGCGACGCAGGTGGCACCCCATGCAATGTCTGGGGCGCGCTTTCCCAGTTGAGCTCCGTCACCCAAACGGGCTTCGCCCTCCGCGGCAACGCTGTGCCGAGGTGCTCGGCCTGTGTGAGCAGCCCGGTGACCTTGGCGGCGTCGGAGATCGACACGTCGAGTGAGGAGGAAGCCTCCGCGTTGGGATCGCCGACCGACAGTGGATGGAAAGCGAGCACGTCGAAATGGGGCGGTTGCGGGCAGCTCGTGAGTGGTGCTCGCCGCGCAACTGGTACTCGGCGCGCACCGCCCCGACCATCGGCAGGGGGCCTGAGACACAGCAGTTCTTTGAGGAAGCGCACTGGCTGCATGCGCCCAACGCCTTCGGGGTCGCCGTTGGCGGCCACGCCGGCGGCGATGACCGTATCGCTGGGGTCGACGGACTTCACGCCGGCGTAGAAGCCGTTGAGCATTTCTCGGTAGAGCAACGCTGAGAACGCGACCCAGCGCCCTTCCTCGACTACCCATTGGGGCTCCAGGTAGCGGGTGAGGTTCGGCTCGTTCCACGCTTGGAAGAGCCGCACGCGCGGCAGCACGCCGCCGGGAGCCTGGGCATCGGGGAACGACCCGTCATAGCGTCGTGCAAGCGCAGTCGCGAATTCGCCAAGTGCTGCCGGGCTGGGCGCCCAGCTGCCGGGGTAGGCGTACGGCCAGCGCGGCGATGCTTCGGCGAATCCGGGGGCGTGGGAGACGACGAGCAGTGGCGTCAAGCCAGCGGACACGGCGCTGATAACGGCCGCGTCGATTGGCGCAAAGCGGTAGTCCACGCTGCTGGGATCGGACATATTGAAACTCGCGGGTGGGTCTTCAGCGACCGTGGAGCGCCAGTCGACGGGGATGCGCACAATGCTCGCTCCGGCTTCGCGAATGCGCGTCACTGCCAGGCTGCGAACGGCGGCTGCTTCGCTGTCTAGCAGCGCGCCTTCGGAGACGCCGCGGGTGAGGCCGGAGCGCGGGAACGGCCCATGCAGCAGCATCCGGTTTTGCGCGCGCGTCAGTCGTGGGCTCGTGGCCTTCCCCGGCCCTCCAGTCGGCGGTTCGACGCCGTATGGCCGGGGCGGTCCTTCTGGTCCTCCACTGGAGGGGGTGGGAAGAACGGCTGGTGGCTGCAGCCACACAAGCGCCGACAGCAGGACACCCAGTGTCTGTGAGACGATCGGCAGTGCCCTAGCGACGAAGAGAGATCGTGTGACGCCCCAGGTTGATCTTGGCGCCCGACTGGCTGCGCAGCGTGGTGATCAGCACCAGCTTCGCGTTCTTCGCCGACTTGAGCTTGAGACGGCCCTTCTTGGTGAGCTTGAGCGACACGGCGACGGTCCCGGCGCTGCTCGCGACCACGGCGCCATGCGCTACCAGCAACGCGGGCCGAGGCTTCTTATGTGGCTTGGTCGAAGCCGCGAAGGCCGGCAGCCTGCCACCCTCCAGGTAGAGATCCTGGGTGATCGTGCCGGGCTGGTTGATCGTGACGTGGTCGTGCCACCCGGATTTCAGCAGTGACAGGATCGTGAAGTGAGGCAGCTTCAGCAGCAAACCGGACAGTGCCGGCGGAGGCGGCGGTGGAGGCGGCGGCACGACAACCGGCGGGCACCCGGCTACCGGGCGAGAGTTTTCGCTGGTGTAGTCGAAGATCGCGCCACCGGCAAGCGGCGTTTCGAGCGACTCGATCGCGGTGACGGTCTGCCCGAGTTCAAGCGGCGCGAGGAAGCTGCCGCCAAAAGTCGTGCCAGTCAGCACTGTGACCTGCGCATGCTGAGGCTTGGTTTCCACTTCACGCGTGCTGTACTTTTCGATTTGCAGCGCCAGCGCGACAGATTTGCCTTTGACTGTCATTCCAAGCGTGTTTTGACCGGAGAAGTTGGTCGATCCGGCACACACGGTCGGGTCCATCGACGGCAGGCCGTCGTAGACGACCGATCCGACGACCGTCCCGACGGGAGATTCCAGGTTCACTACGTCGCCGACTTGCGGCACCTGCCCCATCCCGGTGCCGCCGTTGGATGGGTGACTGCGGGCGATTACCAGGCCCCCGCGAACGATCGACACCTGAACCTGGGCTTCATTGCTGGCGTCGCCACTGGTGTATTCGATCGGGTTTTCTGGGAGCGTCGTCTCGCCCTCAGTGATTCGCAGGTTGTAGACGGGTGGGCCTGACCTCGCCGATGCGGACGCCGCGAGTAGGCCGGCCACGAGCATCGCTAGGCCTGCGGTGACACAGACGCGCTGGGCGATTGCTACGAAAGCGCGCGTGGAGACGCTGCGAATTCTCATAGGACGCAACCCAATCGTTCGACACCGGACAAACACTTAGGTTCAGCCTCGAACCTGGACGCGAAGCGTAGATACGCCAGCGGCGGAAAAGCCGAATTGGACGCGCGACTGGACTAGGAGCGGTGGGGCCAGGCCCTTAGCAGCGCCCGCCGGCCATGGCCGGCAGGATCACGAGCGTGTCGGCGTCGCCGACCGCCGTATCCAGCCCGTCGAGCACGCGCACGTCCTCGTCGTTGAGGTACACGTTGACGTAGCGGTTGAGCTCACCCTCGGCGGAGAACAGCTGATCCTGCGTCGCGGGATGGTTGGCGGCGAGGTCGCGCAGCACGTCACCCACGTTCTCGCCGGACGCGTCGATCAGCTTCTCGCCGCCGACGGAGTTGCGCAGCACGGGTGGGATCTTGATCGTTGCCATGTTCAGGGAATGATTAGCAGGCCGAGCGCATGCTAGCGGCCCGCTAGCCGGCTGCGGCGCAGAATGCCTCATAATCGGGAAAAACGCCCATCTCCTCGTCGGCGATCTCATCCGGGTCGCGGGAGCAAATCGGGCAGTCGGGGTCGCGATGGACCTTGACCTCGGTGAGCGTGGCACCGAGCGCGTCGTAGAGCAACAGGCGCCCGATCGCGGGTTCGCCGATCTCGAGGATCAGCTTGACGACCTCGGTTGCCTGCAGCAGCCCCATCGTGCCGGGGAGCACGCCGAGCACGCCGTTGGCACCGCACGAGGGCGCGAGCTCAGCCGGCGGCGGCTCGCGGAAGAGGCAGCGATAGCACGGTCCGTCGTAGGGCTTGAACACGGACAACTGCCCGTCGAAGCCGAGGATCGAGGCGGACACGACCGGGATCTGCAGGCGCACGGTGGCGTCGTTGAGCAGGTAGCGGGTGGGGAAGTTGTCGACCCCGTCGACGATCACGTCGTAACCCTCGATGATCTCCATGATGTTGGAAGCGTCGATACGAGTCTGGTACTTGACGACGTTGATGTCGGGGTTGAGCGCATGGATGGACTCCTCGGCGGAGTCGACCTTGGGGATGCCGATGCGCTGCGTGGAGTGGATCACCTGACGCTGCAGGTTGGATAGGTCGACGACATCGTCGTCGACGATCCCCAGCGTGCCCACGCCAGCGGCGGCCAGATACAGCGCGGTAGGCGAGCCAAGTCCGCCGGCGCCGAGCAGCAGCACCTTGGCGTCGAGCAGCTTCTGCTGGCCCTCGATGCCGATCTCGGGGATGAGCAGATGGCGGGAGTAGCGCTCACGCTGTTCAGCGCTGAGCGAACGCGGCACCTCGACCTCGTAGCCGCGGTCCTTCCACAGCGTGATCCCGCCGGTCATCGAGCGCACGTGCTGGTAGCCGAGATCCTCAGCGAGTGTACGCGCGGCATACGCGGAGCGATTGCCGGACTGGCAGTAGAGGATCACCTGTGTGGAGCGATCGGGCACGACGCCCTCGATGCGTGTCTCCAAATAGCTCCGCGACACATGCTTGGCGCCCGGTAGATGGCCCGCCGCGAACTCCTCGGTCTCGCGCACGTCGATGACGGCAACGCCCTCGCTGATCAGCTCGTTGACCTCGGCGGGGTCAACCTCTTGGATTTGGCTCTTGACTTGGCGGAGAAGCTCCGCACCAGACGGGCTCATTTTGAAAACTCCTAAACCAGGGTCGGGATTCAGGGACTTCATAAAGTGTAGCGGCAGTTGGCGCAGTTGCCGGCGGCGGACGGAGCCACCTGCGAGCGCCCTGCCCCACCCAGCTAGGAGACGAGCAGATAGGTGTAGCCCACGGAGCTGGGGCTGGCGGTACGGGAGCCTTCATACGCGGCGTTGGCGCGCCACTGCCCGACACTTGGCGCTACGAACGGCACGGTGGCCAGGCCACCGCTGGCGAAGGCCTTTTCTTGGCGATAGAACTGCCATCCGAAGACTGGGTCGAAGCGCTCGATGTCGACGGTCACGGGCCCAGACTCGGCGGGCGAGACCTTGACTTGGATGCCAAGCCCCTGTCCTGGCGCAGCCTTGGCTGTACCGAAGGAGACGGTGGTGGCGGTGATGGTGCGCGACTCTCGCTCGAGCGTGAAGTTACCGGAGCTCTTACCGCCGACGGACACGACCGCGTAATAGGTGCCGGGGTGCAGTTGGTGCTCGAGCCGCTGTGAGCCGCCGCCTTCGCACTGACATTCGATTACGTTGCCGCTGGCGTTGCGCAGCTGCAGCTTGAAGTTGGCCGTTTCGGGGGCGGTCAGCTTGAGTGTGAGGTTGGAGTGGCTCGTGATTTCCATGCGATACAAGCGCAATACATGCACGCTGCGCCCGTTGAGGTAGCCGTGGGCGTGCGCGTAGTTGCCCAAGGGCAGCCCGGGCGCGGTTTCGGCTGAGCCCGCGGGAGCAACCTGTAGGTGGAAGCGCTGTACGCCGCTGCGGGACTGGCGGGGAGTTATGTCGAAGCTGTAGATGCCGCCTTCACCGGGCCCGGGGGTAAATAGGCGGTAGCCGCCACATTCGATGTGGAGCAGCCCACCGCTCGATCCTTCTCCTTCTTCCACACCGAAGGAGCTCGTGCCGGGGGCAAATAGGGCACCGCTGACGCACGCCCCTTTGGTTTCGTTGGCGAGATCGATCAGGTAGCTCTCGCCGGCGTGCATGGTGATGGCGTAGGCGGCGTTGATGTTCTGCACGCGGTCGACCTGGCCGTTGATGCCCGCCGCGGGCAATGCTGTGCCAGGTGGGCGGATGGCGGGCGTGGGCGTGAAGACTTCGAGCGTGAAGCCGGCTAGCTGAGAGTTCTGCAAGGCGGCGACCCTGATGTCGTAGAGGCCGTTCTTGGACGCCTGGAAGGAGAGTGAGGTCTTGCCTTCGCCTTCGGTTTCCTGGCATGTGACGGAGCTCAGCTGCGAGCGCACGGCGTGGAAGACGTCGACGGTGGCGTCGAGCTTGCCGCCGGCATCGAGGTCAATACCTACCCGCTGAGGGTTGGTGACGCGCAGGCTGTACCAGACGGAGTTGCTGGTAGAACCGCTGCAGGCCGACTGGCGTTCAATCCCTTCAGTGGTTGCACCCACGACAGTACCGTTGATCGTGGCGGGGAGGTTGTGCACGGAGATCGCCTGGGCGCCGGCCAGCGTGTCGTTGGCTGGCGGCGCTGGAGCAGTGGCTTCAGTTGCAGCACTCGCGGCGGGCACGATCACGGCGGCGAGCAGCACGGCGAGGATGACTCCCACGATGTGAATCAACGGGGTCGAATGATGGCGCTGGGTGAGCATCGCCAAAATGTATGCCAGCGACCGGTCGCCCTGTCTGCTTGCCCGCGCTGGGCGATGCTGGCGTACTCTCACGAGCGTGCTCATGCGACGCCGGACGGCCTCTTTCCTACCCGTGTTAGCGCTGGTCGCGGTGGTGTTAGCGCTAGTTGCGGTGATTGTCGTGCTGCTGCTGTCGGGAGCGTCCAACTCGCATGGCGGACGTTCCTCGGAGTCGGCGACGAGCGTCGAACTACAGCTCGGCGGCGCACAATTTCCAGGCCGCATCAGCGCACCGCCGTTCACGCTCACCAACCAGTCCGAGGATCGCGTCTCGCTCAGCGATTACCGCGGCCAGGTGGTGGTGCTGAGCTTCCTGTACTCGACGTGTGGCGATACGTGCATTCTGATCGGCCAGCAGATTCGCGGTGCGTTGAACGAACTGCAAGAGGAACACGCGCGCCTGCCGGCGGTACTGATCGTAAGCGCCGATCCACAGGCGGATACGCCGGGCAACGTGGGGCGCTTCCTGGCAGAAGTGTCGTTGACGGGGCGCGTGCAATACCTGACGGGTACCCCAGCACAGCTACGCGCGGTGTGGCGCGCGTATGAGATCAAGCCGGCGAGCGACGGACGAACGGTGTTTGACGAGTACGCGCCGGTACTGCTGATTGATCCGGCGGGACACAAGCGAGAGCTGTTCGAGTCTGAAGAGCTGACACCGGAAGGGATCAGCCATGACGTTGAGAGGTTGGATGGCGATGCCACCCACCATTAGATCCCAACCCAGCCTGGATCCCAGCGGCCCCCTGATACCCTAGCTGCGAGGTAGGAAATCAGATGATGTTCTCGACAAAGGCCGAGTACGGCGTACGCGTGATGGTGGAGCTGGCACGACGCGCTGGCGGTGAGCCGATACCCCTGGCGGAGATCGCCGCGCACGACGGCCTGCCGCTTGCCTACCTAGAGCATCTGGTGGCGCGTCTGCGTAAGGCGGGTCTGGTGGAGTCACGACGGGGCTCGCGGGGCGGCTACATGCTGGCGAGGCCCTCCGAGGAGATCACGATGGCGGAGGTGGTAGAGGCGCTGGAGGGCTCGATCGCACCGATCGAGTGCATCTCGCAGGCCTCGGACGGCTCGATCGTGTGCTCGCGGGAGTCCAGTCCGAACCACGTGTGTCCGACGAAGCGACTGTGGACACGCGTGCGCTTCTCGATCGTGAGCACGCTGCGCGAAACGACACTGTCAGATCTGCTTTCGAGCCCGACGCTGCCGGCGGAGGAATCGACGTCGGCGGGGCCGGCTCTGCCGACGGTGGGCATGGAGTCGCTCACGCCGGCACAACAATCACCAACCCTGACGACGGGAGCCTGACGACCGACCATGGCAGACCTAGAGATCAAAGACCTGCACGTACGCATTGAGGAGCGCGAGATCCTGCGCGGTGTCGACCTGGAGATCAACCGCGGCGAGATACACGCGCTGATGGGGCCCAACGGATCGGGCAAGTCGACGCTGGCGAACACCCTGCTCGGTCATCCCTCCTACGAGGTCACGCAGGGTTCGATCGTCTTCAAGGGCGAGGACCTCACGGATGCCGAGCCGCACGATCGCGCAAAGGCCGGCCTGTTCCTGGCGTTCCAGTACCCGGTGTCGATCCCGGGCGTGTCGGTGGCGAACTTCCTGCGGATGGCGATCAACGCCAAGCGCGACGAGCCGATTCAGGTGAAGGAGTTCCGTACGCAGCTGCAGCACGCGATCGAGCTGCTGGACGTGGATCGCGCGTTCACCTCGCGCCACCTGAACGACGGCTTCTCGGGCGGCGAGAAGAAGCGCGCGGAGATCCTACAGATGGCGATGCTCCAGCCGGACGTGGCGATCCTGGACGAGACCGACTCGGGGCTTGACATCGACGCGCTGCGCACGGTCGCGGAGGGCGTGCAGAAGCTGCACGACGAGCAGGGCCTGGGTGCGCTGATCATCACCCACTACCAACGCATCCTGCACTACGTGAAGCCCGAGTTCGTGCACATCCTGATGGACGGGAAGATCGTGCTGGAGGGTGGCGTGGAGCTGGTGGAACGGTTGGAGCGCGAGGGCTATGACCAGATCCGCCAAGAGGTTGGGGCCGGCGCGGTTGCGGCCGGTGACAGCAGTGTCTGAGTCAAACGGCGCGACAGACGACGGCGCGGGCGACGGCGCAACCGCCAACCCGGGCAATGGCGCGGTGACAAACGGCGCGGCGCCAGTGCAGATGAAGCCGGGCCGCCATCGCGAGGCGACGCTCTATCACGCGCTGCACGGCGCAGGTGCAGGTGACGGACGCACGCTCGAGCAGTTGCGCGAGGCGGCGCTGAAAGCGTACGAGGCAGCGGAGCTACCGGTGTGGCGCCGGTCGGGCTTTTGGACCACGAGCTTGGAGAGCCTCGATCTCGATGCGTTGGCGACGAGCGTGGCGGAGAGCGGTGTGCCGGACGTAGTGAGCCGGACGCTGCCGGACCGTCCGCGTGCGGGGCGGATCGTGCAGAGCGCGGGCGCGGTTGTGCAGGTGCAACTAGACGAGGCGCTGGCCGAGAAGGGTGTGATCCTGTGCTCGCTGGAGCAGGCGTTTGAGCAGCATCGCGAGCTGGCATCGGAGTGGTACTGCAAGCGGATGCCGATCGACCGCAACAAGCTGGAGGCCGCGAACGCGGCATTCTGGACAGGGGGCGCGTTCCTGTATGTACCCCAGGGTGTTGTGGTGGAGGAGCCGTTTGAGATCGTGTATGCAATCGACCGGGCGGGCGTTGCCCAGTATGGGCGCACGCTTGTGGTCGGCGCCCCGATGAGCGACTTCCGCGTCCAGGAGTACGACCTAGCGCAGGATTTCGAGGGTCAAGCGCTACACGCGAGTGCCTTTGAGCTGTACCTGCAAGACGGCGCGCGTTGCCGCGTGGCGCAGCTGCAGGATTGGGGCTCTGGCGAGGTGTTCGACGTCTCGACGCGCTTCGTGGGCGTGGGCCGAGACGCTTACTGCCACTGGCTGCCGGCGCTGTTGGGCGGCCATTTGGTGCGCCAGCATCTGGAGCTCGCGGTCATGGGCAAGGGTGGCGACATGGCGTTTCGAGGGCTGTTCTTCGCAGAGGCGCACGAGCACCTGGATGTGTTCGCGGTGGACCTGCACGAAACGGGTCCGTCGGGCGGGGACGTGCACTGGCGTGGGACGGCGACGGGCGAGAGCCGAGCGAGCTTTGAGGGTTTGATCCAGATCGACCCGGGTGCGCAGCAGACGCACACCTACCTGCAGATCCACACGATGATGCTCTCGCCGAAAGCCCGCGTGGACGCGATCCCGTCGGTGCTGGTGTCGGCGGATGACGTGTCCGCTTCGCACGGCGGCACGGTGGGCGAGCTGGACGAGACGGCGATCTTCTACATGCAGACGCGCGGCCTCGATCGCGCGGCGGCTGTGAAGGTGATCGTGGAGGGCTTCTTTGAGCCGCTGGTGGCAGAGCTGCAGGACGAGGCGCTGGAAGAGCTCGTGCGGGGGAAGGTCGAGAAGAAGCTCGCGGCGGCGCGTGATGACATCGAGGCCTATGCCGCCAGTCGCTGAGAACGACAGTCTTATAGAGACTCCCTCCGGGAGTCTGGGTGGGGTGCGCGCTGATTTCCCGATCTTCTCCCGGAGCTTGGGCGGATCCGATGCCCACCCACCGCGGCCGCTCGTCTACCTCGATTCGGCGGCGAGCTCACAAAAGCCGGAGGTTGTGATCGAGGCGATGGCGGAGCACCTGCGCAGGCACAATGCGAACGTGCATCGTGGCGTGTACGCGCTGGCGCAGGCGGCGGACGCGGCGTACGACAGGGCGCGCGAGTTGGTGGCGGCGTTCGTTGGCGGTGAGCCGCGGACGACGATTTTCACGAAGAACGCGACGGAGTCGATCAACCTGGTGGCGTACGCGTGGGGACGCGCGAACGTGAGCGCGGGCGACGCGGTGCTGATCACGCAGATGGAGCACCACGCGAACATCGTGCCGTGGCAGGTGCTGTGCCGCGAGCGCGGCGCGCAGCTGCGCTACCTGGAGGTGGACGAGCACGGGGAGCTGTCGCTGGATCAGCTCGACGCAGAGTTGGCCCGTGGCGATGTGAAGCTGCTGGCGTTCGCGCACGTGTCGAACGTGCTGGGCACGATCAACCCAGTGGCGGAGATGGCCGCACGGGCGCGTGCGGCAGGCGCGGTGACGCTGGTGGACGGCGCGCAGGCGGTGCCGCAGATGCCTGTAGACGTGGCTGCTCTGGGGGTGGACTTCTACGCGTGGACCGGCCACAAGGCTGTGGGGCCGACGGGAATCGGCGTGTTGCACGGCCGCCGGGAACTGTTGGAGGAGATGGAGCCGTTCCTGACGGGTGGGGACATGATCGCGTCGGTGGA
>Ga0209624_10002001_pt1 | contig 15378 bp, 9 predicted proteins | sample JacPinW_OM2H0_O1_FD_188565 | JGI IMG/M metagenome (GOLD analysis project Ga0209624, IMG submission 188565) | Forest soil microbial communities from Algoma, Ontario, Canada - Jack Pine, Ontario site 1_JW_OM2H0_O1 (SPAdes) (version 2) | ecosystem: Environmental > Terrestrial > Soil > Boreal...
TTATCAACCGACGTGCGTTGAGCCGGAATCCTACGAAGCTTCTTTCTTTGAAGACCGTGCGGAATTTATCCGGCGCGATGGATCGGTAACCACAAAATTGGAAGTAGTTGTTTCGCCCGAAGATGACGCTGAAGTACGGCGCGTTACGATCACAAATCTGGGCACGCGGCCGCGCGAAATTCAGGTGACTTCATTCGCGGAGCTTTGCATTGCGCCGCAAGCGGCAGATGTAGCACATCCGGCATTTTCCAATTTGTTCGTCGAAACGGAATTTGTTTCCGATGGCGCGGCGCTGGTCGGTACGCGGCGCAAGCAATCCGACAAGGAAGCGGATGTGTGGGTTGCGCACGTAGTTGTGGTGGAAGGCGAAACCGTCGGCGAAGTGCAGTACGAAACGGACCGCTCGCGCTTTCTGGGCCGATGTCACGATGCTCACAATCCAGTTTCCATATTCGACGGACGCCCGCTCTCGAACACCGTGGGTTCAGTGCTCGATCCGATTCTAAGTCTGCGGCGGACAGTGCGAATTCCCGCGGGAACAACAGTACGCATAATTTTTTCGACGATTATCGCGTCAACGCGCGATCACGTTTTGGATTTGGCGGATAAGTATCGCGGAGCAAATATTTTCGAGCGAACTCTGACGCTTGCCTGGACGCAAGCGCAGATTCAGCTGCATCACTTGGGAATCGGAATTGAAGAAGCTCATTTGTTTCAAAGATTAGCGAATGCCGTACTGTTCGCCGATCCCTACCAGCGTCCTTCGTCGGATTTGCTCAGCAGAAGTTCGCTGGATCGCGCGGGACTGTGGGCCAGCGGCATTTCTGGCGACCTGCCGATTGTCGTCGTGCGAATTAATGAAGTGGATGATGTGGAGATTGTGCGTCAACTTTTGCGTGCGCATGAATACTGGCGGATGAAACAACTGTTCGCCGACCTTATCATTATTAATGAGAAGCCATCGTCATATGAACAGGAATTGCAAGGCTCGCTCGACGAACTTGTTCACGGCAGCCGCCTGCGTCTCACGTCAAACACGGATGCCGCGCGCGGCAGCATATTCTTATTGCGCGCAGATCTGATTCCGCCGCAAGAAAAAGCCCTGCTTCAAAATGTTGCGCGCGTCGTGCTGCTCAGTTGGCGCGGCACGTTGGCCGAACAGATGACGCGCACACAGCGCAGTGAACCGCTCACACCTTCTTCACTCAGACTGGTGCGCCCGTACCGCCGGCAGGACGTCGCTTTCCCGCCGGAAATTCCGGATCCGCAAACGTTGGACCTCTTTAACGGATTCGGCGGCTTTGCTGGAAAAGGGCGCGAGTATGTGACGGTAATCGCGGAAGGATTGGCCACGCCGGCGCCGTGGATCAACGTGATTGCGAATCCTTCTTTCGGATTCCTCGCTTCCGAATCCGGCTCGGGGCACTCATGGTCGTTGAACAGCCACGAAAATCAATTGACGCCGTGGTCCAACGATCCCGTCACTGATCCCGCCTCAGAAGCAATTTACATTCGCGATGAAAATTCGGGCGAGGTGTGGACTCCCACCGCGCTGCCAATCAGGGATGACGTGGCGCCATATATTGCGAGGCACGGGCAAGGCTATACGCGTTTTCATCACGGGTCGCACGGAATCCTTGCGGACCTGCTGCAATTTGTGCCGCTGGAAGATTCGATAAAGATTTCACGGCTTACTTTGAAAAATATGTCGGGCCGTCCGCGGCGTCTTTCGGTCACCGGATATGTTGAATGGGTGCTGGGAAGTTCGCGAAGCGCCACGGCGCCGTACATCATCACGGAAAATGACGCGCAGAATGCCGTGATTCTTGCGCATAGCGCGTGGCAAGGAGAATTCGGCGGCAGAATTGCATTCGCCGCGCTTCGTGAAAAGCAGACTGAGTTTACGGCCGATCGCGCGGAATTTATCGGACGCAACAGCTCGCTGGCTCGGCCTTTGGCGCTGGAGCGAAGCACGCCGCTTTCTGGAAAAGTTGGCGCGGGTTACGATCCGTGCGCCGCGTTGCAAACAATTGTGGAATTGCCGCCCGGCGCGAGCGCTGAAGTGGTTTTCTTTATTGGGCAGGCCGCTAGCGGCGACGATGCTCGAGTGTTGCTGGCGCGGTACCGTGCCGCGGACTTGAATGAAGTTCTGGCGCACGTCACAAATTTCTGGGACTCGTTGCTTGAAACCGTGCAAGTGACCACGCCTGAGCCCGCGATGGATCTCATGCTGAATCGCTGGCTGTTATACCAAACACTTTCCTCGCGTATTTGGGCGCGCGCGGCGTTTTATCAATTAAGCGGTGCATACGGGTTCCGTGATCAGCTTCAGGACGTGATGGCGCTGGCTCTCGCAAATCGAAATGTCGCGCGCGAGCAAATTTTGCGGGCGGCGGGCCGTCAATTTATCGAAGGCGACGTTCAACACTGGTGGCATCCGCCTTCCGGCCGCGGTGTGCGCACCCGTATTTCGGATGATTTGTTGTGGCTGCCATACGTCGTCAATCAATATCTCGAAGCTACGGGCGACACGAAAATTCTCGATGAGGTTGTTCCATTTATCGAAGGCGATTTGCTGAAGGATGATCAGCACGATTCCTATTTTGAACCGCGAATTTCCGCAACGACCGGAACAATTTTTGAACATTGCGCGCGCGCGCTCGATCGCAGCCTGAAGGTCGGCGTTCACGGACTTCCGTTGATGGGCACCGGCGATTGGAATGACGGCATGAATCGCGTCGGCGAACTTGGCAAGGGTGAAAGTGTTTGGCTCGGCTGGTTTCTGCACACAAATTTGTGGGAGTTCGCGAAGATTGCTTCCTCACGCGGCGAACAAAAACGCGCGGAAGCGTGGCGACTGCATGTCAGCGCGTTGAAGGCCGCGCTTGAACGTGATGGATGGGATGGCGAATGGTATCGCCGCGCATATTTTGATGATGGCGCCCCGCTTGGCTCCGCCCAAAACACGGAGTGCCGCATTGATTGTATCGCGCAATCCTGGGGAGTGATCAGCGGCGGAGCCGAGCCGGGCCGCGCCACACGCGCGATGGCCGCCGTCGATCAGCAACTTGTGCGCCGAGGTCCGGGGCTGAGCTTGCTACTCACTCCGCCGTTCAATAATACTTCGCGAGATCCCGGCTACATTAAGGGTTACGTTCCCGGCATTCGCGAAAATGGCGGACAATATTCTCACGCCGCCGCATGGAATGTGGTGGCTTTCGCCGAGCTTGGCGAAGGAGACAAAGCCGCCGAAATTTTCCGGATGCTGAATCCAATTTCGCGCACAACTTCGCGCGCGAATATGCATCGTTATAAAGTTGAGCCGTACGTTTTGGCGGGCGATATTTACGCCGAAGCTCCGCACGTTGGACGCGGAGGCTGGACGTGGTACACCGGTTCGGCGGGCTGGCTCTACCGCGCGGGACTGGAATGGATGCTCGGCTTCCGAGTTCGCGGCGCAGTTCTTTTTGTTGATCCGTGCATTCCAAAAAACTGGCCGGGCTATTCCGTCGAATTTCGATATCACTCAGCCACATACAAAATCGCCGTCGAAAATCCGCTTGGAGTCTGTTGCAGCATCGCTTCAACCAGTCTTGACGGCCGGATACTCGCGGACGGCGCGAGCATTCCGTTAGCAGACGACGGCGCGACGCACGAAGTTCTCGTCGTGCTCGGCTAGGCGTTCCCACAATTCCCGCAAGAACGAATCCATGTGAATCGGAAATCCCGAATGTGATAGCGTGCGTCACACAGATCTCACTGGACTTGTGGAGCGCACGATGAGTGATGACACGTTGAAAGAAAAAATCTCTCGACGGGATATTCTGAAGAATGCCGCTGCCGGCGCGACGATTGTGGGGCTGAGTGGCTTATCTCCTCTGCCGCACTCAGTTTCGGCGGCAATGATTCCGATGGAAACTGCTTCGCCTTCGCTGAGCTCTCGCGTTTTGCCGCTGATGTCTACCAGCGATATTTATGTTCCTCCGCGAGGCCGCGGATTTATGAAATTCAGTTTCGACTTCGCCGAGCCGTCGATACTTTTTGAAGGACTTCGATTTTCCTTCCGTATTTACACGTTTGAAAACGCCTACGCGATGGACGGCGATTTAATGACCGTTGCAGACACGCCGGACGGCGGAATAGAGCTTACTTGTACAGGCCTGGTGTGGGCCGGCGGACAGGAAAAAACGCCGGCAAGATTAACCGCGCGGTTTCGCCGCAACGGAACATTCATCGAATGGAACATATTCGCGTCAATGGATCAGCCGATTAAGTCCGTCGCCGCAATTGTTCGAGACGTTCCGCGCGGAAAAATCTCCGCAGGTGGCGGGACTTTCTTTGACACGCGCGACGACGAAATTTTGCTCGGATATCCATTCGGCGGTGGCGCACTGAACACCGCACGCGGAATGGATTCACCGCTCGCCGTGATCCAGCAAAGCGATCACGACTTTTTCTTTCTTTCTGTGCTTGACGACAAAGTCCGCGCGAATCGTTTTTATTTTCAGCCTGGTGAGAAGGGCTATCGCGTGGAGTTAATCCACGAGCGCGAAGGCTGGCAGAAGGACCATTTTTTGCAAAGCCCCACGTGGCGCGCCGGGCACACCCAAAGTGCTGAAGACGCTTTCCGGCCGCACTACGAGCACGTCGAGAAAACTTTTAAAATTCCGGAATGGGAGAAACGAGAGGATGTGCCCGCATGGTTCCGGAAAATTGATTTGGCTCTTGCGATTCACGGAGCACATTGGACCGGCTACATTTTCAACGACTACGCAAAGATGCTGAAGATTTTGCAGTGGACAGCCACCCAGATTCCCGCCGAAAATGTTCTGGTTTTTCTGGCCGCCTGGGACGGCCGCTACTATTGGAACTATCCGATGTACAAAGCGGATCCAAGAATGGGCGGCGAAGATGGTCTGCGGAATTTAATTCAGAAGGGACAAGCGCTGGGCTTTCGATTCATGCCCATGTTCGGAATGAATTCCGCGAATCGCGAACTTCCCGTGTTTCCGCGAATCGCCGATGCGTCAACAAATCAAATTGATGGCGATCAATTTAGTTTGAATTGGGTGGACTGGGACAACGATCGTCACTTTGAAGGTTGGGGCGCGTACATGAATCTCGGCGTCGATTCCTGGCGGCGCTTCCTTGGCGATCGCATCTCCGATGTGATCACGCGCTATCACGCCGACGCGTACTTTCTGGACATCGCTGGCGGCTGGGAAAATAACACGAAAGCCGACATGCACGCGGGAACGCGCGGCCTGATTTCAGATCTGCAAAAGCGCCATCCCGGCGTGATGGCCTGCGGCGAAATGAGTTACGATGCGCTCATGTCCTTGATTCCCGTTTATCAAATCGGCAGCCCGGCCGGATATCCTCCGGCGTTCAACAAATACAGCCGATCGTTTCAACATTTGAGCCATCCCGCGCCGGGCCGCGGGAGCAGCGGAGTGCACGAATCCGGATTTTCGCGATTCGATCCGCAAACTTTATCGCTCAGCCAGACGCAAATTCCAACGATCACGATTGTCGACGACACCTTCGATCGTTACCGCGATGTGATGGCGGAAATTATTGTTCGCGCGAAGCAGCGCGCCGGGCTCGCGTGATCGAGATCGCCATAACAGAGATAATGATGAGCAACGGAGGAGTGAAATGAGATTCCGAATTGCAGCAATCGCGTTGACCGCGGGACTAATTTTGAGTGTGGCCGCACACTGGGCCAATAAAGTCGAGGCGAATCCGATGACCAAGAAGCAATTATTCGGCAAGACGGCAAATGGAACCGAAATTTACCTCTACGCGCTAACAAATAAAAACGGAATGGAAGCGGACATCATTAATTTCGGCGGGACGCTGGTGTCACTGAAGGTGCCCGACCGCAACGGCAAACTCGCGGATGTTGTGCTTGGTTACGACACGCTGGCTGAATATGCGAGCGGCGGAAATTATTTCGGCGCAACAGTGGGACGCTACGGCAATCGCATCGCGCACGCAAAATTCACGCTCGACGGCGTCGAGCACATTCTCGCGAAAAATGACGGCGACAATTCCTTACATGGCGGCAAGATCGGATTTAACAAAGTCGTGTGGACCGCAAAGGAAATTCCATCAAAAGATGGCTCCGCGCTGCAATTGAATTATCTCAGCAAGGATGGCGAGGAAGGCTATCCAGGAAATTTATCTGTACAAGTTGTTTATACTCTGACGGACCAAAACGAACTTCAAATCGATTATTCCGCTTCCACTGACAAAGACACCGTTCTGAATCTCACGCATCATTCCTATTTTAATTTGAAGGGACAAGGCGAAGGCGACATCCTCGATCATCGCCTAACTCTGAACGCCGACCGCTTCACGCCAGTCGATTCCGGACTAATTCCCACGGGCGAACTTCGCAGCGTGAAAGGAACTCCGTTTGATTTCACGGCACCAGTCGCTATCGGCGCGCGTATTAATAATGATGACGAGCAACTGAAGCTCGGCAAAGGTTATGACCACAATTGGGTGCTGAACCGAAAAGCGGGTGACGCACTTTCGCTCGCTGCAAAAGTCGAGGAAACGACAACCGGCCGCGTGATGGAAGTGTGGACCACGGAACCGGGAATTCAGTTCTACACCGGAAATTTTCTGGACGGCAAAACTGGAAAAGGTGGCAAGCCTTACAACTTCCGATACGCGCTTTGCCTGGAAACGCAGCACTTTCCCGATTCTCCAAATCATCCAGCTTTTCCAACTACAGAGCTGAAGCCGGGCCAGCATTTCCACTCGAAAACGATTTACAAATTTTCCGCGAAGTAACGCATCAATTGCTTGACACGGCTGGCTGGAACAGACTATTTAAGAAGCGCAATTTCCTCAAAGAAACGGAAGGTAGATGGCCACAGCGCTCGCGTTGATTCTTTCCGAAGCGCCTGCAAAATTACTCTCGCTCACGTTCATCGATGTCCTGATCCTCGTTCTGTATTTCGTAATGATTCTTGGCATCGGCTTTTACCTGAAGAGTTATACCACCACAAGCGAAGATTTTTTCATGGCGGGCCGTTCCATGACGGCCTGGGTTGCCGGCCTAAGTTTTCTTGCTGCAAATTTAGGCTCGCTGGAATTAATGGGCTGGGCCGCCGCCGCATATCAATACGGTATTCTGGCCACGCACTGGTATTGGATCGGCGCAATTCCTGCAATGTTATTTCTCGGCATCGTGATGATGCCCTTCTATTACATTTCCAAAACGCATTCCGTTCCCGGCTATTTGAAACTCAGATACGGAGAGCCTGCGCGCGTTCTTTCCGCGGTAACTTTCGGCGTGATGACCGTGATGATGAGCGGCATCAACATTTATTCAATGGCGCTGGTGATGAAAGCGATCCTCGGCTGGAACATCAATTACAGCATTTGGATTTCTTCGCTCACCGTCGCCGCGTATGTAGTGCTCGGCGGATTGCGCTCGGCAATATTTAACGAAGTGCTGCAATTTGTTTTGATCTGGCTCGGCGCAATGCTGATTCCAATTATCGGCCTCGTGGAAACCGGCGGCTGGAGCGGGATGGTTGCGCGCATCCATCAAAATTTTCCCAACGGTAATTACACACATTTGTGGAGCACGCTCGGCCACTTTAGTGACAATCCCATGGGCGTTCATTGGACGGGAATTGTACTCGGCCTCGGCTTTGTAATTTCTTTCGGCTACTGGACGACGGATTTCCTGGTTGTGCAAAGAGTCCTGACCGCGCGTGATTTACGCTCCGCTAAAATGGCGCCGATTATCGGCGCGTCATTCAAAATGATCGTGCCCTTCATCGTGATTCTTCCCGGGCTTCTCGGCCTCGCGATTTTTTCCGGCGATCACAGGTTGGTCGGCGAATCGCAAGCGGTGGCCACCGGTCTCCATAGTTACAACGAAGTCCTGCCATTAATGTTGGCGCGCTATTGCGGCCCTGGTCTGTTGGGACTCGGCATCACCGCGCTGCTCGCAGGATTCATGTCCGGAATGGCGGGCAATGTAAGTGCTTTTGCGACCGTGTGGACGTACGATATTTATCGCCCGCTAATTCGCAAAGACGCGCCCGACTCTCACTACCTGAGCATGGGACGCTGGTGCACAATTCTTGGCGTTTTAATCAGCATCGGTACCGCATATTTCGTGATGCAATTTCTGAGCATCATGGATTACGTGCAAGCGCTGTTCAGTTTTTTTATCGCGCCGCTTTTCGGCACCGTTATTTTGGGAATGCTTTGGAAGCGCACAACTTCGGCCGGCGGATTCTGGGGATTGTTGGCGGGAACACTTTCATCCGTCGGCATGTGGCTCTGGGTGAAAATTGATCCGCACGCGCTTACCTACATTGCGCTTTCACCAAAAGCGCGCGACATGGCGGAAAATATGTATCGCGGATTGTGGTCGTGGATTATTTGCGTCGTCGTTACGGTGATCATCAGCCTGATGACCACGCCAAAGCCCGCGTCCGAATTAAATGGACTCGTCTATGGCTGTACAGAAATTCCGTCAGAAGGTCATCTGTCCCTGTATCAGCGGCCGATTTTCTGGGCGACAATTGTCGCAGTCATTTTCGTAATTTTGAACGTCGTATTTTGGTAGGAGCAATTATGCACGCAGAAGATGAACGAATATCAATTTGGTTTTTCATCGGCATGCTGGTGTTCGCCTATGGAATCGTAATCACCGCCGCGGGAATTTACGAAATTTTCGTACGACCCGCGCATCCGGTGGTCCTCGCCTCGCTTCATGCAGGAGTGTGGTGGGGTGCGTTCATGTTAATCCTCGGCGGTTTTTATCTTTATAAATTTTCGCCAAAGAAAGAAAAGTGATGGAACTACATCCGAAGCGGCAAATGACTTTAGGAATTATTGTCGGCAATCGAGGATTTTTTCCGGATCACCTCGCGCGCAGCGGTCGCCAGGAAATGATTGCCGCGCTTGAAACTGCCGGCGTGAAAGTAATTGCTCTCGGCGAAACAGATTCCAAACACGGCGCGGTCGAATCCCGCCCGGAAGCGGCGAAATGCGCTGACCTATTCAAGAAACATCGCGAATCCATCGACGGAGTCGTCGTAACACTTCCAAATTTCGGCGACGAGCGCGCCATCGCGGACACTCTGCGCATGGCCGATCTTCCGGTTCCAGTGCTTGTGCAGGCCACGCCGGACACCGCTTCAAAAATGTTCATTCGCGACCGACGCGATAGTTTCTGCGGCAAAATGTCCGTCTGCAATAATCTTACGCAATACGGAATTCCCTATTCACTCACCTCCGTGCACACGGAAGCGCCGCAGTCGGAAACTTTCCGCAAGGATCTCGATTGGTTTCTCGGCGTCTGCCGCGTGGTGAAAGGAATGCGCAGGCTGCGCGTTGGCGCAATCGGTGCGCGTCCCACTGCTTTCAACACCGTGCGCTATAGCGAAAAAATTCTCGAGGCTAATGGAATTTCCGTGGAAACGCTGGATCTCTCCGAAGTTCTAGGCCGCATCGCGAAAATGAAAGACGACGACCCCGCACCGCAAAAAAAGCTAAACGCGATTCGTAAGTATGTTCCTACGCAAGGAATTCCGGATGCCGCCCTGCTGAAAATGGCCAAGCTGGGCGCGGTAATCGACCACTGGATGCGCGAAACTGAAGTGGCCGTCAGCGCGATTCAATGCTGGACCAGCCTGGAAGAATATTTTGGCGTGGTTCCCTGCACTGTGATGAGCATGATGAGCAATGAAGGAATGTCCAGCGCTTGCGAAGTGGACATTTGCGGCGTCCTCGGAATGCACGCGCTTCAACTCGCTTCCGAAACTCCCAGCGCGCTTCTCGATTGGAACAATAATTATGCCGACGATCCCGACAAAGCCGTCTGCTTCCATTGCAGCAATCTTCCGATGCATTTTTTCCAGGAAGTGAAAATGGATTTTCAGGAAATTATTGCGGGCACCGTCGGCAAGGAAAATACCTTTGGCACTTGCGTGGGCCGCGTGAAATCCGCGCCCATGAGCTATGCACGATTTTCCACGGACGATCGCACCGGCGCGATTCGCGGTTACGTTGGCGAAGGCGCGTTCACAGACGATCCACTCAGCACGTTCGGCGGAGCAGGCGTCGTGAAAATTCCCAAGCTTCAGGATTTGCTCCGCTATATTTGCGAACGCGGATTTGAGCATCATGTCGCTGCAAATCTCTCAACCGTCGCAAGCGTCGTCTACGAGGCCACCACGCGCTATCTCGACTGGAATATTTACGAGCACAAGGCGTGAGCATGATCGTCGCGGGCGTTGATTTCGGAACGCTAAGTGTCAGACTTTCGCTGTTTGATAGCGAGCGCGGCCGCCTCGGTTTTGCCACCGCGGAATATCCACTGAAGCGCAAAAAAGAAGATCCGGACTTCGCAACGCAATCCCACACAGATCAAATGGAAGCATTGGCGCTCGCCGCCCGGAAGGCGCTGCAGACTTCCGGCGTGAACGGGAATGACGTCGCCGCAATCGCCCTCGACACCACCGGTTCGAGCGTAATCCCCGTTGGCGAAGGACTCGCGCCGCTCAACGATTATTATCTCTGGTGCGATCACCGCGCGTGGAAAGAAGCCGCGCGAATTACAAAAGTCGCGCGCGAGATGAATTTGCCCGCGATAAATTGGTGCGGCGGCGTTTATTCTTCCGAGTGGGGCTTCGCAAAACTTCTTCACTGGTTGCGCAACAATCCGGAAAAGCGCGGCCAATTTGTAACGGCATTTGAACATTGCGACATGGTCGCCGCAGTGCTATGCGGAATCACCGACCCGCGCGAAGCTCCACGAAGCATTTGCGCGATGGGCCACAAATGGCTATGGAATAAATCGCTCGGCGGTTTCCCCTCGAATGATTTTTTCACCGAAGTTGATCCGCTTCTTTCCGGAATTGGCGAAAAACTGCAAGGCCGCTACGCAACATCAGATAAAATTGCCGGCACATTGTGTTCGCATTGGGCGGAAAAAATGGGCTTGCGTGTGGGAATTCCAATTCCCGTCGGCGCGTTCGATGCGCATTGGGATACCATCGGCGCCGCCGCGCAACTTCATGACATCGTGAATGTAATCGGCACTTCTACATGTATCATCGGCATCACCGATAGCACCGCGCTTGTGCCCGGCTTATGCGGAGTCGTGCCGGGTTCAGTAGATCCGCGCTATACCGGAATTGAAGCGGGACTTTCCGCAACCGGAGATATTTTTGACGCGATCGCAAAGCGCGCTGGAATTTCCGTGGCGGAAATGTCGAAAACTATCGAGAATTATCGCGCCGGAGAAACCGGCCTGCTGCGCCTTACCTGGGACAACGGCGATCGCACAGTTCTTGTAAACGCCGAACTTGGCGGCGCAACTTTCGGCTGGAAACTGACGCACACCGCGCACGACGAACTATTCGCGGCGATCGAAGGCACCGGTTTCCACACGCGTGTAATCTTGGAACGAATGGAGCAGCACGGCGTGCGAATCGATCGCGTAATCAACGGCGGCGGCATTCCGAATCGGAATGCGAAGCTCAATCAAATTTACGCCGACATTTTGAACAAGCCCGTACTGGTTCCGCAGGGTGACGTGACCAGCCTGGGTGCGGCGATCTTCGCGTTCCTCGCGTGCGGCGCGTTCAAAAACATCGAAGCAGCGCAAGATGCGATGTGTCCCAAATTCCGAATCTTCCAGCCGGATCCAGCGAACGTCGCGGTCTATCAGCAGTTGTATCCTTTATATAGGAAGCTTTATTTCGCATTCGGCGAAAAGCAGTCCGCTGCGGCGAGCATCGGCGACGTGATGCCCGAAATCCGAAGAATCGGCGCGGAGGTCCGAAACTCGCAATGATGCTCACATCTCTGCGCGCGGAAGTTCTGGAAGCGAATCTGGAATTGGTCCGGAAAGGTTTGGTGATCGATACTTTCGGAAACGCTAGCGGAGTTTCGCGCGAAAAAGGCTTAGTCGTCATCAAGCCCAGCGGAGTTGCATATGCAAAAATGCGCCCCGCAGATCTCGTCATCACCGATCTGAACGGAAAAATTGTCGAAGGAAAATTGCGCCCGTCATCCGACCTCGCAACTCACATCGTTCTCTACAAAGCATTTACTAAAATCGGCGGCGTCGCTCACACGCATTCGCGAATGGCCACGGCCTGGGCGCAAGCACGGCGCGAAATTCCCTGCTTCGGCACAACGCACGCCGATTATTTTCACGGCCCTGTACCCGTCACGGCCGTCATGTCTCACAAAGAAATTGAATCCGACTATGAGCTGAACACCGGTCACGCAATCGTGAAACGCATGGCCGGAATCGATCCGCTCTCGATGCCCGCAATTTTAGTTTCAGGCCACGCGCCATTTTGCTGGGGAATTTCACCGCGCGAAGCCGCCCATGCGGCGATGATGCTCGAAGAAGTCGCTCACATGGCGTACATGAGCGTGGCGCTAAATCTGCAAGCCGATCCGATTTCTGATTCTCTGCTGAACAAACATTTCCTGCGCAAACACGGTTCAGCCGCATACTACGGTCAGCCAAAAAAGAAGAAAGGCTGATTCCGATGCGAGAAAAGATTAAGCCAATTGCAAAGGAAGCGCGCAATCTAACTCGCCGTCAATTCGCCGCAAAATCGGCCAAACTCGCGACCGCCGCGTCTATCGCATCGCTCATTCCAACATGGCTTTTCTCAGACGCAACCACCGCACAGCGCGTCACAATCCGCACCGATCAGGAAATCGGCGTCATCCGCCCGGAATTACACGGCCACTTCGCGGAACATCTGGGCTCCTGCGTTTACGGCGGCCTCTGGGTCGGCAAAAATTCTCCAATCCCCAACACAAATGGATATCGCAAGCAGGCCATTGAATATCTCCGCGATCTCGGAATTCCCGTGTTGCGGTGGCCCGGTGGATGTTTCGCGGATGATTATCACTGGCGCGATGGAATCGGCGCGCCTTCGCAACGCCCGAAGCGCGTGAACATTCACTGGGGCGGATATCTCGAAGACAATAGTTTCGGCACGCATGAATTTATTGAACTCTGCAAATTGATTGGCGCGGAACCGTACCTCGCTGGAAATATGGGCAGCGGCTCGCCGGAAGAAATGCGCGATTGGATCGAGTATTGCAATCATCCGGGCGGCAGCACACTTTCAGACGCACGCGCCGCGAACGGCTCGTCCGATCCATTTCGCGTGAAATATTGGGGCGTGGGAAATGAAAGCTGGGGCTGCGGCGGAAACATGCGTCCCGAAGAATACGCCGCTGAATATCGCCGCTTCTCAACTTATCTACGAACCTTCGGCGGCACGAAACCATTTCTCGTCGCCTCCGGCCCAAATGGAAATGATTCTGAATGGTCTCGTGGGCTGATGACGGGATTTCGCCGCAATAATCCCGACGGCCTTTCCATGCATTATTATTCCGGCGGAAAAGATCCCGCACTAAATTTCTCCGCCGCAAATATGGACGACCAACTTTCCAGCTTCGCGAGAATCGAGCAAGCCGTGATCCAGCAGCGCGCGCTTCTCGATGGCTACGACGGCGGCCGCAGAGTCGGATTGTTTCTCGACGAATGGGGCGTGTGGGACCACATTCTGCCCGAAGACGAAGCTCGCTACGGAAAACTTTGGCAGCAAAGCACCATGCGCAGCGCCGTTGCCGCCGGATTGGGACTGAACCTCTTCAATCGTCAGGCCGATAAGCTCTACATGTGCAACATCGCGCAAATCGTGAATGTGCTTCAGTCTTTGCTTCTCACTGATAGCCCTCAGGGCGAGCATTGCGTGCGCACCACGACCTATCACGCATTCATGCTGTTCAAAGCGCACCGAGCAAAAACTTCCGTGCGAGTTGAAACTCAAACCTCCGCGCCGCTGGACTTGTCCGCTTCCGCGTCCAAGAGCGACGGCCAATTGGTAGTCTCATTCGTAAATCCGCGACACGACGCAGACCTGCAAATCGATTGCCGCATTCAAGGCGGCACCGCCCAGGCTGGAACTGCGCAAATTTTGCACGACGCGGATGCAAATGCGTACAACAGTTTCGACGCCCCAAATCGACTGACGCCGCAGTCCCATCCAATCCAGGTTGGCTCGGCGGGAATTCAACTGAATCTGCCGCGCCTCTCCATCGTCACAGCCACGTTTCGCACCGTTTAGCCGCCCGTGTTTATTGCACGGTTCTATCCCTTCAACGCTATTGACGTGGATGCTCTTACAGGGTATTTTCTGCCTGTTATTCGTCGGAATCTTCCACTGGAGGCAATTATGCGACGTCGTTTCGCAGCAGGCATTTTGGCAGTTTTCGCTCTGGCCGTTCTCACAACTGCGGCAGATGATTTTTGGGTCCACAAGGACTGGAAGACATGGACTGCTGCCGACTGTAAGAAAATCCTCGACGATTCACCGTGGGCAAAAAGAGTTCTGAAGGAAAATGCAACCGACGTCACTCACGTCCCCAGCGCTGCGCAAGGCGCCACGATTGATAAATCGGCCGCAGGGCTGAATCAAGGCGCGGGCGAAATTAATTACGTCGTCCAGATTCGCTCCGCCGAACCAATGCGCCACGCTCTGATTCGTCAACAGCAAATTGATAAGGGCTACGACAAGATGAGCGACGCTGATAAGAAAGCGTTCGATGCGCAGATGGAGCAACTCTACAATCCGCCTGGCGATCCGATCATGATTCACGTCAGGTATTACGGAAATCGGCCTCAGCTCACAACTTTTCTGAACAACGCGTGGGACAGTCTTCCGGCTGACACCGTTCCCGCGGACTTGGTTCTGCTTCCTGCGGGCGGCGGCAAAGTCATTCCGCTCACGTATGTGCAAGATGCCGGCGGCGGACCTGAATTCGATATTACTTTTCCCCGCACTGCGCTAGCACCGGGAATAAAATCCTTCAAGCTGCAAATTCCAAATCCGGCGCTCGGCGATTTCGGCTCGTCAAAAGTTATGGCGGAATTCAAAACGGATAAGATGGCCGTTGACGGCAAGGCGGCGTTCTAACTGTCGCACTTCTGAATTCAACAAATTTCGTTCAACAAATTTGGGCAGGCGCTCGGTGGATCTCAATGCCGCGTCTGCCCATTTTTATTTTCGCGGTGCGTCATTCATTAGTGTCGGCTGTCCTAACAAACACGCAGAATTGCCACGGCCCGAGCGCGAGTCGTGACACTCCGGAAGAATTCAAATATTCGCTGGCGCGTCCTTCGCCGGTGTCGGGCGCTCGACTGCCAGAATCCAATAATCTTTTCCAGCGGCCCGGCGGAATCGGCGCATCCACATTCACCGCGGTTCCTCCAAAATGAAATGCACAAAATAGTCGCCGGCTGGCCGCCCGGCGACATGCGCCGGCAGATGGTAGTAGACCCAGAGCAGCACGCCGATA
>Ga0209624_10002002_pt1 | contig 15376 bp, 13 predicted proteins | sample JacPinW_OM2H0_O1_FD_188565 | JGI IMG/M metagenome (GOLD analysis project Ga0209624, IMG submission 188565) | Forest soil microbial communities from Algoma, Ontario, Canada - Jack Pine, Ontario site 1_JW_OM2H0_O1 (SPAdes) (version 2) | ecosystem: Environmental > Terrestrial > Soil > Boreal...
TCGAAGCGCCTGTCCTGAGCGTGTCGAAGGAACCTGCTTTTGTCTTCCTGCCATCTCCCGCAAGCACACCTTTGTCGCGAACCCGCATCACACACCCTACAAGCACGCGATCAGATAAAAGAGGTGTAGCAATGAGCGTATCCACCATGGAAGAACTCTTCATCGACGAGTTGAAAGACATCTACTCCGCCGAAAAGCAGATCACCAAATCCCTCCCCAAAATGGCTAAAGCCGCCACATCCCCCGACCTCCGAGACGCGTTCGAATCCCATCTCGAAGAGACCAAAGGTCACGTCGAGCGCCTCGAGAAAGCCTTTGAAATCCTGGGAAAACCCGCACGCGGCAAGATGTGCCACGGCATGGAAGGCGTCCTCGAAGAAGGCGCTGAAGTCCTCGAAGACACAGAAAAGGGAGACGTTCGCGACGCCGCCCTCATCTCCGCCGCCCAGCGCGTCGAGCACTACGAGATCGCCGCCTACGGCTGCGTCCACGAGTACGCCACGCTCCTCGGCCAGAAAGAAGTCGCCAAGCTCCTCGAACAAACCCTCAACGAAGAAAAAGCAGCCGACAAGAAGCTAGGAACCGTAGCCAAATCCGTCAACTCGCAGGCGCTTCAGGCCGCCTGAGACCAACGCAACCGGTGCCCCACGTCCCGCTTCTGGGACGTGGGTTTCCGATCCCAGGCCTCTCTCAACAGCGTCGACGACCTCAACTGGGGTCGGCGTACCCCACAAACCCACTCGCACCCTCTACTGAGTGCTTTGACGGTGAGCGTGAAACCGGTTTAACGGTTGGAGCGACAACGCCCAGTTTTTTCCACAGATTTATTTCAAAAAAGTGGCATTATCTTCCCACCACAAAATCACCATGCAATTCACCACGTTTTACCACCCAAAAACCACAACTTCACCACAAAAAACCATCAACTTCTGCCCATAAATCGCAGAAATCCCTCAAAAGACCACCCAAAAAAATTTCAAAATAAATCTCAGTTCATCCACCGTTTGTCGTTGGGGTCCTTGCGAAGCTCATCAGGGTCGACGTAGCGGCCGTCTTTGTCGAAGTGGACTTCGCGGTTCTGCTTGCGCATATAGACCTCGAACTTGCGGGCTGCGCGACGGCGCTTCCAGCGGTAGTAGGTATTGCGCACTCCGAAGTAGCGCTCGCTCAGGCCGAAGGCAAGACCACGGCGCGGGGCAAATCTAACGAAGAGATAGCCGCAGAGGGCGCCAGAGAGTTGGAGGAGCGCGCCAAAGCTGTCTGCCTGTTTGAGCAGGAGAGCGACGGCGATGAGGATGTAGATGGCCACCATGTACTTGGCCTTGATCCGAATAAGAAACCAGAAGAGAAATTCCTGATCGCCGAATAGCATCCCGATGGCGACTAGCAGACCGAAGATCCCGGTCCAGGCTCCCACTGCGGGAACGTCGGGACGGAGGCCGAAGACGTGGGTGAAGGAGATTGCCGAGGCGATGATAGCTCCACCGATGACAGAGGTGAAGTAGAGCTCACTGACCCAGCGGGCGCCGAAGGAGGGTTCGAGCAGGGCTCCGGTGAACCACAGCGTGAGCATGCCGAAGAGGATGCCGAGAATGCCAGGGTTGACGAAGGAGTAAGTGACGAGCTGCCAGATCTCTCCGTGAACCACGGCGCGAGGTTCGAGGAGGAGATGGGCCTCGAGGAAGAACTCAATCTGAGGCGCGAGCCAGTGGAGCAGGCCAAGCGCGAAGAAGACTGCGACGTTGGCGAGGATCAGCTTACGGGTGACGCCGGAGAAGGCGGGGAGGCTGAGCGTGATGGGACCGGAGCGGCGCATGGGTGCCTTGTCTTATTTCATCATAGGCGGAACTGGGGCATGGCAGAGGACAGGGCCAGCAGTTTGTAATTTCTTGCACTTATGAGAGCGGCGAGTTGAGGGATCCACTCGCCGCTCGAAGGCTGCTAATCGCTTGCAGGCGAGGGGGCCGACGCAGCCGTTCGCGGTTGGCGTGGAGGTGGTACGGGATAGACGGCGGCGCTGCGGTGTCCGGCGGCGTCGACAGAGCGTACGCCGAAGATGACGTTGTCCTTGGAGATGGGCAGCGCGATGGTGGTGTCGGTGCCGGCGGAGACGACGCTGGTCCAGTTGGGCTGATCGGTATCGCGATAGACGACCTCGAAGGTGGCTCCAGCGGGGAAGCCGGCAGGTTTCTCCCAGCGGAGGACGGTGCGGGTGTCGTAGGGAGGATTGAGGACGGCGACCTTCTGGGGCTGGCCGGGTGCGGCGGCGAGAGTGGCGAGAGTGGCCATGTTGAGCCGAGCGACGTTGGCGATGTAGTTGAAATCGTCGTACTTGATGTCGTCGACGTACTCGACTCCGTTTTCGGTGCGCGGGGTCTGGTGCTGGTGGTTGAAGTTTTCGAGCCACTCGGTGAAGCGGACGGCCGCAAAGCCCTCCTGATTGAAGCTGGTGTGGTCCCCGCCGCGGCCGAAGCGATCGCGGCGGAAGATCATGACGGGATGGAAAGCCGGAACCATGCGCATGGCCATGTTGTGGGGTTGGCCTGCCGGGGTTCCTGCGGAGAGACGCTCGGAGGTAGGGTGGAAGTAAGTTTGGTCGATATCTACGATGGCGCGGGCGAGCTCGCGGGAGGGCGAGTCGTTTTCAGCGCCGATGGTCTGAATTTCGCGGAGTTGTTCGAGCGTGGCGGGGCCGGGGACGCCCTCGGAGAAGACGCGGACGGCCGATTTGTCTGCTCCGACTGCGCCGGGAGTAGTATCGCCGCCGACGATATCGTTGTTGAGGACGGCTTCAAGATCCCAGCCCTCGGACTTGGCTAGCTTGGCGAAGTGGCGGCTGCCGTCAAGGCCCTGTTCTTCTCCGGCAACGGTTAGGAAGATGATGGTGCTGGGAAATTTGAGTTTCGAGAGAACGCGGGCGCTTTCGAGGGAGACGGCGGTGCCGCTGGCGTCGTCGTTAGCGCCGGGGGCGGGGTCGTGAGTGTTGAAGTTATCGGAGTTGCGTGAGTCGTAGTGGCCGGTAACCAGCACCACGCGATTAGCCTGGGCGGGATCGGTGCCGCGGAGGATGGCGTAGACGTTCGTGAGCTTCGTTGGCTTGGTGATCCGCGCGGCAGGGCCGGTTCCAGGCGGTTCGATGAATTCGTCGCGCTTGACCTCCAGACACCCACCGCATGCTTCCGAGTAGCGCTTGAATTCAGACTCGAGCCAATCGGCGGCGGCATTGATGCCCGTGCCCGGGGGAAGGTCTGTGTCCATGCTGGAGAGGGTGCTGCGATTCTTGAAGGTGACGAGCTTTGTGATGATTGCCTTGATGTTGTCGGGGGAAACCTGCTGGAGCGCGCCGGCGATGGCGGGATCGGCGGGCGCAGGCGTAATGGGTTGTCCGGTAGGAGCGGATTGTTGACCGTGGAGAAGGCCGGAACCGAGGAGTGTAGAGACGACGATAAGGTGGTTGAAATGAGAGAGGAAGCGGGGTCCGGCGATCACAATCGTTCTCCTTGTGGGAAACCTAAAAACTGCCAGCATCCGCATGCTTGACGAATGGACGGGAAGACCGCTAAATAATTAGCAGGGTGTCCGCGAGTGCTGTATTCATCATCCTATAAGGAAACAAATTGCTATAGGTGGGTGGGCGAACACGAATCATGCTGGAGGTTCGAAAAATGGCTGTTGTATGTCCCGAATGCGATAACCCGATTGACGTGGATGCCGACGAGGTAGAAGAAGGCGAAACGGTCCAGTGCGATGAGTGCGGGATCGATCTGGAGGTCGTCTCGGTTGATCCGGTGGAAGTCGCGGTGATCGATGCCGCCGGCTACGATGATGAAGATCCAATGCACGCAGATGACGAGGATGAGGAATAGGCAAAGGTTCTTCAAGAAGGTACTCTTATACTGAAACGATGAAGCTCATTCCTGGTTCGTTCCGCTCTTTCGTCAGTCGAGTTCTCGTTGCCGCGTGTTGCATTACCGCCTTTTCTGTCGCGGTGCGAGGCACAGGTGTATTTGCTCAGCAGCGTGCCCCTGCGCAGCGAGTTGTTCAGGGCAAGGTGACCGATGCGGCAAATGCAGCGATCAAGGGTGCCGTGGTCTATTTGAAAGACACTCGCAGCCTGTCGGTGAAGAGCTACTTTTCCGATGATGAGGGGAATTACCGGTTTGGTCAGCTCTCGCAGAACACAGATTATGAGGTCTGGGCGGAGAATAACGGTAAGAAGAGCGGTGTGAAGACGGTGAGCTCGTTCGATAGCAAGAGCCAGTTCGTTATCAATCTGAAGATTGATAAGTAGGGTTTTTGGGATTTGAGATGGGAGGGGCGTTCGATCTGGTGATCGAGCGCCCTCTTTGCATGTCCGCTAATCGGCGATGCCAGGATTGGGCGGGTCTATGCCTAGCGCGGTGGCGAGTGCGATGAGATGGTCCTGTTCCTGCATGAGAATCTCGCGGATGGATTCGCCGATGGCGAACTCGTTGAGTTCGTCGCACTGCTTGATGCGGCGGCGGTACTGACGGATGGTCTCTCTTTCGTTGTCGAGGTCGAAGCGCAACATGTCCTCGGCTTTCTCGGAGGTTTTGACTGGCTTGGGCGTCACCGAAGGCATGCCGCCGAGATAGTCGATGTGGTTGGCGATGGCGAGAGCGTGCGCAAGCTCTTCCTTGGCGTGTACCTCGAGCTCACCTGCAATGTTCATGTAGGCCGCTCCCTTGAGGACCTGGGAGTAGTTCACATAGGCGATGATGGCCTGATATTCGCGCGAGAGATCTTCGTTGAGGAGTGCGGTCAGTTTTTCGCGAGTAAGCGAGGAACCTGCGGGGCTTGTTTTTTTAGTGGCCATGTCTTCTCCAGTTCTTCCTTGGATGGGGGTTCCACGGATTCAGATGCCGAAATCTTAGCTGGAGTTTGTGACAGTTGTGTCAGAGGCAGGAGTTCCTGCTTGCCGCGCTAGCTTTCGAGCGCCGGATAGTCGGTGTATCCCACGGGGCCTGAAGCGTAGAAGGTTGCCGGGTTGGGACGATTGAGCGGGGCATTTTTCCGGAAACGGGCGGGCAGGTCCGGATTTGCGATGAAAAGCTTGCCGAAGGCCACGGCGTCTGCCTTGCCTTCGTCAAGGAGCCGCTGGCCGACGGCCTGATCGATGGCTTCGTTGGCGACAAAGACACCGCCGAAGGTCTGTTTGAGGGTTGGCCCGATGCTGTCCGGGCCAACGTGCTCGCGGGCGGCGATGAAGGCGAGGTGGCGTTTGCCGAGCTCGCGGGCGAGGTAGGTGAAAGTGGCGTGGGGGTTGGAGTCGGAGATGCCGTGGGCATCGCCACGCGGGGCGAGATGCATGCCTACGCGGCCAGCGCCGAAGACGGAGATTGCGGCTTCTGCGCATTCGATGTGGAGGCGAGCCCGGTTTTCGATGGAGCCGCCATACTCGTCGGTGCGGTGGTTGGAGCCATCCTGTAGAAACTGATCGAGGAGGTAGCCATTGGCTCCGTGGAGCTCGACGCCATCGAAGCCGGCGAGCTGGGCGTTTTGAGCGCCGCGGCGGAAGGCCTCGATGACGCCAGCGACCTCGCTGGTTTCGAGGGCTCGAGGAGTAACAAAGGGGCGCTGCGGACGAAGGAGGCTGACGGTGCCAGAGGCCGCGATGGCGCTGGGGGCGACCGGAAGCCGACCGTTGAGGAACTCGGGGTCGGAGATGCGGCCTACGTGCCAGATCTGCGCGAAGATGTGCCCGCCGGCGGCATGGACAGCGGCTGTGATGGGCTTCCAGGCCTCGGTCTGTTCGCGCGACCAGAGGCCGGGAACGTTGGCATAGCCGACCCCGAGAGGATCGATCGGAATACCTTCGCTCAGGATGAGGCCGGCGGAAGCGCGCTGAGCGTAGTACTCCGCAATGATCGGGGTGGGAACATGGTCCGAAGTGCCGCGCAGGCGCGTGAGAGGCGCCATGAAGATGCGGTTGGGGAGTTTTAGGTCGCCGATCTGGATGGGATCGAAGAGGCTAGGCTTGTTTGTCATCACACATTGGATGACGAAGATCCGACGTGTGATTCTCCACCTGCCGAGTTTCGGCGCGGCAGTCTTTTTACAGCGGAAGGTTTTTGAGCCAGTCGCGGAAGGAAGGCCCGAGGTCGTCCCGTTTGAGGGCGAACTCGACGGTGGCGCGGAGGAAGCCCTGCTTGTCGCCGGCGTCGTGGCGCTTGCCTTCGTAGTGGAAGCCGTAGACCTTTTCGTACTGGAGCAGAGCTTTGATGCCGTCAGTGAGCTGGAGTTCGCCGCCGGCACCTGGAGGAATGGTCTCGAGCATTTCGAAGATGCGTGGAGTGAGGATGTAACGGCCGATGATCGCGTTCTTCGACGGTGCGTCTTCGAACTTCGGTTTTTCGACCATGCTCCGGACGTCGAGGAGGCGCGGATTCCTTGGGTCGGGTGTGCAGTCGAGAACGCCATAGGCGGAGATGGCGGGCCCCTCGATGGTCTCGGAGGCGAGGATGGTTGATTGGGTTTCGTTGAAGGCTTCAACCATCTGCTTCATGCACGGAACTGTGGCGTCGACGATGTCGTCGGGAAGGAGGACGGCGAAGGGTTCGTCACCGACGATCTCTTTGGCCTGGAGGACGGCGTGGCCGAGGCCGAGGGGCTCTGCCTGCCGGGTGTAAGTGACGCGGGCGAGCTTGGCGACGGCTCGGGTGATCTCGAGCAGCGCGGTTTTGTTCTTAGCGGCGAGATTGGCTTCGAGTTCGGGGCTGCCGTCGAAGTGGTCTTCCATGGTGGACTTGCCGCGGCCTGTGATGATGATGATCTCGTTGCAGCCGGCGGCGACGGCCTCTTCGACTCCGTATTGAATGAGCGGCTTGTCGACGAGGCAGAGCATCTCCTTCGGCATGGCCTTGGTTGCTGGAAGGAAGCGAGTGCCCAGTCCTGCGGCAGGGAAGACGGCTTTGCGAATTTTCTGGGGCGTCATTTGTCCGGCGAGAACTTTCTTTTGGCGCTTTTGGCGTGCAGGATCAATCGTAGCAGGGTGGTGCGAACGCATCGCAACCGGGCTACCGGTAAGGATGCGGGATGGATCAGATGGGTTTTACGCCCTTAAGGACCATACTGTTCCAGACGTAGGGGGTGCGGCCGGAGCCGGCGAATTCGATATTGGCGAAGCCGGTTTCCATGAGGGCCTGGGTCAACGTTTTGCGCGACCAGAATTTGATGTGGCCGTGATCCCAGAGGACGGTAAAGTGGCGGTCCATTTTACCGGTAAGAGCGAGGAGAAGATTCTTGAGATAGCCGTGATAGGGGGTTGTGAGAATGATGATTCCGCCTGGCTTCAGGAGATCGTAACAGTTGCGCAGAAAACCGCGGGGGTCGTAGACGTGTTCGATGACCTCCGTAGAGAGGACGACGTCAACAGGGCCGACGGTATTGAGGAACTCGGAGTAAAGAGTTTGGCCGTCGGCGAGGAAGAAGTTGATGTTGGGAAAAGTCTTGCGAGCGATCTCGATTCCGGTGGGCGAGAGATCGGAGCCGTGAAGCTGCCAGTTTCTATCCTGAAAGAGAGAGAGGAACGAGCCATTGCCGCAGCCGGCGTCCATGACGATCGAGCCAGGCGGAACGTTCTTGAGAAGACGCGAGACTGACGGGTAGAGATGTCGGTGACTGAATTCGGCGTTGGCGGCGCTGTAGTTGTAGGAGATACCACCCATTTGGCTCATGATACCTTCAACCGGTTGTTTTCCAAACGGGCTGTTGAGCCGTTTAGAGAACGGGGGAGTCGTCGTGAAGCATGGCTTTGCGGATGATTTTGATTGGAGCAAAGCCCTGCCGCATGAAGTTGTCGTGGAACTGCTGGAGGTTGAAGGCTTCGCCTTGTTTTTTCATCAGGTCGGCTCGTAGTTTCATTATTTCGAGTTTGCCGAGGGTGTAGTAGAGATAAGTCGCGTCGGCGGTGCCGCGTTTCGTTTCAACGAGAGCGACGGAGGGAGATTGGTAACCTTCGGTGACGAAGAAATTGACGGCCTGATCGAACGTAAATTGTCCGGTGTGGAGCTTGATGGAGTTCACGAAACGGGCGTCGCGGAGAAGAGCATCCTGGAGCTGGCCGAGGCGGATCAATTTGGCCTCGTGCTCATCTTTTGCGCCCGCGCCGGGTTGACCGTATCCCTGATCGAGCATCATCTGCTCGGTATAGTGGGCCCAGCCTTCGATGTTGGTGTTGGCGCCGAGGACTTTGCGGATGGTCGAGGGAAACTGAGGGGTCCACAGGAACTGGACGTAGTGGCCAGGATAGGCTTCGTGGACGCTGGTACTGATGACGGTGCCGACGTTGAAGGCAGCCATGTGTTCTGTGATGTGCTGGGCGGTCCAGTCTTTTTCAGGCAGAGTGACGTTGAAGTAGGCCTTCGTGGAGTGGGTTTCAAAAGGGCCCGGTGCGTCCATCGAGGCCTGCGTGGTGGCGCGCATGAAGGGTGGGGTCTCTTCGAGGGTGGGCTCGACTTTGGAGGGGATTGTGATGATGTGGTGGGTGTCGATGAAGGTGATAAGGCTGGCGAAGGTGTCCTGAAAGGCGCTAAGGAGTTTATCGGGGGCGGGGTGGATGGTGGCCAACTCGGCGAGAACCTGCTGCGGGGTTTTGGTGGGGTCGATCTCTTTGGCGATACGGGCGAACTCAGCCTGGTTTTTGTGCAGGTCGTCGAACGCGATCTCTAGGAGGCGATCGAGGGGGATGTCGACCATCTCGTCGTAACGGAGTTTCCTGGCGAAGGTCTCGGCGCCTAGCTTGTAGTCGCCGTTGGAGCGCGGAAGGAGATCGGATTTGAGCCATGCGCCGTAAGACTTGAGGGCATCGATGACGGCGGCGTTGGATTTTGCGAAGGCGGCTTTGGCTTCGGCGTCGGTCGCGGCGTCAGGACCGGAGAAGAAGGCGGAGGGCACGTCGTTCTGGAAGAAGCTGATCTCGCCGTCGATTTGTTCGAGAGCGATCTCGGTGTAGATGCGCGGAGGATTTTTCAGGTTTTTGCGGGCTTCGAGGAGCGCTTGCGGCATCAGCTTTTCACGCTCGATGGCGGCGCGGAGCCGGGTGTTGGTGGAGGCGTAGGGTCGCTCCATGATGACGAAGACGGAGTTGGTGATGCCGGAGGAGTAGATGTCGGGGTTCTGCTCCCACGGGCGAATGACTTCGAGAGTGAGGAGCTGGCTGCGGATGTTGTTGAGGAGAATCTCACGGTCGCCTGCAATGGACGCGTCAAGGACCGAGGGGTCGATGGCTTCCACCTTCTTCTCGTAAGTGTGGAGAGCGGCGATCTCCTTCTGAATGGAGATGGCGGAATAGTCCTCGAGCTGGGTGTCGTACTGATGCAGGCCAGCGGCTGTGCCGGCAGTTGGGGCAAAGTGGAAGTAGACGTCGGAGAAATATTGATCGGCGATGAAGTTGAAGGTCTGGACGCCGCCGTCGGCGGAGAGGTGTTGGGCTGGGGTTTTGGATGGCATAAAGGCGACGAGGGCAGCGACGACGAGGATGTAGTGGCGCATGAGTCTAGAGCTAGTGTAAGACGCGGCGAGGCTGTCAGGAAAATGGGTGGGTTTGTGGTACTTCCGGGCGAGTGCCTTAGGCTATTCGTCTTGTGCGACCGGGACTACGCCGTAGCGGCTCATCACGGCTGCGACGCCGGCAACGTTCGGGCCATCGGAGTGAAAGTGAGCGGCGATTTCGAAGTAGTACTCCGGTCCCATAATTCCCGGAGTCTGAAGACAGAGTATGCGTGCGGGCTTGTCGCTGCAGTTCGCGTAGAAATGCGGTGTTCCGCGCGGAATGAAGAGGGTGATACCACGGCGGATCTCGGTGGGTTTGTCATTGAGAGTCCAAACCATGGCGCCGTCGACGCCGAAGATGGTTTCGTCGTACTTGCGGTGGATGTGAGGCATGGTGACCCGACCGAAGGGCGGTATGGTGAGTTCGAAGAGATCGAAGGCTCCTGCGGTTTCATGGCGCGTCTTAATGAAGGTCACACTCATCTCTCCGACGCGGATGGTTGGATGCATTTCGGTTGTCTCCTGTTGAGAGAATCATAAATGGATGATGGTTCGCGCGGAGAAAATAAATCTCACGCAGCTTTGGCCGGGTCGAGTGAATCGAGCAACGCGCGGGTTTCGGCCAGGACGTCCTCAGCTTTGGCTGAGGGGAGGGGCCAGCGTAGCGTTCCCTGAGGAGTGAACTGGGCTCCACGTTTGGCGTTGCGGCTGACTAGTTTCATCAACATAGCGGGATTGATGGAGGCGTGAGCGAGTTCGTCAGGGCTGGCGTTGACGGCGGCAAATTTGACGTGGAGCATCTCGACGAAAGATTTAATGGGCTGCTTCTTGTTGCCGTTGGGGTTTGGAAGTTCAATCTGGGTGCGCTTGCGGTCTAGCTGGGAGATGCCTAGTTGTTCGCAATAGAGTCGAATCTCGGCTGCGGCGAGGAGGTTGAGGACGGCCTCGGGTGGAGTGCCATAACGATCTTGTAGCTCAGCGCGAACGTCGGCGAGATCGTTGTAGGTCAGGGCCCCGGCTATCCGTTTGTACATGCGGAGACGCTGGTTTTCTTCGGGGATGTAGTCGGAGTCGATGCGGACGGAGATGCCCAGGTTGATGACTGTGGCGGCGTGAGCGGGCTTTTCTTCTTCGCCCTTCATCTTGCGAACGGCCTCTTCGAGCATGGAGGTGTAGAGCTCGAAGCCGATGGCCTCGATGTGGCCCGATTGTTCGCCGCCTAACATGTTGCCGGCGCCGCGAAGCTCGAGGTCGAGGGCGGCGATCTTAAATCCCGCGCCGAGGTCGGAGAATTCTTTGAGTGCAGCAAGTCGCCGGCGGGCGATTTCAGTTAGTTCGGTTTCGGGTGGGATCAAAAGGTAGGAATACGCGCGGCGGTTGCTGCGGCCTACACGCCCGCGGAGCTGGTAGAGCTCGGAGAGGCCGTGGCGATCGGCGCGATTGATGATGATGGTATTCGCGAGAGGGATGTCGAGGCCGTTTTCGATAATGGAGGTGGCGACGAGAACGTCGTACTCGTGGTTCATGAAGGCGAGCATGACGCGTTCGAGTTCGGCTTCGGGGAGCTGGCCGTGGCCGATGACGATTCTCGCCTGCGGGACGAGCTCGCGGATTTTGCTCGCGAGATCGTAAATGGTTTCGACGCGATTGTGGACGAAGTAGACCTGTCCGCCGCGTTCGAGCTCCATCTCGACGGCGGTGCGAATGAGCTTTTCATCGAACTTGGCGACGATGGTCTGGATGGCCATGCGGTCTTTCGGTGGGGTTTCGATGACGGACATGTCACGCAGGCCGATGAGGGACATGTGCAGGGTGCGCGGGATGGGCGTGGCCGACATGCTGAGCACGTCGATGTGCGCGCGCATCTGTTTGAGGCGTTCTTTGTGGCGGACACCGAAGCGCTGTTCTTCGTCGACGACAAGGAGGCCCAGGTCTTGGAACTTTAGGTCTTTCGAGAGGATGCGGTGGGTGCCGATGAGGATGTCGATCTTGCCCTGTTCGGCCTTTTCGAGGATGAGCTTTTGTTCCTTCGCAGTGCGGAAGCGGGAGATCATCTCGACGTTGACGGGGAAGTTGGCGAAGCGGCGCTTGAAAGACTCGTAGTGCTGGAAGCTGAGGACGGTTGTGGGCGTGAGGACTGCGACCTGCTTGCCATCCTGAACCGCCTTGAAGGCCGCGCGCATGGCGACCTCGGTTTTTCCGTAGCCGACGTCGCCGCACAGGAGACGATCCATCGGCTGGGTTGATTCCATGTCACGTTTGATGTCGGCGATGGCGGTAAGCTGATCGTCGGTTTCGTTGAAGTCGAAGGCGTCTTCGAATTCGTGCTGCATGTTGGTGTCGGGCGAGAAGGGCGTGCCGACGGCAGCCTGGCGCTGGGCGTAGAGCTTGAGCAGCTCGGCCGTCATGTCGGCCATCGCCTTTTTTACGCGGGCCTTGGTCTTTTGCCAGCCCTGCGTGCCGAGCTTGTTGAGCTCGGGTGGCGGGCCGGTTTCTGATGAGCGGTATTTCTGGATGAGGTCGAGGCGCGTCAGTGGGACGTAGAGTTTCGCCTCGTCGGCGAACTCAAGAATCATGAGTTCGAGCGGGATGCCGGAGTCTTCTTCGATGACGCGCAAGCCGCAGTAACGGGATATACCGTGTTCGACGTGGACAACGTAGTCGCCGACCGCCAGATCACGAAAATCGGAGATGAACGCGGCGGCTTTGGATTTTCCGCGGCGAGCAGGACGGGCGGAGACGTCGGCGTCGTCGGAGAGGTCCTGCGCGCCGAAGAGGATGAGCTGGCGAGCGGTCGTTTTTTCCAGATCGAGGATCTGAACGCCGGTGGCGATCTGAGTTTTGACGATTACTGGCGTGCGCAGGTCAATGGTGCCCCCGGCCAGGTAGCTCGATTCCGTGTAGACGGTGGAGCTACCGGGATGCTCGCTTCGGGAGCCGAGCCGGTAGGGAATTTGGTATTCCTGCAGGAGCCCGGCGAGGCGTTCGACTTCGCCCTGGTTGGGCGCGGTAAGGAGGATACGGGCCTCCTGCTTTATGAGCGTGTTGAGAGCGTCGATGAGCGCGGGGATGGAGCCGTGGAAGCGCATCGTGGGGCGTGTGGCGAAGTCGACTTCGGAGAGGTCGCTGCGGTCTGCGTCAAGGACATCAACTGCGCCGAGCTGGTCGAGCTCGATACCGGGGTATTTGTGCAGACGATCGTCGAGATCCCAGGGCGACAGATAGATGTCTTCCGGGCGAATGAGATTGCCGATGCCGGAGCGGTCGTGCCGCTGCTCGACTTTGTTCCACCAGCGCTCGCCCTGATTTTTGACCATGGCGGGTTCTTCGATGAAAACACGCGGAGCCGCCGGGTTGGAGGCGCTAAGAAGGTCGAGGAGGGTCAGGTTGGCCCCGGCGACGGGAGCGAAGAACTCCCAGCCCGGGAAGACGGTGGCTTCTCCGGTTCTTGCGCTGACATGAGTCAAAAGTTCGGCAGGCTCTTCGCCGCCTTCGAGGGCTGCGCCTGCGCTGCCTGCGCGGGTCAGACGGGCGTTGATGGCGGTGAGGATCTTCTCCGTAACAGGAGTTTCGGTCAGGGGCAGGAGGAGAGCGTGATCCAGAGTGCTGCTGCTGCGTTGGGTTTCGGGGTCGAATTTTCGGATGGATTCGATCTCATCTCCGAAGAAGTCGATGCGGACGGGGCGGTCCATCTCCGGGGAATAGACGTCGAGGATGCCGCCGCGGAGGGTGACCTGGCCGGGCATTTCGACTACGTCCACTTTGGTGTACCCGGCGGAGAGGAGGTGCTCGACGAGCATATCGGGCATGTACTCTTCGCCGACTCTAAGATGGAGGGTCAGGGCGCGGTAGAAGTCACGTGGAAAGAGCTTCATGCAGGCGGCTTCGACGGGGGCGATGACGAGGCGTGCCTGTCCGGTGGCGATCTTCCAGAGTGTAGCGGCGCGGGTTTCCTGGATCTCAGGGTGGGGGGAGAGGTTTTCGAAGGGCAGGACATCGTGCGCGGGGAGCCGGAGGATGGATTCGGCGGGGAGGGCTCCGGTGAGCTCGCAGGCACTGAGCACGGCAGCCTGGAGTGCTTCAGCAGCCTTGTTGTCGGCAACGATGATGACGCAAGGGGCGTTTGCGGCTCGGACGAAGAAGGGCAGGTAGAGGGCGCGTGCAGTGAAGGTCAGACCAGAGACACGACGACGCCCCGTGCCCCCGCTCAAATGGCGGCGTACACGCTCAAAGGCTTCGGAGTGTTCCAGGTCCGCCAGGAGCTCGCGGACGAAGGGTAGAACCATGCTGAGTTGATTTTAGTTGAGTTGTGGTTTTCAGCATCTCATTTGGAGGAGTAATCTGTGTCCCCGCAGGAAATCAAGCCTGCGTCGCTGTCCGATGGGTCGTGACGGTTCTTTTTGGACAGAATCTGGCTCGAGGAGGAGTATCGCATGCTGAGCAAACGGATTTCCTTTGCGCTTTTGACCGTGGTACTGCCCCTGCTCGGGGGATGCACTCGACACAGCAAGAGCGAGCAGTATTACCTGATCGCGACGAATACAGCTGTGCCTTACTGGAAGTCGGCTGCAGATGGATTTGCAGCCGCAGGGGCTCAATATGGCGTTTCTGTCGATACACGCGGGCCGGCAGGATTGAACCCCCAGGCAGAGGTGGATGAGTTCAAGGCAATGGTGGCGAGAAAGCCGGCTGGAATTCTGGTTTCCGTGGCAAACTCCAAGCTGATGGCGCCGGAGATTGATGCGGCGATTGCAGCTGGTATTCCGGTGATTACGATGGACTCGGACGCACCGGAAAGCAAACGGCTGTACTTTATCGGAACCAATAATCTCGAGGCAGGGCGACTGGGCGGAAGGCGCGTTTCCGCCAAACTGAACGGCAAAGGAAATGTCGTGTTCTTCACCAACCCCGGACAGCCGAACCTGGACGAGCGATTGAAGGGGTATCAGGATATCTTCGCTGCCTTTCCGGGAATCAAGACTGTGGAGGTGTTCGACATCAAAGCGGATCCAGGTTCAGCGCTGGACCAGGCAGGGGTTTATCTTGCGCGGACAGGCGCGGCCAAAATTGACGCGTTCATCTGCCTGGATTCGAGGTCGGGTTCGAATGTTGCGGAGGCTTTCAAACGACGGAACGCCACGGATCGGCTGCTAGTCACAATGGATGTGGACTCGGATACGCTTGCACTTGTGGGGGATGGAACGATCGATTCGACGATCTCCCAAAAACCCTACACGATGGCTTTTTTGGGTTTGAAGGCGCTGGATGACATCCATCATTACCCGGTCAAACCGCTGGGAGGAGACTATGGGTTGGACCCGTACTCTCCGTTTCCGGCCTTTATCGATACGGGCGTGGCGTTAGTGGATAAGTCAAATCTGGATCCAATTCTGCGGAGACAGACAGCGGCAAGCAGGTAGTGTTTCCGGCCTGCGATACGATCAAGATATCTATTGAAACCGATCGCTTGGTGCGTCTTTACGGGGGAGAGCCCCGTCTCCACTGCATCAGCAAAAATTGAAGATGAGGTGCGAAAGTGCGGGAGCTTATCGTTGGTGCGTTTTTTGTTGGGGCGACAGTTGGATGTGTAGGCGTTCAGGCGGCGGTGGCGCAGACGGCGTTGACTTATCAGAAGCCGCCGGCGCCGATCGAGCAGCTTTTGGAGGCCCCGCCGACGCCGATTGTGCGGCTCTCGCCGGACCGCAAGATGATGCTGGTCGAACAGCCGGCGACGTTCCCGACGATTGCCGATGTAGCGCAGCCGCGTTACCGGCTGGCGGGGATCCGGTTCAATCCTTCGTCGAATGGACCGAGCGTGGAGCGGTACGACGTTGCGCTGCAACTGCAGGCCGTTGATGGGACG
>Ga0209624_10002003_pt1 | contig 15370 bp, 11 predicted proteins | sample JacPinW_OM2H0_O1_FD_188565 | JGI IMG/M metagenome (GOLD analysis project Ga0209624, IMG submission 188565) | Forest soil microbial communities from Algoma, Ontario, Canada - Jack Pine, Ontario site 1_JW_OM2H0_O1 (SPAdes) (version 2) | ecosystem: Environmental > Terrestrial > Soil > Boreal...
TCAAAAAACCAACGACGTATACAACGGCTCGATTCACGACTCCCATGGAGTGTATAAGCAAACGTGCGCGCCCTCGTCGTACTGTGAGATTCAGAATCGCTATTCAACCAAAATCAAGAAGGTGCCCGCGAATACGGACTTTTCCGCGTATCACACCTATGGGCTGCTGTGGGTACCCGCGACGGCCACCGCGGATGGCTACGCGCAATGGTATTTCGACGGCGAAGAAGTCGGGCGAGCAATCACCTGGGAGCTGTTCACTAACCAGTCTCCCGCCTCCACATCGGCCGCTATGAATTACGGAATCCTCGATTTACAGCACTTGGTCGTAATCCTAGGAACTGGATTGCGATACCCGATGACTGTCAGTGCGGTGTCTGTTTGGCAGAAATCAGCCGACGGCAACGTCATCGGGAAGTAGATTTAGCCGACTGGCTTTGCGCTCTGTGCGGCCATTTCTCGCCAGATAGCGACATTCCAAGGGGCGAGCGAAACTAGATTCGAGTGCGCGCTTTCACGACGTAATCTGACATTGCCCGACCCACAGCCGCCTCGCTGCACTTGTGCTCCCACCAATTGAGGCTGCGCGACCTTGCCTGCTCCAGGGCCGCGTCGTTTTCAAGATATGAGTCAATGATTCGCGGAAACTCGTCCCAATCGGTAAGCTGTATTACTGGGGCACCAGCGTAGAACCATTCTGCCGTTAACGACTCACACACTACCAGGCAGCCGGCCCGCAGTCCCTCAAAGAAGCGGAAGCTATCCGCGACTGAACCCCGAGGCGCTAAGCAAATTTTTGAATTCATTAGCCTGTGCGAATATTCCTGTCCACTTAATTCGGTACCGGTTACTTCACCGCCGTCAAAGCGGAATCGGGGCTCGCTCTGCCGTAGCCTCTCGATCATAGCTAGCATCTTTCGTCGAGCACACTCCTTGGGAGTTGGGAATAATCGGTGCCACAGCGTCGATTGCGCGGGCACTACCTGTCCGGCAAAAAAACAATGAAAGGAGCGCTCCCGCATAGTCTTTTGTGGGAGCACTTCCTGGCGATAATACCCTAACGGAACATCCAGCACTTCGACTCGCTGTCTCACTCTGGGCGGCCATTCACGCGGTACAAATCTCGCCTCCCATCTCGAGCGCAAATGCTTCGCCCAGTTCCTCACAAATTTTACCCACAGCAGAAATTGGAGCTGGTCAACTCTCCACCACTTTCGTGAACCCAATGTCGGCCGGAGCCTCATAGTCTTACAAATTGCTCTCACATGAAGTATGTACCGAGGAACCAGACCGAGTTCCTCCCCCAGCAACACCACCACCACATGGGCTCCATACTCCGGCAAGCTGCGGGAATTCCATGTCACATAAACATGTAACGGCCGCGCTATATCGCTGTCAGGAAGGAGCCGATCCATCGCCGCCAGCGCCAGGCCAAAGTAGCGGCAGTCCATGCCCCAGGACTCCTCCCAGCGCGGAGGAAACCACTCGATTGGGATGGCCGAGTCCTTCGGCAAGATAAAATAGCGGCACTTTAATTTGCCTGATTGCGTCATCGGACGTTGTCTCTCACTTGTGCTGCAGTCGTCCTGACAAGTGGCAGATCGCAACGAGCGTCCGCGGTCGCTCGTCTACGAATCAGTCACAAATACATCCAGGCCAGCGCTTGTATCTATTGACGGGTGAAGCGGCGCAGACACTTTGTGCCGCCGAAACAGCATGGTATCGCTGCGGTATCGCCAGTACTAATCGCGTTCATGACCGTCGTTGCGCGTATGTATTACCGTCGTTGGCGCCGGAGTATTCAAAGGCGGTGCTGTATTTTTTTGCAGGCATTGCGTGCAGCGATAGTGATACCAGGATCATGAGGGAAACCAACGATCCGGCGTTGCCCATTGCCAATAGGTATCTGTTAAAGATGGACTCAGCGAGTAGAAAAACAAAATATGCAAATAACAGTATGAAGGGGTTCGATCGGGGTGGCTCCGTTCTCGACAGCCTCAATGCCTTAATGGCGAAGTATATATAGACGCAGATAATCGCCCCTCCTACAAACAACCCGCTGTCCAACAAGATAGTTATGTAGGAGTCCTCGGTAAAGAAACCGAGATAGCTATACTCCGAGGATCTGATCCCGCCGCCGAATATGAGCCGAATTGGATCCGAAAAAATTGCCGAAATGCCGGCGTGCCAGACTTCCGTCCTTCCACTCCCACCCGTAGCCATGCCGCGATGCTTTGAATTGAATTCCAGAATCCGCGATAAATAGGAAACCACGCGACTTGCAAACAGAAGGGACGTGACCGCGAATGCCGTAGCGCCGAAGGCGGCCAGCTTGATGTATGTTGATCTTGGGAGCCGAATTTCAAATAACAGCGCGCTGACGCCGGCGACCACCAAAGCCAGGATCGACGCCCGAGCCGAGGTGGCCAGAACGATAGTCCACGCAAGAATGACACCCACGATCATCATCGCTCGCTCGGATCGGTGTCTCGAAATTATTGCTCGTCGCGCCATTAATATCGAATATGAGCCGAAAATCAGACCCGCAAGAACCGGGTGTGTACCTAGAGGATGCAGGCGAAACAATCCTTCTCGCCCCATAGATATTGAAAGCGCCTTGAGCAGGCTGTGTCTCTCGACGAGCAGACAGGTCAGCACCGAAAGCAATGAAGTAACTGCGCCGATATCCAAAAGCTGCTCCAGAGATACCGCTCTGGACATGATCGATATAAGTAACAAGGCCGTTAGAAACACCAGCGAATATACGGCGAGATCGTCCAGTCCACGCAACACAGTAACTGCCGCTGATAGCGCGCCGGCGGCATACAGCACGATCTCCGCCGGGGACGGCGGGATGCCGAGAACCTGTCTGCGAGAGATCGCGTACAATGCGCCGACCAGATACAGCGCGAAGAATGCCGACTGCATGACCCAGCCAAAGGTCGGGACATTGGCCCAGAAAGATGCATACCAGCTGAGCAGGATCAACAACCTAATCATGCGTCATGTAGGTCTATAGCCTGCGGCCGCAACTCGGCGCAGCGCAATCGTCGTTCCCACGATCATCGCAATATCCACAAAGCATGCTGCCGCGGCCGTCGCACTCAAGCCGAACAGCGGTTCCGTCAGATACGCCATCAGTAGCGCAAAGGCCGACGAAAGTGCAAATATGGTCGCGAGCAACGAGTGTCTGTTGGTTGCTGTCAGACGCACTCCTTGGATTTGCCAATACGTCGATGCAATTGCCGCCAGCAGCAGGAAGCCAAAGACAGTGCCATCAAAGTGGAGTTTGCCGCGACTCCAGTGCTGCAGTATCGTCGGCCCAAGAAACGCCAACGCCAATGCCCCGAAAAGGACGAGCAGGATGGCGTTCCGCAGCACTTGATTGCTTAGCGCGATGGCCTCGGGTTCTCGGCCCGCGCCATACAGCGCCGAGATCTCCGGAGCCATCGACCTGCCGGCTGTATCCGAAACCTGCGCGAGAAGACGTGTCAGAGTCCGGCTTGAGCTGAATAGCGCCACTGCACTGCCGCCCAACTGAGCTCCCACCACGATCAGCATCCCTTGAAGCGTAAGCAGATAGCCGAACGGAAACGACAGGAAGCCGATGCCGCTGCGCATGAGTCGACGAATCAGCCGAGCGTCCATATTCCGTAAATTCCATCGAATCTCGGGTATATCATTTTTTGCCAGGAAAAACATCGCAACACAATCGATGGCGCGGGCAATCAGGAACCCCAGCGCCGTACTCGTTAGGCTGCCGCCGATGATTAGACCCGCAAACATCCCAACGTAGTCGAGGACACGAGCAGACGTTAGCAGAAAGGTTGCCCTCGGGTATTTCCCAAATGGTCTGTAAGCGGCATCAAACAAACTGCAGGCCACGCTCAGCAGCGTGGTCAGTATCAAGGCGCATAGCGCACCGCGCTGGTCGAGACTCAGGCCAAATGAAAATGAGAACAGCAATGCGGCGGCGCATAGCGCGAGCGTCGGCAGAACCACCAGCATGGCAACGACGCTGGAACTGAATATCCGATTGACTTCTGCAGTCTCATGACGCGCCTGGTGCATCGACATCAAATTGCCGGCGGCAGTCAAGATTCCAACGTCTGAAATGCCCAGATATGCTGGGATCGCCGAGATCATCAACCATCGCCCGTACTGCTCCGCGCTCCACCACGTGAGAAAAATCGGCAGGGATATCAGTTGCGCAATGACCGTGACGACTTGCGAGTAAAAGTTGGCGGCAATGCCCGACACGATTCGGGACTTAGGATTTGTCATGTTGAATGGCAGTCCTTCATGCGTCCCTTTCACTGCGTGCTCGATCGAGCGACGAGATAGAAGTGCGGCCAGAAGCCAGCCGGAACATTGGCCAGCGTGCATCGCTCACGACGAGCTTTTGCCGCTCAATGCTCGGTGACTACGCTTCCAACGACGTTGACGCCGATCTGTGTCATGCTTTCCATGGTAGCGGTCAACCGTGCGTGCCCCGTGTAATTCCGCCGCGCGACCAGTAACGCGGAGCCCGCGTGCGCCGCGACGATCTGGGCGTCCGCAGATTGCATTGAAGCCGGCGTATCGAGCAGCAACAGATCGAATTTCTCTGCAAAGCGGTCGAGCACCACGTCAAATACCGGTCGCGACAGCAACTCCTGGGGATTCGGCGGCACAATGCCTGCTGGCAGTACGAACAGGCGTAGTTGCGGATGCAGGCGTTGGGTAATCTGCCTGCCTGCACGTCCCGTCAGCAACTCACACAGACCCGCCGCAGTGCCGAGATTGAACAACTTATGCTGACGCGGATGACGCATGTCGGCATCGATGAGGAGTGTGCGGACGCCTATTTGCGCAAACGCGGTAGCAAGATTGGCTGCGAGCCAGCTGCGGCCCTCGCCCCTTTCGGGACTGACGATAGCGAGAACTTTGCGGTTGGCTGCAGGGAACCACCGGAGCATGAGCTGGCTGCGTAGAGCACGCAGCGGCTCGACCTGCGCACTCTCCGGGTTATGCGCGGCGATGACCTCATCGGACACGCCGCCGGATCCGCCAAGCGGCAGGACCGGGTTGTTGAATTGCCTGGCCAGCGCGAGGAGGACGTCGTCAGTTGTAAGCAACTGGAGCTGGACGGCGGCATCGCCGAATCGCATGCCGCGTTCGCTGGCGAAGCGCTGGATGCGATCGACATCTTCGGGAGTAAGTCGCCCCTCCTCGACCAGTAGCGCCCCGATGATTCGGCTGCGGTCGACGGCGCGCTCGGGTACGTCAGGAATTCCCTTGGTCGGCGCATCCACAGGCGAATCGGTGCTCAAGGCTTAGTCAACCAGCCCGCTTGAGAGTGAGCCGCGACAATGCTCGGTCCCTGGGAACCGCAGGGATGCTACGCGGCGCAACTCGACTTATTTTCCCAAGAAGCGGCACACCCAACAGTTGCGTCAGCTCCGCATCGCCGCGCACGCGCCTATTCGTTAATTCCCGCAGCAGCGCTGCGCCAATACCCAGGACCAGGCCAAGGAAGACACCTACCACGGAGTTGATGAAGATATTCGGGCTGGAATATGTCAAAGGCTCCGTCGCGGGTGCCAGTAGTACGACGTTGGCTTGCTGTGTTTCTCCTTCGAGGGTGCTTTGGGCGAGCCGCTGATTGACTGCATCGAGGTTGCGTTGCGCCGTTGTCACGTCATTTTGCAGGTCGGCCGCATGGTCACGTAGTTGCTTGAGTTCGAGGACGCGTTTCTTCTGGGCCGCGAGCGCCATGCTGAGTTCGCGTTCACGCCGCACGTTGACCTGGGTCGTGTTACCGAGCGAGGCAACGATTGTCCCGCTCTCGCGCGCGATGCGTTCGCGAAGACTCTTTATTTCGGATTCCGTACTGATGTACTCAGGATGACTTGAACCCAGACGCGTCGCGATGTCCTTCTGCTTGGATTCGGCTTGCGACAGACTCGCCTTTAGGGACTGGATCACCGGATTCTGCAGGATCTCCGGTACGGCATCCACATCACCACTGACCTGTCGCTCCCGCGATTGGCTGTCCTGAAGCTGCGCCTGAATTGTTACCAGTTGGGAGGACAGCTCAGCCAGCCTGGCACTCTCTATATCGAGGTGCTCATCGGGAGCAATGAGTTCTTTTTCGTTCTGATAGTCCGATAGTAGCTTCTGCTTCGCTTCAAGATCAGCGCGCAGTGCACGGGAACGTTCATCAAACCAGCCGGCATAGCGCTTCGCGGGCTCGACCTTCAATTCAACAGTGGTATCAATGTAAGCCTGCGCGAAGGCGTTGGCGAGCGCAGCGGCGCCTCGAGCGTTGGGCCATTTGACCCATATGTTGATGACGTTGCTGTCTCCAGAAGGGGCGACCGTGAGTTTTTGCTTCAAGCCGTCGCCGAGCCAGGCCATTAGATCGCCCCGGCCACCTGTGCTCTGCTGCCAATTTTGGCGCACATTGGGCTCCTGGTCGAACTTGAGCGCCTTTACCACCCGCTGCGCGACGCGATCACTGCTGATGATGCCCACCTGAGTTGCCAGGTAGGCTGTCTGTTCCTCCGCATATACGACCGCGGCAACTGGATCGGGCTTATTTTCCACCACGACCGATGCGACCGCGGAGTACTTCTTTGTTATTAATAGACTGGCCGCTACGGCCAGGCCGACCATTGCTGCGAATACCGCGAATGCAACGAACCAGCGGGCGCGAAGGATCAGAAGAAATTGCCCAAAGCCCATATTGACCACTCGCTTCCCAACTGTGAATTGCGTCTCATCGGCGTCGCGCTTGCTCGCCCCGGTCTTCAGCATATCGTGTCAGCATGTTTTGTGCCTAATGGCAGTCCGCTATTGACTTAATATGCCAGGAGTCGGTTCAGGGAAGCGATTGGCCTGATCATGGAACCTATTGATTTGGCGCGGACATTGTCGCTTTCAGTTTGTGCCGAGTTGGCACGACGATAGTGCCTGGAATTACCCAGCGGCGTGCCCGTTTGCGCAGCGACGCCCTGGCTCGGCGTTACGCGAATGGACGGTTCAAAAGAGCAGTGCCTGCGGTAAATGGGCCTCTGCGATCTTAATGTTCAGTTTCGATGCGCGACGGCGTTCCAAGGGCGCTGATCTCACTCAATTGGTGCGAATCCGATCAGCCCTATTGATCCGCGTTTCACCCCAGACGCGTGAGGGTTTTGATCCGATCTGGGTCGAAGATGGGGCGCGTCTGGGCACTGCTAGCCGACGGATCGCCCCCCAAATCGCGAAGCGAGGCCTCACGGACCGACTGCCGCCATTTCAGTGAGTGCAAGGCGGCTATGGCTCTTTAGAACGCATACCCCGCGTAAGGCCTCCGAGACATTCTCGAATCGCTGGAAAAAAAACCGGGTAAAGCGCGAATAGGAAAGAACATTAACGCGGCGCGCGCGCCCGAATCGCAATTTTTTGAGCCCGCTGCTTTTCATTTGTGTGACGCACGCACGTCACAACTCGCGTCGTTCGCACAGTGCCTCTCGCACGATAGAGGCTGTCACGGATTTGCGACACCTTGCGGCACGTCGGGCTGGGGAGACACTTTGACGCTAAGAGCTATCACGACAAAGATGCAGCTCGTACGACAGGTCTAGTTCACAGGAACGTCAGCATGCATTCCAGCATTCTCAGCCGCGCGGCGCTCTGCACGCTAATCGCTTTCCTGGCAGCCTGTGGCGGCGCGAACGATGGCTCGGCATCAAACGCCGGGGCGAGTAATGATGCCACCTCATCGTCCAGTACAACTTCCGGCACGAGTAGCTCGGATGTGGGCGATGCGGTCGTCGCACTGTCATCTACGTCGTACCCGGTTGCGGCGACATCGAAGGTCGCCCTGATTACAGTGAATCGAACCGGCAGCGCCTCGGGCACAGTCACCGTCGACTACACCACCGTCAACGGCACAGCCACGGCGGGCGAGAACTATTCGCCAACGAGCGGTTCGCTGGTTTGGACCAACGGCGATACGGCCCCTCAGACGATTTCCGTGCCGGTATTCGCCAACGTCGCACACGCCAGTAGCTTTGGCGTCTCGCTCACCTCAGTTACAGGGGCCGCCAATTTCGGAACACCCACGAATGCCTCCGTGACCATTAGCGCGGTCACGACGGGCAACTCGAGCTCAGGGTCCGGCAGCTCAGGCGCCAGTACAGCGCCGCAGACCGGCCTGGTGCTCTCGTGCCCCACGGCGACAGCCAAGGTGCAATTCGCCGCCTGCCCTGGCGGTCAGCTCGTTTACGCGCTGCCTGCCGACGGTGTCTACGTCGAATCGTCCACCGTTGCGACCACCGGTGTTCCCGATTACTCGGCCGCGACGCATGTCTTCCAGCCCTACCAGAACGCCGTCGACGTGGTGATCTGCAAAATCGACGAGACTCCCGGACTGGCCGTTACTTACAGCACCGATCCGTGCTCGCTCTCTCACGGGGTGATCGCAGGGCCCGCCGCCGGAGGATCTTCGAACAGCAATGGCGGTCCCTCCTCTGGCAGCTCCAGCGGCGGGTCGTCCACCGTCACTTCTTCGGGCGGCAGCAAATCTTCCGGCGGCAGCAGCAGCTCTTCAAGCAGCAGTAGCTCCTCCGGCGGCAGCAAATCTTCGGCCAGCGGCTCCTCGAGCAGCAGCGGTGGTTCGTCCAGCGGTTCAGCCTCGGTGCCAATGGCCGCACAGAAGGCTGGTTACCTCGTGAATACCTATGGCCCGAATCCAACGTTGAAAGCGAGCGGCGGGCCGATACCAGGCGCCGCTGTTCTATACCTTTCTAATCTCCTAGGAAGTTCTATTCCTGCGAGTGAAGCGATACAGAACAGCGATGGGAGCCTGGCGCTCCCAGGCGGCGGCAATTCCAACGGGCAAGTGGTCAGCGTGCGCGCAGCCAAGAATGCCGCAGGATTCGAAGGGGTCGCTTTCGGTGGCGGAGCCTATTTCGAAGCGACTCTGAAGTTTGACGGTTGGCAGAATCAACTCACTACGAATTCGACGTCCTCAGGATTTCCTTCGTTCTGGTCAATGTCGATCGAGCATTTAATCTCAAATGGAGATGATCAGTGGCCGGGTCAGGCGACGGGATACAAGCACTTCATTGAAATCGACTTTCTTGAATACGATATCGCCTATCCTCAGAAAACGACCGACATCTACAACGGCTCGATTCACGACTGGTATGGAACCTGGAATAAGACGTGTGCGCCGTCAGCGTTTTGTGACATTTCGAATAACCCATGGTCAACCCATCTCATGTCGACGCCCTCGAACACAGATTTCTCCGCATACCATACCTATGGGCTGCTTTGGGTTCCCGCGACGGATAGCTCGGACGGTTACATACAGTATTACTTCGATGGCGAGCCGGTCGGCCAACCGATCACCTGGGCGCTATTCAAGAGCGAATCTCCCGCAGCGACCCCGGCTGATCAGAATTTTGGCATCGTCGATTTGCAACATTTGGCGATAACCCTAGGGACGGGGCCGAACTTTCCGATGACTGTCGGCGCGGTGTCGGTTTGGCAAAAATCCGCTGACGAGAATATGGTCGCAGAATAGACAGCCGTCGTGCCGGATTAGGGTTCGGTTCGATAACGATCGATGCCGAGATGGCGGCGGCGCACTTGCACGGATCGCCCGCGTCGAAGTACTCAATCGACACGGCATGGCGTCGCAAGCAGTAGTCGAATTCAAGTGCCAGGGCGTCGGGATCTGCTGCGGTGGTAAACCCCGGCGCAGGCCCCATCCGTACAGCCAGGTCCAGGTGCGATACCTCCCCGGAACCTTGCACCCATATTTTCAAACGCTCTGCCAGACCCGTCTTTCGGTGGGAGAAAATGCCGTGGCTTACTGGCCCACCAGATGCCGGCACCAGCTACCGTCGCTAACGAACCTCGCACACATGCTTGTCACAAGCTTGGCGCAAACTTCTCTCGTGAAATTTCAACTCCACCAGCCGCGAGCTGCTCCAGTTGGCGTGTATCGAAGAAACGCAATATGTAAAGTCGAGCGGCCAACGCCGACTCCGGCCGATAAACTCAGCGCTATGCCGCGAACGGAATCAAATTGGAGCAGCGGATCTTATGTCGCTCACGAATTGTGCAACAGTTCACAGTATGCTAAACATCGTTGCGACAGGTAGATCGAAGAAGCGCCTATTTTTCTCGCACTTTTTTTTTGTGAATCGCTTATGGCTGTGTGTGGCACAAATGATGCTGTCAGGATGACAGCCGTTGTTGCGGATTCCGACGAGAGCTTTGCTATATGAACGCACGATCGTGTTTGGTCGTACTACTCGGCCTGATCATGACACCTGCCGTGCAAGCACGAGCTGCCACGACCACTGATGTTGGCGATGTAGCATATTTCCTGGTGGAAGCGGGCCAGAGCAGGGTTTCTCTTGATGAAAACTTGGGTGCTTCACTGACCAGGGCGAGCGATTTGGACGCTGTCGCTCCGACGGCGGGCGTCGGAACTGTGGGATGGCATGATGTCTCCGGGCCCAGACTTGGAGTGATTCCCATACGTAGTGCAGGTCAGCGGCCCGAATTGGATGGGCCAAAATCAGATGAGAATTCGATTGCGGTGCTGGATATCGGACTGATGCTGCTGTTTGCATTCGGACTACTCGCGTACCCGCTTGTTCGCAAGCAGAGGGCGCTTCGGCATTCTTTGGTTTTTGCGTCACCCCTCTGAGAAACAGGATGAAAAGCGCACGCGATGTATCTGAGCGTGCTGCACGGTCCAAGGACGGCGACCGCTGATGGACGACGTCATTTCGCGTCACAGTCGCTTGCGGAAAATGGGTCGCGCGTCGGCAGTGACGGCGACCGAACCAGCTTGGGTGTTTGCGCTCAAGTCGCTCCTTCACCCGATCATTGCCGTCGGCTGTCTGCTCGCGTGCCTGGCGTATTGGCACCAACCGCTGCACGGCCCTAATTTTTTGGTGGCCGTGCTGGCCTTCCTGGCCACCGCCGAACTCCTGGACATCGTCCAGCCCTACCGCCGTGCTGGACGACGTACCTCTGTGCATGCCCTGATGAGCATCCTGCTGCGCTGGATGCTGGTGCTTGGTTTCATCTGGGCGCTGCTGCACCTATCCAGGCTCAGCAACCTGTTTCAATTCAGGGTCCTCGGCAGCTGGGCGCTCGTCACCCCAGTTGCCCTGTGGCTCGGAGACGGCGCTGCACGTCGCCTGCTCATGCGTCAGGGCACCAGCGCGTCTGGGATACGCAAGGCCGTCATCATCGGCCTGACGGAACCGGGTCTTCTGCTCGAAGAGCGCCTCAACCGCGATCATTCACTGCGCATGCACGTAGCTGGCTTTTTCGAGGACCGGCACGTCGATCGCCTTCCCGCGGAAGGCGTGCAACGCATACTCGGCCGACAATGCGAACTGCCCGAGTTCGTGAGACAAAACGACATCAACGTCGCCTACGTCACGCTGCCCATGACGCGAAACCCGCGAGTGCTGGAGCTGCTCGAGGCACTGCGCGATTCCACGATATCGATCTATTTTGTGCCGAATCTGTTCGCATTCGAGCTGGTGCAGGCCCGGTTCGACGTGATCGGCGGCATGCCGGTGGTCGCCGTGTGCGAATCGCCATTCTTTGGCGCCAGCGGGATCGCCAAACGTCTCTTTGACATAATCATTGCTTCTGTCCTGGTGCTGCTGTCGGCGCCCCTGCTGCTGGGCATTGCAGCGGCCGTGTGGCTGAGCTCACCCGGGCCAATCCTGTTCAAGCAACGGCGCTACGGGCTCGACGGGCGCGAGATCAGGGTGTGCAAGTTCCGTTCTATGAACGTGACTGAGGACGGTTGTACGAGCTACGAGCAGGTCACCCGCGGCGACTGCAGAGTCACGCCCTTCGGGGCTTGGCTGCGCCGCATGTCGCTGGATGAGTTGCCGCAACTCTTCAACGTATTGGCAGGATCTTTGAGCATGGTTGGCCCTCGCCCGCATGCAATTGCCGTCAATGAGCAGTACCGGAAGTTGATTCCGGGCTACATGCTGCGGCACAAGATCAAACCTGGCCTCACCGGTTGGGCCCAGATCAACGGCTATCGCGGCGGCGACGATCTGGAATCAATGCGTATGCGGGTCGAGTTTGATATCGACTACCTTCGGAATTGGTCGCTGGCCCTGGATTTATCGATCATCTTTCGCACGGCGATAATTGTCTGGAAGGATACACGCGCCTACTAGGTAACGCTCTACCCGCGACCTTCGATGATTTCCTTACAACCGTTGAATATTCGGGAAGCGGCGTTGGCGGGACTGTAGGCGGACATCACTTTCAGGCAATTTTTGACCGTCGTTGCTCGATCCCTGGAGAGATCCACAGCCGCGATCATGGCGGCTGACAACGCCTCTATGACTCCACTGGGATACGAGAAGCCCGTGACTCCCTCGATCACAAGCTCCGGCACGCACCCGCAACGATCGCTTACAACAACGGGGCAGCCATAGCTGAGTGACTCATTCACGACCAGCCCCCATGGCTCTCTGCGACTTGGCAACACCAAGGCCACGCTGCGATACAGTAATGGCACGACACGGTCAAGATTCTGCGGACCAAGTAACGTCACCGTATCATCCAGTCCGAGCTTGGCAATATGCCGTTTCAGTGCGCCTTCCAGCGGACCCGCACCGACCAGATTGAGCCGCGCACCGCCAAGCCTGGCGCGCACTAAATTAAATGCCTCGAGAAGATCGAACAGTCCTTTCTCCTCTGACAATCGGCCAATGAAGATGAATTCCGGAACTATGAATGCCTCCTTTGGCCGAGCGGCATAAGCGGCTTGGACGACGTCTGGGTCGTATCCATGCGGTAATGCAGCCGCCTGGCATTGGGAATAAATCCTTGTCGGAGAGACGCCGTAGCTGCTGACGTAGTCCACGCTTCGCGTTCCATAGCAGAAGACGCCATCGCAGCGGGAAAAAAAAAGCCGTTTGGCGAACTCCCTGATACGAATCTTTTGTTGATCCAACGCCGTGGCATCGCAAAAGACCGCGCGCCTGCGTCTCAAGAGCATACACGCGGCCAGCATCATCCAGAATTCTACGAGACTATAGCCCGGCAACACTACGAGATCGCTGCGGTGTAGAAGCAAATCCTTCCCGATCAACCATATTTTTTTCACCAATGGGACATCGATGTAGCTGCCCTTGGTCAGAAGCCGAAATGGATAGTTGTGATAGGAAAGATCGATCCCGCCCAGGTCGGAATAACCGAAATTCGTCTCCGCGATCTGCACAAACGTGGCGTCAATCCCCGCCTCTCGACAGAGCGAAGACAGGCAGGAAAATATTGCGCCTTTGTACCTCGGCCAGAGAATGTTGTGATAAACGGTGATCTTCATTGTTTGGCGCACGCGTCAGCCGCAATTCGAGCTGGATCCGTGGTTCGCCATCTCGTGGAGAGACCGCGCCAAATGGACGGTGCTGAGACTGCCATTTCCGACCGTAGCGGACATCGCGGGCCGGCGAGAATCCCTGATAAACCTACCATGTCGTAGTCTTTGCTGTCATGCCTCTGTAGGAACCGGTGAAGCGCAGTCATGCGCCTCCGCTTTAACGCAGTAGTTGCCCAATCACGTCTACAAGGACGGCTTCGGCTCTAGGTTGTAGTCGTTGCGCCTGCTCGAATGAAAGTTGTTGTGCCCGCGCCAACCCAGCGCGATCCGCACTGAGGCGGCGAATTGCAGCGGCGGCAGAAGCAACGAATACCCCCTGGTCGAATACCAGGCCGGCGCCCTGCGATAGAAGCTCAGGAATTGCTCCCCGAGCGCAAGCGATGACGTGCACTCCGCTGCGCAAAGCCTCGTGTATGACCAGCGGTTCGGCTTCGTTCACATACTTGGTCGGGAATAACAGGATGTCCAACTGTCCGTAAAATCTCGTCTTTGCGTCATCGTATTGGGGCCCGACATAATCCACTTGCTCCGCCACCGCGATCAACCGATCAAACGTGGATCGCGCCTCCGGCGATATCGGGCCCGCGATGTACGCGCGGTATGGAATCGCGAGCCGGCCTAGCTCCATGAGCACCTCAAAGAACTCGACGAACCCCTTAGCAAAGGTAATATTTCCCAGGAACCCGATGCGGATTGGCGACTTACGGTCCGGCTGCGTTCGCGCAACGAGCGGCGGTGGTCCGTAGAATGCCGCGTTCGATACGACCTTGATGGTCCCGCTATCGATTTTGTATCGATCAGCCAACGCGCTACCCATTCCTTCGCTCAATACGACATGGGTCGCGTCACGCAGCAGAGAGAACAGCAATTTACTAGGGAGCGTTGGTTTGTTTATATAGCCAAAGCTGTGGTGATGCACCACAATCCGTCTACGATAAGCCCTGGCGATCAATACATAGAATCCATCGATGACTTGGCCCAAACCCCCGCTGAGCCCCAGGTATAAGCCGATGCCGGGAATGAGGCGAACCGTATGAGCATATCTGATTGCTTCGCGTAGCTGTCGAAGCAACTGGGGAGCACGCCCCTTGACGCGCGGCGAGCGATCGAACACCGCAACCGGTCCCCTCTTTTGCAGCACAGCGAGCATCGCCGCGCAAGCGCTGGAGAATCCGTGCAGCGGCGGTGGCAGTGGTCCGACGAAGGCAACACTACGTGTCACTCCCTGAGTTCTCTGGCTCATCGCCGTCCCAGCCGCTTGCTTGGATGTCAATACTATCTGTTTGCGATTGCCAGGGCGTCGCGGCATTCCACTGCCGTCGCTCCGGGAATAGGCCAGGCTATGCGCGTATCGATCTACCATAATATTCTTTGGCCGAAGCACATCGGCGCGGTATTTTCAAAGGTTTACTCACTGGGACATAAAAGCAACGTCGAACTAACATTCGTCCACCTTGCGGAGACGCAGAACATGCGCGCCGGACTGAGCGAGGTGGACCGCACGTATCATGACTATCCATTTCGCCTGTTGTTTCGCGGCAGCTACGAGAACGTCGGCGTTGCGAGGATGACCGCATCGGTCATCAAGGATCTACTAACACATCGCAGCGATATCGTGGTTCTCCCAGGCTACGAGCGCGTCGAATATTGGGTGATGCTCGGTCTTTGCGTACTGATGCGGCGAAGGCGACTCGTGTTCGTTGATTCCACCAGGTACGACCGGCCGAAGAATCGCTGGAAAGAGTCTGCCAAACGCATCTTCTTTGCGCGCTGTGACGGGTTTCTCTGCTACGGGGCTCGCAGCAAAGAGTACATCTTGAGTTACGGAATTCCCGCCGCCCGGATATTCCCAGGATGCCAGGCGACGGCACTGCCACACGATTACGATGCGACCAAAGTGCAATGCGTCTACGACGTAGCCAGCGCCGAATTGATTCGCGCGCCAAGCTTCATCTATGT
>Ga0209624_10002004_pt1 | contig 15369 bp, 10 predicted proteins | sample JacPinW_OM2H0_O1_FD_188565 | JGI IMG/M metagenome (GOLD analysis project Ga0209624, IMG submission 188565) | Forest soil microbial communities from Algoma, Ontario, Canada - Jack Pine, Ontario site 1_JW_OM2H0_O1 (SPAdes) (version 2) | ecosystem: Environmental > Terrestrial > Soil > Boreal...
AACCTTTTCCCTTCTTGGTGAACGAGTCGTCAACCGACTCGGCTTTGGCGCGATGCGCATCACCGGCGATGGTGTTTGGGGACCACCCAGGGACCGCGCTCGCGCTCTAGCGGTGCTGCGCCGCGCCGTTGAACTCGGCGTGAACTTTATCGATACAGCCGACTCTTACGGCCCCAGCGTCAGCGAAGAACTCATTGCGGAAGCTCTGTCTCCCTATCCCAAGGATTTAGTAATCGCAACCAAGGGTGGATGGAACCGCCCGGGACCGAATCAATGGACCCACGATGCTAGTCCCGAACATCTGCGCAAAGCAATCGAAGGCAGCTTAAAGCGGCTGCGGGTTGAGCGCATCGATCTGTACCAGTTGCATGCTCCGGATCCTGTCACTCCGTTCGATGCATCGGTGGAGACCCTTGCCGATCTACGCAAAGAAGGCAAGATCAACATGGTGGGTCTTTCGAACGTAACGCGCGAGCACGTGGAGCGCGCCCGCAAAATCGTCCCGATTGCTTCGGTACAGAACCGCTACAGCTTTGCCGACCGTGAGTGGGATTCGGTTATCGATTATTGCGAGAAGCATGGAATCGCGTTCATTCCATGGTTTCCGCTTGGAGCCGGCAAAGCCGCGCATGAGGCTTTAACGGTGGCTGCCAAAGCGCATCACGCACAACCTCTTCAGGTCGCGTTGGCGTGGTTGTTGCAGCGTTCGCCTGTGACCATACCCATCCCGGGCACCTCGTCGGTGGAACACCTCGAACAGAACATTGCGGCTGCTTCGGTGAAGCTAACGCCGGACGAGTTCCGGAAGCTGTCGAACACAAAGCGGTAAACCGGACAAAACCATCGTGGAGACGCCCGCTCGGGACGCCTCCACGATTGTTTGTGTCACTTTATACTCTCGTCATGGTCCGGTCGATCGCCCGCGAACAAGACATTCTTGCAAAACGTTCGCCACGAAAACCGCCTCGTCTGACCTCGCGCCGCATCGGCATTCATACATCTTCTGCAGGAGGTGTTCAAAATGCCGCCGAACGCGCCTATCGGCTGGGCTGCAATACGCTACAGATTTTTTCTTCCAGCCCGCGTCAGTGGGCGCCCTATGAACTTGGCGCGCCGCAATGCGACGAGATGAACCGTTTGCGTGCGCGGTACGATCTGAAACCCCTCGTGATTCACACCAACTACCTAGTGAATATGGCCAGCTCGAATGAAGTCTTCCTGCACAAATCAATGGAAGCTTTTCGCGGTGAAGTAGAGAGGGCCCTAGCCCTGTGCGCGGACTACCTGGTATTGCATCCCGGCTCGTTCCGTGGGGCCGATCGTGAGCAAGGACTGCTTCGGACTGCAGCGGCTATCGCCGCGTCAACACAAGGCCTCGATCTCGCCGCCGGCCGCTTGACGATCCTCATTGAGAACACCGCCGGAGCCGAATTCTCCCTTGGTGGAAGCTTCGAACAAGTCGCGGAAGTGATCAAGCGTCTCGACGGCATCGTTCCGGTCGGCGCATGCATCGATACCTGTCACACCCACGTTGCCGGATACGACATCGTGAGCGAAGAGGGCTTGTATCAGACGCTGCAGCACCTCGACGCGACTATCGGCTTAAATCGAGTGAAAGTCTGGCACTGCAACGATGCCAAAGCAGCGCGAGGATCGAAACTCGACCGTCACCAGCAGATCGGGAAGGGAACTATCGGCAAGGAAACGTTCCGCATTCTGTTGAACGATCTACGCTTGGCTCACGCTGCATTCATTGCAGAAACTCCGATCGAAAAGCCGGGCGATGATCGAAGAAATGTGGAAGCGCTGAAGAAACTCGTCCTAGAAACGTAGCTGCCACGCTTTTCCTGGCAACGTTAAAAGGCTTGCGCCTGAAGAATCGACGGCTGCCGTTGTAGAATCTAGGTTTCAGCTTTCCCGTTTGGCCCCTTATGCCGCCAGAAGAAAAAATGGAAGCCGTCACTCAAGCCGATCGTCCCAACGACGAACGCTACGACCCCAAGCGTGTTGAGACCAAGTGGTTCGAACGCTGGCAGCAGGACTCCGCCCTTTACGCCGCCGAAGCCAACTCGACCAAGAAGAAATATTACGTCCTCGAAATGCTGCCTTACCCATCAGGCGCGCTGCACATGGGACACGTCCGCAACTACTCTATCGGTGACGCGCTTGCCCGCTACATGTGGATGAATGGTTACAACGTGCTCCATCCCATGGGATGGGATTCGTTCGGCTTGCCCGCGGAAAATGCCGCGATTTCGAATAACACTCCGCCGCGCGAATGGACGTTACGCAATATCGCGAACATGAAGTCGCAGATGAAGCGGCTCGGCTTCGCCTACGACTGGTCGCGCGAAGTTACGACCTGCTTGCCGGATTACTACCGCTGGAATCAGTGGTTCTTCCTCAAGCTCTATGAATTGGGATTGGTATATCGCAAGAAAAGCAAGGTCAACTGGTGTCCGAAGTGTGCGACGGTGCTGGCGAACGAGCAGGTCGTCGACGGATGCTGCTGGCGCCACGAAGACACGCTCGTCGAGCAGCGCGAGTTGGAGCAGTGGTTCGTGCGCACCACGAAGTACGCCGAAGAATTGTTGCGCGCTCTCAATAAGCTTGACGGTTGGCCAGAAAAAGTCCGTATCATGCAGCGCAACTGGATCGGCCGCAGCGAAGGCACGCTGGTCGATTTCAAACTCGATGGCGCCGCCGGTCCCGCCGGTTCGACCATCAGCGTTTTCACTACGCGTGTCGATACGATCTTCGGCGCGACGTCGGTGCAGCTCGCGCCTGAGCATCCGTTAGTCGCTGATTTTACCCGCCACAACCAGCCTCTCGGTGAATCGGTCCAGCAGTTGATTGCCGAACAGCGCAAGGCCAAAGAAGCTGGAGACATCGGCGAAATCGAAAAGCACGGTGTGAATACGCATCGTTACGCCATCAATCCGTTCAGCGGTGAGAAGGTGCCCATCTGGATCGCCAACTACATTCTGATGGATTACGGCACGGGCGCCATCATGAGTGTGCCCGCGCATGATGAGCGCGACTACGAGTTCGCCAAGAAGTACAAGCTTGAGATCCGATTGGTGATTCTCCCCATTTCGAACGACCCCGAAGAAACGATGACCGAGCCGCAGTTGCCCTTCACCGCGCACGACGGCATGGTGATCAACTCCGGTGCCTACAGCGGCATGAGTTGCGCGGACGCTATCAAGAAGATGGCCGCATACGCCGAAGAAAAGGGCTTCGGCAAGGCAACAGTCACGTACCGGTTGAAGGATTGGGGCATCTCGCGGCAGCGTTATTGGGGCACGCCGATTCCGATGCTGTATTGCGAGAAAGATGGCATCGTCCCTGTGCCAGAAAAAGATTTGCCCGTGATTTTGCCGGACAACGTCGACATCACGTTGACCGGAGGTTCGCCGCTCGGCCGTGTGCCGGAGTTCGTCAATGCGACATGTCCGAAGTGTGGCGGCCCGGCGCGCCGCGAGACCGACACGATGGATACGTTCGTAGATTCGTCGTGGTATTTCTATCGCTACACCGACGCGCACAACGATCACGCGCCGTTCGATGGAAAAATCGCGGACTACTGGTTTCCGATTGATCAGTACATTGGGGGCGTCGAGCACGCGATCCTGCATTTGATCTACTCGCGCTTCTGGACTAAGTTCATGCGCGACCTGGGCATGATCACCAACGACGAACCTGCCGAACGCCTGTTCACGCAGGGCATGGTGATCAAGGACGGTGCGAAGATGTCGAAGAGCCTTGGCAACGTGGTTTCGCCCGACGAGATGGTCGCGCGCTACGGGGCCGATGCTGCGCGCCTCTACAGCCTGTTTGCCGCGCCTCCGGACCGCGATCTCGACTGGCAGGACTCAGGGATCGAAGGCATTCAGCGATTCTTAGGTCGTGTGTACCGCTTCGTCGTTCGCAACGCGAAACCGGATCATCCGGACTGGAGCAAGCCAGTTCCGGCGGAGCTGTCTCCCGAGGCGCGCGCGATTCAACGCAAGCTGCATCAGACCATCAAGCGCGTCAGCGACGATTTCCAGGGACGCTGGCACTTCAATACCTGCATCTCCGCGATCATGGAGTTAGTGAACGTGTTGTACGGTGCGGAAGGCTCAATCGCTAAGAACTTGGTGCCCGTGCCGTTTCTCGCGGAAGTGCAGCGTGATGCCGTCTTGTTGCTTGCGCCTTTCGCTCCTTATCTCGCTCACGAACTTTGGGAGATGCTGGGCGAAAAGGGAAATTTGTTGAAGGCGCCCTGGCCCAAGTACGATGCCGCGCTCGCGAAGGAAGAAGAGATCGAAATTCCCGTGCAGGTAAATGGAAAACTGCGCGGCCGCATCGTCGTGCCCGCCGACGCCGAGGAAAGCCTCGTCCTCGAACGCGCGCTCGCCGACGAGAAAGTAAAAGCCGCCATCGCCGGTAGGCAGATCATCAAAAAGATCTACGTGCCCGGCAAGATGGTAAATCTCGTCGTGAAATAGCTCCTGTGATTCCGTGAAGTAAGTCTTGTATTCCGTGAAGTAGCCTTTGTCATTCCGAGGAGCGAAGCGACGAGGAACCTGCTGTTTGCTTGCGCTGATACAAAGTAAATCCTTCGCTCCGCTCGGAATGACAAATCCATCAGTAGTGCCCCTGAGGTATCCTGACTACGCATGTCCGTCTCCCCCACCGTCGAAGGCTTCCGCGCGGCGTTCCGGCGCCCTTCGTTAACCCTGGCGGAAATCACTTGGCGATGGATTGTAGGCGCTACCGCTCTCGTGCTGTTCTTCTTTGGCCTCTTCGAATACCTCAACACGCTTCCGGTCACCAACGGCGAGCTGCTGATGCTGCGGACCCGCCAGCCTTATCTGGTGTGGCAGGCGATTGCGCATATGCTGCGCGGCAGTTTGGATCGCGTCGTCATGTCGTGGATCGTCGCCGGATCGCTGCTTGGTCTGCTTTGGATCATTGCCGCGTCAGTCGGCCGAATCGCCACTGTGCGCGGGTTACTCGAATACTTTGCCACCCGCATTTCGGAAGGCGGCAGTTCGTATGTCGGCGAGAAAGACGTTGCAAGCAATATCTCTACGAATGGGATCGCGCTCGTCCGCATCAATTTCCTGCGCGCAGTTTTGTTCCTGGCGGCGCTCTTCGGATTTGTAGGGGCCGCAATCCTGGCTAGCTTCGTCTCGCCGGATTCGGACCCTCAACCCGGCCTCGCGTTCGTAGTGTTTCTTCCATTTGCAGCGCTCATCTGCCTCATCACCTGGGCCCTCAATTGGCTCTTATCGCTTGCGGGAATATTCGCCGTCCGCGATGGCGAAGACGCCGTGGGATCGATCTCCTCTGCCGTGACTCTTTGTCGCGAGTGCATTGGCCCCGTTTTCGCAGTGAGCACTTGGACAGGCCTCGCTCACATCATCGCCTTTGTAGTTGCGAGCACGGTGGCCTCGACGCTGATCGGGGTCGCGACTCTCTTGCCCTGGCGATTCGTGGTACTTACAGTGGCGTTCGTAACGCTGCTCTACTTCGCCTTAGCCGACTGGCTCTACACTGCGCGGTTGGCCGGATACATCTGTATCACTGAAATGCCAGAAGCCGTAGCCGCCCCGCTATACCAGACGCCGGCTGCGCCTCCGCTTCAGACGACGATCGACCGGGAGGAACCAATCCTCAGTGACGTTCCTGGCCTGGCTTTAGAAAGTTAGCTATAGCCACTGGTGCCAGAATGTTGATCGACTGCGAGGAGGTTACACATAACGTTTCTCAAAAACTTCGCCATCTCTTTACACTCTCTCCCCGAATCTGAGAAACTCATTAGTGGCGAACCAATCCCCGAAAAACCCAGCCTTGCTGAATCAATCCATCGTTATCCTCGATTTTGGCGCGCAGTACACGCAGCTCATCGCGCGCCGAATCCGCGAGCAGAATGTTTTTTCGGTCGTGCTGCCCTGCACGGCCAAACTCTCCGAGGTCCAAAGCTATAACCCGATCGGGATCATTCTCTCGGGAGCCCCGTGGTCGGTCTACGACAAAGACGCTCCTCCGGCCGACGTGCGCTTATTTGAGCTGGGTCTGCCCGTGCTCGGCATCTGCTACGGGCTTCAGTTCATGGTGCACACGCTCGGGGGTAAGGTCCGGCCGGCAGAGAAGCGCGAGTATGGGCACGCCGAGGTGGACGTTATTTCCGCTTCAGTGTTGTTCCAGGGGATGGCCAAGAAGCTCGCCGTGTGGATGTCGCACGGCGACGAGGCGCTCGAACTTCCTCCCGGCTTTGAGTTGATGGCGAAGACCCATCATGCCGTCGCCGGCATTCAAAACACGGAGAAGAAGTGGTACGCCGTGCAGTTTCATCCCGAGGTGCACCACACGCCGCAGGGCACGCAGATTCTAAAGAATTTTGTGTTTCAAATCTGCGGCGCTAAGCCCACCTGGACGGCTCGCCACTTCATCGATTCAACCATCGAGCAGATCAAGCAGCAGGTCGGCACCGGACGCGCCATCTGTGCTCTCTCCGGTGGCGTGGATTCATCGGTCGCGGCGGTGCTGGTCGATCGCGCAATGCGAGATGCGAAAGGGAAGTCGCGTCTGACCTGTGTCTTCGTCAACAACGGAGTGCTTCGCAAGAACGAGTTCGAGAAAGTACAGAAGACGCTGCGCGACAAACTCGGCTTGCATCTCGATGCCGTCGATGCGACGGACCGGTTCCTTGGAAAACTGAAGGGCGTCAGCGACCCCGAGAAGAAGCGCAAGATCATCGGCAACGAGTTCATCAAGGTCTTCGAAAAAGAAGCCCGCCGAATCGAGAAAACAGAAGGCAAAGTGAAATGGCTGGTGCAGGGGACGCTCTATCCCGACGTTATTGAATCGCGGTCCGTGCGCGGACCGTCGCAAGTGATCAAGTCGCATCACAACGTCGGCGGCCTGCCCGCAAAAATGAAGCTCAAGCTCATCGAGCCGTTAAAGGATCTGTTCAAAGACGAAGTCCGCAAGATCGGCCGCGACCTGGGCATGCCCGAGGAAATCTTGCAGCGGCAGCCATTCCCCGGCCCGGGACTTGCCGTCCGCGTTCTGGGAGAAGTCACGCCCGATCGCGTAGCGGTTCTGCGCGAGTGCGACGACATCGTCGTCAGCGAGATTAAAGAAGCGGGTCTCTATACAAAAATCTGGCAGTCGTTCGCTGTGTTGCTTCCCGTTATGACGGTCGGCGTCATGGGCGACGCGCGCACGTATGCCTATACTTGCGCGGTCCGCGCCGTGAGTTCTGAAGATGGCATGACTGCCGACTGGGTTCCCTTGCCGCACGAAGTCCTGAAAATCATTTCCACCCGCATCGTGAATGAAGTAAAAGGTGTCAACCGCGTCGTCTACGACGTCACCTCGAAGCCGCCGGGCACGATTGAGTGGGAGTGAGGCTCGCACCTAGCTGCTAGCTGAATCCCTCCACTGAACCATGTGGCGACAGCGGCCTCGGCTGCCCGGTCAAGCGAAGCTTGACGGTGGAGCGCGTCCGCAGAAGAAATCTCACTGCAGGTCGAAGTATCACCAAGATTAATGCCACGGGGGCTAAACCCGGGGCCCGTCGTGCTTCCCCTTATTGCTGACGCAACGCGTTCATGGGTTCCACGTGGGCGGCTCGCCTCGCCGGAACATAAGCTGCCAGCATCGCAACTGCGAGAACGACGAGGGGGACAACAAAGTACAGCCGCGGTTCGTGAACGCGCAGGTCAAAGAAGATCGCTGCGAAGAGTTTAGGCAGCGGCAGGGCCAGCGCGAATCCGATCCCCCCTCCGATCGCGGACATCTTCAATCCCTCGCCAATAATCATGTGCAGCACATCTTGGCCCCTGGCTCCTAAGGCCATGCGGATGCCGATTTCTTGCGTTCTCTGGCCCACCGAAAATGCAATGAGGCCATAGATTCCAATTGCAGCAAGAATCAGGGCCAGCACTGCGAATGCTCCGAGCACTCTCACGAAAAATGTATCGCCGCCTCCCTGTCGCTCGATGATCGCGGGCATCGTCATTACGTGCGATAGAGGAATATCTGGGTCCACTTGTGCAACCGCGCCCCGCAGCGCAGAAGAGAGTGCCGCTGGATCGGAGCCCGCCCGAACGACCATCGAGAACGACCCTACAGGTCTCTGGAAAAACGACTCGTAGACTTCGGGCGCTTCTCGCATCGATTCGGAGAACACCTTGACGTTGCCGACGACTCCGACGATCTCGCTCCACACGGGGGTGCCGCTCACATCCAGCTGAACCTGTTTTCCCAGCGGTTCCTCGCCGTGTAAATAGCGGTTGGCGAACTCCTGGTTCACAATGACGACGCGCGTCGTTGTCGCACTGTCCGCTTCTGCGAATGTCCGCCCGCGCAAAAACGAGATGCCAAAAGTCTGAAAGAAATCGGGAGTGACAACGAAGTCGATTGCCGTCGGGCGCTGGCTCGCTGGAGGGTCCGGCTGGCCTTTGATCCGCAGAGTTACGCTGCCGGCGCCCGTCGCCGGTAGATCGGAGGTGACGGCGGCTACCTGTGCACCCGGCAGACGTTGCAGGTTGGGAATGACATCCTCTACGAAGCGGATCTGCCGCGACGAGTCCTTGTAATGCGCCTCATCGAGAGTCGCGTTCGCGGTCAGAATGTGATCCGCGCGGAAGCCCAGGTTCTGATGTTCGATCGAGTAGATTCCGCGCACGAGCAAACCGCTTCCTACCAGAAGAAACAGCGCCATTGCGATTTCGCCGGTCACCATCACGGTGCGGAGACGGCTGCTTGATCGGCTCGAAGATGCCGTACGGCCTTCATCTTTCAAATTTGTAGTGATATCGGTTCGTGAAGCGTTCAGCGACGGTGCCAGACTGCACAGCACCGCGCAAAACAACGACACGGCCGCGGCGAAGATCACGACATTACGATCGAGACTCACTGGTATGGCGCTGACGGCGTCGTTGAAGACCATATGCGCCCGTACGATCTTGATACCCCATGAGGCCAGCACCAAGCCTGCACCGCCGCCGAGCAGCGCGATCACTAGGCCCTCTGTCAGTAGTTGCCGGACGATGCGGATGCGACCGGCACCCAACGCGAAGCGGATGGCGAGCTCTCTCCTGCGTCCCGCTGAGCGAGCCAGGAGAAGCCCGGCGACGTTGGCACACGCGATCATCAGGACGAATCCAACCGCGGTCATCAATACTGCCAGCGCGGTGCGAATGCCGAAGTCGTAAATCAGGAAGTCAGGAAGAGTTCGTGCCGTTGCTCCCCAACCTTTTTCAATTTCAGGGAAGCTTGCTTCCGACCGGCGCGCGAGAGTAACGACCTCGCCGCGGGCCTGTTCGATGGTGACTCCGGGCTTCAATCGTGCGAACAAATGTAGATTGCGATCCTTTCGCGCAGCAACCGTTTGATCGGCAGCAGTCACCACGAGTGGAATCCATAACTGAGGCGTGTAGCCCATCATCTGGAAACTCGCGGGCATCACGCCGATTACGGTGTAGTCTTCGCGATTCAGCCGGATCGTGCGGCCAATGATCGTTGCGTCGGAACCAAAACGGCTTGCCCATAGTTCGTGGCTGAGTACGGCCACGTGATCGCGGCCGGGCTGATCCTCGCCTGCATCGAATACGCGGCCGAACTGGGGAACGACGCCAAGCACGCCGAAATAATTTGCCGTCGTGGCTGCGCCGCGGAACGCTTCAGATTGTCCCTGCGTCGTCAGGCTGACGTTGCGATATTCATCCGTGGCGGCCACGTCGGTGAAGACATGGTTCGCTTCCCGCCAGGCGAGATAATTTGGTATCGAGATCAGACTTGCATCCGCCTGGAATCCTTGCGCGGGATCGATGGAACTAACAACCGCCACGTGGTCGGGATCGCGGCCGGGCGGACGCCGCAACAGGAAGGCGCTCACCATGCTGAACATGGTGGCATTGATCGAAATTCCCAGCGCCAGAGTGATGACCGCGACCGCAATGAATCCCGGCTTCTTCGCCAGCATTCGAATGGCAAGCCGCAAGTCCTTCCAGAAAACCCCCATAACACACCTCGCCCTCAATGTTGATGATCGTGCAAATGGCGAGCCAATCGCACCGCCATGCCAAGTCTGTTACTGCCAATAACAAACCGGCTATCGCCGCTAACGTCGGCTTTGCGGCGCGTCCACTCGCGGATTTCGATGTCCAAAAGTGAACAACGAAACAGATTGATTTTCGCTGGTTTGTTAAGGGACTAGACGGCCGGAGCAGGGGAAGTTGACAGCATTTATTGATCCCTATTAACGGTTTCCATGGAGAACGCAGGCAGGCACACGGCGATATATTCGGCGCCTTCTTCTTGCGGAGTCGAATAGCGTACCCACTCTCCCGCGTGCGCCACCACTGCCTGTCCCGCATGGACGTCAAGCGATCCGCCTTTGTGCTCGACGCGCAATATTCCTTTTAACACGATCGTGAACTCGTCGAACTCCGGAGTTTGCCCGGGCTCGAGCCATCCACTTGGACTGCGCATGTGCGCGACGCTGGCCGCCGCTGTCTTCGAGTTGACGCGGCCGATGTACTCGTCAATAAGCTTCGGTTTATTTCCGGCGGACTGAATGCGAGTGGGCTGAGCGATGAGAGTCGGCATGTTTGGCGTCCGCCACCCGATTTGGAACTTTCGGATGGACGGAGACTGAGAGAATACAACAGACTGCTGAGGATTTTCGGAAACCGATCGGCCTCCCGAAATGCTCAGTGCCCGAGGAGTCTGCTGCGTGTGTTGTCAACAAACAGCAGATTCCTCGCTCCGCTCGGAATGACAAGCGTTCCGAGCAGACTGATCCAATCCACCAGCGACCAATCGCTAGGCCCTAGCCCCTGATCCCTCATCTCACGGACACGGATAAGGCGTTCCAGGAGTCGGTGGAGTCCCAGGAATAATGGTCGGTGGTCCCGGTACTCCATCGGGCCCCGGCGGTCCCGGGATTACCGTTGACGGCGTACCCGGTGTCCCGGGCGTGTAACAGGTCCCGTGATCGAACGGCGTGTCCGGCGGAGGAGGCGGCACAGGACGTGGCGCCACAGGTTGTTCCGCCACCGGATGCTGCGCGGATTGTGCCACGGCCGCGGCGACCTCGTTCTGTCTCAACGTGATTGGATGCTGCAGCGTCATTTCCACCGGTGATCCGACATCCATGAAGAAATGATGTGAGCCGAACAACAGCGCAACCGCACCGACCGCTCCGATGCCAGCGCCAACTCCTGCGCCGATGATGGCGTCTTTGGCCTTGGTGCCGAAGACCGGCGTAGTGGTGGTACCGCAGAACGGCGGCGGCCCAATGCAGCCCGGTGGAAATGCGCTGGTCGTCGTGGATTCGGCCTTTCCGACCGAGTGGCCGATCAGCGCGCCGACGCCTGCTCCTGCAGCCGGCAACACGAAGGCAGCAATGGCCCGTCTCGACCCAGGATCTTTGATCGCGTATCCCTCATTGCTCTGCAGAGTGATCGGCCCCGAAACCGGAGCGACATAACCGTCGGGAAACGTGATGGCCATCGATTGCAATCGCAGCTCCGCACTTTGCCCTTTGCGTTGTTCAAGCTTGTCCACAGTCCCTTGGACAAATGTGCCAGGCGGGATCACCATCTCGTCCCCGGCATTCACCGGCGAGGTGATCTGCGCATAGATGTCATCCCCGTGATGGATGACCCTGCTTTCAACCGGGTGCGTGAGCACAAGCGCGAGCTGGGTTCCGGCTGGAATCGTGACGGTTGAACTTGCCGATGGGGACTGACTAGGCTGAACGCCCTGCTGGTCGCCGGCTTCCGGCTGCTGCGCAACGCATGTGAAGGTTAGAAATAGAAGAGTGGTGAATCCAGCAATAACTCGCGTGGATCGTCTCTTGTGAGTTTTGAGATTGATGAAAGTTGTTGAAGGGGTTTGCGACGAAGAGTGTTGGAACCAGGAGCGAAGGCACATCATTAGCACCTCCCCTCGAAAGCTTTGAAGTGGCGCTTTCGATTTGCAGCGGATTCACTTGTGTAAACCCGCTATCCGCTGATTGGACTCGGTACTTTCGCCGACGGCATCAATGGAACTGGTAAATGTTTGCATAAAGACCGTCTCGATTTGTAAACGCACTCCCGCCGGCGGAAGCCGACCACGCCATCCTCTTCCGGGTGTTGTCATGCCCTCTTGAGGGTTTTGTGATTCCGAGTGTAGCGAGGAAACGGTTGTAGCTGTTGTCATTCGGAGCGCAGCGAGGAACCTGCTGTCCGCCTGAAACGATCGCAGGGACTAAACTGTTAGATCGGCATCGACCGCAGCGCAAGCTCTACCGCGCGATTCATCTCCGTCGCCGTCGCGCCGTTCACCGCCTGCACCCCCAGTCCGTTGATCACGATCGCGATGTAGCGTGCGAGATCCTTTGGATTCACATCGTCCGCCAGATCGCCCTCAGACCGGGCGCGTTGCAGGCGCTTTTGCAGGATCGATTGCCCGTCTTTCCGCCAGTCGATCATCGATTGGTTCACGTTCTCCGCTCCGGCTCCGCACGCGAGTCCGCCTTGCAGAGACAGACACCCTTTTGGGTGCGACGGATCAGCGAGGAACTTTACCGTCCCCCGAAATAGCGCCTCGACCACGCCTCGAGCCGTCGGTTGTTGTAGTGCCTCGTGGAAGAAGCCCATCGGCCCCTCCCGGTATCGCTCAACGGCTTTCTGGAACAACGCTTCCTTATCGCCGAAGGTTGCATACAGGCTGGATCGGTTGATTCCCATCGCCCCCGTCAAGTCGTCGAGGGAGGCGCCTTCGTATCCCTTCTCCCAGAACACACGCATGGCCGCGTCGAGCGCGTCCTGCTCGAAGAACGCCCGCGGCCTCCCCATCTTCGCGTGTTTGGTTTCCGATGCCATATTTGCTTAGATGTACTTTTATACCATCCAGTTCAAAAACCGTGAATCTTCAGCGCGGTCCGGCACATCTGTACCGTACGGTCCAAAAATGGCCGGAAACGAAGGAGGAAGCACATGGCAGGCAAACTGGAAGGCAAAATCGCACTCGTAACCGGCGGCAGCAGCGGAATTGGTCTGGCCACAGCCCAGCAATTCGTCAGCGAAGGAGCCCATGTCTACATTACCGGGCGCCGTCAGAGCGAACTCGACAAGGCTGTAAAGACGATCGGCTCGAATATCACCGCGGTGCGCGCCGATGCATCGAACCTGGCCGACCTCGACCGTCTCTTTGCCCAGATCAAGAAAGAAAAGGGACGACTCGACGTTGTCTTCGCCAACGCCGGCGGAGGCAGCCTCGCGCCTCTGGGTTCGATCACCGAAGAACAGTTCGACCAGACGTTCAACCTCAATGTAAAGGGATTGCTGTTTACCGTGCAGAAAGCGTTGCCTCTGATTCCGGACGGCGGATCGATTCTTCTGAATGCTTCGATCGTGTCCATCAAGGGAATGCCGGCGTTCAGTGTGTATTCGGCAACCAAGGCAGCAGTGCGCTCCTTCGCTCGCGGATGGACAAACGACTTGAAGGATCGCAAGATCCGAGTCAATGTCATCAGCCCGGGTCCGATCGATACTCCAATTCTCGATGGCCTTGGGGACAGCGAGGAGGAACGGAAGGGCATCAAGGCGCACCTGACATCGATCGTTCCGCTCGGACGCATGGGCCAGCCAGATGAGATCGGCAAGGCCGCGGTGTTCCTCGCCTCAAGCGATGCCAGCTTCATCGCCGGTGTCGAGTTGTTCGTGGACGGCGGCGCAGCCCAAGTCTGACCGAGGCATTCGCTCTCAGTAGAATGCGCGTTTGAACATTGAGTAGGAGTTCCGGAACCGTATCGCTTTCAGGCCCTGTCGACTGCAGGACCTGAAGGCGTTGCGGAGCAGGGTAGCGCATCGGCATAAACAAATCCGTCCCTCGTCACGACTTCACCGCCCTGGAACGGAATCGCTTCAGAGAACATCGGGCCGGCATGCGTGAAGGTGTGAAACTCCCCGTTCTCTCCGCAGGGATCCGCTTGAGCGGGCATGCGGTGTAACAACTCGTGATCTAGATCGCACCCCGCAAAGTCAGCGGAAAGTTTCGCCGGGTCCACGCAAACAATTCGAGCCCGTAGTCCGCCATCCAGCATTTCTGAAATCAGCTCGCGAGTGTTCCGTCCCCAGAGCGGGAAAAGCGGCTCGAGCCCTGTTCCGCGCAAGCGGTCTTCGCGGTACCTGCGCACATCCTCGAGAAAGAGATCGCCAAACGCGATGGCCGTGATGCCTTGCGCAATCGCGGCTGCGCACGCCGCTGCCATTGCAGCTTCATAGATTTCGTTACTGCAGGGCCAAGGCAACGGTACTTCCCATAGCGGCAATCGAGCCGCGCGAGCCTGCGCCTTGAGCAGGGCCTGTCGCGTCCCGTGCATGGCCACGCGCTGGAAGTGTGTGTTGATCGTAGTGAGAAGACCGACGACTTCGACCTCGCCGCGCTGGCGGAGCACGTGCAGCGTCCACGCGCTGTCTTTACCGCTGCTCCAGGAAAGAAGAATCTTCGGCTTCAAAGTGAACGAACTCGCTGAAACGTGTGAAGAGCGAAAAAGAATGGCGCGAGCTAGGTCGCCCGCGCCACATAACTTCGGTAATTTTACGCGTGAACCAGTTCCACTCCGTAGATCGAATACCAGCTGGTTGCAGCTTTCAGCTTGTCATTGACGTTGTGAATGTTCTTCACGCCTTCAGTCTCCAGCCACTTGCGGAATGCGGCAGCACCCTGCTTGGCGTAAATCGGGATCCCGTCTTTCCAGGTCGCGCGGCCGCACAGCACGCCGTTGAACTTCACACCGGACTCGCCCGCTAGTTCCAGCGTCTCGCTGAACTCCGCGTTGCTGACGCCTGCCGACAAATAAATGAACGGCTTCGTCGCAACATCCGCGGCCTTGTGGAACAGATCGATTGCTTCTTTCTTGGTGTACGCCTTCGTCCCGCCAAAGCACTTTACGCCTTCGACAAACTTCATATTGACCGGCACTTCGACCTTCAGTACGTCGACACCGTAGCGGTCTTTGCTGAACTCGCGCATGCTTTCGGTGACGATGTGAGGTTTCCGCTTGGCGTATTCCAGACCCTTCTCGTCGGCGCCCTCTTGATAGCCCACGAACTCGAGAAAGTACGGGATGTCGTTCGCGCGGCATTCGTCGCCGATTCGCTCCACCCACGCGTGCTTGATGTCATTCACATGCTTGGGATCGTCCGGCGTGTAGTACAGCAGAATCTTCACGCAATCCGCGCCCGCTTCCTTCAGGCGGCGTGCCGACCACAGATCCAGCAGATCCGGCAAGCGGCCTGGACCAGTCTTGTCGTATCCGGTCTTTTCATACGCGAGCAAGAGGCCGGCATTCTTCGCACGGCGCTTCGATGC
>Ga0209624_10002005_pt1 | contig 15369 bp, 20 predicted proteins | sample JacPinW_OM2H0_O1_FD_188565 | JGI IMG/M metagenome (GOLD analysis project Ga0209624, IMG submission 188565) | Forest soil microbial communities from Algoma, Ontario, Canada - Jack Pine, Ontario site 1_JW_OM2H0_O1 (SPAdes) (version 2) | ecosystem: Environmental > Terrestrial > Soil > Boreal...
GCGTCTATCCCGACGATGGCCTCGATGCACAGACGCTCATCAAGAATGCGGACACTGCCATGTATCAAGCCAAAGAAAACGGATGCCACAGCTATCAGTTTTTCAAGCCTGCTATGAATGTCCGGGCGGTGGAACGGCAATCGATCGAGGAGGGTTTGCGACGGGCCCTCGACCGGCAGGAGTTCGCGTTGCACTACCAGCCGAAAATCGATCTAACGACGGGGGTAATCACCGGTGCGGAAGCGCTGATACGATGGACGCACCCCATTCGAGGAGCAGTTTCTCCTGCAGATTTTATTCCCGTCGCGGAAGACTGCGGCCTGATTCTGCCAATCGGCAAATGGGTTCTTCGTGAAGCGTGCATGCAGGCCCGGGCTTGGGTTAAAGCGGGTCTGCCGATAGGAAGTATGGCGGTGAATATCTCCGCGCTGGAGTTCCGTGACGAAGGCTTCCTGGACGGCGTGTTTGCGATCCTCGGTGAGACGGGCTTGGACCCGAGTTTTTTGGAACTGGAACTGACCGAAAGCGTGTTGATGAAGCGTGCTGATTTTACTGCGTCCGTGCTGCAATCGCTGCGAGCGAAGGGGATACGGCTAGCCGTGGACGATTTTGGAACGGGTTACTCCAGTCTGAGCTATCTGACAAGGTTTCCACTCGATGCGCTCAAGATTGACCAATCGTTCGTCCGCCAAATTTCCCTTGAAACAGAAGACACAAGCATCGTGGCAGCTGTGATCAGCATGGGCCGCAGCCTGAAGCTGCGAGTAATCGCGGAGGGAGTGGAAACCCAACAAGAATTTGCATTTCTTAAGGCGCAGCACTGCGATGAAGCGCAGGGCTACTATTTCAGCCGGCCAGTATCTGCGAAAGATTTCGCCGTGCTGCTCAGGACCGGAATTCACGAACGGGCTATTTCTCTGTCGCCCTTAAGCGGTTAGCAGTTTGATTCCGGTAATCCCATTCCCATTTTGAGGATCAAGGCCTCCTGAATTTTAGATTCTAACGGAAGAGCGAACGGCCCAGTGATTGCAGCATGGTCATCGATATTGAACCGCCTGGGTGCCCTGCTAAAAGTTCAGGTGTCGGAGGCTGCGTGGTGACGAAAAAACGTCTACTTTTCGTTGATGACAACGAAGACTTCTGCGAGATTTTCCAACAGGGACTCGTGCGGCGAGGATTTGATGTGACGGTGGCCCGTTCCGTAAACGCAGCGCTCAGGCTCATCTGCATCGCGAAATTTGAGGTCTTGTTGTGCGACCTACACCTCCCGGATGCAGGAGATGGACTTACCGTCGTCAGCGCGATGCGTCACGCGAATCCCAACTCTGTAACTCTGGTCCTTACCGGCTATCCCGCCCTCCAGGAAGCGACGAATTCGATTCTTCGGCAGGCTAATGAAGTCCTTCTGAAGCCGATTGGCCTGAATGAGGTTGTTGAAATTATCGAGAGAAAACTCTTAAATCCGTCAATCCGGTTACAGTCGGTCAAACAGCGCGTTGCAGTAATTCTGGAACGCGACCGGGATGCGACGATGCTGAACTGGTTGTCAAAGGTCGAACGCGATCCGGAATTGAATGTAATCGCACTGAGTCCCAAAGATCGCACCGGTCACCTACCGCTCATTCTAGGCGATCTGGTTCTTCGTCTCTGCGCAGGCCCTCATCCCAAAGCTTTACTTTCTCGTTCTGCAAGAGATCACGGAGTTCTGCGGCGCGAGCAAGGCTATACGTTGGCTATGGTCGTCGAAGAGTCACGCATTTTACAAGTTTGTCTGTTTAACACGCTGCAAAATAATTTAGGATACGTCGATTTTGACAACGTGCTGCTAGACGTCATGACGATCGCGGATGAAGTTGATTCCCAATTGAAACAAGCGGTTCTGGGATTTATGAATGCACCTGAACCTGTTGTTGAGAGCCTGCCCGCGTGACCTCGTAAAAATTAATGGCGATGATATCTCGCACGTAGCGAACACTTTCGCCTCGCTCTGGCCTGCTATCTGACAAGGTATGCCAGCTCGACCGGTCGGTGCAACACTCGCTAGTCAATAGATACGACCGTACTTCCGTCAGAGCATCCGTTGATCAAGCTGTAATCAATTAGAGTTAGCCAGGGTGGTGTTCTGTTGGAATCAGCACTGGCCAACCACTTTAGCTTTTGAGGCCACTGCAACCAGCCTTGCAGCAAGTCTTGCGTCGACTCATTGAGACAGCCCGACTTATCGGGAGCTAGCACGCGTTACGAGCAAGTGTTGCGCCTCCGAATCCTCGTTGTTGCTTTAAGAAACACCTCCAGCGGCGACGGCTCGGGAAATTCAAGTCGGCCGATGTTTGGCCGATACTACATTTAGAACCGCTTGAGTCGCCTGGGAGGTGATCTGTGAGACAAACCATCCTTATCATGTGCATGCTTGGTTTTGGCACACCGGCAGTTGCTCAGTCCGCGCCTCCACTGGGCGCGGCCCAGACCTTCGTGGTTCTGGGTGCTGCCACCGTGACGAATGCCGGACCGACTGTCATCGTCGGTAACCTTGGCGTGAGCCCCGGAACAGCGGTCACCGGTTTTCCTCCAGGAACAATATCAGGAGGCACAATCCATTCCGACGATCCCGCTGCGACAAGCGCTCAAGCGGATGCGCATACCGCATACGCCGACCTCCTCGCCGAATCCTGCGGCACCAATCTCAGCGGGCTGATCTTGGGGACGAGCGTTGGGGCCACAACTCTTGTCCCCGGGGTTTACTGCTTTGCCTCTTCGGCCCAGCTGACCGGGACCCTCATTCTCAGCGGAGCCGGGCCTTACATCTTTCAGATCGGTAGCACTCTGATCACCGCAACAAATTCTGCCGTCGTTCTAACGAATGGCGCCACCGCGGCCAACGTCTTTTGGCAGGTTGGCAGCTCCGCCACCCTCGGAGTCGATAGCGTGGTCGCTGGCACCGTGCTGGCCGCCGTCAGCATCACCGTTGACACCGGAACCAATGTCGAGGGCAGAGTTATTGCTCTGGTTGGTGCAGTGACTCTCGACACCAACGCCCTGGCAGCCGCGCAAAATCGGCAGTTCTTACTGGAATCGGATTCGACAGAGCCGAGCGCGGGGCTTGCCACAAGTTCAGACCCCAACGCGACCGTGCAATGCACCGTGAGTTCTCCGTGCGCGCAGCAACTCAGCCTTATTTTCAACACTGTAAATCAACAGCCAGCGTTCCTGGGCAATCCCAACGTGCTCTGGGCGACGAACTCTATAGACGACCCGGACGAATCGTTCGTATTGACTACATCTAATTTGTGTAGCAGCACGAATTCAGACATAACGGTGTCCAACGAAGACGGCTCGCAATACCTGTTCTCCGGGACCGGCACCGCCAATCCCTGCTTGAGTTCTCCGGCAAGCCCGGCTGCGGGCTCTTATGCTCTCTCAACCGGCGAAGCGGGCCTCTACACGATTTACGTGTTTCCCAATCCCAGCGGAGCCTACACTGGTACTTTCAATGACACCGGGAGCAGCGGAAATAATCATCACAATGCTCCCGGCAACGGCTCAGACACGCTTTCGCTCAGTGTGAACGCAGACTCTTCGGTAACGGCGACGCTAGTAGTCAGTGCAGGTGAGCTATGTCCCGCGCAAACCTCCGCGCTAGCATTCTCTTCCACAGGCCCACAAGCCATAAATAATGGTGTTGACCCCGCGAACGGTATTTCCAGCGTGAGCGTTGGAGATGCGGTCCTGCTCAGCCTGGGGGACGGGAATGGCAACCTGGTTTGGCTCGTGATGACGGATCAAGACGCCAATGGAGTTGAACTGCCACAGGGAAGTCTCTATGTGACTGGATTCTCGCCTAGCGGAATTTGTGGCGGATCATTTTTCTACGACCAGCCGTTCACTCGACACGGGGCTACCGGGGAGCCTCGACCTGTTCGCCATCACCGGCGCCATTATCTAGGAAAGCGGTTACGCGAATTCGAAAATAGAATCCGGAACCGGGAAGCGGTACCGATGGTAAATCAGGACCAAAAGTTTGACGGCTCTCGATAGTCGGCAACGAGATACGAGCGAACGAGCCTTCGGGTGCAGATTTTCGGCGGCAGGAAATCGTAGTGCCCGATTAACGCTGCCAGCTCAACCGCTCGATGCAACACCATCCAGTGCATTGATTCGACGATGCTCGCGCGGGAGAACCATCTGTTTGGCTGTGCTCGGCTTAAAACCTGGCCAGGGCAGCGTTCCAGCTGGTCTAACCCTAACAAGCGATTTAGGCTTTTGTTTCCGATGCGAGGCGGGTTCTAGCTAAGTGTTGCGTCGACCCATTGAGATCACCCGGCTTATCAGTGGCTAGCTCGTGCACTGTGTCGGTGCTAGCCAAATTGGCGCGTTCTGGTTTACCGTTCTTGCCTTCGACAACTGATGTGGCACGATAAAACCCCCTTTCAGAACAGGCCCATCGTGCATGGGAGGCCCGTCCATCATTTACCCGACGACGTAACCGCGCAATCGACTCGTGAGGAGCGAAGTGGTAACGATAGATATTCTGCTCGTTGAAGACAACAAAGGTGACGTCAGGCTGCTGCGAGAGCTGTTGCTTGAGACCAATAAGAGCGCGCGCCTTCACGTGGTCCGTGACGGCGCTGAGGCAATGGGGTTTCTGGGACACCAAGGGAGGTATGTCGATGCACCTCGCCCTCAGCTCATCTTGCTAGACCTAAATCTGCCAATAATACGCGGCCACGACGTTCTGTCGCGTGTGAAGGCAATCCCACACCTACAATCGATTCCAATAATTGTTCTAACCGGTTCCGCGGCGGAATCCGATCTGGTGACCAGCTATCAACTCAGGGCAAATTGCTATCTCAGAAAGCCTTCCGAGTTGAAGCAGTTCGAGTCCCTCGTGAAGAGCCTCAATGACTTCTGGCTAGCTAGGGTTAAGTTTCCGGCGAAGGGACGAGCCATGGGACCGGTTTGAACCCGGACCTGTACTTCTTCCGCCTCGCGCCTCAATTGCCCGGTAGTGTCATGAGCCGCACCGACAAGGGTGTGAGACTCCACCCATGTCGAAGCTCAGGAAACCCCGTCGAACTTTCACAACCTCGGGTAACGTAGTCCAGAGCCGCGAGGCCGAGCGGAAACTGGCCAAGGCGAGGCAAATAAAAACGACCGGAGAGAGTGTCAGCGACGGGACTCCATCAGCACCGCAAATGCCCCTCGCCCAACCTAAATCATGGTCCAATTACCAAACGCCGAAAACAAACTACCAACATAGACTGATAAGCTAGTGCTGCAGTGGAAGACCACTTTCAAATGCCACATCCGCAAACATTGATCCTGAACGCCAAGCTCGCAACGCCCACTTCGTCGCCGAACTTGGCACGCCCTCGGGTTGCACTGCTCGCGCCTCGATGGGATGCCGATGTCATCGGTGTCGGAGCCAGCGCAGCGCGATTCGACGCCACAGGAAAACTCGGCCTGGACGTCCGTATGACGAACGGGGAAGCTCCAGATTGCGATAACGAATTCGACGCCGTGTTCAGCAACGCGGCTCTGCACTGGATGAGCAATCCCGCCAACGTTGAAAACTGGACAGACCGGTCGATGAACTCACAGGCTCGAGTGATTGGCCACGAAGTTGGACGGGCTCCCTTTTGGCTGCTTCGCGAATTTGCTCCGCGCGCTGTTCCATTCACTGAGGAGAGATGACAGGGAGCATTACTGCGAAGTCCTCGCCACCGCAGCGGTACACGATATCTTCGGCCCGGAATAGCGTTCTGAGGAGGTTCCCCAAACTCCGCGAAACGGAGTCACCCACTTCGTAGCCGAATGCGTCGTTGCACTGCTTGCAATGATCGACATCCAGCATCATCACTCCAAGTTCAGACTTCTTTCTCGACTCTCGGTTCGCTGGCAAGTCAGGGATTCCTCCATACAATCCAATCGCCGATTGCCTCGACAAACCGAAAAGTAAAGCACAACACGAGTGATAATTGACGAGGCCAGTGTCGACCCCGTTGTCGACTACATTCGCAGTACAGAATTAGAGAAGCGTTTCCGCTACCATGCGACGGATGTTGTTGTTGCTGGTTGAAACGATTTCCGACGTGCAATCACTATTACGACTGAGGGGATAAAAGAACAACGACGAAGCCGCCGAATTATAGCAACCGTGTCGCTTGAGATTGATTCAAACGGCGACTTACTGCCAGCATCGACGGCAGTCATCAACCTCAACGGAGCCTTGATTCTGTCGGCCGTAAACTGGCTACCGGGAACCGACCTTGCGATTAGAAATCCTGGCACGGGCGTGGAAGTCCGGGGTCGGGTCGTTGGGTCGGGAACCCAAGATTCCTCGCGGTCGTACAAGCTTGGTGTCGAGTTTCACTCGGCTTCGCCTGCGTTTTGGGGTGAAAGTTGCGATCTCGACAGCGAAGAAGCCCCGTAACCCCGCAGTCAAGGTTTCAAGTATGACGATCGTGCAATGTTTACCTTTACAGTACATAGCCACCCGACTATCTAAAATAGTCGTAATATTTCATACATGCCGCACGCAACTAACCGCTCCCTGTCACACTCCTTTCCGCCGGACCTGTCCCAACACATGCTGGGCCTGCCAACCTCGCGTCCACGTTTTCTGACTTGGTTTCTCTTCGCCGTTATCGCCGGAACCTTGTTAGCGCTTTCCGTAGTTGCAGTTGGAAATCTGATATTTTAAAACTGTGTAGAACGACCTACGTATAGCACTTTGCCGCTCCCGCTGGCGCGACGTGTGATGCGTGCTGGAGGATTTGAATGGTCATCGGCGAACAATTGAAGGCATTGAGAGCGCGGAAGAATATGTCCCAAGGCGACATCGAAAAACGGACCGGGCTCCTCAGGTGTTATATTTCGCGAGTGGAAAACGAACACACTGCTCCGTCCGTAGAAACGTTGGAAAGGTGAGCCCACGCGCTGAACGTACCGATGTACCGGCTTTTCACGGATGACCACCACGTGAAGAAGCCAAACATACCGATAGAATTCGTTCCAGGTAGGGTGGTGCGCTCCAAAGAAGACCAGAAGCTTCGAGCTCTGGCGAAATTGCTTTCTCGCATGGATGACAATGATCACGTGCTTTTGCTCCACAGGGCATCGAAGTTGGCGAGTCGAAGTTAACGAAGATGCAGTTTCAGCCCTACCAATTTCTTGTCGCTTGCGTCGGCCGCGGAGCTGCTTTGACGAAACAGCATCGGCTTGGCCAGGCGCAGCGGCGCTCAGCTAACGACAAACGAACAGCTTGCGCGTGGTAAATTCCCCAACAATATTGACAGCAGCATGCCCCCAACGATTTGCGAGTTTTCTCGGTCACACAGTTGCGATTAGCGGACCGGAATTCTGGCGCGACGCAGAACTGTATAAAATTGAACATCCCCGCGACCCAGGTCCTTGTAGCATCGCAGCTCCTGGTCTCGAAGTGCGCGCTGGTACAGCGCCGAACGTAGGGTACTCGTCATGTTGCCTCCCGGAAGGCGAATGGGATCTCGGCACCGCAACACACGCCCAGGAGCGGGAAGATGATGACGCGCTTGGAGCAACTCTTCAGTCACCTGAACCGCCACGTCGCAAAGCTCAAACAGAAATACCTCGATTTCAGCAATGGCATCGTCCAGGCCATCAACGAAGAGGAAATGAAGATTCGCAAGCAAGGCATAGAAGCGCGAGTTGGGTCATCAAATCGGCGCGAGCAACGAGGCGAAACATGAGCGAATCGAGGTGGCTGGCATGACCGAACAATCACGCACCAAGCGGGCCCCTGCGGAATTTCGGCTGCATCGGCAATCCAGCGACAACCGCCGCTGCCAGGTGGTGGGCGAGCGCCACATTCTCGAGCTGATTTCGCTCGGCGCGCCGTTGCCCGGGATCTTGAACAAGCTCTGCATGATGATCGATGTTCGTATCGGCGATGTAGTCTCGATGGTTTCCTTAGCGGACGAGGCGGATAATCATTTCGGTTCCATGACTCACAGCGCCCTGCGAGTGGGCCTGGAAATTTTTGCTTCCAATCAGATTCTCTCGCCGGAAGGGCTTTTCCTGGGCACCCTCGTAATTTTCGGGTGCGATCTGCGGCGGCCCACCATGCTGGAATATCAACTGATCGACCGCGTCACCTATCTGGTGGCTCTGGCGCTGCAGCGTCCCGATCCAGACGATCGCCTCGTGAGACTGGCGGTAAAGCCGAAGGGCCGGATGGCCGGCGCTCTCGAAAAACCGCCATTCATCAATTGATGCAACGCGCGCGAAGCTTCTGAAATTGTGGCAACCACTTAGGCAGCGAGCCGGGCGAAGCCAAAATGTATAATCAATTGTTCGGGCTGCGCGAAAACCCTTTCAACGTTAATCCCGATCCCCGCTACCTGTTTCTCACTCGTCAGACTGCGGAAGCGTGGGACGGCCTGAAGCACGGCATCCAGGCCCGCAAAGGTCTCCTCGTGCTCACCGGCGAAGTCGGCACCGGCAAGACCACGCTGCTCAACCACTTGCTCGATTGGCTGCACCAACAGCACGCGCCTACCGCCTTCCTCTTCAATTCTCATCTGGAAATCAGCCATCTCTTCGATTTCGTGTTATCCGATTTTGCCGTGAAGTTCGACGCCAGCCTGAAAGACAACGCCCTGCTGCGCCTCCACCAGTGGCTCTGGGAACGCTATCGCGCCGGTGACACCCCCGTCGTCATCGTGGACGAAGCGCAAGGCCTCTCCGATCGCGTCCTGGAAGAAATTCGCATGCTTCTGAACCTCGAAACCTCCAACGAAAAGCTGTTGCAGATCGTCCTCGCCGGCCAGCCCGAACTCGAACAGCGCCTCCAACAGCCGGAACTTCGCCAGGTCAAACAACGCATCGCGCTGCGCTGCAAAACTTCCGCTCTTTCACTCGACGAAACCCACCAGTACATCCAGGCGCGCCTGCACATCGCCGGCGCCGACGGCCCGCGCATCTTTGCCTCCGATGCCATGGACGCCGTGCACTTTTATTCCCGCGGCATCCCTCGCGTCATGAATCTGCTCTGCGAACATGCCCTCATCAACGCCAGCGCCGAACAGATCCAGCCTGTCCCCGCGCGCTTCGTTGCAGAAGTCGCCGGCGAATTTCAATTTGACGATAGCAGACCGTTCGTTCCGTCCTCCAGCTCCGCGCCAGATCCACGCCCCACCGGGATCCCCGCGCAATCGCGCTTCTTGAACGCGCTGGTCTCTCTTTCTAGCGCACACGAAAACGAACCGCCCCCTCCCGAGTATCCAGGCTCGTCCGTCATCCCAACCCCGCGCTGGCAAACCGCCTCCGACGATGTGTTCAGCCCGGTCCTAGAAACCGCCGCTCCGTTCCTGCACCGCGAAAATTTTCAGCACGACGCTGCCGGTGCGGTACCCGCCGCACAGCCCGCAGAATCGTGCCTCTCATCGTGCTCCGAACCGGGCCTCTCGACGCGCTCCGAACACGCCATCGCGCCACCCTTCGCCCCAGACTTCAAACAGTCCTTCGCATCGCCCTTCACACACGCCTTTGCAATCCATTCCGAAACGCCTTTCGCGCTCACCCCCGAACTCGTCATCGCGCCGCCGTCCGCGCATCACCTCGAATCACGATCCGAACACGAGTTCGCACCGAACTCCGATCAGAGCTTCGCGGCGCGTTCCGAACAATCCCTCACGCTGATCTCTGAACAAAATCTCGCACCGCGTTCCGAACGCGCGCTCGTTCCGAGCTTCGAACAGAATTTGGCAACGCCCGCAGTGCCTCCGAATGATAATCCCTCGTCGCACTCCACGCCGTGCGCGGAGCTGCCCTTGGCATCGCGCTCGCAGAGAGACTTCGCGGCGCCCGCGGAATCTTTCAGTGTCCAGTCTGCCGGGCACGTCGCTCCTTGGAACAGACAATTAGAAGCGCGCCTCCTTGCCGACTGGACCTCTTTCTTTTCCGAGGCAGTCAATTCACTAGCTGCAGTGCCGCCGGACGAGCCGGCGGCGCCCCCGCATCCTCCGCGCCTCCATCTGGTCGAAGCCAAATCAGCTCGTGGTGTTTCGTCAGTTACGAACCGCAGACACGCGCCCGGGTTTCAACATGTCGCGCCGCCCTCAGCTAGAGTTGCCGCCGCGAAATCGTTTGCCGTCAGCTCCGCCCTGATGAAGCTCATGTCGCTGCGTCTTATTCTTGTGGGTTGGAGCGTGAAATCGGCCGCTCGTTTCTCAACTGCCGTCGCCGCATCCGCGAACTCGTCCGCGATGACGAACGTGGCCCGGCTATCCGCACGTTGCCTTCGTCCGCTCAGATCGTTGTATTGGGAATGTCTCGCAACGGCAGACAGATGCCTCGATATCACCGCCTCGATTGATTGGGAGCAACTGCAAATCAACGCATCAAAGTGGCTGCGGCAACCCTGCGACCCCACCCAATGGCGCCTACAAGACGCGCGCCTGGTCGGAGAACTCCTCCGCTTCAATAACAAAAAAATGTAATTTCCAGCTCCCGCTCCAAACATGAATGTCCGAACCGGCGGGAGAGGAGCTTCAGAGTGTACGTGCACCAGAGGTTTTCGTCAGGGCACGGCTTCAGCCGTGCCTAACCGACGCGACGTCAGTGCGGCTTCAGCCGCTGAGGGAATGAATCTGGCGCTCTTACTCAGCCGCACCTTTAGCAAGCTCTACACACAACCCGTGAACAAGTAGAATGGCGAACGAACCGCTCCCCTAATTTCCTTCCCCGGAGGGGCACATGATTATTTTCAAAGGCTTTCTGTGCGGAATCGGGCTATCCGTGCGGGGTACGATTGCCTACATCCTTCTGCTGTGGTGATGGGGATATAGGCGGGCACGGCTGATTTACCCGACGGGCGCAATCGGATTTGATGTCAGCTCGCTAGGACACAACACTTATCTTGCGCCCGCCTACTGCTGCTTCGTTCTGGGTTTGATACTTGTCGGGATCGGAATCGTCGCCATGTGGCCTCGCGCCGTCTCCACGCCGCAATAGATCCGAAGAGCAACGGCGGCTGACACCCTACCGCGAAGTCCCTGTATGCGCCTGGGTCGAATCCGTCGCAGAAGCAAACCAATAAAAACGCCGGTCGCAGTCCTCGCACCGAAATGGCCGAATCGGTACCAGCGTCAACACCGACAATTCGAATATGCCTCGACTCTTCGAGCGATGAATGTATTTGCTATTGCAATGCGGACATGCCGGCACGGCACTTCTCCTCTCAGACGCATCCCAATCCGTGACCGCAAACTACGTTCGTTGAACATCGGGACTCGATGCGGAATCGCGCTTGCCCCATTCGGCCGGCCACCGCATCTCGCCTGTCCCCACGTTCAAATTGTGGGATAGCGAGGAAGAGAGAGATTGCCCAGCCCCCAGCCCTGGTTGCCGGGTCCTCTCTCCCTTCCCCCGCCATTCGCCAGCAATTTTACGCATCGTGCCACACCGAAACTGTTCTCTTTTGCACACTCCCGCAAATTTCTCTCAGCAATCCGAGCAACCCGCTCCGCCGCTTCAGGCTACTCTCCACTCAAGCACCCGCGCCGCGCCAGTCTCTTCGCCCCAGCTGGGCCACGAAAACGAAGCAAGTCGGGAAGGTGTGCTAATTTGAACAGAATTCACTAATAGCTACCTTTACTATTTCGCATGAATGGAATCCCTGCCATTCACCCTCGGGAGAAAACATATGAAGCTCAGATCAGCTTTACTGCTAGGCGGAGTCGCTCTGATAACCGCAATTCCGGTTTGCGCCGATAGCATCTTTTACTCTGCACCCATAAACGAGCCTTCGAATTCCGAAAGCTTGGCGCCAACGATCGGCATCCCCCATACGAAATTCATAACGCCGTTCACCGTGCAATCTATCTCCGAGCCAATTACCAGCGACGCTCAATCTTGGGCTTTCGCCACACCCGCAGCCGGCATCGCCGAATCTCCCGCACAAACAGCAGTCTCTAGCAAAAAGGCTCCCACGTCCGCTCTCGCGCAGGTTGATTCTCAGAATGACGCGCGTCCGTCCGACTCCGCTCCCGCGTTGCTCTCCACCAACGGCTTACAGCCCGGCGGCGCTTTCGGCGGTAGCGGCGCGGAGAGTTCCATGGTTTTAGGCACGCTGTTTCCCGCCGAATCAAAACCGAGCGTTCACTCCGCCAACCCCACTGAATTCAATCCTAGCGAGCCCAGGTCCTCTGACTTCAACAACGAAGGTTCGCGCTTCGGCTTTTTTGGGAACGATCCCGATCGCAATCGCGGCGGCAAAGGCAAGAATAAGAACAACGATCCGAATGGCCCTCCAGCAAACGTCCCAGAGCCCGGAGCGCTTCCGCTCCTGGCGCTCGGCCTGCTAGCCGTCGGAATAATGGCTAGGCGAAACCACAATTCTCCAACCAACGTATAATCGCGCAAACTCATCTCCACGAGATCACGCTGCGGCCCGCTAAGCCGCACCATCGGGCCGCGGTTTTTTGTCCATCGCATTTCCCCCACAAAGCAAAGCGGCAATTCGCAAAATTAAATCCAAAAGTGTCCACAACAAGACAGTCTTCCGCTCCCACACCAACTATCGTAATAACCGTGCGTAGTTCTTCCACGCCGCAAGCGCCTCTCACCGGATTCGCCGGCACCAACTCGCGGACCCTCTCGCGCCTGGAAGGAAGGAGAAATAAAAAATGCTCGGGATAATCGCCGCAGTTCTGATCGTACTTTGGCTGCTAGGGTTTTTCGCGTTCCACGTCACCAGCGGCCTCATTCACATCGTCCTGGTGGTAGGCCTGATCATGCTGCTGTTCCACTTTCTGCGCGGCAGTTCCGCCAGCGCCTAAGAAAATACGCCCGTGCGCGCTGCTCTCGGCTGCCGACGCAAGACGTCGTTTCCTGGGAACGCCAATCCCGCAAAGCGGGATTGGCGTATTCCTCGACAACTCCAAATGCGTCGGCCCACGCCGCAAGCCCCCGTGGCTCTCAACCGAGCGCGTAGCATCAGAATTTTTCGAACGCATATTTTCGGCCCGGCTCGCACCGGCTCTCGTTAAAGTTCCAGTCAGCCGCTGCCCAAGGAGTTGTCCATGGCTCTCGTCCTCCGCTTCGGCTTCGTCGCCCAAGTCGTCGCCGCGTTCGTGATCTTCGTCCTCGGCTACGTCGGCCTTTTCGTCACGCTGATGCTCCTCATGCTCGTCATCCGCGGCCTCTACGAATCCGCGAAATGGATTCACGCCTCCGCAGCCCGCCGCGCCATCTCAAATCCCTCCACGTCCACCACGACCTCCGTCGGCAGCCCGTTCGAAAGACGCGCCCCTATTCCAATCACTTCGCCCGCGAACCAACTGCAACTCGCGGAGATTACTTTTCACCCGGCGCTCAACCGCCGCCGCGTAGCTGTAGCAGTGAACTATTCGTCAAATCTCCCAGGAGGCAGACCGCGATGAAAGACAGCACCAAAGACTCAGCCGCAGGCACGTTCCACGAACTAAAAGGCGCCATCAAAAGCAAAGCCGGCAGACTAACCCACGATCCCGACCTAGAAGCCGACGGCATCGTCGAAAACGTAACCGGCAAAATCCAAAAGAAAATCGGCCAAGTAGAAAAAGTGATCGAAAAGCCCTAACCCGCGCGGCAGCGCGATTCACCCTTTGAACCGGCACGGCCGGTTCGAAGGGTAACCCCTCGCGCCGCATCTCGGCGCCGTCCAATAATCACAATCGCATTTACGTCCGCATTCGCATCAAGCATCGCAAAAACTTGGGAGGCACGTAATGAACCTGGCAGCTCTGAGCACCACGCAAATTATCATAATCATCGCCGTGGCAGCGGTGGTGGTCTTCGCAATCCTCGCCGTCGCGCTCTCCATCCGCAAACGCCGCACCGAAAAACTTCGCACCCAATTTGGCAGCGCTGAATACACCCGCGCCGTAACCGAAGGCGGCAGCCAGCAGAAAGCGGAAGCCGTACTGGAGGCGCGCGCCGCACGCGTCGAGAAGCTGCACATCAAGCCGCTCGGCGCTGGCGATCGCACCCGCTTCATCGATTCCTGGGCCAAAGTCCAAGCCCGCTTCGTCGACGGCCCCGGAAGCGCCGTCAGCGATGCCGACCAATTGCTCACCGACGTGATGTCCACTCGCGGCTATCCGGTCAGCGATTTCGAACAACGCGCCAACGACATCTCCGTGGACCATCCTCTCGTCCTCGAAAATTACCGCGCCGCGCACCAATGCGCGCTCCGTCAATCCAAGGGAGAGGCAGACACCGAAGATCTGCGTAAAGCAATGATCCACTTCCGCACGCTTTTCGAGGAACTCGTCAACGAGCCGGAGATCGCCCGCGCCCAAACCGCCTAGCGCGAGCTGCACTCCGGCCGCGCGAACGCGTACAAGAATCCGCGCCATCGTCGGATCACCGTCAGCGCCGGCGATGGCGCGCCCAATCTAAGAATGTGTGCATTTCAGTACAGCATCGCGTCCCACCGCCCGGTAACATCACAGCTCGGACAACCAACCACAAATCCGCAATAGGAGATGACCAAATATGGCCGCAGAAAACGCCACAAAATGTGCGCACCCCGTCTGTTCTTGCCTCACCACCTCAGGCAAGTACTGCAGCACCCAATGTGAAGCCATGGAAAAAACGCCAGATATTGACTGCACCTGCACCCACCCAGCCTGCAAAGGCAAGACAACCTAATCGCCAGGCTTCCGACGACAACACCGCCGCACGCGCAGCGCGCGAACGCGCGAAGCTTAGTAGGTCGTCGCTTTAGCCACGACAGGAACGCAGCAAAATGAGCGCGGATTCCGCCGCTGAAGTACAGGTTTAGAACTTGCCCCAAAGTCTTGCGGGAGGCGCCCGCATTCAACGGCGCCTCCCGCAAGCACAATCGAAGGAGCACCATGTCATTCGGCCTATATGCCACAGGATTCGCAATCGTAATCGCCGGCCTGATCTACGGCGCCTACCTGATGCACATCCCAGCCCACTGGATCGCAGTAGGCGCCATAGTAATGTTAGGCGCAGGCATCCTAAGCGCCGTAAAAGCCACGCGCCAAAAAGATCCATCAGGCTAGCAGCAAACGAACGCGGGCCTGCGACTGTAACCGATGTGCGAGCAAAGCGAGCAAATCACTCGTCACTAATCACGATTCACAAATCACGACTCACGGAGACTCAAAATGTTACTACTAATCATAATTCTCGTTCTTCTCTTCGGCGGCGGTGGCGGCTACTACGGCTATTCCCGCTGGGGTACAGGCGGCGGCCTAGGCATCGTCGGCACCGTCCTAGTAATCGTCCTGGTAGTCTATCTACTAGGCGGCCTGCGCTGAAGTTTCCGCATCGCCACTCGCTCCAAGTTGGCAGGGGCGCTGCTTGTGAATCGCTCCC
>Ga0209624_10002006_pt1 | contig 15368 bp, 15 predicted proteins | sample JacPinW_OM2H0_O1_FD_188565 | JGI IMG/M metagenome (GOLD analysis project Ga0209624, IMG submission 188565) | Forest soil microbial communities from Algoma, Ontario, Canada - Jack Pine, Ontario site 1_JW_OM2H0_O1 (SPAdes) (version 2) | ecosystem: Environmental > Terrestrial > Soil > Boreal...
TGGCGTAGTTGGCGTCCTTGTTCCAGAAGCCGCAGCCGCCGGTGAACTGCCTGCTGTAGCCGCTCTGGGTGTAGCGGAATTCCGAGCCGTTGGGGATCGGTGAGGGGTAGTTCTGCACGAGGATCGTGTACTGCGAGCTCGTGTAGCCGGCGTTGGTCATGGCCGTGGCCACGTTTTTGATGGCGGTTTCGATTTCACCCTTGATTTTGGAGACGTTGCCAGAGGTGAAGTTGTTCGTGACGGAGCTTTCTTCGCTGCAGTAGAAGTCGTCGAAGAAGGTCGACTCGAGGAAGTCCTCAACGCAGGTCGTCACGATGCCGGCGAAGTTGAAGTTGTTGCCGCCGATGGACAGCGCCACGAGCTTGACGTTGTGGCTGGCGGCGAAGTGCTGCAGCATCAGCGCCTGACCTTCGTTGCCGCCAGCGTTGTAGAAGTCGATGCCCGGCTTGAACAGGCCTTCGGTGGTAAAGCTGGTGGTCTTGGCGCCCGAGCAGGCGAGGTTCTCGCCGTTGACGCCGCCGCCGATGTAGACCTCGGCGGACTTGGAGCGGTGGCAGCCTTTGATCAGTTCGGCTGTGTCGGTGGAGTTGTCGTAGTAGGCGGTCGATCCCAGCGCGTCGGTCTTGGACGAGCTTTCGTCGGTGTTTCCGGCCCAGCGTCCGGCCTCGCCGGAGATGAACGAGTCGCCGAGGCTGACGACGGTGGGCGTGCCCGACCCGGGGCCTTCGGCGTGAGCCGTGGCAACGAGCGAGGTGAGTGCGTACGTGAGTGATGCTGCGAGCAGCGCAGCGCAAACGAGCACGCGCTGATGGCGCCCGCGATCTGCGATCGAGTAGTGCATGGTTCCCCTCTGTCTCTTTGCACCGCTCCCTCGGCGGCGCCAGTGCTGCGACCCTAACGCCCGCTGCTACGAGCAGTCAACCAACTTTCAACAGTTCCCAGCCGACGTCTCTGACTACTGACGCCTGGGCGCGGCTCGGAGCGCGCTCAGGGGCGCTCGCTGGCAACGCGCGCGGGCGCTTCGCCCCAGAGTTGCTCGAGGCGATAGAACTCGCGTGTCTCGGGGGTGAAGATGTGCACGACCACGTCGAAGTAGTCCATCAGGATCCAGCCCCCGTCGGCTGAGCCCTCGACCTTGCGGGGCAGCGTGTCGTGCTCGTGCTTGAGCCCCTCGAGGATGCCGTCGTGTATGGCCTTGGCCTGACGGCCGGTGTTGCCGGAGCAGACGAGGAAGTAGTCGGTGTAGCCAAGCACACCGCGCAGGTCGAGCTCGACGACGTCGATCGCCTTCTTGTCCTCGGCGAAGCCGACAATGGCACCGAGCAGCGCCTCGCCCAGCAGGGGCTCGCTTGAGCTGCTCATCGGTTGACCTCCACACCAACGCGATACAGACCATGCTCGGCGATGTAGCCGGCGACCGCTGGCCCGACGAGCTGATCGATTGCCTCGCCCTGGGCTACACGCTGGCGCACGGCCGAGGAGGACACCTCGATGGCGGGCATCTGCAAGAAGCGCACGCTCTCCCCCGTGCTGGCATGCGAGCTACCGTCAGAATCGCCGCCAGCAGCGGTGCTCTGCGCAGCGTCGAGCGCATCGAGTACGCGCTGACGGGCGGTGCCGTCGCGCGTGGCAACCGCGAGTTGCGCCAGCTCGAGCAGCTGTTGGGGTTCGCGCCAGGAGCCCAGTGTGCTGGCCGTATCGGCACCGACGATGAACGTCAGCTGCGCATGGGGGTGAGTGGCGTGTATGGATCTCAAGGTATCCACGGTATAGGACAGGCCGCCGCGCTCCACCTCCACGGCGGACACGGCTAGGCCATGCTCATCGATTACGGCGAGCTGGCACATGCGCAGGCGATGCTGGGGGCCTGGATCGTCAGCGGCGGTGCCCAAGCCACTGGACTTGTATGGAGCGGTGTGAGTTGGCACGAGCAGAACCCGTTCGAGGCCGAGCTCTTGGCGGGCGTGACGGGCGACTGCGAGGTGCCCGAGGTGCGGCGGGTTGAAAGTCCCACCAAGGACGCCGAGCGATTGCTCGCGGGTGTGAGACCGGCTGGCCACCCTAACGGGCCGCTCAGGCGCGGACGTGTCCGTCGCCTTCAACGAGGTACTTGAACGTGCATAGCTCGCGCAGCCCGATCGGCCCGCGTGCGTGCAGCTTTTGGGTGGAGTTGCCGATCTCGGCGCCCATGCCGAATTCTCCGCCGTCAGTGAAGCGGGTTGACGCGTTGACATACACGCAGGCGGCGTCAACGCCGAGCTGGAACGCGCGAGCGGCAGTGGTGTCACGAGTGACGATCGCCTCGGAGTGCCCACTGCCATAGCTACCGATGTGCTCGATTGCCTGTTCGGTGGAGTCGACAACCCGCACGGCGATGATGGGCGCGAGGTACTCAGTGGCCCAGTCCTCGTCAGTTGCGTCTTCGATTTTTAGATTGGGGATATCGCTGTGGCGAGCGAGCGCGTCGTGTGTGCGTGCGTCGGCCCGGACGCTCACGCGGGCGGCGGCGAGCGCGCTGAGAACCTGCGGTAGGAACTCATCAGCGATGCGCTCGTGGACGAGCAGCGTCTCGGCTGCATTGCAAACGCCGGGGCGCTGGGTCTTGGCGTTGATGACGATCGCTTGCGCTTGCTGGATGTCTGCGCTCGAGTCGACATACACGTGGCAGTTGCCGGAGGCGGCGTAGATGACAGGCACGGTAGCTACCGCCTGGAGCGCTTGCTTGAGGCTCTCGCCGCCGCGGGGGATGATCAGGTCGACGCTGTCAGCCTGGGTGGCCAACTCGGTTAGCTCCTCGCGCCCGCCACCGGCGACGAGGCTGACGCAGCCATCGGGCAATCCAGCGCCGATGGCGGACTGGGCGGCGATCTGCGCGAGCGCGGCGTTGGAGTAGGCGGCTGATGAGGATCCGCGCAGGATGATGGCGTTGCCGGACTTCAGACACAGGGAGGCGGCATCGATGGTGACGTTGGGCCGCGCCTCGTAGACGACTGCGACGACGCCCAGCGGGACGCGCACCTTGCGCACGTCGAGGCCGTTGGGCAGGCGGTGCCCGTCGATTACCTCGCCGATGGGGTCGGCGAGCGCGGCGATCTGGCGCACGGCGCGGGCGATGGCGCCGACGCGTGCCTCGTCCAAGCGCAGACGGTCGAGCAGCGCATCGCCGATGTCAGCTTCGACGCCAAGCTGCATGTCGCGCGCGTTGGCCTGGAGGATCTCCTCGATGCGCTCTTCGAGCGCGGCAGCAATGGCCTCGAGCGCCGCATCCTTGACGGCGGTGTCGGTCTGGGCGAGCGTGCGGGCAGCGCGCTTGGCCTTGCGAGCAATGTCGGCGACTGATGAGACGGCTACTGCCATTGCTACAGGGTAGGGGCTGTGCGTTTCAGGTAGGAGCTGGTTTTCAGTCGACGACGAGGTAGTCGCGATGGACGGCCTCGTCGCTGGCGCGGGGCAGGACGTTGCGCACGGCCTCCGACTTCAGCCCGAGGACGCTGCGCAGCTCCTCGGCGGAGTAGCTGCAGATGCCCTTGGCAAGAGTCCGTCCATGCTGTCGATCGCTGTCTGGCGACTCGGGCGGCTCGGCGATGTCGACGGCGTCGCCGGCATCGAACTGACCGAGGACGTTCACGATCCCCACAGGTAGAAGGCTTGCGCTGCCGTCGCGAACGGCGCGCACGGCGCCAGCGTCGATGACAAGCGTGCCACGGGATGGCTTGGCGTACTTCAGCCACAGCTTGAAACTCGAATAGCGCGCCTCGCGCGCGGCGAAATGTGTGCCCTCGCGTTCACCTGCGAGCACAGCCGCGAGCGCTTGTGCGCGGACGCCGTTACAGATCACAGTGGGAATGCCAGCGGCGGTGGCCATCTCAGCGGCAACCACCTTGGAGCGCATGCCCCCGGAACCAAGCGGCGAGGTGGTGTGTCCGATCTCCAGGTCATCGAGCGCGTCGAAGTCGCTGACCTCGGCAACGATGTGGGCGTCGGGATGCAGCCGCGGGTCGGCTGTGTAGAGCCCGTCGATGTCGGTCATCAGGATCAGCTCGTCGGCAGCGACCAGCACCGCGACCTGGGCGGCGAGGAAGTCGTTGTCGCCGAAGGAGATCTCGTCGGTGGCGGTGGTGTCGTTCTCGTTGATGACGGGCAGTACGCGCCACTCGAGCAGCGTGGTGAGAGTCTGGCGGGCGTTGAGGTAGTGGGTACGGGCGCTCATGTCGAAGAACGTGAGCAGCACCTGTGCGCTGGTGATCTCGCGCTCGCGCAGCAGCTCGTCGTAGATCCTGTAGAGCTTGCCCTGGCCGACGGCGCTTGCGGCCTGCAGCGCACCGGTGCTGCTGGGGCGCTGGGGCAGGTTCATCACGCGCATGCCCCGCGCTATTGCACCGCTGGTGACGACGATCACCTCATCGCCTGCGCGATGCAGGGCAGCCAACTGGTCGCATAGGCTCGCGAGCACATCCATACGAGGAGTGCCCTCGGGGTCTGCGACCACGCTCGATCCGAGCTTGATGACGACGCGTCTCATCGGCGTGACGCAGCGTAGACGGTCAGTTCGAACGACTTCGGGTTCAGCTGCCAAGCTCTCTGGCAACTTCGAGAGATTCGATGTCGACGAGGTCCTGTGGTCTTCCAGCAGCACGCTTCATCGCAAGCATGTCGGTTATTGAAGCCACGCGCACACTTCGCCCACTCAACTCCATCACGCTTGCGCGCTCACGCAGCGTCTCGTAACCAGGAGATCCTTCCGGATTGACCAACAAATCGATGTCCCCAGCTGGCGTCGTCAAGCACAATATCTGCGTCTGACGCAGGGAGCGGCCATCGGCGACGAACGGCACGGTCTCTGGAATACCTCGTAGCCGCGCTGCCAGTCCGACGAGTACACGTCCGAGCGCGTCGAGGTTGTCCTGTGCGGTCCCATAACAGATGTCGAGGTCCTTGGTAAAGCGCGGCATCGCTTGCAAGACAACTGCAACCCCGCCGACGATGACGAAGTCGACTCCTCCGTCCACCAATGCCCGGACCAGCGCTGCTGGGTGGTAATCAGGCTGGCTCGCCACGTGCTCTGGCTCCGGCGAGGGTGAGTTCGCGCCCCCACTCGTACATCCGTTCGAGCTGTGTGAGCCTTTGCTCCGGGCTCAGCCTGAGTTGCTCGAACACAAGTGTCTCGTCTATGCCCCGTTTCAGCGGCTGAGTGGTCAACACGAGCTGTCGTCCAACCCCCCGCAGCGCGCTTTCAAGCGTTGTGACCGTGGGGTTCGCGTTTGGCCCCTCAAGCTTGGCTACCGCTGCCTGGCTGACGCCGAGTCGACGGGCGAGCTCAACTTGCGTCAGTCCAGCGCGGGTACGTGCGATCTTGAGCAAATCCGATGAAGACATCTCAAGCCAGGATTATAACCTATAGGTTATTGAACTGAAGGGCCCCTCGGCTACTCCTGCGGGTCCAACTCGAAGGTGACGCCGGCGATCTCGATCTCATCGCCTGGCTGGAAGCCCTTGGCCTCGAGCGCACTGAGCACACCGATCTTACGCAGCCTGCCCTCCAGGTAGGCCATAGCGTCCTCGTTGTCGATGTCGAAGCGGGCGAGCAGTCGCTCGATCCCGCGGCCCTTGACTGCATACGCGCCATCGGCGAGCTGCTCAACCTGAAAGCCGGCACTAACGTGAGGGCGGAACACCATGTGCTCGACGAGCTCCTCCTCTCCCCCTCGGGATCTGTCCGCCAGCGCGGCGCCGCCGGGCACGGCGTCCGGCACAAGGCGCAGCAGCAGCTCCCCCAGCTCGCGCACACCGGCTCCTGTTGCACTCGAGGTGGCGATCACGGGAACATCGGGGCCCAGGCGCTCCTGCCATTCGGCGATGCTGGCCGCGGTGCGCTCAGCGGGAACGAGGTCGATCTTGGAGAGCGCGAGCACGCGGGGCAGCCGCGCGAGGCGCTCATCGTGCGCGGCCAACTCGTGCTCGATCGTGGCGTGGTTGGCGAGCGCGTCGGCCTCCTTGCCGCCAGACATCTCGGGGGCGATGTCGAGCACGTGTACAAGTAGGCGCGTGCGCTCGACATGGGCGAGGAAGTCGTGGCCGAGCCCCGCGCCCTCACTTGCGCCCTCGATCAAACCGGGGATGTCAGCGACGACCAGCTGGCGTTCGTCGCCTTCCAATACCCCTAGTACGGGCGAAAGCGTGGTGAAGGGGTAGTCGGCAACCTTTGGCGCAGCGCGGGTCAGGCGGGAGATGAGCGAGGACTTGCCAGCGTTGGGCAGGCCCACCAGGCCGATGTCCGCGAGCAGCTTCAGTTGTAGATCGAGCCAGCCTTCCTCACCGACGAGCCCGCGCTCGGCAAAGCGGGGGGCCTGGCGGGTGGGGGTGGCGAAGCGCTTGTTGCCTTTGCCACCGCTGCCACCCTTGGCGACCGCGGCGTTCTGGCCGGCTGCCAGTAGCTCCCAGCGGCGCCCTGTGAGGTCGCCCTCGTCGTCCTCGCGTCCGACGATCTCCGTTCCCGGCGGCACTTTGATGGTGAGCGTCTGCCCATCAGCGCCGTGGCGAAGCCCGCCCTCGCCGTGACCGCCACGGCCGGCGCGATAATGGGCCTTGCGGCGAAAACTCTGTAGGTCGCGAAGCGAGTCGTCGCACACGAACACGACGTCGCCGCCGCGCCCGCCGTCGCCGCCGTCGGGGCCGCCGCGCGGCACGTGCGCTTCGCGGCGGAAGCTCAGGCAGCCGTCGCCGCCGGCGCCTGCCTGGACGTGGATTCTTGCTCGATCGTGCAGCATTGCTGACTCATCGTGACAGCAGCGCACCGATCCTCACGCGTGGAGCTGTTCAGGCGTGCGCGAGGCGATGCGAGAAGTAAAAGCCGGCGGCGGCAGCAGCGCCGGCGAGCGCCACCGTGCCGAGCACGCCTTTGCGGGGCAGTGCATCGCGGGCGAGGATCGTGGCAACCACGTCTACTGAGTCAACTACAGCGCACGCAGCCTGTATATATGGCCCGGCGGGATCGTCGAGCGTCTTTAGCGCCGCGATACCAAGCGCGAGATCGCGGGCTCCGAGCGAGCGTGCGAGATCACCTACGACGGGGAGCTTGGCGCTCTCCTCCCCCAGCCATCTGGCGGTTACCTGCTCGGGCGCGCCCAGTACGGCCACTCCCAAGGCAGCTCGCCCCGCGGCAAGCAGCAAAGCGCCGTGCCGCGGGGAGATGCCGCGCACCCTCAGTTTTGTGAGTCGCTGCTCGGCAGGATGTTCACGACTCGACCGCGCCAGCCGGTCGTGAACTGCACGGTCCCGGCGGCACGCGCGTACAGCGTGTCGTCTTTGCCAATGCCAACGCCGGCGCCTGGCTTGAAGCGGGTGCCGCGCTGGCGCACGATGATCTCGCCGCCGGTCACCGCCTCGCCCGCGAATGTCTTCACACCCAAGCGCTGGGCGTTTGAGTCACGGCCGTTGCGGCTCGAGCCGAGCCCCTTCTTATGAGCCATCTGCGCTCGTCTCCTTGCTCGCCTTGGGCGTCTCGTTGGGAGCGTCCGCCGCTTTGGCTTTGCTCGCTTTGGTGGCGGCTTTTGCGCTACCGGCGGTGATCTCGGTGACCTCGATCTGGGTCAGGTCCTGGCGGTGGCCGGTGCGACGTTTGTAGCCGCGCTTGGGCTTGAACTTGAAAACCCGCAGCTTCTCGCCACGGACGTGGGCCACGATCGTGGCGGTCACCTTCACGTCTTTGAGTCCGGCCTTGTCGAACACGGCCTCGTCTGAGCGGTACATCAACGGCTCGAGCTCCACCACCGCACCCTCGGCGGCAGCCAGGCGCTCTACGAGCAGCTTCTGACCCCGCTCGACGCGGTACTGCTTGCCGCCGGTCTTCACGATCGCGTACATATCTGTGTGTCTCGATTCCTCTGGCTTGTCAGGGCCGCGCTTGCCGGCTTGTGCCGGATCAGCGGTCGGCTATTCGGGGGTCGCCTTGGCCTTGGCAGCCGAACGGCGCCGTCCGCCCCTGCGGCCACGACGCCGAGGCTTGGATTGTAGGCCATCCTCGCCCGTCTCGCCGGTCTCGCCGTCAGCGTCTGCAAGCGCGCTTACCGCAGCCTGTTCCTCGGGCTCAGCGTCGACGGCGGTGGGCGCGTCGCTGAGGCCAGCTTCACGGCGGGCCTCAGCATCCCCGCTGTCGACCGCTGTGCGGCGTCTGCGGCTGCGCGGCGCGGGCGCCTCGGGTGTCGCGTCCTCGGGCGCTGCCTCCTCGGCGGGTGCGCTTGCCGCCGCCCGAGCAGGACTCGCGGGACGTTTGCGGCTGCGCGTGTTGGAGCGGCTGCCGGAGGGACGGGCGGGCGCGGCGATCACCTCGCCGCTCTCGTCCAGCAGCAGCGCGGTCGCGGCGGTGCGTCCCACCTGATCGATGCGCACCATTCGCTTCTCTCCCACATACGGGGAGGCACCGGCGATGGAGATTATGTAGCCGTCGATTTTGGCGACGGCGTCGTCGACGTCGTACATGTGCGGCTCGACGATCTCAACGAGCACCTCATCGCCTTGGCGGAACGGCAGCGCACGCTCCTCGACCTCAGCACGCGTCCCCGTGAAGGTAACCGCGAAGTGATCCAAGGTAAGCCCTTCGGAGCCCTCGAACAAAAACGACTTGCCCGTCTGGGCCTCCAACGCGTGCAGCACCCGCGAGCCGTGCCCGGTGAACTGGGTACTGACCCTGGGGTTGGATTGGATCAGGAAGGCCTCAGCTTCGGGGTGCTCGACAGCTACGTCACGCAGCCTGCGCTCGAATTCGATCGCGATCGTCTCCTCGGAGCGAATCACGCCCTCCCCCTCACAGGTGGGACACGGACGGCTCATGATCTCGCGCACACCCTCGGTGACGTTTTGGCGAGTCATCTCGACGAGTCCAAGCTTGGAAATCTCGGCGGTGAACGTCTTCGTGCGATCCTCGTCGAGCGTCTTGCGCAAGGTCTTCATGACGGCGTCGCGGTTGCGCGCGCGAGCCATGTCGATGAAGTCGATGACGATGATGCCGCCGATGTCGCGCAAGCGCAACTGGTTGACGACCTCCTCGGCGGCCTCCAGGTTCGTCTTGGTGATGGTGTCCTCTAGCGCAGCGCCCTTGCCGCGGCCGATGAAGCTGCCTGAGTTGACGTCGATTACCGTGAGCGCCTCGGCATAGTCGATGATCAGATAGCCGCCGCTGGGGAGATCTACGCGCCGTGAGAGCACGCCCTCGATTGCCTTGTCGACGCCGTATGACTCGAACAGCGGCTCGTCCTGTTGCCACAGCTCAACCCGCTCGACCAGCTCTGGGGCGGTGCGCGTGAAGAACGACACCAGGCGGTGGTACTGCTGCTCGTCATCGACGATCGCGCGCTCGAAGTGCGCGGAGAAGATGTCGCGCACGACGCGCACAGAAAGATCGGCCTCCTGGAAGACCAAGTCGGGGGCCGCTGTCTCCTCGACACGTTTGACGAGCACCTCGTGGAGCTTGTGCAGGTACTTGAGCTCGCGCTCGAAGTCCTCGCGCTTGGCGCCGTGTGCGGCTGTGCGGACGATCACGCCGCCGCCGTCGAGGCTGAGATTGGCGGTTTGACGGCGCAACCGCTCGCGCTCTTTGTCCTCCAGGCGCCGCGATACGCCAACGCCCTCGCCGGTCGGCGCGTACACCATGTAGCGCCCGGCGATGGTCAGCTCCATGGAGAGCCGCGCACCCTTGGTCTTGAGCGGGTCCTTGACGACCTGAACGACGATCTCCTGGCCCGGTTTGAGCAGATCGGAGATCTTGCGAGCGCTGCCACCGCCTCGCCCGCGCCTGGGCGTCTCGACGCCCGGCAGCACGATCTCATCGACGTGCAGGAAACCGTTCTTCTCCAGGCCGATGTCGACGAACGCTGCCTCCAACCCAGGCAGGACGTTGTCGACCTTGCCCTTGTAGATGTTGCCGACGATCGAGCGTCCGCCGCGACGCTCTATGTAGAGCTCAGCGACGCGGTATCCGGCCTCCGGGCCCTTGCTGCCGCGCTTGCGACCACGGCTGGAGGAGGAACGCGAGGCGGCGGGCGTTCCGCTCGCCTCCAGAAGCGCCACGCGCGTCTCCGCGCGGTCGACGCTGACAAGCACTTGCTTTTTCAATTTGATCCAGTCTTTCGGTATGGAAACAGGCCGGGCGTCGGGCGGATTGGCGCCTTGTCGACGAGCCCGCATACGCGCGGGACACCCGATCGGGCGAACCCAGCGCGGCTGGGCGTAGAACCCAGCGGGGCTGACGGTGTGGTGAGGGACGCTCGGCGGACATTTAGGTCTAGTGGCGCAGTACGCGGTCCTTCAAGGCTTGAGAGGCGCGCGCCTGGACATAGATCGATTGCAGCAGGCCGATACCCAACAAGGTCGCGATGACAGACGATCCGCCATAGCTCATGAGCGGAAGCGTGACGCCGGTAATGGGCATGATCCCAATAGTCATCCCTACGTTGACAAAGACCTGAAACATGAGCATAGCCGCTACACCGGCGGCGATCAGCGAGCCAAACAGGTCCTTGGCCATCACAAGCACGCGCAGCGCCCTCGACAAAAGCAGTCCATACAGCAGCAAAACGATGCCGGCGCCGAGGAAGCCATAGCGTTCGCCTACGGCTGCGAACACGAAGTCGGTGTCACTCTCAGGCACGTAGCCATTGGAGACCTGACTGGTGCTCGCCTTGCGCCCGGTCTTGCCGCCTGAGCCAATTGCGATCTTCGACTGTTCCTGCTGGTAGGAGGGATCGGTTTCTTCAGTCCCTTCCTTCTGCACCTTGGCGGCATTGGGATGGATGAAAGCCGTCAGGCGTTCCACTTGATAGGGCTTGAGCACGTGTATCCCCACAGCCGGCGCGGCGACGAGTACGAACGCGATCGACACGCAAACGAGCGTGGCGAGCGCAGCGAGATGCCGCCAGGACGTGCCCGCGATGAACAACAACATGCAGGCGATCGTCATGTATACAAGGCCAGAGCCAAGGTCTGGCTGGGCTATCACGAACATCGTCGGCACCAACGCAGCGATCAACACGCGCACGGTCGTGTCGCGGTCGCGCAGCGAACGTGCACGCTCGACGATGAACGCCGACAGCGACAGGATCAAGAGGATCTTGCCGAGCTCGGATGCCTGAAAGGAGAACAGCGGGAAGTTGATCGCGCGCTGGGCTCCTTGAGCTGAATGGCCGAGACCCAAGACCGCGAGGATGCTGAACAGCAGGAACCCGTAGATCACGTTTTTGTACTCACGTATGCGTGAGTAGTCCAAGCGCGAGAGACCGAGCATCATTAGGAAGCCGATGACCAAATAGATGATCTGGCGATTGACGTAGTAGCGCGGGTTGCCTGGGATGAGATTGCGCGTGGCAGCGCTCAAGGTCACGATCGAGCAGATGCCGAGCCCGATGACCGCCAGCGCGAGCAACGGGTCCAGCGGCAGGCGCAGTGCGCGCGACGCCGCCACGGGGGTCTCGTCAGTCGGTTGGATGGGGCTGAGCGGGCTCAAAATGTCTTGGAGCTACCGGCGACGAACTTCTTCGGCTTTCCATACCACTGCGAGGCGATCAAGCGTGCGATCGGGGCGGCGGTTTCTGCGCCGAATCCGCCTTCCTCGACGGTCACGGCAATTACGATCGGGCGCTGGGCGTTGCCGAGGTAGCACATGTACCAGGACTGTTCCACGTGTCCCGCACGTTCGGCGGTACCGGTCTTCCCATACACCGGGTCTTCTTGTTGATTCCAGCCGCTCCAGACCTGCGTCGAGGTCCCGCCTGCGGCAGTGGTGGCCTGGTGGATGCCTTCCATCACGAGACTCAGGTCTTCGAAGTTGAGGTGCACGTGGCGGCTGGGGAATTTCAGCGACTGCACGAGGCTGCCGGTGGGTTCGTCGATCTGTTTGCCCAGGTGTGGAGTGACGACGGTGCCGGTGCCGCCATTGCGATAGGCGGTGGCCAGCGCGGAGTAGGCGACCGCCATCTGCAGTGGGTCCGTCAGCAGCTCACCTTGCCCGACCGCTAGGTCCATGTTGTAGCCAACAGTCCACGGTGCCCCTGGTTCGGCAACGATGTAGCAAGGGTGGCCGTGGTGGGCTTTGGTGCATTTGGCTTCAAGCTCGTTCTGTTCGGCGAGCCACTTCGGGTCGGGAATGATGCCCGGGAACTCGCTCGGCAGGTCGATCCCGGTCGGCTCGCCGACCCCGAGCTCGCGAGCCTTCTTCTGGATGATCTCGCCACCGTGTTCGTTGGCGAGCTTGCCGACGGTGAAGAAATAGGTGTCGGATGACTCCTTCAATGCTTCCACGAGCGTCGCGGCCCCATATTCGGCGTGCCCGGCGTTGCAGAATGGCTCGCTTGAGACGTAGATGCACTGCCCTGCCCCGAGACCCTCACTGGGCGTGATCACGCCGGCTTCAAGCGCAGCCATCGCGGTGATCGGCTTGAACGTCGAGCCAGTGGGGAAGGCGCCTTCGTCGGCGAGGTCGGTGAGGCGACCTGGTTCTTCGCCGTTACGCCCTGAGAGTTCGTTGTATTCAGCTTCGGTGAGCGGTTTGGCGAATCTATTGGGATCGAAGCTCGGCGATGAGCCCATTGCAAGCACTTCGCCGTTGAGCGGGTCGAGCGCGACGAACGCACCTGCGATCGCTGGTTTACCGCCTGCCCGAGCGTGTTCCATGCCTTCCTGCAGGGCCTTTTCGCTGGCACGTTGCAAGCCCAGGTCGAGCGTCGTCTGCAGCGCGTGACCCGCTTTGGGTGGCGTCGGCGCGAGTTTGCTGGCTACCGGCTGGCCTTCGGCGTTGACAGCGATCCGCTTGGCGCCGGGCACGCCACGCAGGTAGTGGTCGTAGTAGTACTCGAGCCCCGCCTGCCCGACGATCGTTCCCGGCTTGACGCCGCGGAAGGCGCGCATCTTGAGCTCTGGTTCGTTGACCTGGCCGACGTAGCCGAAGATCTGCGCGGCCATTTCGCCAAGCGGATATTCGCGAATCGAGACTGGTTCCTGGACGACGCCGGGGAATTCGTTTGCGCGCTCGCCAAGGATCGTCAGCGCACCGCGCCCGGCGGCGGTCTTGACGGTCACCTCCGCATAAGGCGTGGCGGTCATCCCCTCCACAACGCGTTCGTCGATCTTGCGCGGGCTGACTTTGATCACGCGGCTGAGACGGTCGAACAGTCGTTTGAGCTTCACCGCAGACACTGGCAGCGGCGGCACGGCAATTCGTGGTGGACCGGTCGCCAGGCGCAAACGTCTGAGCTCCAATCGCTGCGCATGGCTCCGGTGCCGCACACCTCCAAGCGCGGCCTCATAGCCCGACAGGCGCGTGACGGCAGCACGCCGTATGAGTTCCGCAGCGTCGAGTTTTTGCTGATATTCGCTCACCTGGGAGGAGATCCCGCCCGGCAGCTCCTCGGGCACAATCTGCACGGCGTTGGTCACCGTGCTGCCTACCAACGTCTGCCCTGCGCGATCGAGAATCGCCCCCCGCGGTGCCGCGATCGGGATTTCGCGTTCCTGGTTGGCGTTCGCCTGTGCGACGTACTGTTCACTTGAGAGCACCTGCAGGTACCACAGCCGGAAGAAGATCACGCCAAACATCACCATCGCCACGCCACTGACGATCGCCACTCGCAACGCCAGCTGCGGCGAGACCGGGATCCGTGGATCACGTTTGCGGACGGGCTCGATCGCGCTCATGACGACACTACGCCCTCACGGACACGCAAGCCAAGCTGGTCAAGGACGCAGCGAGCGTGGCGTGCTGTGCACGCGAGCGAGCGAGGACGCAGACCCAGCGCCGGCTTGCGTGTTCGTGCGCTCATGGGCGGGAGAGGGGGCTCAAACCACCGGTCGTGTATGCGCGACGCCGGCGCCTGCGGCGCGGATCCTCCGGTAGCGCACCTTCGAGCGCACGCCGTGTGAGCGCCCACATCGGCAGCGCCACGATCGTGTTGACGAACACCCCGAACACGACCTCGCGTAGCAGTTCGAAGCTGACAGGGGCATCGACGCCCAGCATGAACTCCATCAGCGAGTAGCCCACAAGGGCTACAGCTGAGGCGCCTCCGCCGACGATCAGGGGCGTGAACGGGCCTTGGGGATCGCGCAACTCGCGCAGCCGGCCACACCAGTAGCCGATCAGGGTGAAGATCAGTGACGTCAGCCCGAGCGTCTGCAGCAGCGCGAGGTCAACGAACAGGCCAACCGCGAAGCCACAAGCAGCTCCGACGGTGGAACCGCACAGCAGCCCGACAAATGCCACGAGCAGCGAGGTAAGATCGGCGTTGACCCCAAACACGGGAACCTCAGAGACGACGCCGATCTGAAAGAAGCCCACGACCACCGCAAACGCGGCCAGGCGGAGGCCAAGTGATCCGTTGACGCTTGCGCTCATCCTCCGACCTGAGTCGAGGCGAGTTGTTCGCCGGAGTTGCCGGCTTGTGCCGATGGAAGACTTGCGGCCAGATTGCTGAGCCCCGATGCACGCGTCCCCGCCCCAGTCGTGAGCACCTGGACGATGTCCAGATCGTGCAGATTCGCCGCGGGGTGAACGTTGACCGACTTGTAGGCGCTTTCTTCATTCACGGAGGTGACCTGGCCAATCATCAGCCCCGGCGGATACAGCGATTCACCACCGGCAACAGTGCCGGAGGTAACGACGTATTCGCCGATGTTCGCCTGCGCGTTGGCGGGCAGATACCCGAGCAGTAGGTCGTTCGGGTCACCTACCTTGGGCTGCACTAGCCCCGTAGCGGTGCTGGTGCCGATCCGAGCCGAGACGCCCATCGAGCTATTGGTAATCAGGTCGAGCTCGGCGCCGTCGGAGACCACCGCGGCGACCTTGCCAACTAGCCCTTCTTCGTTGACCACGGGATCGTTTACCTGGATCCCCGAGGATTCGCCCTTGTCGATGTTGACCGTCGAATACCACAGGTTCGGCGTTTTGCCCACCACGGTGGCTGTCACTGGGTGGTAGTCGCTGACGCCCAGTTGATCGAGATGGGTCAGCGCCAGCAACTCGCGATACGCGCGTTTTTCGGACTGGTCGTTGACAAGTTCGCGCCGCAGTCTGTTGGTCTGCTTGAGCGACTGGGCCAGCCGGCTTTTCGCATGCAGCGTGTTGCCAAACCAGCTGAACAGATCGCGAACGGGCTTCAGCGCCTTGTTGGCGCCGTCCTGGAGCGGCGAGACGATCGTCAGGAAGTCCCGCTGCACACCGTGCAGACGCCCGTTGGAGGACTCGCCGAAATAGGCAGTCAGAAGCAGCAGTGAGAGCACGACGAGCAGTACAAGAACCGTTCGCCGACGCCGGACCGTCTTGTCATGCACCGATGGCTACCTTCCGAAGCGTTCGACCAACAGAGTACCCAGGCGCGTGGTTG
>Ga0209624_10002007_pt1 | contig 15364 bp, 17 predicted proteins | sample JacPinW_OM2H0_O1_FD_188565 | JGI IMG/M metagenome (GOLD analysis project Ga0209624, IMG submission 188565) | Forest soil microbial communities from Algoma, Ontario, Canada - Jack Pine, Ontario site 1_JW_OM2H0_O1 (SPAdes) (version 2) | ecosystem: Environmental > Terrestrial > Soil > Boreal...
CACCAGCATGTAACGCAGCGCATCAGTCCCAAACTCCGTCGTCAGTTTCAAGGGATCCACGCCGGTCCCCTTAGTCTTCGACATCTTCGCGCCTTCCGCCGTCCGCACCAGCGAATGCAAATAGAGCCGCCGGAAGGGAATTCGCTCAGCTTCGGTCGCGCCCGAAGTCAGACGCAACCCCATCATGATCATCCGAGAATCCCAGAAAAATAAAATGTCGTAGCCGCTGATCAGCAAGCTCGTGGGATAAAAGGCCCGCAAATCCTCAGTCGAATCCGGCCAGCCCAAAGTGGAAAACGGCCACAGCGCCGAGCTGAACCAGGTATCCAGCACATCCGGATCCTGTACCAATTTTCCAGCGCCCGCCGCGCCGCACTTCGTGCACGCGGTCGGCACCCCCGCTGCCCGTGCATGTCCATCCACAATCTCCACGCTCGAATCCGTCGCCGGCACCATCTCCCCGCAATCCGCGCAATGCCAAATGGGAATGCGATGTCCCCACCACAGTTGCCGCGAAATACACCAGTCGCGAATATTTTCAAACCACTGCAGCAAAATCGTCCGCTGATTGTCCGGCACCACCTCAATTTCTGCTGCCGGCCCAAATTCTCCCGTCACCGCCTTGCGCGCGTCCTCGGCCAGCGGCTTCATCTTCATGAACCACTGCGTCGAAACCCGCGGCTCCACGATCGCCTTGCAGCGGTCGCAAGTCCCCACTGAATGTGTGTGCTCCGTAATGTGGTCCATCAACCCGAATTCTTCCAAGTCCGCAATCACTCGCGCCCGCGCCACAAATCGATCTAGGCCAGCATATTTCCCCGCGGCCTCGCTCATATGCGCGTCGTCCGTCATCACATCGATCTGCTCGAGCCCATGCCGTTTGCCCACTTCGAAATCGTTCGGGTCGTGCGCCGGAGTAATTTTCACTACACCCGTGCCGAATTCGCGATCCACATAAGCATCCGCAATGATCGGAATCTCGCGATTCGTTAGTGGCAGCAGCACGCCCCCGCCCACCAAATGCCGGTAACGCTCGTCCTCCGGATGTACCGCCACCGCCGTATCGCCCAACATCGTTTCCGGCCGCGTAGTCGCCACCACCAGAAATTCCTTCGAGCCAAGAACGGGATAACGTATGAACCACAAATTGCCCACGCGTTCGTTGTGCACCACTTCCAAATCACTGATCGCCGTCTGGCAGCGAGGGCACCAATTCACCATGTACCGCCCGCGATAAATCAATCCTTCCCGATACAGCCGCAGAAACGCTTCCAGCACGGAGCGATACAGCGCCGGCTGCAGCGTAAATTTCTCGCGCGTCCAGTCGCACGAAGCCCCCAGCCGAATCATCTGCTGCTTGATCACTCCGCCGCTTTCCGCTTTCCATTTCCACACGCGCCGCTCGAATTCGTCGCGCCCCAAATCCTTGCGGCTGATTCCTTCCTTCGCGAGCATCCTCTCGACGACAAACTGCGTTGCAATTCCGGCGTGATCCATTCCCGGCAGCCACAGCGTGCGTTCGCCGCGCATGCGATGCCAGCGCACCAGCATGTCTATCTGCGTGTGCTCGAGCATGTGCCCGATGTGAATTGATCCAGTCACGTTCGGCGGCGGCAGCGCGATCGAAAAACGCGGCTGCGCATCACTCGCTACGTCCGGCGTTCCGGAATTTTCCGCACGAAATAATTTCTCGTCGAACCAGGCCTTTGCCCAGCGTTCCTCAATCTCCTGCGGCTCGTAAGCCTTTGGTATTTCTTGCGCCATCTGCTCCCCGGTGTGAATGTGACTTTGCGGCGACACGGCGACATCGCGACTTAAGAGAATCAATCAATATATGGTCAAGGAAGCGAGCCGTCAACGGAGGGGGAAGGGAGCAGAGGCTTGGGAAGGGCTAGATCTTGATTGGCGTTTTTGGTTTGGGGCCAAATATGCTGAAAAATAGCCGATTAGAATTGGCGAGTTGGATTTGTTTTCAGCGAGTTACGGGGGGGTTCTAATCGGCGTGCCGTTGATTAGAAATGGTTGGCGGGGATACGGATGCGTGAGAAGAAATACGGCCGGAAAATGATCAGCTATTGGTGATGAGTGACTGGTGATCAGGGACGAGTGTGGGGCTGGGCGCGATTCATTTGCGGTGCCTGGCGCCTTGTGGCCGGGCTCCAGCGGCAGCAGCGGCTCCATGCTCGGTCTGCTAGCCTGGACACCGCGTGGCGCTTCGGATCGTCGCCGCCAGGGGCCCTACTGCGCCGGGCAGGCCCTCCTGCGGACGCGTTGGGCCGGGTCGGCTTGGTTTGTGGCGTTTCATATGTTGTCGCTGGAGTGTAGCGCGGGGACGAGCAGGAAACAGGTGTTCTGGGGGCCAGAAAAGGTCTAGAAAAGGGCCAGAACCAGTACTAGCTGCACGAAATCGGTCAAAACCCGTACTTGCCCGGAAGGACAAGTGCGGTTCACACCTTCGAGGTGGGGATTGCACGCCCTTTGCGGAGTTGCTACAATTGTTATAACAACGAAAGGAGCTCCTGTGCTGCAACTGAAGGTTCGTAAGATTGGCAATTCTCTCGGCGTGGTGCTGCCCAAGGAGGCGGTCAGCCGTTTGCGCGCGGGCGATGGCGATCGGCTGTTTCTGATCGAAGGCCCGGATGGCGCCTATCAACTGACGCCATACGATCCGTCGTTCGAGAAGAAAATGGAGAAGACCGAGCAGATCATCGGGCGCTACCGTAACACGCTGCACGTACTTGCCAAGTGAAGAAGCGCGCTCGACCGACGCGGCGCCGGCGATTGAGTCACCGGAGTCAGCTGAGGCGCCCACTACGCCCGCCGGTATGGATTGACGAGCACGACGCTCTGGCCATCCACGGGCGTCTGCTGGCGCTCGACGGGGGACTGACGGGCGTGCGCGACCGCGGCCTGCTGCAATCCGCCCTCGCTCGACCGCAGCAACTCCAGGCATGTGGCGACAACCCGGATTTCGCAGCGCTCGGCGCCGCTTACACCGCCGGCATCATCCGCAACCATCCGTTCTTCGACGGCAATAAGCGCACCGGCTTCGTGGTCGGTGTGCTGTTCCTCGAAATCAATGGCTACAATTTCACCGCCCTCGAGGAAGACTCCGCGCAGGCCGTTCTAAGCCTGGCAGAGGATACCCTCGATGAATCCGCTTTTGCCTCGTGGCTCCGCGCCAACCTTGGAGCGAGTGACGAGTGATGATTTAAGTATCTTCGCTACTTTGTCCGCGAAGAGGTTTTCGCTCTGAAATAGTCGCCGCCTTTGGCCCGCACATCATCGGTTCCCCAATCGATTTCCTCGTCGATCTTGCGCATGCGTGGAATGTGTTTGGCGCAATGGATGTACGCTTCCACCACGGATACCACCACCCAGCGCTCCGGACCGCGCCCCTTCGCAGCAGGAATATTCTCCCGGACGGGTTCGGGCGCAGCCGTATCTCGCAGGAACTCGTCATTCTCGACGATCTGGGCGCGTCCATTCACATGCAGCCCGATCTGCTCGGTGAAATCCACGAAGAGCAGTCCCACGTGCGGATTCTCGGAAATATTGCCAAGACTCGACAGCACTCCGTTACCTCGGTACTCAGGATAGGCAAGAGTTTTCTCGTCGAGCACACGAACGAATCCAGGCAGTCCCGCGCGAAAAGAAGTGTCCGCTTCTCCGTGCTTATCGGCAGTCCCGACAAACATCATTTCCTGCTTGGCGAGGAAAGTCTGCATCGAAGGGTTGAGGTAGCCGAGTACCTGATTCCGATAAAAAGCCTGCGCGCGTGATGCTGAATCATACTTTTCTTGAAGCTCATGCTCTCCGTGGGACCCAGGGAGAGCAACTGGTTTGACGATTGCACCTTCGTTCACAACGGCCCCCGCATTCTTCCGTTCTCTATGAGCCCAACTTCGCCCCACAAAAGTAGGACGCTCAGGGAGCCGCGGGAGAATGTAAAGAGTTTGTCAAACGCCGCCACACATATTGGAAATAATCGTTAAATTATGAAGTGAAATAATCGGCGGCGGAGGAGCTGTGGCGAAAGTAATTGTGGGGATGACCATCTCGCTTGACGAGTTCGTGGTCGACCAGCATGGGAGCGCGGGGCGGCTGTATCCGGACTTGGCGGCGCTCCCGCACAACGCTTACATGAAGGATGCTATCGAGCAGACTGAGCTGACTGCTCAAAAGCGTGGAAAACGTGACAGGGGAACGCGGCGCTCAACTCGCCGCTGAATCGCCGGGAAGAAGTCGCCGTCGCATCGCCAACACTAACCCGACGATTCCGACCAGCACAAAGCCAAATGTACCGGGCTCGGGTGCCGGGGTAGTGGAAGCAATCATCACATTGCCGGAGAGGCCTGTCACAGCGCCAGAACTACCCCCTAGCGAAAACGACTCACCGCTTCCCGGCGGGTCGCAGCCTTCGTCCGTAAAGAGGCACCATTCGAATCCGTCAAGCGCGTTTCGAAAAATTAGAGTCGATGGACCGGTGTTGTCAAAATTGAAAAATAGGCCGCTCGCCGTGGCGGTCAATCCAGACCCCGTACTGCTGACATCCGGAGTCTTGCCCCCCTCGCTGGTCGTTGACCCTGTCCCTCCCGTGGCACTCGATGGGCTTTGGAGGCCGAACGAAAACGAGTTGACGTCTGTGAAATTCAATGACCCCAAATTGCCGTCAGTGGTGATGGTGCCCGAGATGGTCTCTCCATTTATGTCCTGAGCGATCACAAAGTAGGTCGAGTCGGCCCTCAATGCGGCAGGCGCTCCGAGAGCCAGGAATAGCAAAGCGATAATGAAATAATGTCGTTTCATATGAAGTAATCCTCCCAGCAGCTCACCTTGGCTGGCAGAACGTACTCCTCGATCGGAAGGGTGTCAAATTAAATAGTGAGTACTATGCGTACCGTTTTAAGATGCCTGCGACCGATGGCCACGACAAAGTATCTTCGCTCGGGATCGCCCGCTCTACGCGCCGATGTAGGAATTCGCACGCCTACGCCGAAGTCGTCTGATTCCACCAGCGTAAGATCAGCCATGTTTCGAAGCAAAGCGCCACAACGCACATCGCGGCGCCCACGAAATTTTCGCGGAGATAGCAGTAACCAGCGCCGAGATGCCGAAGGCTAAAGCCATAAAAAACCAGAAGCCCGCTCCCATACGAGTGCCCAAGCGATTGTCCTGATGGCCGCATAGCAGGAGCACGCCAGAAGCGAGCAACTGCCCTCCCAGCAACTGCCATCCAGCGGCCATGGCTACGATCAACGTGGTTATTGCGATAAGCATGCCCTCAATTCCCATTCACTTCTCGGTGTAGCGTCAGGCACCAGCGCTCAGAATCAGCACGGCTCCCGAAAGCGGGCCGAGCAAGGCCAGCAGCCACCACTTTGTGCCCTTTAACGTTGCAACAACTGCGACAATCGCCGCCGCTATAAGAATACCCGGCCACAAAACAAACTCGACGTGGGGACTTTGTGTGAATACGTTTGGCCCGAAGCCCAGGCGGACATAGAACCAAAACAATGCGGAAAGCGCCACGCTGGCAATCCTGAACTGGTCCAACCTGCTACGAACATTCATATCGAACTCCATCACTGGCGGGTGGACCAGCCGCCCTACTATAGTTATAAGTCCACTATGCACAATTAGAGAATCGACGAAGCTGCTACGGGCGGGCCACCGCCAGAAAGGAGAGCGACGATGAGGGCGGACTTGCTGCGATTCGACGGGGCTGTGGAGCGGGATCCTGCGATTGATGTGTGGATGAAAGAACATGCAGGTGAATTGGGAGCCATGGCGCAGCAGTGGTTTGAGGTGATGCGAAGGTGCGGGGACGAACTCCGGGAGCTGGTGCATGACGGCTGTCCGGTAGCGTGTCTAGGAGATGCGCCCTTCGGCTATGTGAATGTTTTCACCTCGCACGTAAACGTGGGATTCTTTCACGGCGCAGCACTGCCGGATCCGGCCGGCCTGTTGCAAGGCAGCGGCAAGTTCATGCGTCATGTGAAACTGCGGCGGGGAACGGTCACAAATGCCGCGGCGCTAAGCAGGCTGATCAGTGCGGCGTACGCGGATATAAAGGCGCGCGTGGAACACGGCTAGCTACCTGGTGTTGTGATGTTCCGGAGTTGACGCGCCCCCTGTCGGCTAAGTGTCGCGCTTCGTCGCAAAATTGTTGTAATCTGGCGACGCTTACTTTGCTTCGGCGGGCGTGGCTGTGGCCGGCCCTTCCCCTACGATCTCCAGCACCGCCTCCGAATCCTTTGCTCCATCGTAGTGAATTTGTTTCCCGAAATGCGTGACGAAGCTCCCGGCCGGGAGGGGAACCGTCTTGTCCGGATCGAATTTCGCACCCGTGCCCACCCACCACGTCCCGGAGATTACGGTGATGAACCGGTCGTGCGGGTGCCAGTGCGGATGGCTCATGCGATGCGGAGTCCATTTGACGAGCATTATGTACAGGCCCGGCTTGGAAGGATCGCCCAGCAGGACGGCGGTCTTGGCACCAATGGGGTCGTCCTGCCACGGAATCTGGTCCGGCAGTTTGTAAGCGAGCACCTTGGGATCGAGATCCTGGGCGCTGGGAGTGGGTGTTTGCGCCGATCCCTTCGCGGCCATCATGCCCGCGAGCATGGCAACGATTACCGAAACTGCCCCGCACTGCCACATGGGAAAATTCGACATGACTCCTCCGTACAGCTGCAAATTTTCGCGCGCGCCAAAAACAATCGTTAGCCTAGCGCGGGATTGTTGCCGGGTGAGGGGGGTGGTGGTTTTCCTACTTGTGGAAGAACACTGCTATTGTGTGCCAGTGGCTGTACGAGAATGCAAACACAGCGCAAGCAAGCCCAAACGACGCGACAAAGTAAGCCAACTTAGGTGTTTTTTCTAGTTTGGGAAATTCGCGCATCGGCTTTCGCTCCTACTCCGTGATGAACAGTCTATCACCTACAAGCGCCGCAATGGTGGCATCTAGAGCCATCAAGATTGCTGCCCCTATTTCGCATTCAGTCCGTGGGGCACATAAACGATAAGAGCCCTCCAGACATCCGGAGGGCTCTTATGTTTCGATCTGCTTAATTCGAGTTAGATTCGCTTCTTGCTTTAGAAGATGAACTTCGCAAACAGCTGGAACTGCCGGTTAAAGGTTGAAGTGTTCGTGTAGGTGTTAAAGTTTGACGCTGCGAAATTGTTCACGTAGCCGCCGAAGTTGGGATGATTCAGAATGTTGAGCGCTTGCCATCCCAATTGCAGCGAGAATCTCTCGGTGAACGATATTCTCTTCGTGACCGCGATGTCGTAGTCCATCAGCCCAGCCAAGCGGAGGTGGTTGCGTCCACTGGTTCCTTCCGATTCCAGCAGCGGCTGACTGACGATCGTGGTGGGATCTACGATCTGCGGGTGACCGTCGGGAACCGGTTTGAGCAGGGTGGCATTTCCGTTAAGGGATACGTTGCTGTCGCCGTCCAGTAGGAGATCACTGATGCTCGCTCCGTCTGGAAACACGACCGGCGGAGATGGAAGCGTGGCCGGCAGCCCTGACTGCGCAGTGAAAATGCCGCTGGTTTGCCAGCCTGCGAAAGCCATTCGCTTCAGGCCAGTGTCGCCCTTGCCAAATGGGAGATCGTAAACGTAGTTCAGTACCACGCGGCTGCGGATATCGAACTGCGAGTTGGAACGCTGGAACGATAGCGGCTTTGTCGGATCCAGCAGATTCGCACTGTCATTGATCAACACTCCCAGAGCGTCCGAGACGTCGTCAATACTGTGCGCCCAAGTGTAGTTGGCATTGAAGGTCAGTCCGTTTTTGAAGCGCCGGATGCCTTGTATCTGCAGGGAGTTGTAGTTTGAAGTTCCGGTGCTTTGAACTTGAACCACGCTGTCGAACCTGTGATCCAGGCGGTTGTTCAGTGTTGGTCCGAAGGCCGGGCCGCTTTCGTTGCCAAAAGTATTAAGAAAATCAGCCTCACGCGCGTTTTGATCCGCCAGACTGGTCGGCGGCGGGGGAATGTCCGCCGGGTTCACGTGGTTGATCGGCTGGCTCACCTGCAAATGGTCGTTTCTGGTACCTACGTATGTGACCTTCAAAACAAGGTCGTGCGGCGCCTGATACTCGACACCGAAGTCATATTGCTGGTTGCGCGGATTGGAAAGATTCTGATCAACCGGGGAGAACCCTCCGAAGTCGGTTTGAGTCGGGTCGAATGCACCCAAGCTTGCCGCCGCGGCTGCTTGCGCCGGTGAGGTACCGGCGACCAAAGCCGCAAAGTTGTTGGCGCCCCCGATCTGGGTGCCTTGCAGCAGCAATACGTTCACGAACGGAGGGGAAAACCGCAGGTTTGTGATTGGATTCTGGTAGATGAAGTCGTACGCGATGCCGTATCCGCCTCGCACCACGAATTTGCCGCCGCCGGGGTTCCAGGCGAATCCCAACCGCGGTGCAGGGTTCCAATTGCGGTGGAACGCCGTTCCGCCAATTTGCACGCCACCAAGAGGACCAGTGCCGAGAACTCCGATGGGTGTAGTGTTATTGGGATCGAGATTCGAGAGCAGATTGTTCAGCTCCGATACTCCGCCGGATGACTCCAGACGGAAGCCAAGGTTCAGGGTTAGCGATCTGGTTACACGAAAATCGTCCTGCACGAAGCCGAACGCATCGAGGGCGAAATTGTGACGTGCCGTGGGGCCGATGAATTGCTCGAAAGCAACGGGGTTACCTGTCTGGAATCCGGCCAAGTCTCCGAATACGTACTCGCCATCCGCTAAGGCTGGGAAGAAGCTGGGCGCCTGGTAGCGGTTGATGTCCACGCCGAACTTGATTGTATGCCGGCCCCGCGTATATGAAACGGTGTCGGCGTACTGGAATGTATTTTGCGTGCGTCCCTGGGGGATGATGTCCGACTCACCAAAGCTGTCGAACCCATTGACGATTATTTGGGGACCTTGTGGGAATGGGGAGTTGATCGGGAAAATCGGATTGGACCGCCCGAAGCCGAACCGGAAGTTGTTCACGAGGTTCGACGAAAAGGTGGAGGTGTAGCTAACGGTCAGATCCTTGGGTGAAGCAGTGTTGGACGCCCCAAATCCCACCAGGTTGCTGCTGATGAAGGTGAGGCCCGGACTGATCGCGACGGAGGGACTCTGGCCGTACTTTACGAACAGAGAGTCTTTTCCACCGCGCAGCAGTTGATCCACTCGAATCGTCCAAGTGTGCGCGTTTAGCGAGTTGGCCGACGAACCTGGGAGCGTGCCGCTGGCAGAAGTGGGCGAGCCATCGGACGCGAATATCGCCGCGGCTGTGGGATCGGTGATGGCCGCAGCCTGCGCGGGCGTCAACACATTCGCGATGACCGTTGCGCCCAGACCACGCGTCCGATCCATCTCCCAAGACCCGTAGATAAATGTATGGTCCTTGATGATTGGCCCTCCGAAATTGGCGCCCCCTTGATTCTGAATAATCGGAGTGGGTTCGCCCGGAATACCCGGAGCGGTAGCCGGAGTGAAGTAATCCACCGCGTTTCCGAAGAAAGTGTTCTGTGCGAAGTAATAGGCTTCGCCGTGGTACTGATTGGTTCCGCTCTTGGTGATGATCTGAACCTGTGCGCCGGAATTGCGCCCGAATTCGGCGTCGAAGTTGTTGGTGATAACCTTGAATTCCAGGACGTCCTGGTCCGTGAAAGCCGATCCTGATTCACCAGTTGTTGAAACGTCCGCTGCGGTTACGCCATCCAGAGTGATGTTATCCGCACGGCCACGCGAGCCGTTCGAGTTGAAGCTTCCGACGCCTAGAAAGGGATTGTCTTTGGTGACGGGAACCGTTCCGGGGTCAAGGGTCGCAAACGCGACGGGGTCGCGGCTCAAGTTCGGCAGGGACTGCACTTCCTCGGAACTCAGCGAGTCACTGAGTTGGGCAGTGGAGACGTCAAGAGTCGGCATCTGGGTCGATTCGACCGTGACTGACTGTCCGACGGTCCCGATGGTCATGGTGGCATCGATACGGGTTTTTTCACCGTTTCTTACCTCAGCGGTTTGGGTATAGCTTTTGAACCCAGCCATTTCGATCGTCACTTGATAGAAGCCAATGTCCAGCAGGTAGGCGGAAAACTCGCCGCTTGATCCAGTGGTAAGCACGCGACTTTGTCCCGTGTCCACGCTCGTGACCGTGACCTTGGCACCTACGATTGCCAAGCCGCTGGGGTCAACAACAGTGCCCTGTATGTCACCGGTAATGCCCGCAAACAGTGGGAAGGCAAGCAAGCAGACCAGAATGGCCGCTAGCACTACGCTGGAAATACTTTGACGCATCGAAATCCTCCTGGTTAGTTCACGTCCATATAACCAAACGAACTCACAATTCTTGACGGACCTTGGCAATAAGCCGATTTGCTTAGGGGATCTGCAGGATGGATTTGCGTTGATCAAATTCGGCTTCGTAGAAACACCCCCACCCGCGTACCCATCGAACTCTCAAAAAAATGGAAATCGGGCCTCCGAAACGGTGGACGCCGTCCGGACAGTACAATCGCTATCTGTGCCATTGCATTTCAAACTCCATACTATCGTCACGGTATGAATTGCAAAATTTTTAGCTTATCTCTATTGTTTAGAGTGGAATAGCTTTAGTCACCCTTGCCCCGCTCACCGGAACACTACAATTTTTCATACTATTCTTCATAAATTGGTGTTTTATCGCGGAAGGTAAGCGTGGACCATTCAATGCTGGCGAGTGACCCACGTACCCAAGCCACGGAGACGAACACGCTAGAATTTTCGGTCGCACGCCTTGGTTTGTCGCGACCGCGCGACTGGGTAAGGCCGCCCGTCGACTGGGCCAGCCGTCCGGAAGACAGTTCGGAAAGTACGCGCGGAAACGCGACCGCCACGCTGCAAGCGATCTCGCATCCCCCAAAGCGCCTCCCCATGCTAGCAGCAGGGAATTATTGACAATCGTGCTGAATGCTGGCGAATTGGTTCGCTTGATTTTTTCTTGACAGTTACCCACAAATGTTTTAAACACACGTTATTTTAGTGCCAGCCCGCGCAGGGTCGCGGATTTGGGACGTCCTGGAGGTTGCGATGGCCTTTCATAATCAGCGCCAATTCAATGTAGCAGTGCTGTTGATACTCGCGGCTGCGGTGGTGTTTTGCTGTACGCCTGCCGATTCACAGGCGCAGGCCGCGGCGAATCCCTTGACCTTTACCTTCAGCGGGCTGGTGCGCGGCACGGTGAGTTCGGCGGGCGTGCGCGAATTCCTGGGAATTCCGTACGCCGCCGCGCCCGTGGGCAACCTGCGCTGGCGCCCGCCGGTGCCGCACGCACCGTGGTTCCAGACGCTCGACGCCACCCAGTTCGCCCATCACTGCCCGCAAACGCCGTCGCCCTTTGGCATCGCGTCCACAACGGAAGATTGCCTGTTCCTCAACGTGTTCACTCCTGAGTCGAATGGCGGCGGCGGTATAGGCGAGCCGCGCCCTGTGATGGTGTGGATCCATGGAGGCGCGCTGGTGGATGGCGAGAGCAACGACTACGATCCGACTGCGATGGTCGAGGACGGCGTGATCGTGGTGACCATTAACTATCGGCTAGGGATTCTCGGCTTTCTGGCGCATCCGGCGTTCGCAGCGGAGAAAACCGATCCCGATCACGACGGAGATTTTGCGGCCGGTTCCGCGGGCGATTATGGACTGATGGACCAGCAGCTGGCGCTGCGCTGGGTTCGCGACAACATCGTGTTTTTTGGGGGCGACCCGCTGAATGTCACGATCTTCGGCGAATCCGCCGGCGGCCTGAGCGTGTTCTCGCAGCTCGCTTCACCTTCGGCCGCCAACCTGTTTCAGAAAGCCATCATCGAAAGTGGCGCGTATCAGCAGACCACCCAGACGCTCGCCACGGCCGAGGCCGCCGGGACCGCTTTTGCCACTGCCGCCGGATGCAGCAGTCAGACCGCGGCGTGCCTGCGCGCGCTTCCGGTGAGCACGCTGCTCGCGAATCAAAATCCCGCTGGCTATACACCCAATATTGACAGCAATTTTCTTCCGCTTTCGCTGGGCACCGCGCTAGCCACCGGCCAATTCCACCACGTCCCGATCATCCAGGGCAGCAATCACGACGAGTGGCGGCTGTTCACGGCGCTGGATTTCGATCTGACCATCGGGCCCATCGGCAACAATGAGGCGGCGTATGAAGCGGCGCTGGCTTCGCTGGTCGGACCCGGCGCACCGATCGTCGCCGCGGAATATCCGCTGGCCAGTTTTCCATCGGCCGATCTTGCTTTCGCCACCGCCGGGACGGATGTCGTCTTCGCGTGCCCAGCTTATGGGGCGGACTTGTCCATGTCTCAGTTCGTTCCGGTTTCCACTTATGAATTCAATGACGAGAACGCGCCGCAGGATTTCCTGCCTCCGGTCACTTTCCCTTATGGCGCGGCGCACGCGTCCGAGCTGCAGTACCTTTTCAATTTGCCGATTACCGTGCCGCGACCGGCGCTGAGTGCGCAGCAGCTGCAGCTTTCGAGCAGCATGCAGCATTATTGGACCAATTTCGCGAAATCCGGCTCGCCCAACGGTACCGGGCTGCCGCCGTGGCAGGAATTCAACGCCGTCGAGGGAAATTTCCAGTCGCTGATTCCCCCATCGCCGACGCAGGAAACAACTTTCGCCACCAACCACAAATGCGCATTCTGGGCCGCCCTGCTAGCGGCGCAGTAAGAGTACTCATCACTCGACAGATTTTCGGTGCGTTGGGTGGATTAGTTGCGCGCGTCGTTTTTCGGCGGAGCGAAATTCCATGAAAGATTTGCGATTAGAAATGGGTGTTGATTATTGTTCTCAATTGATTACGGGGATTTCTAATCGCTGGGACGTTGATTAGAAACTTTTCGATTGTTAGTGCTGGCGTGCGTAGAACTACGTAGCATGGGGATGTATGGGGTGCGGCTGGGAGCGTTGGTGCGGAGTTGCGGAGGACGCTGAACGGAGCTTGTTGCTGTGGCGCGGGTACTAATGCGCCGGTGATTGGAGTTTGTTGCTGCGACGGCGGTGCGGGGCTGGCTGCGTCGCGCGAATTTTTGTGATGCTTCATTTTTTTGAGTCCTACACGACGTTATCATGCGCGTGTCGAGAGCACAGCTGTACGTTCGTACAGAACTGGTACAGAACTAGTACTCACTGGCCGAAATGGATTGGAGGATGCGCGTTACTGCGGTGGTCGAAAGTCTAGCGTCTAAGCCCGCACCCTTCCGGGACCGGAGGGATGCGGCACTCGAATATTTTACGGCGTTTGTTTGGTTGATGTGGAAGGATGTGCCTCCCGCCACCCGTAAGTTCAACGGCATTCGTTTGGATGGTGTGGACGGGTAGGCCACCCGCCGGCACCCGCAAATTCAACGGCGTTCGTTTGGGTGGTGTGGAGGGGTGTGCCACCCGCCATTCGCGCCCCCAGATGTGCGTGCTCCCGAATAGTTTGCCTCGGTAAATGCGTGTTCCCATTTCAAAGCTAACATGCGAAGTTCGAGAGTGGACTTGCCGGCCGAGAAAGATTGGGGGTGGTAGTTCGCTGCTGTGGTCGAAAATGTGGCGTGTAACGCGCACCCTTGAAGTACTCAAGCGATCCGCCACTCGAAAGTTCTCTGGCGTTCATTTGGTGATCGTGAAGGGAGTAACACCCGCCCATCGCCAGTTCGTCAATTAATCAACCCTTTCAGCTTAAGCGCCTTCGGGAATGTATCCGTCCTGAGCGCCCCACAACCCTCGCTTCTTTCCATCAAGAATGTAATCGACGAGCGCATCCGCATCACCAGAAGGTGGTGCTGCTATTGCGACGAGATTGCCGACGCGCTCGATCATCACACCGAAATCCAGAAGCTTTTTTAGCACGTCGTCGCTTTGCGCTAGGCTACGCAGCAGAATTCGGGAGGTACTATAGCCACTTCGACTTACGATTTCCGCGAAATCAAGCTGGCCCCTTGTCTTGCTTATTGTGGTAATTGTGTCCCCGAAAGCTACAGCCTGTACATAAAACGGTATGCTCGCAACGGTGCAGATCGAGCAATCCGGTTTGAGTGGGTTATACAAAAGTGCCTCTAGCTCGCGGGATTTCGGGTAGCCTTCGGCATCTTTCTCGATAGGAAACCAGACCTCAACGACTGGGTTGTCTGTTTTGAGGCCGCTCATTTTGAGCCCTAAGGTGGCTGCTGCTGCTGATGGATTTTCGCATGGCAATTCTTACAGACGATCCCATTTTTTAGGGACCTGCTGTTCCGTGCCTTTGATAACATTAGGTCGTGATGGCGTTGTAGCTGATTCCCTGGCACGGATTCCCCGCGCTTATTTTGAATTTTCTCCACATTCTGACCGCACTCCGTGCATTTGTTCTGACGTCCGTTTTGGGCGGCGTTCTCTTGATCCATTTGGTTCTTCTCGCCGGGTGTCAAATCTCCAGTTCTGCGGCTCTCGGCCGGTGCATTAACGACGTCCTTGACGATATTTACGCTTCCCTCATAAGCTTCCACGGCATCTTGTCCGGCTATTACTACGCCAGCAGCCCCGGCGGGCACGCCTGCGATTGCACCGAGACCTGTGCTGTCGGCGGCGACGCTCGCAATAACTACGCCGCCCCCTGTTACCATTTTTTCACCACCGTCAAAAGTGGCAATGGCGTCCCCTACCGCTTGGCCGAATTTCCCCGCGTTCGAGTCCTGTTGTTGTCTACCAACTCCTCCCAAATTGTCGCTCCCGTAGGCATTCGCAGCGCCGGTGACGAAATTTATCACGTCCGAGAGGTCGCAGCTGTGGCCGTCAGCGTCCACGAAAGTTTCAGGATCGTTTTTCACAGACTGGTACAGGATTGGCGATTGAGGATTGGTGAGATCGGCATACGGGACGGGCGCGGGGATGGCGGACCAATCGGGCGAAGTCCAGCGGCCGAAGGATGGGGAATAGTAGCGGGCGCCGAAGTCGTCGTTACTGGTTTCGCTGTCGCGTACTTTGCCTTCGAATTTATACGTCGGCGTACAGGTAGTGATGTACGCGCGCTCTCCGCCGAAGGGGTAGAAGTCAGCGTCGTAACAGAGAGCACTGGCAGAGGTGAAAATCTGGCGCGAGGTGCCGAGGAAATCTTCGCCGTAATAATAGATTCTGTTGCCGCTGACGACGCGATGGGCGACGCGCTTGCCGCCGAAATAAACGTACTCGTCGGTGAAATTGCCTGAGCAATCGGATTCGTCGAGGATTTCGGTGCCGGCGCCGTACCAGTAGATCTTGCCGCTGGATTTCTGGAGGCGGTCACCGTCGCCATCGTAAGTGACACCGGCGGCGGTTTTGATTTCGCTCTCGGCATTCCAAGTGTAGGAATTGTGGGTGTCGTTGGGAG
>Ga0209624_10002008_pt1 | contig 15360 bp, 13 predicted proteins | sample JacPinW_OM2H0_O1_FD_188565 | JGI IMG/M metagenome (GOLD analysis project Ga0209624, IMG submission 188565) | Forest soil microbial communities from Algoma, Ontario, Canada - Jack Pine, Ontario site 1_JW_OM2H0_O1 (SPAdes) (version 2) | ecosystem: Environmental > Terrestrial > Soil > Boreal...
GAGTTCGCTGGTCGTGCGGAAGTTGCGCGAGGGCATGGGGCTCCGATCCGATTACGTAGCGCCGAGCGCGATGCGCACGCGGCGGTTGATCTTGCCTTTCTTCTCGATGCCGGTCACCGAGGCGTGACCGATTTCGCCGGTGCGCGCCACATGCGTTCCCCCGCAGGGCTGAAGATCGAGGCCCTCGATGGCGATCAGGCGCACCCGGCCGGTTCCCATCGGCGGCTTGACCGACATGGTCTTGATCAGACTCGGGTTGGCCTCGAGCTCCGCGTCGGCGATCCAGCGCTGGCTCACCGCCGCATCGCGCGCGATCAGCTCGTTGAGCCAGCTTTCGATGTCCGCTTTGTCGAGCACAGCCTCGCCCGAATCGAAATCGAGCCGCCCCTCAGCGTCGCCGACTGATCCTCCCGTGACGGGATAGGGCGCGACGACCGAAAGCAGATGCAGCGCGGTATGGGCGCGCATGCGCTTGTACCGCAGCTCCCAGTCGATGCGGGCGATGACGTGAGCGCCAGAGTGGGGCAGGGCGACCCCAACGGCTGGCACATGCAAAATGGTCGCGCGGTCGGAATCGTAGATCGTGCTGACGATTGGAAGCACTGTCCCGTCGTCGAGCAACAGTGACCCCTTGTCGCCGCTTTGTCCTCCGCCTTGCGCGTAAAAGACCGTGCGATCGAGCGCAATGCCGCGTGGCTGGGACGCGAGCACGATCGCTTCCACCTCGGTGCGATAGGAGTCGTCGCGAAACAGGGTTTGCGTCATTCCACGAACACCTTGGGCGCGGCGCCTTTGGCCTCCAGCCAGTCCGGAACGGGCAGATTCTTCGAGCGCAGGAAGGCCGGATTGAAGAGTTTGGACGCGTAACGTGCGCCGGAATCGCAGAGTAGGGTCACGATCGTGTGGCCGGGACCGAGCTCGTGAGCGAGGTGGATGGCCCCAGCGATGTTTATGCCGGAGGAACTGCCGAGCAACAGCCCTTCCTGAACCACCAGATCGAACACGATCGGCAACGCCTCCTCGTCAGAGATCTGGTAGGCGAAATCAACCGGCGCGCCTTCCAAATTGGCGGTAACCCGGCCTTGGCCGATCCCCTCGGTGATGGAGGAGCCCGAGCTCTTGAGTTCGCCCGAGGTGTAAAACGAATAGAGCGCCGCGCCCAACGGGTCAGCGAGCGCGATCTTGATGTTCGGGTTGCGCTCTTTGAGAGCCATGCCGACGCCAGCCAGGGTCCCGCCGCTGCCGACCGCACTGACGAAGCCATGAACTTCGCCGTTGAGATCATCGTAGATCTCCGGCCCGGTCGTTTCATAATGGCCGCGCCGGTTGGCGACATTGTCGAACTGGTTCGCCCAGACGGCGCCGTTGGGTTCGGTCTTGGCGAGCGCTTCGGCGAGGCGCCCCGAATAGCGGACGTAATTGTTGGGATTGGAATAAGGGACGGCTGGAACCTCGATCAACTCGGCGCCGGCAAGGTGCAGCATGTCTTTCTTTTCCTGCGCCTGGGTGTCGGGGATGACGATCACAGCGCGGTAGCCGAGCGCACTGGCCACCATCGCGATCCCGATCCCGGTGTTGCCGGCCGTGCCCTCGACGATGACGCCGCCGGGGCGCAAGGCGCCGCGCGCGACCGCGTCATTGATGATCGCCAACGCCGCGCGATCCTTGACCGATCCCCCCGGGTTCATGAATTCGGCTTTGCCGAGAATCGTGCATGCGGTTGCTTCGGAAGCGGCCCGAAGCTTGATGAGGGGGGTGCGGCCAATCGCGGCGACAACATCGCGTACCGGCTTCATCGAGGTCCTTTGCATTGAAAGCGTGAAGGGTAGGCGACGGCGCGCCTTGCGACAAGCCTCGGTCGTTGTCACAAGCGACGCGAACCTGCGGAGCCACCGTGTTTTTCATAGTCTCGAAGATATTCTGGATGCTTGTGTCACCGATCAACCTCTTGTTGCTCGCAACGCTCGTCGGCGTGTTGCTTTGCTATGGCCGGCGCGCCCGCTTCGGCCGCGCCCTCGCGCTGAGCGCGATCCTCATCTTGGTTGCAGCCGCGACCCTGCCGGTAGGCATGCTGTTGCTCGCGCCGTTGGAAGACCGTTTTCCGCAAGCGCCAGCCGACATGGCGGCGCCGTATGGAATCGTCGTGCTGGGCGGCGCAATCAACGACCAGGCGAGCGCGGCCCGGGGGCAGACCGTATTCGACGAGGGCGGCGAACGGCTGACCGAGGCGGTCATTCTCGCCAAGCGTTATCCGCAAGCGCGGATCGTTTACACCAGCGGCGCCAATTCTGTGATTGGAGGAAGTTCGACCGAGGCGCTGCAAGCCCGAAAACTCATGTTGCAAATGAGGATCGCACCGGAGCGAGTGACAATAGAGGACAGATCGCGCAACACCGACGAGAACGCCCGCTTCACCGCAGCGATCGTCCATCCGGAACCTTCGCAGCACTGGCTTATCGTTACTTCCGCCTTTCATATGCCGCGCGCGATGGGCATCTTCGAAAAAGTCGGATTCAACGCCGTTGCCTATCCCGTGTCTTTCTACACCCTTGGGCGGTGGACCGGTGATTTGAGTTTGTCTTTCAGGTGGGAGCGAAACCTGCGGGCCTTCGAGACTGCCTTGCATGAGTGGATCGGGCTTGCAGCTTATTGGGCGAGCCGGCGCACTGACCATCTCTTTCCCGGACCTGGCGACAACGCGTGACCGCCGACCGTTTTGCACCGCACCCGACTTGCCTTCGGGATGCAACTGACTAGACTGTAGGCAGAATGAGTTACGCGCAATATTTAGGCGCCGCCCCCACTATCGCGATTGGACCGATCCGACTCGAGGGACGCGCGCTGCTCGCCCCGATGTCGGGCATCAGCGATCTGGCGATGCGGCGGATTGCGCGCGGCTTCGGCGCTGCGCTTGTATTCTCCGAGATGGTTGCCGCCGAGACCTTTCTCCGGGGCGAAACGGAAGCTTCGATACGCGCCGAGGGCGAGGGGTTGGCCCCCCACGCGGTCCAGGTCGTCGGCTGCGAAGCAAGCGCTTTAGCGGAAACTGCGCGCAGGGTGGTCGACGCGGGCGCCGTCCTGGTTGACATCAATATGGGTTGCCCAGCGCGGCGAGTGTCGGGGGCTCTGGCCGGCGCGGCGCTGATGCGCGATCTCGATAACGCCGAGCATCTCATCGCGACAGTGGCCGAGGCGGTGTCGGTTCCGGTCACCGTCAAAATGCGCTTGGGCTGGGACGAAACGTCCTTGAACGCGGCGGAACTCGCGCGGCGGGCCGAACGGGCAGGCGCGCAGATGGCGACCGTTCACGGCCGCACGCGCTCCCAGTTCTATGACGGTCGCGCCGATTGGGCCGCCGTTCGGGCAGTCGTCAGTTCGGTCGCGATCCCAGTGGTCGTTAATGGCGATTGCGCGACCGCGGAAGATGCGCGGGTCATGCTCGCCCTCTCCGGCGCAGCTGGCGTGATGATCGGGCGCGCGGCGGTCGGCGCGCCCTGGCTGGTCGGCGCCATAGCGCGCGCGCTCGACAAGGGTGGCCTCGCGCGAGAGCCTTCACTTAACGAGCGCCGCGAGGCCGCGCTCGAGCATTTTGATTGGTTGATTGGCAAACTCGGGCCTCGCACTGGACTTCGCCACGCGCGAAAACATCTTGCGGCCTATGCCGATCAGGCGGGTGCTGACGAGACGCTTCGGCGCGAACTGGTGACCAGCGAGGACATGACTCAGACCCGGCGACTGCTCGCACGCGCCTTTGATCGCGATTGGGCAAGGCAGGCGGCATGACCGCGTACCCAGCTCAACGGCGTCCGGACGCCGCCAAGGTGTTGAACGCGCTTGCTCAGCCGCTGCTCACGGTCGACGTGCAGGGCATGGTGATTGAGGTCAACGCGGCGGCCGAGACCTTCTTCGACACGGGCCGCGGGGCGCTGCTTCGCTCGCGGCTCACGGACCTCATTCCGTCCGACTCCCCCGTTTTTGCCCTCGTCGCCGACGCGCTGAGCAATCGTGCGACCGTCAATGGCTACAAAATCGACATTTCCACGCCCCGGACCGGTAACCGAAACGATGTCGACGTCTTCGTCGCGCCACTGTCGCAGACCGACGACGCCGTCGCGATTATGCTGCAGGAACGTGCGATTGCCGAAAAAATAGACAGACAACTGACTCATCGAAGCGCGGCTCGCTCAATCAGCGCGCTCGGGCTCATGCTGGCGCACGAGATCAAGAACCCACTCTCCGGCATTCGCGGCGCTGCGCAATTATTGGAGGCGGGCGCAAGCGACGAAGATCGGGCGCTGACGCAGTTGATCTGCGAGGAAACCGACCGGATCGTCAAACTCGTCGATCGGATGCAATCGTTCGCAGTTTCTACGCCGGCCAAATGGGAAAGTCTAAACATTCACGCCGTGCTGGACCACGTCAAGCGTTTGGCCCAGGCCGGTTTCGCCCGCCATATCCGCTTCGTCGAAGCCTATGATCCGTCACTGCCGGATGTGCTTGGATCTCGCGATCAGCTCATCCAGGTGTTTCTCAACCTGATAAAGAACGCCGCCGAAGCCATTGGGAAAGATAGCATTGAGGGCGAGATAACGCTCACAACCGCATATCGTCCAGGAGTACGCCTGCGCACGACGCCAAGCGCGGAACCGGTCGCGCTGCCGCTCGAGATCTGCATCCGGGATAACGGCCCGGGCATTGCGCCCGAAATCCTTGGCAATCTGTTCGACCCGTTCGTGACGACGAAAACCCAGGGCTCTGGTCTAGGTCTTGCACTGGTGGCCAAACTGGTTGGCGACCACGGAGGCATCATTGAGTGCGAATCGCACCCGCGGAGGACCATGTTTCGCGTGCTGATGCCGTTGCGCCCGCTACGCGCCGGGGCGAGATGATCCGCCGAGCGTCGGGGCGAAGGAGCTAAAGGGGATGCCGTCAGGGCATATTCTTGTCGCCGACGACGATGCCGGGATTCGCACCGTTCTCAATCAGGCCTTGACGCGCGCCGGCTACGAGGTTCGCGCGACTGGAACGGTTGCCGGGCTTTGGCGATGGGTGGCGGCGGGCGAGGGCGATCTCGTGATCACCGATGTCGTCATGCCCGACGATAACGCTTTCGACCTCTTGCCGCGCATCAAGCGGATGCGGCCTGATCTGCCGATCATCGTCATGAGCGCGCAGAATACCTTCATAACTGCGATCAAAGCCTCCGAGCGCGGCGCCTACGAATATTTGCCCAAGCCCTTCGATCTGCGCGAACTGGTTGCGATCGTCGGACGGGCGCTCGCCGAACCCAAGCGGCGGCGCGAGGAGCCGGAGGCAACGTCGGCCGAGGTGATGCCGATCGTCGGCCGCTCGCCAGCGATGCAGGACATTTTTCGCATTCTCGCCCGGCTGATGCAGACCGATCTTACGGTGATGATTTCCGGCGAATCCGGCACCGGCAAGGAACTGGTCGCGAAAGCGCTGCACGACTATGGCAAGCGCAAGGGCGGGCCATTCGTCGCCATCAACATGGCCGCCATTCCGCGCGATCTGATCGAAAGCGAATTGTTCGGCCACGAGAAGGGCGCCTTCACCGGCGCCGCCGCTCGCTCCGTCGGCCGCTTTGAACAGGCCGAAGGCGGAACCCTGTTTCTCGATGAAATCGGCGACATGCCAATGGAGGCCCAAACCCGCCTTCTTCGCGTGCTGCAGCAGGGCGAATATACGACCGTCGGCGGCCGTACCCCGATTAAAACCAACGTGAGGATCGTCGCCGCGACAAATAAGGACCTGCGCTTCGCCATTCAGCAAGGGGCTTTTCGGGAGGATTTGTTCTTCCGCCTCAACGTTGTGCCGCTACGTCTTCCCCCGTTGCGCGAGCGTCCTGAGGACATACCTGACCTTGTGCGCGCCTTCTTCCAGCGGGGTTCGAGCGAAGGCCTGCCGGTCAAGACGTTCGAGCCCGCCGCGATGGAGCGGCTCCGTCGCTATCCGTGGCCCGGAAATGTGCGCGAACTGGAAAATCTGACCCGCCGCCTTGCCGCGCTCTATCCCCAGGAGGTGATCGGGGAGGGTTTGATCGAGACTGAACTCAGCGCTGGAGCCTCGCCTCTGTTTCCGCCGCCGGCCGCGGGAGACGAGGGAAGGAAGCGCGTCGCGCATGCGGCCGCTCAGATCGCAGGAGATGGGTTCGACGCCGCCATGGAGCGCGCGGTCGCCGATCTCTTTCACTCGTTTGGCGGCGCGAGCCCTCAGGTCGGGCTCTATCACCGCGTATTGCACGATCTCGAAGCGCCGCTGATCGCCGCCACGCTGACCTGGACGCGCGGCAATCAAATCAAGGCGGCTGAGATCCTCGGGCTGAACCGCAACACGCTGCGCAAAAAGATCCGCGATCTGAACCTTCGCGGGGTTGCGAGCTTCCGCTAACCGGGGGCTTGGGCGGACCCTCCGCTCGCGAGCCGCCATAGAGCCCGTTGTGGCGTCATTGCGAGCGAAGCGAAGCAATCCAGGGAACGTGGGCGTCCTTGATTCTCTGGATTGCTTCGTCGCTGCGCTCCTCGCAATGACGGTTCCATCCGCTCGCAGCTGCCATAGCCCGATTGCGATCGGCGCGGCGGCGCCAAGGTCAGCGACAGTTACATCTTAGTCGAGTGATTTTGTGAGGTCTCGGCAGGGTCCGACACTCAGTTTGGGTTTTCTTGGCTCCGCGCCGTTTCGCTGCGAAAGCCCCCGCTGACGGGGTTGGATTTCCTTGGATTTCCTTGGATTCTCTCGTCCGAATCGAGCCTTTTCAATGGGTTACGGGGGAATTTCGGCGTGAATTTTTTCGTGGTCGTCTGGCGCCGGCGCGGCCGCCTCGCCGTCGGACGGCTGGAGATTGTCGACGAGGCGGTTGACCTTGTCGAGCAGGCGCTGCCGTTCCTCCGGCCCATACTCATATTTCGCCACGACCGTCTCCTGGTGCTTGTCGAGCCGATCGATCACCTTGATGAGCGGGCCGACCGCCTTGAGCTCGCCACGCCCGATCGCCTCGCCGACAAGACGCAAGGCGGGCATCAGGCGTTCGAGCTGCAGATGCGCGTGGTCGGCGCCGCGGTCGATGACCCGCTTGCCGAGGACTTCCGAGACGATCTGGCGAATCCGCTCAGCGCTGACCCGCTCGTCGGTGGCGATCTCGTCATACGCCCAGCCTTCTCGGAGCCGCGCGAAAATCCGCTTTCTCCGCGCGGCCTTGCCCAGAACGTTAAGTCGCCGTCCGGGTGTTGGAGTCTGTTCCATGCCTCATGCCTCGCTTCTCCGGAAAGGCTTGACTATAGCACAGTGTTCTGAAAATAGGTTGAGGCGCGGTGAGATGAGCACGGCTCTTCGCATCATGGTTTTTCTCTGCGCCGCCTTGGCTTTGTCGGGCTACGGGCGGAGCGCGAGCTACCGCTACAAACTGGCGCTGACCCTGGACACGCCGGACGGAGTGAAAACCGCTTCAAACGTGGTGGAGATAAACGCCTTCGACGTGACCATTCCCGCTCGGGGCGTCGGCCACAAGACCACCGGACAAGCGCTCTACGTCGATCTCGGCACAGGCCGTCGCCCGCTGATTGCGCTGTTGACTCGCATCCGGCGCGCGACTGACCCTTGGCCGACCTTCCGAGGTTGGGGCGAGGACGCCCCGGGCGAGGCTCTCGCAGACAATTGCTTAGGCGCCAAAAAGCCAGAAGACTTGCTCGACGAGGTCAAGGCGACGCGCAAATGTGGACGACCCGTCGCGATCACACCTGCCGATCTCCCGGACCTCGTCACCTTCGCCGACGCGAACGATCCGAAGAGCGTGATGTTGGTTGATCCGGACAACCTCAACGCCACGTTGGGGCGGGGGGTGTCGTGGCGATCTATGACGCTTGAGGCGACGGATGAGCCGTTGAGCAAAGGGATCGACGAGCATCTGCCGTGGATGCGCGCCTATGACCCGAACATTGAGATTCGGGGCGTGACGCCGTTCGATCCGCTCAAAAATTATATCAACAGACGAGACTTCATACGGGAGAAGTAGCTGACTTTTCTGGAACGATGGCCGCAAAGACCGAGCGCACACTGCGCGGATCGCAGTCGCGCCCTTGGGCGATCCTGCCGAAAGAGTTGCCCAAAGGCGGTGTTAGGCCCCTGAGATAATTGGCGCGTGCAAACCCAAAAAGCGCCCGTTTTCGCCTGCAAACTTCAGCCCGTTTCGTGAGGCCGATTAAAGCGTCGCAGTTGAGCAACAGCGTTGCCAGTTTGCCACGGAGGCGCTAAAGACTTCGCGATTCGAGACTTCGCCGTTGCGCGAAGAGTTTCGCTCGACTTCGGTTCACTGATTTGACTGGGACGACGACTATCATCCCGCGGGCGTCAGCGCTTCTGGACGACAGCCGGCCGACTGGCCGCTTTGGAATTGTCGTCGTTGGCGCGGCGTTCGTCCTTGCTTTGGCGACATTCCTCGTCTTTGCCGGCGTCACTCCCATCATCCCGACAGCGACCGTGGTGCTCATACTGTTGGTGGGCGACGGTGTTGTCGTCGTCATCCTCATCATCCTCATTTCGATGGAGCTGGCGCGCCTACGGGCGGCGCGTCGGGCGGCGCGGGCGGGCGCTCGGTTGCACAGCCGAGTCGTGGCGTTATTTTCGCTGGTCGCCGCCATTCCGGCTATCATCACCGCAATCGTCGCTGCGGTCTCGGTCGAGTGGGCGATCAATCCGCGGTTTATGAGCGACGTCGCGGCCTTCATCAACGAATCCAACCAGGCGACCCAGCTGTACCGCGAATCCCAGTGTCGCGCGCTGTTACGCGATGTCGAACTGACCGCCGGGGATATCGGCCGCAGCGCCCTGCTGCTCCAATCGGATCCCACTCAATTCAACGAATACTTCAGCTCGCGCTCCAAGACGTTAGGCTTCACCGCCGCTGCGCTGATGAAAAGCGACGGAACTCCGATCGTCATCGCGCAAGGCTCGGACGAGAAGTTGATCGCGAGGCCTGACCCGTCTGACTTCCAGGACGCCCTGAACGGCGAGGCGCTCTGCGGCTTCCTCGGCGTCGGCAACATCTTTGTCGGCATCCGGCCGATCTCCGGCGCCGGTGGGCAATTCCTCTACGCCGCGCGGGGGATCGACCCGTTGGCGGCCAAGGTCACGGAAGACGCCGCCCTCGTCTCTAACATGTGGGGTCGCTTTGAAGCTCATAGGCACAGCCTCGAACTGGGTTTTGCGACCGTTTTCGTACTTCTTGCGCTGACAATGCTCTTTTCCGCCATCTGGCTCGGCCTCGCTTTTGCCAATCGACTGGTCGGACCAATCCGTGGCCTCATCCGCGCGGCTGACGAGGTCGCGTCCGGAAATCTCCATGTTCACGTGCCAACGCGCCGTTCCGATGGAGACCTCGGCCATCTTGGAGACACGTTCAACAAGATGACCTCTGAACTCCTGCGTCAACAGACCGGCCTGATCGACGCCAACGCGCTCAACGATGAGCGCCGCGCGTTCATTGAGGCGGTGCTGTCGGGCGTACCTGCTGGCGTTCTCGGCGTCGACAACGACGGGATCATCACGATTTCCAACGCCGCCGCCGAGCGGCTGCTCGGCGGTGATCTCGGCCTCATCGGGCGGCCGCTCAATACGGTCCAGCCCAGCATTGGGTTCATCTGGGAACAGGCCCGGTCGCTGAGGTTGCGGCTTCATCAAGGGCAGGCGACCGTCCTGCGAGACGGCCGCGAGCGGGTTCTCAACGTTCGGGTCACCGGCAATCCAGGACGCGACGATCGCGCCAGCGTCATTACGCTCGACGACATCAGCGACCTTGTGACCGCTCAACGCACCGCCGCGTGGGCCGACGTCGCCCGTCGCATTGCGCATGAGATCAGGAATCCGCTCACCCCGATCCAACTCTCGGCCGAACGGCTGAAACGGCGTTACGGCCGGCACATCGTCGAAGGCAAGGACATATTCGACCAATGCACGGACACCATTATCCGGCAAGTGGACGACATCAAACGCATGGTCGACGAATTCTCGTCCTTTGCGCGCACCCCCAAGGCGCGTCCTACTCGCGACGACCTTACCGATTGCGTTCGTCAGGCGATCTTCCTGATGCGGGTTGGCCGCCCGGACATCACTTTTGAGGAGCAACTGCCGAACGAACCTGTTTTTACCGATTTTGACCGTCGGCTCGTCTCACAGGCGCTCACTAACGTCTTGAAAAATGCGACAGAAGGCATCGATGCTTCAGGTGAACATGACACCCACGGTGTCGTAACCACTACGTTGTCCGCGGATGGCGCCGACTTTGCCGAGATCGCGGTCAGCGATAACGGCAAAGGATTTCCGCGCGAGGATCGGCGCCGCCTGATCGAGCCTTACGTGACGACACGAGCCGAGGGAACGGGGCTCGGTTTGCCAATTGTCGTCAAGATCTTCGAGGACCATGGCGGCGGCGTCGACCTCCTTGATGGGCCGGCGCGCCGTGACGGGGGGCGGGGAGCTAAGGTGGTCATGCGACTGCCATTGCCTCGCGCCGAAGAGGACGCGACGGCCCCGAGAAATGAGAGGATCGGTTCGTCCTGATGGCTGCTGACATTCTTATCGTGGATGACGAAGACGACATCCGGGGACTTGTCGCCGGCATCTTGGAGGATGAGGGGCACGGGGCGCGTCTGGCTCGGAATTCCGACGAGGCTATCGCGGCGGTCGAAGCGCGCCGTCCGCAACTGATCCTCCTCGACATCTGGCTGCAGGGCTCGAAACTGGACGGGCTGCAGCTGCTCGAAACGATCAAGCGCCAACATCCGAACGTGCCGGTGGTGATGATTTCGGGGCACGGCAACGTCGAAACCGCGGTGACGGCGATCAAACTCGGCGCCTACGACTTTATCGAGAAGCCGTTCAAGGCGGATCGACTCATCCTGATCGCCGAGCGGGCTCTCGAGACATCACGCCTCAAGCGGGAGGTGAGCGATCTTCGGGCTCGTGGCGGCTCCGTTGACCGGATGGTCGGCTCTTCGTCAGCAATTCTGAACCTGAAGCGGGTCATTGAAAAGCTGGCGCCAGCCAACTCGCGCATTCTCATTTCTGGCGCAGCCGGATCGGGTAAGGAGCTAGCCGCCAGGCTTATTCACGAAAGCTCGGCGCGCACGAACGGGCCCTTCGTCGTCATCAACGCCCCGGCGATGTCGCCCGAAGGGATGGAGGCGGAACTCTTTGGGGTCGAATCTGCCGTCGAGGGGCAGTCGCGCGTCGGCGCGCTCGAAGAGGCGCATGGCGGCACGCTCTATCTAGACGAAATCGCCGATATGCCACGCGAGACGCAGGCCAAAATCCTTCGCGTTTTGGTCGATCAGAACTTTCAGCGCGTCGGCGGCGCTCAGCGTGTTTCTGTCGATGTGCGCATCATTTCGTCGACGAGCCGCGATCTGGCGGAGGCAATCACCGAGGGGCGTTTTCGCGAAGACCTTTTTCATCGGCTGTCGGTGGTGCCGATTCGAGTTCCCTCGCTAGCTGAGCGGCGAGAGGACATTCCTGAACTCGTTCAATATTTTTTGAAGAGCACCGCAGCCAGTATGGGCGTTGCGCCTCGCCGGGTCGGCTCCGACGCCATGGCGGTGCTTCAGTCGCACGACTGGCCAGGGAACATCCGGCAGCTAAGAAACAATGTCGAACGATTGATGATCCTCGCGCTCGGCGATCCCAACGCCGAAATTTCGGCGTCCATGCTTCCGGCGGAGGTTGGCGCGCTGGTGCCGGCGGTGCCGAGCGGCATCGGCGGCGAGAAATTGCTGAGCCTTCCGCTTCGCGAGGCGCGGGAAGCCTTCGAGCGCGAGTATCTCGTGGCTCAAATCAGTCGGTTCGGCGGCAACATATCGCGTACCGCCGAATTCATTGGCATGGAGCGTTCGGCGCTGCACCGAAAGTTGAAGTCTCTCGGCGTCGAATAACTCGAACGCTCGCCTTCGAATTACGGAGGCGGCGTGCGCTGCGGCCATTGATGGCTGGTCAATCGCGAACCATCTGGGGTATCGCTGGATCGCTGGTCGTGAAAGCCTCTTTAACATTGTATTTTCGGCTTATGAGTTCGCCCGCCTTGTTTTCTATGATATGGAATTGAAGAACTGCGCGCCGTCAGACGCGCGGGCAGCGACGCACAACGCTGGCCGGAAAGGCCCAACGAACGGAAACACGAATGGCAACCGAGAAGGCGCAAAACCTCCAGGACACGTTCCTGAATCACGTGCGAAAGTCCAAGACGTCGGTCACGATTTTTCTTGTTAACGGGGTGAAACTGCAAGGTTTCGTGACTTGGTTTGATAATTTTTGCGTGCTGCTTCGACGCGACGGACATTCTCAGCTGGTCTATAAACACGCGATCTCCACGATCATGCCGGCGAGTCCAATCACCATGTTCGAGGCTGTCGACGAGGAGGGTCGCTGACCCTGGTCCGTGGCGAAGCAATCGACGAACAGGAGCGGAGCGTTATGACCACGCGTGCGCTGGTCATCTGTCCGAGTCTCACGCCGGAACCAAAAGACGCGTTACGCAACCCTGAGGCGCGACGCGAAGAGGCGGTAGGCTTGGCGCGCGCCATCGATCTCGCGGTGGTGGGCGCTGAAAGCGTTGCGCTGAACGCGATCCGCCCGGCGACCTTTATCGGCAAGGGCAAAGTCGAAACGATCGCCGCCCAGGTGAAGGCCGAGGAGATCGAGCTTGTGGTCATGGACTGCGCTCTATCCCCGGCGCAGCAACGCAACCTTGAGAAGGCCTTCGGCTGCAAAGTCATTGACCGCACCGGGCTCATCCTCGAGATTTTCGGCCAAAGGGCGCGCACCGCCGAGGGCGCGCTGCAAGTGGAGCTTGCGCACCTTAAATATCAGCGCTCTCGACTGGTTCGCTCATGGACCCACCTTGAGCGCCAGCGCGGCGGCTTTGGCTTTCTCGGCGGCCCTGGCGAAACTCAGATCGAAACCGATCGCCGCCTGATCGGCGAGCGCATCGTCCGCATCGAGCGGGAGCTCGAGACTGTCAAGCGCAGGCGCGCCCTACAACGGGCGAACCGAAGCGATGTGCCCTATCCGATTGTTGCGCTGGTCGGCTACACCAACGCCGGAAAGTCGACCCTGTTTAATCGGCTGACCCGCGCCGAAGTGATGGCGGCTGACATGCTGTTCGCCACGCTCGATCCGACGATGCGTCTTATCAAATTGCCCCATGGCGGCTCGGCGATCCTCTCCGACACCGTCGGCTTCATTTCCGATTTGCCGACGACGCTCATTTCCGCCTTTCGCGCGACGCTCGAAGAGGTGCGGGCAGCCGATGTCATTGTGCACGTGCGCGACATTTCCCACGCGGACAGCGACGCGCAAGCCCATGATGTCGAGGCGGTTCTGAACGAGATTGGCGTCGCCGATCACGCCGATCGTGTCATTGAGGCCTGGAACAAGGTCGACTTGCTGGACGCCGACGCGCGCGCCGCGCTCGCTCAGGAGCACGAAACGAGAGAGACTGCGCCGCTCGCCATTTCCGCGGCGACAGGGGAAGGGCTCGACCACCTTTTGATCGCGATTGAGGATCGCTTGGCTCGCGGCCGGCCTGAACTCGAACTGACGCTCGACGCCAGCGACGGGCAGGGGCTGCATTGGCTCTACGAACACGCCGAGGTCATGAGCCGAAGCGACAACGAGGACGGGCTCCGCCTTACGATCCGCGTTCCCCCTGACCAGATCGAGCGGATCAAGAGGCGCTTCGCTAGCCCAATTCAAGCCCGCCGGCCGATCCGTAGCGTTGGCGCATAAGACGCCGCCCGAGGCGGATCGCGAGACTTTCGTGGCGCGCGCAAACTTGCGCGCGGTTGGCAGGCGCGCGGCTTTACGACTGGTCGAAGCTGGCGTTCGGCCCGGCCTCGGCCAGCGCCTTGCCGACTTCGAGGCCGAGGTCGTCCATCGTGGTCTGTTCGCGCACCGAGAGGTCTTCGCCCTTCGCCTGCCGTTCGGCCTGCTCAGGGGAGCGCGCGACGTTGACGGTGACTTTCGCCTCGACCTCGGGATGCAGGTGAACGGGGACCGGGTGCAGGCCGAGAGCCTTGATCGGTTGCTGGATCGCGACATGATTGCGTTGCACGGAGTGGCCGGCGGCGGTCAGCGCTTCGGCTATGTCCCGCGCCGACACCGAGCCATAAAGCTGTCCGGTTTCGCCGGCTTGGCGGATGATGACGACCTTGGCTCCGTCGAGCTTGGCCGATAGCTCGTTGGCGCTACGCTTGAGTTCGGTATTGCGCGCCTCGAGATCGGCGCGTCGGCCCTCGAATTTCTTCTTGTTCGCGTCTGTCGCCCGCAACGCTTTGCCGCGCGGCAACAGGAAATTGCGCGCGTAGCCGTCCTTCACGCGCACGGTGTCGCCTATGTGTCCGAGCTTTCCGACACGCTCCATCAAAATGACGTCCATGATTTATCTCCTAGCTTGTCCAGTCGGGGTAGGGGAGGCAATGAGGGCCGCGCGCGAGCGCAGCTTGAGGAATCCATCGATGATTCCGAGGCCGGCAAGAACCGGAAGGGTGTACTTGGCCCGCAGAACGCAGCAGGCGTAGAGCGCAACCAGCATGAGCGGCCGCATCTTCAAGCCCCGCGACAGCGCGTGCGCGACAGCGAGGCCCTGCAGCGCCAACGCGGCTCCGAGCCCTCCGACGCCGATGGAGAAATATTGCGCGGCCGGAGCGGGCAGGGCGTAAGCGGCTCCGAGGCAGGCGAGGAACGCGACCCCCACCGGCCAGGGAAGCGCAAGCGACGTCGGCACGTCTGGCCATGGCCTGGGAAGATTGCGCGACAATTGCGTGGAGCGAGCCGCGCCATAGAGATTGACGCATAGCATCATCAGCGTCGAAGCAGCGATCGCCGGCGGACCGAATCGCACGAGCGCGTCGGCGAACTCGCGAGCGGTCAGGTTGCCAGGCGCGCCCTCAAACGCGTCGCCGGCGAGAGCGGTAATCGCCTCCGCGACGTGGCGCGCCCCTGCGGTGTAGCCGCCGTAGAGCACAATGACCGTAGTCAGCACTGCGACGCTGCCGAGCATTCCCAGGAGCGCCGCCAGCGAGACGATGGCGCCGACCGGGGCGTGGACCGGCGCGTCCGGCTTTAGCCGCTTGAGATACCGCGCCAATGGCGTGATCGAAAACGCCGCCAAGGCCCACGCGGGAACGGCGACCGAGGCGGCGAACACCAGTGCGGACAATGGCTCGGCGGCTACGGCGAGCACGGCGATCGCAATCGCCGCCGCGATCGCCCCGCCGTCGAGTCCCCAGCCAAGGGTCGCGATCATGATCGGCAACGGGGCGAGGTATGCGAGCGCCATCGCCAGAATGCTCGACT
>Ga0209624_10002009_pt1 | contig 15356 bp, 14 predicted proteins | sample JacPinW_OM2H0_O1_FD_188565 | JGI IMG/M metagenome (GOLD analysis project Ga0209624, IMG submission 188565) | Forest soil microbial communities from Algoma, Ontario, Canada - Jack Pine, Ontario site 1_JW_OM2H0_O1 (SPAdes) (version 2) | ecosystem: Environmental > Terrestrial > Soil > Boreal...
CAGATGCGCATATCGTCGCACCACACCATCGGGGTCGCGCCGCACCAACAACGCCAGCTTGCAATGCGTCTTGAAACCGAAGATGCCATGAAAGACTCCGACACCGGCGTCTTCCAGCTCCCGCGCCCAGCGGATGTTGGAGTCCTCGTCGAACCGCGCCATCAGCTCGACGACCACCGTCACTTCCTTGCTCTGGCCGGCTTCTGTCAACGCCCTGAAGATTGACGAGTCGTTACTGGTCCGATAGAGCGTCTGCTTCATCGAGATCACACCCGGATCCGCCGCCCCCGCACCAATGAACGCTTCCACCGCCTTGTACGAGTCGAACGGATGATGCAGCAGCACATCCTGCTTCCGCAGTTCGTCAAAGATGTCGGTCGACTTCGCACTCAGCTTGAACTCCTTGGCGACAAACGCCGGAAACTTCAGCTGCGGTCGCTTCACCTCGGAGTAAAGATTCATCAGCCGAGAAAGATTCACCGGTCCATCGGTACGAAATACCTGCCACGGGTCAAGTTCGAAGTTCGTGCGCAGCCTCTCGACCATCTCTTCGACGGCGGAGCTTTCAATCTCCAGCCGAACGGCATCGCCCTTGCGCCGGTTATGTAACTCAGCGCGCACACTCTCCAGAACCGAGCGCGACTCCTCCTCTTCCATATAGAGGTTGCTGTTCCGCGTTACCCGGAACGCAGATCGAGACAGCACCTCGTACCCTCGAAACATCCGCTCCACCTGCGACTCGACTAGCTCATGCAGCAGAATGAAGTTGCAACCCCCGTCGATCCCCATCAGCGGTATCAGCCGGGGGAGGGCGCGAGGTACCGTCACCACTCCCAGCGCTGTCCCGGGCTTGGCTCCCTTGCGACGATGTCGCAGCAGCAGCCCGATACAAAGCGCCTTATTCAGTACTCGCGGAAAGGGATGGGAAGGGTCAATCGTGACCGGAGTCAGCAGCGGATCAACCTCATTCTCATAGAACGTAAGGGCCTGCTCGCGTGTCACGTCATTCAGTTCGCTCCAACGCAGCACACGAATCTTCTCTTGATCCATGGCAGGCAACAACTGTTCATTCCAGCACCGGTACTGGGCGTCCACGAAGTCGTGGATCCGCACCATCAGCCCGTCGAGCCGCTCCTGCGGCGTCAGGCCACCCTCATCCGGAGGCTGTGCCAGGTTGTAGCCGTCCTCAATTCGCTGCAGGAATCCCGCGACGCGAATCTCCACAAACTCATCCAGGTTGCTCGCCGTGATCGCAAGAAATTTCACCCGCTCCAGCAGCGGATTGGTCTCGTCTTGCGCCTCTTCGAGTACCCGCTGGTTGAATCGCATCCACGATTCATCCCGGCTGAAGAACAGACTCTCAACAGCTCTGGCCGAGCCTTTCTTCGTGTCGACGGTCTTCTTGGCAGTTCGTTTTTTAGTAGTCATTGAGCAATGAAAAGACTACTCCAACCCGGCGAATCCAAATCGTGAACAGCTAGCAAATATTGTTGATCCGCGAGATTCCTGCCGATTGTCATGCACGTGCATCTTCTATTTGCTGTAGTTGCAACCGGTATCAGGAGCTTCTTTCGGTTCGAGATTCAACACTGCGTGACCTTTAACCTAGCATCGCATGTAAGTCGTGGCTCCTTTGCATCGTTTCTCTGCAGCCGTTATTCTTATCCCGCGGGGTGTTTTGTTCGCCCGCAAGGAGACCCCATGCAATTTCGGAAACTAGGTTCCATCGTTCTCGCATCGTCATTCGCAGTCACCATGTCGGCCGGCTACTCCCTCGCGCAGGATGTTGCCCACGACGTCGATCACGTGGCGAAAGATACCGCTCATGGCACTAAAGTTGCCGCAAAAGATACCGTCCACGGAACCAAGGTAGCCGCCAAAGACACCGCGCACGGCACCAACGTAGCCGCTAAAGATACTGCTCACGGCACCAAGGTTGCTGCAAAAGACACCGCTCACGGCACCAAGGTTGCTGCAAAGGATACCGCTCACGGAACAGAGAAGGCCGGCGACAAGATCGCCGGTAAACCCACACCGCAGTGAAGTTACCGGCGCTGCTGAGGCACTCCCCGCCCAAGCTATTTAGCAGGGCCGGAGGAGTGCCGCTATTCCCGGCCGCACACGGGCCACAAGCGTATTGCATGACAGCTGCCGCGACGAAGGCGCTCGGCAAGCCCGGTAGCCGTTGCGACTGTCTCTGGTTAGCGGTAGGTCACGTTCGCCTCGTCCGCTGACGCGCTCGGCCAGACCACGATCACCGCTAGCAACACCAGCGCAACCCAGTACAAATCCGCTCCCAGCAGGTGCAGAATCTGCATCCACACGGGAGCCAGCAGCAACACGTCGGCCACCCCAAGCGCGAACTGAAAGCCCAGCAGCGCCAGCACCAGCCCTGCAAGCCGCCCCGCACCAGCGCGCTTCGCCTGCACGACCAGCCAAATCACGAATCCTGCCGCAACCGCAGCGCTGGCCGGGTGCACTCCGCGTAGCCGCAGCAGCCACGGCGATCCAGTCGCAAAGTCCTGAGCGAACGCTGCCCGCAGCGAAGAAGCAGGGAACAGCGTATCCCCCAGCGCGGCCAGCGACCCGCTCACTCCCACGACAAGGGTCGCGGCCAGTCCCACAAAAGCCCAAAGCTTCTTCCCCCCGCGCGCACCAAGCTCACGCCAAATCTGGCCCGTCCCCAGCAACCGCGCCGTCAACGTCAGCGCCGCCAGCAGCAGCAGGGTATTGCTCAAATGAATCGAGAGCACCACGACCCGGCCCATCGACTGGTTGCCGGTCACGTATCCGAGCTTCACCAGCAGCGCGCCCAGAAACGCCTCATTCAGCAGCAGCAGCATCGACGCCACCGCCAGCACCCGCGCCGCCTGCCCCTTCACTGTTCCGCGAAACGTCCATACCAGCAGGCCAATCACGAGAAAGGTAGACCCACCTGTCATGCACCGATGCGTGAACTCGATCACCGTATCAACCCGCGGCGACAGGGGAATTACCTGCCCATTGCACAGCGGCCAGTGATTCCCGCATCCGGCACCAGAACCCGTAGCCCGCACGAGCGCCCCCCACAGGATCACCAGCACGTTATATCCCACGACTCCCCACGCAAAACGAACCAAGGCCCTGGGCGCGCGCTTCACGCGTACTGCAGCAGTCGTAGCCATCCCTTTATTCTACGCAGTCCAGCTGATGTTGTATCTCGTCCGCACTCATTCGCCGTTCATTGCGGAACGAGTCCCTGCCACTATCCGCTCGCCAGCTCCTTGGCCCGCTGCGTCGCCCGCTTTACCGCCTTGATCAGCGTCACGCGCAGCCCACCCTCTTCGAGCTCTAGAATCCCATCGACAGTGCATCCTGCCGGCGTCGTCACGGCGTCCTTCAACAGAGCCGGATGATACCCAGTCTCAAGCACCATCCTTGCCGAACCCAGCGTCGTCTGGGCTGCCAGCAGCGTAGCGATGTCCCGCGGCAGACCAACATTCACCCCAGCTTCGGCCAACGCTTCAATGATGATGTAAAGAAACGCCGGCCCCGACCCCGACAGCCCCGTCACCGCGTCCATATGCTTCTCATCGACTACGACCGTCCGGCCCACGGTCTGAAAGATCTTCTGTGCGACCGCCATCTGCTCCATAGAGACAAACCGCCCACTGCAAAGCGCAGTAATCCCGGCAGCCAGCATCGCCGGCGTGTTCGGCATCGCCCGAATCACGCCCAGCTCACATCCAGCACCGTCCTCGATACTCCGCGTCTTCACCGATGCGGCAAACGACAGCACAAGCTTCTGCGGCGTAAGCGCGGGTTTGATCGCCTCGATCAGCGCCGGGACCTGAATCGGCTTCACCCCCAGCAGAATCACGTCAGCCTGTTGCGCCGCCGCGAGATTGTCCGTCGTGACGTCCAGGCCAAACTGCACCGACAGCGCCTGCGCCCGCTCCGCATGATGCACCGTGGCGAAGATCTGTTCCGGCGCCACCAGATTGTTTTTCAGGAAGGCCTGCAGCAGAATGCCGCCCATCTTCCCTGTACCGAGAATCGCAACCCGCAACCCCGGCATCACTGGAGCCGGAGCCACAGGAGCAGCACCTACAACCGCATAGCTCTCATCGCTCATCCTCAAAGGCTACCAGAGACTACTTCTTCTGCGTCGCAATCCACGCATCCACGCGATGCTCCAGCACATCCATGGGCAGCGCGCCCGAATCCAGCACCTCGTCGTGAAACGCCTTGATATCGAACTTCGGCCCCAGTGCGGTCTTTGCGCGGTCGCGCAGCTCAAGGATCTTCAACTGCCCCATCTTGTACCCCAGTGCCTGCCCGGGCCATGCGATATAGCGGTCTACCTCCGCTTGAATATTTGTATCGTCCATCGCCGTATGGTCATGGAAGTAGTCCACCATCTGCTGCCGCGTCCAGTGCTGCGAGTGGACGCCCGTATCCACCACCAGCCGGATCGCGCGCCAGATGTCCGCCTCCAGCCGACCATAGTCGCTGTAAGGATCCTGGTAAAACCCGATCTCTTTGCCCAACCGCTCGCTATAGAGTGCCCAGCCTTCGGTGTACGCCGTGTAGTAGGACTGCTTGCGAAACTCCGGCAGCCCGGTCAGCTCCTGCGCGATCGAGATCTGCAGATGATGCCCCGGAATCCCCTCGTGGTAGGAGACCGCCTCCACCGGCGCCAGCGACCGATCGGCAAAGTTGTAGGTGTTCACATCCACCCGGCCCGGCCGTTTTCCATCGGGGCTGCCTTGGTCGTAATAAGCAGCCGCCTGGTCCTTCTCCACGAACTCCGGCATCGGCACAACCTCCAGCCTGGCCTTCGGCAGCCGTCCAAAGAGCTCCGGCAGTTTGGGCTGCATCTGTGCGAGGTAGCCGCGATAATCATCCAGCAGCGCGTCTTTCGAGACCGGATGCTCCTTCGGGTTCGTCTTTAACGCTTCGCTGAAGGTCTTCATATCCGCAAACCCGAGCTTATGCACGATCGCCAACATCTCAGTCTCGTCGCGCTTCACCTCGTCGAGCCCGATCTGGTGAATTTCCGCCGCAGTCTTATTCAGCGTCGTGCTCTGCCGTATGCGAAACGCGTAGTAAGCGTCCCCATCCGGCATCGCCCATACACCCGGATCCTTGCGTCCCTTCGGCACATACTCAAACTGCAGAAACTTCGCGAACCGTTGATACGCCGGCAGCACCTGCGTTGAAATCGCCTCCAGCACCTCGCCCGAAATGCGTTTCTGCTCCTCCGGGCTCACGGTCTTGGGAAACTTTTTCAGCGGCAGCGCAAACGGACTCGCCTCGGGCCTCTGCTGGGCCACCGCCTGCGTCTGCGCCAGCACCTTCTCCATCAGATACTGCGGAGGCATCCGACCCTCGTCGATCCCCAGTTCCATATTCGTCATGATCTGCGAGAACGCCTTCGGGATCTTCTTCAATCGCTCAATGTAGTTGTCGTAGTCTTTCACGTCGTCGAACTGGAGACGTGTCACCAGCTGCGGCAGGTCCGTGTGAAAGCCGTTGAACTGGTTCACCGGCATCTCCCACTCTTTAAACTTCGCGCCCTCCTGCTGGTCGATCAGCGTGCGCAGCATCAGCTCCGCCGAAAGCTTCTCCTGGTCAGGCAGCCCCGTCGTATCGATCAGGCTCAGCTTCTCGATGTATCCGCGCCCTCGCGCCAGCGACGCGTTTACCTCCTGCGTCGAGTAGTCCGTCAACTGATCGTCATATCGCTTATCGCCAAGCCCCGAGGCAAACTCTGGCGAGTGTTTCAGAGTGTCCTGCCATATCTGCGCAAACAGAGCAGAGAGTTTCTTGCTCCGCGCCTCCACTGACTCCGCACCAGCCGCCGCAGTCTGTCCGTGCGCCCCTGCGGGTAACACACTCAAGCAACAAACCAACGCCAACCCACCCATCACGCCCAGAGAAATCTTTTTCGAAACCATCTTCACAAACATCGTTGCCAACATCTTCATAGACACGTTTCAACCCCTGCTAACGAGTGTACCGTTCCTCCCTGGCTGCTCTGCCACGTACCACCGCCCCGTCAGAATAAGAGTGGGACTCCAGCATCCTGTAAAGCGTCGACCGGCTGATCCCTAACAGCTCAGCCGTCCGCAATTTATTTCCTGCGCAGTTATTCAGCACACGAAGCACATGTTGTTCGACGACGTCCTGCAACCGCAACGTCCCAAGGGCGCCCGCCGCTGACTCCGCCGTGCTCGCAACAACAAACGCCGGCAGATCACCCGCTCCCAGCACCGTCCCCTTGCATTCGAGAACGCCCTGTCGCAAAGCACTCTCCAACTCGCGCACATTCCCCGGCCACGCATGGGCCTCCAACCGTTTCATCGCGTCTCCAGCGATCTCCTCGATGTTCTTGCCGAGCCGCGAGATCAACCGTTCCACAAAACACGTCGCCAACTGCGGAATATCTTCTCGTCTCTCCCGCAACGGTGGCAGCGCAATCTCCACCATCGCCAGCCGCTGATAGAGCTCCTGCAAAAACCGGCCGGTGGAAGCCATCACCCTGAGGTCTTCACGAGTCGAAGCAATCATGCGCAGATTCATCTTCTGGGAGACAGCCAACCCAGCCTGCGATCCGTCCTGTCGCCGCAGCAACCGCAGCAAATGCGCCTGCGCCTCTATCTGCATCTCACTGATCCCATCCAGGAACAGCGTCCCACTCTGGGCCATCTTCACCGCGCGGTCGATGTCTGCGGAAGACGCCGCGACCCTTTTCATCTCGAAGCTCTCTGCTGAAATCTCTCCTGCGCGGCAGACGATAAACGGCCCGCCCGCCCCCGGACTCAGACGATGAAGCGCCCGCGCCGCCAGCTCCTTGCCGGTGCCAGCCTCCCCGCTGACCACTACGGCGCGAAAATGCGGCCCAATGCGCTCAACCTGCATCCGCAGACGCATCATCGCCGGCCCTGTTCCCACCATCTCGCACTCATCTACCTCAAAGTCGCGCAGAGGCGCAATGCAGCTCCTCAGCGACGCCTCGCCGGGGATCGGGCTTCGATCGGCAGTACCATCGCAAGGACCAGAGACACAATCGGAAGGAAATCTGGATGTCGCCATACTTCCCTATATCGGCGCCACTCGCCTTCCAATGAGTCAAAAACGGACAGAGCCGGAGTCCCGCCCTACCGCGGCGAGTCTCCGGCTCAATCTTCGTTCCTGTTGTCTTCGTGATGCGTTAGGCAGTCGTCTTCGCGCAGTAGGTATCGAACGCGCGCGTCAGCTCCTGGGCGATCGCCGGCGCCGTCGAGGTCTCGATCGCCGAACGCTGCATCAGGTATACCAGCTGCCCATCGCGCAGAATCGCAATCGCGGGCGAAGTTGGCGGATGTCCACCAAAGTAGCTGCGAGCCTTCTCCGTGGCCTCGCGGTCCTGCCCGGCAAACACCGTTACAGAGTGGTCCGGCTTAGCCGTATGCTGCATCGCCAGACGAACGCCCGGCCGCATCTTGCCTGCCGCACATCCGCAGATGGAGTTCACCACCACCATCGTCGTTCCCGGTTGCGCCACGGCCGCATCCACATCGGCTGCGCTGCGAGCTTCCTTCAAGCCGGCGCGAGTAAGCTCCTCGCGCATAGGAATCACCATAATCTCCGGATACATAAGCATCTCCCCTTTTGAATCGTCGAACCCTGTAACTTCAAACCTTCAGCCAACCAAACAGCCGTCTCTCCCGATTGTACGGTTTCGCCCTCCACCGCGCCACCCGCGCCCATCGCCGGACCGTCCAGTGTTGTACTCTCTAACCCGTGCCCCCTCCCGTCCTCCATATCACGAACCAAATTCGAGAGCAGGTCCTCCTCGCCCCCTACACTACCTTCCGCATCGGCGGTCCTGCTCGTTTCTTCTGCGACATCCACACCGAAGCCGAGCTCCTCGAAGCCGTACAGTTCGCCCGCCAGCGCAATCTGGCGATCTTCGTTCTAGGCGGTGGCAGCAATCTCCTCATCAGCGACACCGGCTTCAACGGCCTCGTCCTCCACATCGCCATCGACACCCCGGCCCAGGCCCACAGCGCAGGCAACTTCGTCGACTACACCGTCGCCGCCGGCACCGACTGGAACAGCTTCGTCCTCCAGATCTGCGGGGAGGGAATCAGCGGCGTCGAATGCCTCGCCGGTATCCCCGGCACTATCGGCGGCACGCCCGTCCAGAACGTCGGCGCCTACGGCCAGGAGGTCGCCGACACTATCACCCACGTCCGTGCCTTGGATCTTAACGGGGATGATCTCGAAACCCTCACTTTCGTCACTCTCACCCACGAGCAGTGCCGCTTCGCCTATCGCCACAGCCTCTTCAACACTACCCACCGCAACCGCTACATCGTCACCCAGGTTACCTTCCGCTTCGACCGCACCGCCGCCCCAACCCTCACCTACCCCGACCTGCAACGCCACTTCGCAAATCAGCGCCAGCCCCCCACCCCCATCGAGATCTATCACGCCGTCCGCGAGATCCGTCACGGCAAAGGCATGTTGATCGTCGAAGGCGAGCCCGACTGCCGCAGCGCCGGCTCCTTCTTCAAGAACCCCGTTGTCCCCGAATCCGCGCTCGGCCACATCGCCGCTACCCTGGACATCCCCGCCGAAAAAATCCCCCACTGGCCCGCCGGCACAGGCAACGTCAAGCTCCCCGCCGCATGGCTGCTCGAGCAAGCCGGCTTCGGCAAAGGGTTCACCTTCGGAGCCGCCGGAATCTCCTCCCGCCACACCCTCGCCCTCATCAACCGAGGCAACGCCACCTCCGTCGACATCGCCGCCCTGCGCGACACGATCCAACACGAAGTCCACCGCCGCTTCCACATCCAGCTCGAACAAGAGCCTGTGCAGCTAGGCGGCTAATCACCCGGCGCCAAGGTGCCCGATCAACCTCTGACGCTCCTCATGGAGCACCTCGCTCACCGGACCCTGCTGCACCACCCGCCCATCCCGCAGCTTGATCACCTCAGCATCCAGCAGGAACGCCTCGCTGACGTCATGCGTCACCGAAAGCACAGGTGTCTTCCTCTCCCCGAGCCACTCCTTCAACTCCGCCGCAAGCTCATCCCGAACCCTCATATCCAGACCAGCGAACGGCTCATCCAGCAGCAAGAATGCTCCATCGCTCCTGCCAGTCGTCACCGCCGAAGCGACCGCCCGAGCCATCGAAACCTTCTGCTGCTCTCCGCCACTCAGCTCACCTGGCAAGCTCTGCGTCGCCGCGCCCAGGCGAAACAGTCTCAAGACTTCGTCGACCAACTCTCGCGCTTCCTCCGGCTTGGAATTCCACCCGACCCCGTAAGCGACATTCTCGCGCACCGTCATCTGCGGAAACAGCCGCGCTGTCTGTCCGGCGCTCCGCACAGGCCGCTTGTAAGCAGGCAAAAAGATCCGCGCCTTGCGATCAACCAGAACCTCCGCGCCTCGCGCGATCACGGCTTCTTCCGGCTGCACAAATCCCGCGATCGCTCGCAGCACAGTCGTCTTACCGCTCCCCGAGGGCCCAAACAGCACCGTCCACGGCTTCGTTAATGCAAACTCCACGTCAAGCGAGACCGTCCCCACCCGATGCTTCATCCTCACGGCCAGCAGGCTAAGGGGCAATCTATTGGACAATGTCAGCCTGCCTTCCATCGATCTTCCGCATACTCGGCAGCAGGTAGATCGCCAGCAACGCCACAATCGCAAACCCGACCAGCACCAGCGCCGTCCGGTTAGCCGCCGCGTAGTCGCCATCCTGCACCAGATCGTAGAGTGAGATCGACAGTGTCCGCGTCGAGCCCGGAATATTCCCTCCCAGCATCAGCACTACGCCAAACTCGCCGACCGTATGGGTAAACGCCAGCACCGCACTCGTCAGCACGGAAGCTCGCGCCATCGGCAGCACCACCGACAGAAACACCTTGGCCGGCCTCGCTCCCAAACCCGCCGCCGCCTCAACAAAGCCGCGATCCACCGCCGAAAACCCCGCCACCAGCGGCTGCACCGCGAACGGCAGGCTGTAGAGCACCGACCCCACCAGCAATCCCGTGAAGCTGAAAGCAAGCGGATGGCCCACTAACCTGATCAGAAAGCGTCCTGGCGCAGTCAAAGGACCCATCACGACAAGCAGATAAAACCCCAGCACCGTAGGCGGCAAAACCAGCGGCAGCGCGACCAAAGCCTGCACCGAAGCCCGCCCAACTCCGCGCCCCGACGCGATCCACCACGCCAGCGGGAGCGCCACCACCAGCAGAATCGCCGTCGTCCCCGCGGCCAGCCGCAACGTCAACCAAAGCGCCTCGAAATCCATACAGCGTCAGTCTATGACACCGCACGCATCGAAGAGCCTCGGCCAGCCCTACTTCACCGCATGCAGCCCCATCTTGCTCAAATTCTCCTGCACCGCCGGAGACAGCAGCCAATCCAGAAAGGCATGCGCCTCTGCCTTGTGCTCCGACTTCGCCATGATCACCGCACACTGGTTGATCGCCGAATATGCCGTCGTCGGCACCAGCACATACGTCCCGATCTCCTTGAAGTGTTCCGTGCTGGCCGTCGTCAGCGAAATCAGCCCCAGCTGCGCATTTCCCGACTCGACAAACTGCGCCGTCTGCGAGATGTTCTCCGCAATCACGAGATGCGGCGAGACCGCGTCGTACAGCTTCAAATATTTCAACGCACTCACCGCGGCCCGCCCATAGGGAGCATGTTCCTGATTGGCAATCGCGATCGCCTTCACACGCGGATCTGTCAGCTTCTCCATGCTCAACGGCTGCAGTGGCGAATCCTTCCGCGCCCACAACCCCAGAGTGCCCCTCGCGTAAGGAGTCGGAGCCGTCTCATCCGCCAACCCCGCCGCCACAATCTTCTCCGGAAAAACAAAATCCGCGCCGAGAAAGATATCCATCGGCGCACCGTTCAGAATCTGCTCAGCCAGCGTTGAGGACGACCCAAAGCTCACCGCCAGCTTTACCCCCGTCGCCTTTTCGTACTCCTGCGCAAGCACCGGCATCACCGCCTGCAAATCAGCCGCCGCCGCCACGTGCATCTCCTTCTGTCCCCACGCGTTCGCGGCCGGAAAACATCCGCCGAACAACACCCCAAGGCACACAAACGCGGCAGACGCAGCCCGCACTTTACGATAGGCTAGTAGAAACCATGAAAGTCGCATCACACCACCTTAGATGCACAGAGTGCGGCGCCACCATCGCAAAAGATGACGCCATCAGCAACTTCCGTTGCCCGCAGTGCAGCGGTCTGTACGAAGTCGTCTACCCGTGGTCCGCGATCAAGCCCGGCAGTTCCCACGCCGCAGCCAATCTCCCCAACCCCAGCGCCCTCCGCTGGCTCTGGCAGGAGCGTCGATCGTCAACGATGCCGGTTGACCAATCCGGCGTCTGGCGCTTCCGCGACCTGCTCCCCATCGTCGACGATCCCGAAAAAGTCGTCACCCTCCGCGAAGGCAACACCCCCCTCTACGATCTTCCCCGCTGCGCCAAAGCCGCCGGCATCGACTGGCTCCTCGCCAAGCACCAGGGCATGAACCCCACCGGCTCCTTCAAGGACACTGGCATGACCGCCGCTCTCTCCGTCGCCGCCCAGCGCAACTTCGAGTGGGTTGCCTGCGCGTCTACAGGCAATACTTCGGCGGCGATGGCAGCCTATGCAGCCCGCGCCGGCCTGCGCAGCATCGTCTTCATCCCCGAAGGCAAGATCGCCTGGGGCAAGCTCTCGCAGTCCATGGACTACGGCGCCCTCACCATTCAGCTCAAGACCGACTTCGACGGCTGCGTCAACATCCTCAACGACCTCGTCCGCCAATTCCCGATCTACCTCCTCAACTCCGTCAATCCCTACCGCCTCGAAGGCCAGAAGACCCCTGCCTTCGAGATGGTCGAGCAGTTGGACTGGCAAGTCCCCGAGCACATCATCGTCCCCGGCGGCAACCTCGCCAACTCCGCCGCTCTCGGCAAGGGCTTCACCGAGATGCACCAGCTCGGCCTCATTCCCCGCCTCCCCAAGATCAGCATCATCCAGGCCGAGGGCGCCAACCCCCTCTACCGCTGGTTCATCGACTCCAACCGCGTCATGAAGCCCGTCACAGCCGACACTCGCGCCACCGCAATCCGCATCGGCAATCCGGCCTCCTGGCGCAAGGCAGCTTCCATCATCGACGAGCTCGGCGGCTGGTGCGAGCAGGTCTCCGAGCAGGAGCTTGCCCTCGCCAAGGCCGAGATCGGAGCCGAAGGCGTAGGCTGCGAACCCGCCTCTGCCGTCACCTTGGCCGGCCTCAAGAAGCTCGTCGCCCTGGGCAAGATCACCCCCGAGGAGCGCGTCGTCCTCATCCTCACCGGCCACACCCTCAAGGACTCCCAGTTCACCATCGACTACCACCGCGACGAACTCTTCACCGAAGCCGAGAGGGCCCAACTCACCCCCGCCGACCAGGCCCAACACGCCGCCCTGCGCAAGCCCCCCATCGTCCTCGAAGCCAACCCCGACGTAGTCCTCCGCACCCTCGAATCCCACATGAACCACCCCCAGCCCGTATGATCCCCGGCTCGCATACGCCCGCTGCGCCGCTTCACCTCCGCCTTCCTGCAACCTCCGCCAACCTCGGTCCCGGCTTTGACGCCCTGGGCCTCGCTATGGCCCTCTACCTCACCATCGACGCCTCAGTAGCCGACACCTTCCACATCGAAGCCACTGGCCGCGATCCGGACCTCTGCGCCCGCCTCGACAACAACCTCATCCTCACCACCTACATGGACGTCCTCGCCAACGTTGGCATCTTCGCCCCCCGCGTCCACCTGCAGCTCCACAATGAGATCCCCCTCGGCATGGGCTGCGGCTCCTCGGCCGCCGCTCTCCTCGCCGGTGTCCTCCTCGCCAACCACTTCGGCAACACGAACTGGACGACCCAGCAGATACTCGAAGAGGCCTGTCGCCGCGAGGGCCACCCTGACAACGTCGCCGCTTGCCTCCTCGGAGGAATGACCGCTTCCATGGTCTCAGAAAAAGGCTTGTTTACAGCAACCTGCGGAGAAAACCTAACCTGTAGCTTGTTGTTAGCTCTTCCATCTTCCAGCCTCTCCACTAAAAAAGCTCGAGCCTTGCTCCCCGCCACCTACTCTCGCGAGGACGTCGTAGCCAACATGCAGGCCACAGCCTTGCTGGTGGCCGCCTTCGCCCAGGGCCGCAGCGATCTCCTCAGCGCCGCCATGCTGGACCGCCTCCACCAGCCCTACCGCAGCGAAGCCTGTCCCCTCCTCCCGCTCCTCCTCCCTCTGGTCGACACCCCCGGCGTTTTCGGCGTAGCTCTCAGTGGCGCAGGCCCGTCGGTCCTGCTCATCGCCGAAAATACCGCCGCAACTACGCTGCCTGCCCTCATCCGCCAGGCCGCCGCAGACCCGGCGCTCGAGGTCATCCATACCACTATTGCGGCAGGCGCCTCCTGGTCGAGCACAGCTAGCTCCAACACCCAGAAGCCCTTAGGTAATAAACTCGACAACAAGTAACTTCGCAGAAAGTTACCTAAGATTCCTTTACGTAAAAGGATTTACCCCGTACTTTAGCCCTGTGGGCAGTTCTGGGGAGGGCTGCTACGCCACGCCCGTTGATCTCTCTACAGAGGTCCGGGCGTTCGCTTTTAAGCTACAACTTTGGTTCTGAAACTCCCGGCCTGTGAAAGCATCTATTATTGTGTAGACTGCGCCACACCATATGGGTGTACAAGGTGTAGAGCAATCTGGAGGAAGTTAAATGGCAGGTCAGCACGTAACCGAAGTAAACGATTCCAACTTTGAAAAAGATGTTCTACAGTCGGCCGAGCCCGTACTGGTAGATTTTTGGGCTGCCTGGTGCGGTCCCTGTCGCGCTCTCGCCCCGGTCGTTGACGAGGTTGCCAACCAATATCACGGCAAACTCAAAGTCATGAAAATGGACGTTGACAGCAACACTGCCACGCCCATGCGCTACGGCATCCGCGGTATCCCCGCCCTCCTGATCTTCAAGGGCGGCAAGGTCGCCGAGCAGATCGTCGGTTTCGTCCCCAAGGACACCATCGACAAGTCCATCATCAAAGTTCTCGCGTAAGCAAACCTGCACGCGCACGGCGGCCCGGCGACTCAATTTGCCGGGCCGTCGTCTTTGTGCACAGTTCATCTGTCGAACGACACAAAACTTTCATCCAAGTTAGAACGAGGATCGAAGTGATGACCAAGCAGATTGCCGTAGAACGATTGAGTGTAGTGTCGTCGAAGCCTTTCAAAGAGATATTGAATGTCATCGATGCTGCTATCGGGCATCCTGACTTGCGCGAGTTACACAAGTCGATTGCCGCTGCGAAAACCTATTCCGAGATGGAATCGGCGGTTCACAAGGTGGTCGGCCCCACCGATCTGATGGAGTTCATGCGGCTCGACCTCGGCGAGGTTATCGCCAAAGGCCGAAACGGCAATACTCCGAAGAGTCTGCGTCTTCTCGTCGGCAACCCTGTCATCATGAGGCAAATGACGGAGCTTGTGCCAGATGCAGGCGCCTACGCCCCCGTGACCATCTTGATCGACGAGCGAGCAGACGGAGTTCACCTCTCCTATGACAGGATGGCTAGCCTCCTCGCTCCCTACCAAAACCCCGAAGCGTTGAATGTCGCGAAAGATCTCGACCTCAAGGTGGAGACGCTTCTGACCAAGGCTGCCAGTTAACCCGATCAGCAGCCTCCGTCGCAAGCATTTTCAAACTAAGCCGCGTGCAATCATTGGCATCGCGACCGGGTAGGCTCAATTTGTGAGCAACGTAGCGGAGAGAACCGTCGTGCCTCGTCTTTGCCTTTGCAGTTCTCCTCACAAAACCCCACTCCCGTTACACTTGCCATAATGTTCGAATGGATGCTCTTCCGCGTCATCATGGTGGCCTTCTTCATTCTGGCCAGCAGCTTCTTCGTGGCTGCCGAGTTCGCCCTGGTCAGCGTCCGCGAGACCCGCATCCAGCAGCTCATCGCCCTCGGCCGTCCCGGCGCCCGCACCGCCCTCAAGCTCAAGCACACCATTGACGAGTTCCTCCCCGCCGTCCAACTTGGCGTCACCGTCGCCGGCCTCGCCCTCGGCTGGATCGGCGAACCCGCCGTCGCCCAGGTCATCCTCACCCTGGCCGCGCAATCCCTGCGCGCTCTCCCACCGCACATGGTCCTCTACGCCAACACCGTCGCGGTCATCGTTGCCTTCTCCCTCATCACCTACTTCGAAGTCCTCCTCGGCGAACTCGTCCCCAAATCCCTCGCTCTCCAGCGCGCCGAACGCATCGCCCTCGCCGTCGCCGGCCCCATGGACGTCTTCATCCGCATCACCCGCCCCATCGTCAAGCTGATGAACACCTCA
>Ga0209624_10002010_pt1 | contig 15352 bp, 14 predicted proteins | sample JacPinW_OM2H0_O1_FD_188565 | JGI IMG/M metagenome (GOLD analysis project Ga0209624, IMG submission 188565) | Forest soil microbial communities from Algoma, Ontario, Canada - Jack Pine, Ontario site 1_JW_OM2H0_O1 (SPAdes) (version 2) | ecosystem: Environmental > Terrestrial > Soil > Boreal...
CAGATTGATGATGCTGGCGGGAATGAAGAACGGGGAGACTTTCTTCGGCGAGTGGGTCTCGAGGTACTTGTCGTAGGTCACCTCGATCGACTCGAGTCCGCCCATCCCCGAACCCATCAGCACGCCGATCCGGTCGGCATTGTCCGGCGTCACCGTCAAACCCGAATCGCGCATGGCCTGCATGCCCGCCACCACGCCGTATTGCATGAAGGCATCCATGCGGCGCGCGTCCTTCACGCTCATGAAGGGCTCGAGATCCAGCTGCCGGATCTCGCCGCCGAAATGCGTGGGGAAACTGCCGGCGTCGAATCTCGTCACCGCGGCGATGCCGCTGCGGCCCGCCAGAATCGAGGCCCAGGCGGCGGGCACATCGTTGCCGACCGGCGAGACGATTCCAAGCCCGGTTATGACGACGCGTCGTTTACTCAACGTCGACTCACCCAATGGGGTTCAGGCCTTGCCCTTGTGCGAATTGATGTAGTCGATGGCTTGCTGAACCGTGGTGATCTTCTCTGCGTCCTCATCGGGAATTTCGGTCTCGAATTCTTCCTCGAGCGCCATCACCAGTTCAACCGTATCCAGCGAGTCCGCCCCTAGATCGTCCACGAACGAGGCATCATTGGTGACTTCTTCTTCTTTCACGCCCAGCTGTTCGGCCACGATCTTCTTAACCTGCTGCTCAACAGTACTCATCGTTATGGTGTCCTCTCGGAATTGCTATTTACGCGCTAAACTGACAAAAGCCCGCGACCAGCCTTAGGGTATCGGGCGCGTATTTTATGTGAACACGGGGGCGGCGGCTACCTGAACGCATATTTGACATCTGACCTCCCACCTTCGTATTGACAAACCCGGCTGAGTTAGGGCCCAAAGACCCTGGAACCTACGGGCTCCTAAGGCATGTACATCCCGCCGTTCACATGCAAGGTTTCGCCGGTAATGTAAGCGCCGTCCGCGGAGCAGAGAAATGCGACCGCCGCGGCGATGTCGGCCGGCTGCCCCAGGCGGCCCAAGGGTATCTGGGCGTTCAAGGCGGCGCGCTGCGCCTCGGCCAAAGCCTTGGTCATGTCGGTATCGATGAAGCCGGGCGCAATGGCGTTCACGGTGATGCCGCGCGAGCCGACCTCCCGGGCCAGCGATTTGGTGAAGCCGATGATTCCCGCCTTGGCGGCGGCATAGTTGGCCTGGCCCGGATTTCCGGTCAGTCCGACCACCGAGGTGATGCTGACGATGCGCCCCTTGCGCGCCTTCATCATGCCGCGCAAGACCGCCTTGGAGAGTCGAAACACCGAGGCTAAATTGGTATCGATCACGGCGCCCCAATCCTCTTCCTTCATGCGTAATAGCAAGGTGTCGCGCGTGATGCCGGCGTTGTTGCATAGAATGCCGACGGCTCCTTCCTTGGCTTCGACGTCCTCGAGCAGCGCCGCGACCGACTCCGGTTTCACCACATCGAGCACTGCCCCCCGCCCGCCGCGCGCCGCCAAACTCTCGCTGATCCGGGCCGCCCCTTCCGGCGTGGTCGCGGTGCCGATGACCCGGGCACCCTCGCGGCTCAATCGATCGGCAATGGCTGCGCCGATACCTCGCGTCGCGCCGGTCACCAAGGCAAGTTCCCCGTTCAGCATGTGCTACCTCGCTTAAGCCTTTACCGCCGCCAGCGCATCGTCCAGGCTCTGGGGATCCTCCAGCGCCATCATCTTCAGATCCCGATTCTTGTCGACACGCCGATTCAAGCCCGTCAATACCTTGCCCGGCCCGCACTCCATGATGTGGGTGGCGCCCGCCGAAATCATGGTGCGCACCGTCGCGGCCCAATACACCGGCGTATACAGCTGTTTGACCAGCCCGGCGCGAATGCCCTGAGCGGTGGAATGCGTCTTGACGTCGACGCCGTAGACCGCCACGCCCGCGGCCGGCGTGAACTCCGTGCTCTCGAGGCGCACGCGAAGCTGCTCCGCCGCCGGCTGCATGAGCGAGCTATGCGCCGGTACGCTGACGGCCAAGGCCAGGGCCCGACGCGCTCCCTTGGCCGTCGCGATCTCGACGGCGCGCGCGACGGCGGCGGCGGCGCCCGCGATCACAACCTGCCCGGGCGCGTTGAAATTGACCGCCTCCACCACTTCGCCGCCCTCGGAGGCCTCATCGCAAGCATCCTCGATGTCGATGTCCTCGAGCCCGAGAATCGCAGCCATGGCGCCCTGACCCGGCGGAACCGCCGTCTGCATCAATTCGCCGCGATAGCGCACCAAATCGACCGCGGTAGCGAATTCCAGGGTGCCGGCGGCGACCAGCGCCGTGAATTCGCCGAGACTGTGGCCGGCCATCAGGACGGGCGGCGGGCCGCCGCGCTCGCGCCACAGCCGCATGGTCGCGACGCCGGCGGTCAGCATGGCCGGTTGAGTGCACTCGGTCGAATTCAGCGCTTCGACGGGACCTTCCTGGCAGCGCAGCCACAGGTCGTAGCCCAGCACCGCCGAGGCCTCGGCGAAGGTGGCCTCGATCAGCGGCGATACGCGCGCCAAGGCGCTCATCATGCCGATGGACTGCGAGCCTTGGCCGGGAAATACGAACGCAAGTGACATGTCGAAGCCTCTAGGCGCGGGAACGGTGGCGAATTATAGCGATCCGGAGGCACAGTGCGGCGCCCACGATGAATCCGCACGTTGCTCCGTAAAGATGCGCGTCGACGACGATCAAGGGTGCGGCAGGTCCGCCCCACTGCTCCCACGCAAGCTTGGCGCACAGGCCGACGGCGAGTATCCAGCGATCCCAGGACCGCTCCGCCAGGTGCTTGGCGACACCCGCGCCCATCACCGAATGCAGAACTCCCGACGCACCGACATACCAGCCCACTCGGGGACTCAGCCACCAAAGACCTGAACTGATCGCCAGCGCTCCCGAGAGCACGATGGCGCACCACTCCACCGCGTCGTAGTCCTGCGCGAACAAGGACCACACCAGCACCAAGCCGAGCTCGTTCAGAATCAAATGATGCACATCGAGATGCACGATGTGGGCCGTGAGCAGCCGCCACCATCCGCCGGCGGCAATCGCACCGCGGTCGTAGCGCAAGAGTTGGTCGACATTGTCGCCAAGCGCCAACACTGCGTCCATCGCCAGCAAAATCGCAAGCAACCAAATCCAGCGGCCGCGATCCAACTGGAGTGCGGCAGCGATCTCAGCGAGGCGATTTGCGGCGTCACGAAGCATCGAGGCCCCCTATTTTGGTATCATTTGTCGAATTATCGAGGTCACTATGCACACACGCCAGCGCGGTTTTACTCTCATCGAAATCATGGTCGTGGTGGTCATTCTCGCAGTGCTGGGCGCCCTTGTGGTGCCAAAAATTCTGGAGAACGTGGATAAGGCCCGCGTCACACGCGCGCAAAGCGATATTCGGGCGATCCAAACCGCCTTGGATCTGTACCGATTGGACAACTTCAAGTACCCCACCACCGAACAAGGACTGCAGGCTCTGGTCAAACAACCCGTCGATCCCACGATCACGAACTACCGCTCGGGCGGCTACCTGGGATCGCTGCCGAAGGATCCGTGGAACGCCCCGTATCAATACGTGAGTCCGGGGCCCGATGGCCGTGACTACGAAATCACCAGCTACGGCCGCGACGGCAAGCCCGGCGGCGAAGGCTACGACGCGGACATCAGTACCGCGACTCTCGAGAAATAAGCGCAACAGGGCGCTGCCGCCGCATGCGCAGCAAGGGCTTCACGCTGGTCGAGATTTTGGTGGTGGTCGTGATCATGGCCATCGTCATTTCGTTTGCCGTCCTCTCGATCGGCACCACGGGACGTGACCCGCAGCTCGACACAGAGAGCCGGCGCATCGAGGGTCTGATCGGGCTGTTGCACGAGCGCGCCCTGCTGGAGGGCCGGGATTTCGGCCTGCGCATCGAGCCCACGGCCTATGAATTCGTCGTCTACGACTCGCGGCGCGATCGTTGGTCCTCGCTCAGCCAGGAATCGGAATTCCGCCGCCGCGAGCTGCCGAAGGGCGTGAGCTTCCAATTGGAGCTCGACTCGCAGATCGTGGTCATCAAACCCATCGACCGCAGCTTCTCCAGCGATGAGGCCCCCCCGGGACCGCAGGTGGCCATAGCGGCGAGCGGTGAAGGGACGCCTTTTCGCCTGACGCTATTGCGCGATGGGACGGCGGCGAAGGCCTCGGTGGGCGGCGACGCCCTTGGCAAGGTCAGCCGCGTGGCGTCGGATCAGCAGGAGAAGCGCTCGTGAGCCGCGGCATCCGCTGCGGCGGCGTATCCCACCGCGGTTTCACGCTGGTGGAGGTGTTGGTCGCGCTCATGATCGTCGCGATGGGCCTGGCCGCCCTGATGACCGCGGTGAGCGGTACCGCGCGCACCAGCGGCTATTTGCGCGATAAGACTGTCGCGCAGTGGATGGCGCTCAACCGGCTCTCCGAGGTACGCCTGAACCTCAACAAGTTCGGACAGAACACCGACACCGGCGAACTCAACTTCGCCAATCGGACCTGGCATTACGACACCCGCTATTTCGACACCAGCATCGCGACGATGAAGCGCGTGGTCGTGCGGGTGTACGCGGGCGACGCCAAAACCAAGGGCAACCCGCTGGCCGAATCCACCGGATTCCTGGGCAGCGCGCTGGCCGTGCCCGGCAGCTCCAATGTGGACTGGACCACCGGCAGCACCGCCGCCACCGCCGGGGCTCCGGCCACCACCGCGGCTCCGGCCACCCCCACGCCCCCGGCCACAACGCCGGGCATCGTGCCGCCGCCCGTCGTCCCGCAACCGACGACGAACCCATGAGCAGGTCGCGGGGCCCACGGGTGGGCGAAGCCAGCGCCGGATTCACCCTGATCGAAATCATGGTGGCGCTGTTGATTCTGGGAATCATGTCCGCCCTGGGTTATGGAACCTACCGGGCCGCACGCATCTCCGCCGAACGCGCGGAAGAGTCCATGAAGCGGTCGCGCGAAATCGATTTTGGAATGCGCGTGATGATGCAGGATTTTGCCGAATCGGTACCGCGCCCGGTGCGCGACATCATGGGTCAGACGCGCTTGGCGGCGCTGCAGGGCACGGGCGGGATCGGCACGCTCACTCCGCTGCCGAATTCGACCTCCGGTGGATCCAGCACGGGGATGACATTCGCCAGCCAGAGTTTTACGAGTCAGAGCTTCAGCTCCGGCTCGTCTTCCAGTCTCGGCGGCGGCAGCAGCGCGAGCGTGGCCTCGCTCGTGGATTTGACGCGGGCCGGGTGGTCGAACACCGCCGGCCAGCAGCGCGGTACGTTGCAGCGCGTGTCCTATTCACTGGTCAATGATGTGCTGAAGCGCAGCTACCAGGTCAACCTGGACGCCGTGCAGGGCAATCAGCCGGTGGTGCAGGATCTGCTCACCGGCGTCAAGGCGATCCAGCTGCGCTATCTCGACAACAACCAGACCTGGCAAAGCCTATGGCCGCCGCCGACGCTGCCGTATCTTGAAGGGCTCGTGACGCGGCCGGTGGCCGTGGAGATCATCGTCGAGTTCAAGGATTGGGGACGAATCCGCCGGCTCATCGAGGTCGCCGGATGATGATCTTTCCTCACATTATCGGACGGGGTCGCCGCGACCCCGTTGGGAGGTGCGCGAAGCGCATGGATAGCGGGGTCGCGCTGATTATCGCGCTCATTCTGGTGGCGCTGGCCACCATTCTGGCCACGAAGCTCACCTTCGAGGGATTTCTCGAGCGGCGGCGCGCCATCGGCGTGCTGGCCGCAGAGCAAGCACTGCATTTCGGCTTCGGCGCCGAGGCGCTCGCGGCCGATGCGCTCGCGACAGACATGCAGACCAGTCCCCAGCAAACCACGCTGGCCGCACCCTGGGCGCAACCCACCCAGCCCCTCCCCATCACACCGCAGGATGACCCCGAGGGCGAACCCATCGGCACCTTGCAGGGGCAGGTGGAAGACATGCAGGGGCGCTTCAATTTGAACAACTTGGGAAGGATCATTCAGGGCACCGCGCTGGCAGCGGGCGTTGCACCCCAGGGCCCCGTGCAGGATCCCCAGCCTCTGGAGCAATTCCAACGGCTGCTGGCCGCCGTCGGCGTCGAGCCCAAGTGGGCGGCCATCGCGCGCGACTGGATCGACGCCGACGATATACCGGGCTCCCCCGACGGCGCCGAAGATCAGGTCTACACCTCGCAGACTCCGCCTTATCGAACCGGCAACTGGCCCATGATGTCGGCCAGCGAATTGATGAATTTGCCGGGATTCGGGGCCGACCGGTACCGCAAGATTGCCCCGTATGTCACCGCCCTGCCGACGGCGACGGCAATCATCAATATCTGCACCGCTCCTGCCCCGGTACTCGAGAGCCTGTCCCCCAATTTGAACGGCGAGTATTCGGGCAATCCGGAAGCGCTGGCCGCCGGCCGCAAGACCGGCTGTTTTCCCGATATCAACAGTTTCAGGAATATTGTCGGGCCGAAGAACCTCGCCGCGATCAACGGCCTCTACGGCACCACCAGCCAATATTTCCGGCTGACCACGCGCGTTACGCTTGGCACTACCGAGTTCACCTTGTACAGTCTTTTGCTGCGCGGGAACGGCGGCAAGGTAACGCCGCTATTGCGCTCTTTCGGAACACCTTAATGCCGCAAACACTGCTCCTGCGCCTTCCCTCGAACGACCAAGAAGAGGCCGAGTGGCTGACCCTTGACGAGACCGGCGATTTGCAATCGGCGAGGCAGCGGGGACCCCTCACGCTGGCGGCGGCGGTGTCGCGCTCCGGCAAGGTGGTGGTGCTTGCACCCGCCGCGCAGATTCTTCTGGCGGAGCCGGTGCTGCCCCCCGGCGGCAACGTGAAGCTGGCTCGGGCCGTGCCCTTCGCCCTGGAGGAGCAGCTCACCGAAGACATCGACCAAATGAGCTTTGCAATCGGCCGACGCCGCAGCGGCGGCGGTACCCCCGCGGCCGCCGTTTCGCGCTCCGTGCTGCAAGAGTGGCTGTCGCGCTTGACCGCGGCCGGCCTTACACCCGTGGCCATGTACCCGGACATCTCCTTGATGCCGGACAACCCGGGGCAAACCGTGTTGTGGCTGGAGCAGTCGCGGCTCGCCGTGCGCCGCCCCGGGGCGCTGCCCTTCGCGGTCGAACTTTCGCCGGTGCGCGAGGCATTGGTGGTAGCCGGCGTCATCGCAGATCCGCTCGACACCGCCGCCGAACCCAAGGTGCCGGAAAACGCGATGCTCTACGTCACGAGTGAGGATTGGGAGCAATGCGAAAGCGAGTTCGCCCAGCTCGTCGGCAAATTCGAATCGCTGAAGGTGCAGCTTCTGCCCGATGGACCGCTGCCGTGGCTCGCGCAGTCTCTCGAGGCCGACGATGCGGTCAATCTCCTGCAAGGCGAGTTTGCCCACACCACGGACTTTGCCGCGCGTTGGCTTCAATGGCGCACGCCGGCATTTCTCGCGGCGGCATTGCTGGCCGCGCATGTCGCCGGCCAGTGGCTGCAAATTCGTCAGGCCAAGCACGAAACCGGCGCGCTCGACAGCCAGATCGCAAGTGTGTTCTCGGCTGCGATGCCCGCCGAGGTCATGCAGGAGCCGCGCCGGCAAATGCAGGCACGGCTCGATCGCATTCGAAAGGCGGGGGCGAGTCCGGAGTACTTTCTGCGTACCTTGAAGGCATTGAGCGGCGCCCTCGCGATGACGCCGAAAACCGAGATCGACGCCTTGAGCTATCGCGAGCAAGCCCTCGATATGAAAGTGAACGCACCGAGCCTCGCCGCGCTGTCGGACCTGTCGAAATACATCGGCAAGCAGGGATTGACGGCGGATATTCAGTCCTCCACGCCGGTCGCCGCCGGTGTCGAAGCACACATTCAACTGCACAGTCCATCCGCGGGAACCCGCCGATGAACAAGCTTCGCGCCTGGTATACGGGTTTGCAGGAGCGCGAGCAGCGCACCGTCGCCATCGGCGGCGTAACCGTCGCGGTTCTCATCCTGGTGTTCGGAATACTGTTGCCCCTGCATTCCACCCTGTCGAGCGCGGTGCGCGGCAACGACAGCAAGCGCGAGGACCTCGAGTGGATGCAGGTAAACGCTCCGGAGGTCCGCGCCGCCGGCAGTCAGCTGCCCGCGGACACGAACGAGGTTCCGGTGGTACTGGTCGACCGGGTGGCCCGCGAGCACGGCCTGGCCACCGCCCTGCGCGGCACCCAACCCAATGGAAGCGGCGTACGCGTGCAGTTGGAGGCCGCTCCATTCGACACCATGGTTGAATGGCTGGCCGCTCTCGATGAGCGTTATGGGCTCTCCGTCGAATCGATCACCCTGGATCGCACGGCCAAGCCGGGGTTGGTGAATGCCAGCATCACGTTCACCCCGCCGGGGCGCTGAACCGGCTGCGCGGCCGCGCTCGCATTGGCCGCTCATCCTCATCGGAATAGCGGCGATCGCCGTCGCCATTGTCGCCGCCCTACCCGCGTCGATCGTTGCGCGTTTTTTGCCGCCCACGGTGATCGCCGAGGATTTTTCGGGGGGCCTCTGGCATGGCTCCGCGGGAAGAATCATCGTGAACGGACGCGACGCCGGCGCACTCGAATGGCGGCTGCATCCCGCGGCACTGCTCGGCATGGCGTTGAGCGCGGACCTGCATTGGGTGAAGGTGGGGTTCGTGATCGACGCCGCGGTGAAGATCGATCGACAGGGTTTCGCCGCGCGCGACGTCAAGGGCGGCGGACCCATCGAGGATCTGCGCGACCTTGGGGTCGCGGCGGGATGGCGCGGCACCGCCGACATCCATCTCGACACACTGCAGGGCACTTTCACCCAACCTCTCGCCGCCGCCGGAGACATCCAGGTATCGAATCTCGCGGCGGCGCAGGTGGCCGATGGCGTCGATCTAGGGGGCTACGATCTTCGTTTCACGCCGGCCCCCGCGGGCGCCGACGGCTCCCTGAGCGCGCAGCTCACCGACACCGGGGGGCCGCTGGAGGTGCTGACCACCATCCGCTACGCCGCGCAGGAGCGCACTGCAACCTTGAGCGGAACCGTGCGGGAACGCCCCGACGCGCCGCCCGCCTTGGTGAGCCAGCTCCAAAACCTGTCTCAACTGCGCGGTAGAGACCGCGAAGGCCGCATTCCGGTGGATTTGGAGTTCAGGTTCTAGCGCCACCTAACCCATATGGAAGAAATTCAGCTTGTTACCGTCTAGATCTCGAAAATACCCCGCGTAGAAGCCCTCGCCGCGGGGCCCGGCGGCTCCCTCATCTTTCGCGCCCAATTGCAGGGCTTTGCGGTGCAAGGCGTCCACCTTGGCTTTGCTGTCGACCATCAACGCCACCATCACGCCGTTGCCCACCGTGGCCGATTTCTTGTCGAAAGGCTTGGTGATTCCCAGACCCGGCTGGCTCTCGGTCACCGACCAGGCAATGAATTGCTCGTTTTCCATCATGCGTTTGGCGCCTATCTCGCCCAAAAGCGCGTCGTAGAACCCCGCAGCGCGCGGCAGGTCGTTGGTACCCAGAGTCACGTAGCCGATCATTGTCGTACCCTCTTTTGCGTTGGTATTGAAGTTTGGACGTTTCCGCGGAAACGTCGCATGGGCCGCTTAGGGGGCTCTCGATCGTTTCCGCGGATACTGGTTATATATACAGTTACCTCCTCTGTCAACACCCACGGGCTCGCCCCCCACGGACTCGCCCGGGCGGCTCAGGCCGCCCACTCGCGCCAGGCCCGCATCAGCGGGAAGTACAGGCCCAGGCGCACCGGCTCCGGACCCAGCCTCTTGGCCAGCTGCGCATAGCGCTGCAGCTGTGGGCGATAGCGCTCCACCTCGCGGTCGAGAAACTCTTCGAGGCCGCCGCCGACATGCCGGCTGGTCTTGTAGTCGATGACCCAGCGCACGCCCTGGTCGTCGACGAAGCTCCTGTCGAACACCGCGCGCACCACCTCGCCCTGCAGGCTCCCCGAGAGGGCGTGCTCGCGCATCTCCTCGCGTGCCTTCTGCAAAATCCAGCGGCCGCGGGGATCTTGATCGACGGCGATGAGCGCCTCCACGACCCTGGATGCGGCCTCCGGCAAGCGCTCCGACGGTACGCCGTGCAATGCCAGCCAGCGGCGATACCGGGGCTCGCGCGCGCGAAGCCCTGCGGCACCGCTGCCCGTCGGATTCATGGCCTGAAGCTCGGCGTGCACCAGCGTACCGACGCGCCTCGCCGTCTCTCCCGCCCAGTCGAAAACCGGCCACTCCTCCCGAGATGCCGGCGGCGCCGACAAGGGCGCCGCGGGGAAAGGTGCGCCATCGACAGGGGGTGCCCAATTCCTGGGCACTCGCAATAGAGGACCGCCGCGGGGCGCGCCCGACTCGTGTCCCGGCGCCGCCGGCTCGGGGCCAGTCGCGCGCTCCGCCACGGCAAATTCCGCGCCCAACACCGGCCAGATCACGGCAAGCAGGCTTCCCGTCCGCGGTGGCTTTGCCTGTCCCGGCTCGCCGACGGTCGCCGTCAGCCGCAGCCGCCATTTCGCCCGGGTACAGGCCACGTACAGCAGGCGCTCCGCTTCGAGACCCGCAGCTTCGCGAAGCTGCCGGCGCAAAAACTCGAATAACCGATCGCTGTCCGCGCCGACGCCCGGGCGCGCGGCCATCACCATTCCGTCCCGGCCGGTGCGCGCGAATTGATGCGTGACCAACAATTGATCGCGGCTGCGCGGCACCTGGCGATCCAGCGCAGGCAGCACCACCATGTCGAATTCCAGCCCCTTCGCCTTGTGTATGGTCATGATCTCCACATGGCTTGCCGCACCATGATCGGCATACAAATCCGCGAAGCTTTCGGGCAGATCCGCGGCATCCGGCAGGCCGCGTTGTTCCAAATCCCGCAGCCGGCCGAACGCAGCGCTCGCGAGATCGAGGTCCTGCGGCGAGGAGGCGCAGCTCGCACCGCCCAGCCCAAGCCAGGTTCTTTCCACCCAGCGCGCCAGCGAGCCGTCGTTGCGCACGCGGAAAGCGGCCTCCAATGTCGCGTGCAACCGCCGGCAACGCGCCTGACCGTCCTCACTGAGCTGCTGCAACACCGCCTCGTCGCCCAACGCGTCCCACACCAGCGGCGCACCACGGGAGATCTGCAGAAGGTCGGCGAGCGAAACTCCGGCCCAGGGCGCGCGCAGAACCGCCAGCCACGCCGTGCGATCGCCGAGGTGCAGCAGCGCGCAGGTCAGCATGATCACGTCCCGCACGACGGCGCGATCCTGCAGCGGCTCGATCTCCACTGCGCGAAAGGCGATGCCTCGCGATCGCAGCCCGGCGGCGATTTCACGCGCGTGAGTCCTGGCGCGCACCAGCACCGCGATCCGCCAGTTCGGATTGTGCCCGGCCGCATCCGCGACCATATCGGCGATGGCCGCCGCCTCCTCGGCCCGCGTCGCGTAACCGGATAGCGCAACCGCCGCCGCCGGCGAGACCTGCGACTCCGGTACGGCGGCCTCGCTCGGGCGGAACGCGATGGCGCCCCGGTCGCGATCGTCGATGCGCGGCAGAACGCGCACAAAGCAGGCATTGACCCAGTCCACCAAGGGACGGCTGGAGCGAAAATTATTCCGCAACCGCTGTACCTCGAAGCGCACCTCGCCGATTCCATCTTCGGCAAGTTCGAGGAACGCCCGGACCTCCGCCTGGCGAAATCCGTAGATGGATTGCATCGGATCGCCGACGCAAAAAACGCTGCGACCATCCCCCTGCTGCCATCCGGCCGTGAGCAGCCGCACCAGCTCCAGCTGCGCGCTCGACGTGTCTTGGAATTCATCCACGAGGATATGCTGCAAGCGGTAATCGAGGCGCAGGCCCAGATCGCTCGGCGCTTCCGCGGATCCCAACGCGCGCAGCGCCGCCAACGACACCGCCGCAAAATCCGCCGCGCCCTGTTCGCGGAACACTTGATCCAGTTGCGCCGCAGCCAGCACCAAAACCTGCGCCACCTCGCCTACCCGTCCCCACTGCTCGTCGCCGTAGGCGGGCTCCGGCAGGGCGCGAATGTCGATCAGTACTTGCCGTGCGTGCGGATCGCGGCCGAATTCCTCCAAAAGATCCGCCATCGGCGCGTTGTCGGCGCATTGCGGGGGAAAGCCCTCGTTCCTGGTGAGTCGCCTGCGAAATTCGCCCTGCCCCGTCAGCAACGCCCAGGCGGCCCCGCGCCATCGCGCAAGATCGGCGGCCTGCGCGCGCAGGGGCGCTGCGTCCTCTCTCCAGTCGGATAACTGTTGCCGGTCCGCGGGCATGCGCCGCGAGGCACCGTGGACCAGCGCCGATAAGGCCGAGATTCTCTCTTCGCCGAGTACTTCGTAAGCGCGGCGCAGGACGCGCGAAACCAGCAGCTGCAAATCCTCGTCGAATTGCCGCCGCACCTGCCCGAGCTGGGTCTCATCCAAGGCGCTCGCGGCACGCAGCCGGCCCGCCAGCAGCGGCAGCCAGCGGTCGCGCTCCCGCAGCATGCCGGCGATCAGCGATTGAAGTTTGCTCCAGCGCTGATCGTCGATCGCGAGCACCCGGTCCACCGCCGCGCCGAACCGATCCCCCGCCTCGTGCGCCAGGGCGCGGCGCGCCGCCTCCTCATAGCTGGGTTCGGCATCGGTGAGCACTTGAAATGCGGACCCTGCGCCCGCCGCAATGGGTAGCTGACCCGCCAACCACGCGTTGAATGCATCGATGGTTTCGATGCGCAGCCGCGACGGCTGGCGCCGCACGTCGAGCTGCGAGGCGTCCAGATGCCTTTGCGCCGACAGCGCCAACGCCCAAGTCTCGGAGTTCATGTCCGAAGGGCAGGCCTGGAGGCGCGCCGCATCGAGCGCCAGCAGTACGCGCTCGCGCATCTCCTGGGCGGCGCGACGCGTGAACGTGAGCGCCAGAATCCGCTCCGGCGCATCGACCAACGCCAGCAGCCGCAGGTAGCGCTGCACCAGCAGAGTCGTCTTACCCGAGCCCGCGGGCGCCTGCACCAGCACCGAGCCCCGCGTTTCAATGGCGCCCCGGCGAGCCGCCCGATCGGAAGCCTGCTCCGTCAAGTGTCCTCCTCCTCGAGCGCCGCCGGTACCCGGCACAACCCGTGGAGACTGCAGGATTTGCAGGCCTTCAGCGTCGGCGCCACCGCCGCCCAACCGGCCGCGAAGTCCGCGGCAAGACTCTCGATGCGCGCGGACCATATCGGGATCAATGCCGCGAGACTGACCATGCCCTCGAGCGAAGAATTCTGGCCCCGGGGTTTGAATACGGCGGGCCGGTCCGTCTCGGCGATGAAGGCGCACTCCGCGGCGTTCACCCGGCCGTAGGCGACCGCGACCAGCGCGGCCGGACGCAGCAGCGCATAAATGGGCAACTGCGGGTTGTCGGGCCGATCGCCGCGCCAATCCGGCGCCGCGAGCCCCGTCTTGTAGTCGATCAAGACGCGCGCTCCATCGGCGAGCCGGTCGACTCGATCGATTCTCACCTGGAAGTCGAGACCCGCATGGCGCGCCACGTCGCTGGCGCGCTCGAGTTGCTCCACTTCGAAGGGCTCGCGCTGCCTCTCCACATCCAGCCATTTGCCGAGCACCCCGTTCATGCGCTCGCGTTCCCGCTGCCGCCAGCGCGGGCCCGGGTCCCGAGTGCGGCATTGCCTCGCGATGGCACGCGATGCGGCGTCGTTCACCAGCCGCGACCGCTCGTCGGGTGAGATGGACAGCAGTGCGCTCGAATCGCGCAGTACCGACCATATGTGCTCGAGCGCGTGGTGGATCAACTCCCCGCGCTCCCGGTCGTTGAATCCCGGCAGCGGCCGCTCGAGCCGCTCGCAGCGCAGCCGGGTCTCCGCGAAGCCGCGAAACGCGCAGCGCGACTGAGCCTTCAATGTCGCCACACCGCGCGTGCGCTCGTCCGCGCCGAACACCGGCGCGGTCTCGTCCGTGAGCCGTTCGAGGGCCGGCTGCGCCCGCAAAAGTGCATGCCAGTGCGGATGCGGCGGCGCCGACGGCGCCGGGCTCTGCGCGCTCTCGGGCAGCAGGGGACTGGGCGCCGCCGCGCGGCCGTCGCCCGGATTCGCGTAGCTGAAAACACATTGGCCGGCACGCGCAATCCAGCGCTTCTGTAATTCCAGCGCGAGCTGCAATTGCGATTGCGCCCCGGCGGAAATCACGCCGAACTCACGCTGCAGTCTCACGGGTAGCAAGGCAATGGGCGCCACCGGCGGCGGCCAGCGCTCATCGTCGCAGCCGCTCACCCACAGGCCCTCGTAGCTCAGCCAGGGGTCGATGAGCTGTGCGCTGATCCAGATCGGCGGAACTCCGGTCTGCACTTGAAAAAGCGTATCGCGCGCCGCGCGCCGCAATATGCGCTGCGCCGAGCGGCGGGAATGCGTGCCGAAGAACGCGTCCGCCGCCGCGAGCGCCGCCAACAACTCGCGGAACCTCTCCGCCGCTTGATACTCGGCACTCGACCAACGATGCCGCAACGCCCACGGTGCCGCTTCGAATGCGGCAATCCACGCGCCGACCCAGCGGCTCATGGGCTGATTGCCGCGCAACTCCTCGAGCGTCCGGAACGGGCCGGCCAGCAGCTGCAAGGCTGCAACCGGCCTCAGGCCTTGCGCCGCGGCGATGCGTTCCGCGGCGGCCAGCCAGCCCGCCGCATCCGCCTCATCCGGACCTCGTTTGCGAAGCTGCACGTCCAGAAGCGCCGCGCCGCCGGCATCCGCAGCCGTTGCCTGCAGCTCCGGCGCCCGCAGCAACGCGCTGAAGCTCTGGAAGGGAACCGAATCGATGCTCGCGGCCAACAGCCCCAAGGCCGCGCGCACCGGGGCAAACTCGGCGAGCGGCGTCCCGCCGGCCACGGCATAGGGCGCGCCGTCCGGATTCTCGGTCAGTGCGAAGCGCTGCGGCGCCAGTGCCGCATCGAATGCGTCGACGACTTCTGCGCGGCGGCGAGACAAATCCGGAATGCATACCCATGCCCGAAAGTGCTTCGCCGAGCGCAAATTGACCAGCGCCCAATCGGCGATCGCCGCCAGCTCCGCCGCGGGCGAGGCGGCGCTCACGCGGCTTTCGGTGCGAGCCTGACGGCCGGCCGCAGCCAGCATTCGGCCATGGCGCTCGAGCCATCGGCGCGCCATGGGCCGCCACGCGGGACTTTCGATCCATGCGATGGGCTGCGCGGGCGCGGGAGCCAGCCCCAGCATTTCATCGGCGCCGACGCAGTCCGACAGCCGGCACCGGGCGTCGAACTCACGGTTCCACTCCAGAAAGACACGCGACTCCTCGGAGCCCGAAGCGTAGGCGGCGACGGCATGCAGGGGAATGCCGTGCTCGTAAATTGCGCGGCGGGCGCGGCGCGCC